>Ga0209514_10000488_pt1 | contig 80410 bp, 68 predicted proteins | sample Subgrocontami58m_FD_187452 | JGI IMG/M metagenome (GOLD analysis project Ga0209514, IMG submission 187452) | Subsurface groundwater microbial communities from S. Glens Falls, New York, USA - GMW37 contaminated, 5.8 m (SPAdes) (version 3) | ecosystem: Environmental > Aquatic > Deep subsurface >... | reverse complement strand
ATATTGAGAGGTGAGATTCGGTGGGCGGACTTGAATCCAGTGCGAGGACATGAACAGGCAGGCTTGCGGCCAGTGATGATTTTGAGCCACGATATATTTAATGAACGTTCCGGCACAGTCATAGCCGTGGCCATCACAAGCCAACCACAAAAAGCCGGATTCCCATTGACCCTTGAACTAAAGTCTGCAAATTTATCCAAGAAATCGTGGCTTAAAATCAGTCAAATCCGAACCCTGTCTTTAGAAAGAATCGGGAAAGTCATTGGTAAGGCATCTATAGAAGAGTTGAATCAAGCCATAGAAGGGTTAAATGAAATTATTGCCTAACAAAATCAATTCAGCCGATTGCTACGCTCCGGCTGATGCCTACGTTGGAGCTTAAAATATTTCATTTATTTCATTGCCCGGCCGTATATAACTATGATATACATAATTTATGGTTAAACCAAGCAAAATACTATCAAATTGCACTGGCTTCGAGTGGGATCAAGGTAATATTACCAAGAATTGGGATAAGCATTCCGTATCTGCTGGAGAATGTGAACAAATTTTTTTTAATAAACCGTTGATCGTGAAAAGGGACAGTGGACATTCCCAATTTGAAAATCGATATTACGTACTCGGTCGGACAAATATAGATCGATTGCTTTTTGCTGTATTTACCGTTCGAAACGAAAAAATCAGGATTATTTCCGCACGGGACATGACCGATTCGGAAATAGAAAGGTATAAAAAATGAAAAAGAAAATACCCAAATTTAAAAATGAAGCTGAAGAGCGTCTTTTTTGGCAAAAACACGATTCTTCAGAATATCTGGATTGGTCTGATGCCGAAGATACGATTTTGCCAAAGTTGAAACCTTCAACCAGATCGATATCCCTGCGTCTGCCTGAATCAATGATTGAAGAGCTGAAAGTGCTCGCAAACAAACGCGATATTCCGTACCAGTCACTATTAAAAATATTTATTTCTGAGAAGATTAACGCTGAATTACGTCATTAAATAAACTTTAAATAGAGCTATTCAACTTCGTTGTAAAGACGGGCGAATCTGGATGATAATGTTTCAAGGAGTGCATAAGTGGTTTAAAAAACTCCATGTGCTGAACGACATCAACCTGCATGTGCATCAGGGAGAAGTGGTGGTGGTCTGTGGGCCGTCCGGATCGGGCAAGTCAACCTTGATCCGAACCATAAACCAACTGGAACCGATCGACGAGGGAGAACTCATCGTAGACGGCATGAGCCTCGCCAATAAAAATACAGACATTAACAAGTTGCGTGCCGAGGTGGGGTTTGTCTTTCAACAGTTCAATCTCTATCCTCACCTCTCCGTGATAAACAACATCACTCTGGCCCCGATTAAAATCCGCAAAACGCGGAAGAAAGAAGCCGCCGAGCAGGCGATTCAGCTTCTCGCAATGGTAGGGCTGGAGGAGAAGCGCGACACTTACCCTGCACAGCTTTCGGGCGGTCAGCAGCAACGTGTGGCGATAGCCAGGGCACTGGCGATGAAGCCGAAAATCATGCTCTTTGACGAGCCGACTTCGGCACTTGATCCGGAGATGATCGGCGAAGTATTGTTGGTCATGAAAGACCTTGCACAGAGCGGTATGACAATGGTGGTGGTTACGCATGAGATGGGTTTTGCACGCGAGGTCTCTCACCGAATCGCCTTTATGGATCAGGGTACAATCCTTGAAGAAGCGAAGCCGGAAAGTTTTTTCATAAACCCCCAGCACGACCGGTCAAAGCAGTTTTTGAAGCAGCTTTTGTCACCAATGCATTAGCCACAGGGAGAGTGATGATGAAACGAATCGTGGTGTTTTTATTGGCAGCGGGACTGATGGGCATCATCGGTAATGCTGCTCTGGCTGTACCGGCGACGGACACTTTGGCGACAGTGAAGAAAAAAGGCGTCCTGGTTGCAGGGGTTAAGGACTCGCTCCCTCCTTTCGGCTATGTCGATGAAAAGACGCGCGATATCGTAGGCTACGATATCGATTTCGTACAGGCCATCGCCAGAAAACTCGGCGTTACGGTGGAGTTTAAGGCCGTCACCTCAGCCAGTCGCATGCCGCAGCTTCAGGAAGGGAACATAGACATGATCGCCGCAACAATGACAAAGAACCCGGAACGGGCAAAGCAGATTGATTTCAGTTATACTTATTTCTTTACCGGCCAGAAGTTTTTGGCAAAGAAGAGTGCGATAAGGAGCTTAAAGGACCTTGAGGGTAAAAAAATAGGGACTGCCAAGGGGTCCACCTCCGAGCAGAACGCCAAAAGAGCTGTTCCAACGGCAACCATCCTTTCGTTCGACGACTATCCGCAGGCTTTCCTGGCGCTGCAACAGGGGAAGGTTGCCGCCGTAACCACCGACGAAGCAATCCTGGCCGGGATACTCTCAAAGGCCCCAAACAAGGCGCAGTTTGAAATTCCGAATATTCGGATATCCGACGAACCGTATGGCCTCGGTATGCGCAAGGGAGACAGGGCTTTTGTAGACTTCGTCAACACGACCATCCTTGAGATGGAGAAATCAGGCGAGGCAAAAAAGATATTCGACAAGTGGTTCGGCGCAAAAACCGCTTTCCACCTTCAGCGCAATTTCGAGATAGCGGCGGACAAATAAGCAAATCATCCGCAGGGGCGCAGCAAGTCGCGACTCAGCATTTTAGTAAGTCAGAAATTATTTCCTGCTTTTTTCCGGCAGGAAATAATTTCGTAAACTTACTTATCCCCTTTATCGGGCTCCGGATCGCACATGTTTTCTTATCAATTCGACTGGTCGATTGTAACAACCGGGAAATACTTCGCATGGCTGGTTTCGGGGTTTACGATTACCCTGCAATTGTCAATCCTGGGGATAATCTTATCATTTGTTCTGGGGCTCTTGATTGCGGTCATGCGGATGAGCCACTTCCGCCCTATACGCTGGATAGCTCATGCATACCTTGAATTCTTCCGCAACACCCCTCTCCTCGTACAGATATTCTTCTGGTATTTCGGTTCCTACAAGCTTCTTCCCCAGGTTATCAACGATTGGCTGACCAGGACGAACTTTGAATTTGCCGCCGCCTTAGTTGCCCTTACCATTTACACATCGGCCTTTATCGCAGAGGATGTCCGTTCCGGCGTCCTGTCCATACCGAAAGAACAGATGGAGGCGGCCAGGAGCGCAGGTTTTTCGTACCTGCGAAGCATGCAGTACATCATACTACCGCAGGCGGTCCGGATAACTGTTCCGCCGCTGGTTAACCAGTTCCTGAACCTGGCGAAAAATTCGTCCCTTGCCATGACGATAGGCGTAGCCGAGCTGACCTATCAGGCCAGACAGGTCGAGAGTTACACATTCAAAGGTTTTGAGGCCTTCACAGCCGCTACCCTGGTCTATCTGGCATTATCGATAACGATCACGGCGCTTATGCATTTCTATGACAAGCGGGTCCTGAACCCACACAGGACATAACCTATGGACGATTTTCTCAATTTCAAAGTGATCTCGGACAATTTCACCTACTTCATGATAGGCCGTTTCCCCAACGGCCCTTTGGGCGGACTCGGTTTGACCCTCTATCTTGCGGTGGTCTCCTGTATCCTCTCCTTCTTAGGAGGCCTGATGCTTGGTTTCTTAAGCCTCTCAAAATCGCCGATAATTCGCTGGCCGACGACCATTTTCATCAACGCCATTCGGGGAATGCCGCTTCTCATGGTCATTTTCTGGATGTATTTCCTTCTGCCTGCCCTGCTGGGGAAGGCCGTCCCGGAAAGTCGTACCGTGATCTTCGCGTTAACCCTTTTCACTTCGGCTTACATGTCCCAGATTGTCCGAGCCGGGATAAAAGGAGTCCCCAAAGGGCAGACCGAAGCGGCGCTTTCCACAGGATTGAAGCCGTGGCAGGCCATGATTTATATCGTCCTTCCTCAAGGCTTGAGGAACATGATCCCTTCCTTTGTGAACCAGTTTGTCTCACTGATTAAGGATACCTCTCTCGCCTTTATTGTAGGGGTTTCGGAATTGACGCACATAGGAACACAGATAAACAACAGGACGATGGCCTATCCGACAGAGATATTCATTTTCATCGCCTTCGTATATTTCATCATATGTTACACGTTCACCTCTTTCTCGCGCCGGCTGGAGCTGCGACTTGAGTAAAAAGTGAGTAAAAAGGGGACATCCATGATAAGTAATGTCAAGGGGAAAACGGAGCCCGGATTTTGACACAATCCTTAAAGTTATGGCCGCACTCGGCTTGAAGTTGCATGCGGAAGCAGTTCATATGAATAATTCAACGGCCCAACATCACGTCATTCCACTGGACGCCTGTCGGGGCCGTGAATTCGTCGTTAGTGGACCGGCAATCAATAAGATCTCAGGGGATTATTGCGCCATGGAGGAAAAACCTAAGAAAGTAACTATCTATACTGATGGCGCCTGCCTGGGAAATCCTGGTCCGGGCGGTTACGGAGTGGTGATGCTTTATGACCGGCACCGGAAAGAGCTTTCCGGTGGTTTCCGGTTGACCTCCAACAACCGGATGGAACTCATGGCGGCCATCGTGGGACTCGGCGCCCTCAAAACCCGTTGCCGGGTAACACTCTATACGGACTCCCAGTATCTGGTCAATGCCATGACCAAGGGCTGGGTCGAGCGTTGGCGGGCCAACGGCTGGATGAGAAATAAACGGGAAAGTGCCCTAAACCCGGATCTTTGGGAACAGCTCCGCCAGCAATGCCGCCGCCACGAGGTGGAATTCGTCTGGGTGCGCGGTCATGCGGACAATAGCGAGAACAACCGCTGCGACGAGCTGGCCACGGGAGCCGCCGCAGGCCAGAATCTGCCTCCCGATACGGGCTATCGGCCCCCTGCGGCCGCCTCTGCGGATGAGGGACGGCAGAAGAGTAATAACTTACTGCAATGATGTTAATATGTTAGAAGAATATTGAATATTTCCCCTTGGTATCTGGAGGATAATTTGCTAAGAAGAGCCCCCGGTTGCCGGAAGAAGGATAATGAGGATACTTGGTCTTGATTATGGGGCAAAACGGATCGGGGTTGCAATCTGCGATGAATTGGGCCTGACGGCGCAGGCGCTGGCTGTTATCGAAAGGAAGAACAAAAAGAGCGATCTGGCCGCCATCGATTATTTTGTGCAAACCTATGGCGTGGAAAAGATCGTCATCGGTTATCCTCTCCGCCTCGACGGTACGGCCGGTATTCAGTGTGAAAAAGTAGATGCCTTCATTCGGATCCTTGCCGTCCTGTTTCCCATCCCCATTATCAGATGGGACGAGGCACTTAGTACGAAGGAGGCTGAGGAGATTTTGCGGACGCTCCAGGTCCGGGTAAAGAAGAGAAGAGGCGTCGTTGATAAAATAGCCGCCGGCAAGATCCTGCAAGGATACCTGGATTCTCTTGTCAAAACGGGCTGAAGGCTTAGATGTTGTACTTATGGGACTGTTTAAAAACGTAGCAAAAAAAAGATTTACCCTTATTTTCATTTTATTTCTCATCCCCTTCCTCTCTTATCTGTCCTTTATCAACTATGCAGAAAGTCCTGTGGGCGAAGGCAAGCGTACGGTTACGGTTGATATTCCCAAAGGGACGGGCTTCCGAGGAATAGTGGATATCCTTGAACAAAAGGGGCTGGTGCAGCATCGGCTCTCTTTTTATCTTTTGGCTTTTTCTCAGCGAGCTGCAGGTCATATCAAGGCGGGAGAATACGAATTTACCGTCTCCATGACACCCCTGGATATCCTGAAAAAATTGCGCCGGGGGGATATAAAGGGCTATCTCGTAACCTTTCCGGAGGATATCACCCTCCGGGAGGTGGCGGCCCGCTTGGCGGCCTATCGTTTGGTGGATGAGCAAACCTTTCTCAAGCTTTCCACCGACCGGGAATTTCTGGATTCGCTTGGTGTCGAGGGCCCCAGCCTGGAAGGTTTCCTTTATCCCGAAACCTATCTTCTGGACCGTTCCATGGAAACGCGGGAGGTCATCAGGATTATGGTCCGCCAATTCTGGAAAAGGGTTACTCCCCAACTGCTCAGCAAGGCGCGTGAATCGGGCTTTACCACGCAAGAATTAATAACTTTGGCCTCGATCATCGGCAAGGAATCGGGGGATAAGGGAGAAAAAACGCTTATTTCAGCAGTTTTTCATAACCGGCTGAAAAAAGGTATGAAACTGCAGAGTGATCCCACGGCGGTTTATGAAGTAAATGGCTTTAGCGGGATCATCAAAAAGAAGGACCTGCTCAACAACAATCCCCATAATACCTACTTGATTAAGGGCTTACCGCCTACGGCCATTGCTAATCCCGGTATCGATTCTATAAAGGCGGCCCTCAGCCCGGCGAAGGTCGATTTTCTCTATTTCGTTTCCAAAAACGATGGTACCCACTCCTTCTCCACAAACTATGCGACTCATAACGAGGCCATCTCACGTTATCGCAATCAGGGGGAGCAAGATCCTGTGCCGGATCTTGGGGGGGCAAAAACCGTAACACCTTGAAAAAGTATAAAAAGTTGCTTATTATCAACCAGGACATTAGTAAAAGTTAATTCGCGACGGCATGGGACGGCGGCAGGTACTCGTGACAATTCTTCGATTTTCCTTCTTCATTTTAACGGGGCTCGTTATTTTATATGGCGGCCATTATTTCTTATACCGATCATTCGTGGGGTTGTTCGGCATTGCCAGGCCTCCGCTCAGAAATGCCCTCTTTGTGCTTCTTTTCCTCTTGTCTACCGGATTTATCATTGCCTCGGCTGTTGCCCATACAAGCCACAGCCTGGCGGCAAGATTATTTTATATCGGCACGGCTTCCTGGCTGGCGCTGGCCATTAATTTAATCCTGGCGGTCTGTTTGCTCCGCCTTTTGATCGGGCTGGCGGGCGTGGCCAAGCTGGATTTGCAAATACCTTGTCTTAGCCTTGCCGTCGTTATTTTAGCGCTTATCTTTTCCGCTTATGGTTTTTGGAATGCCCGTTTTCTGCAAATCAAAGACATGGATGTGACGATAAGAAACCTGCCTTCTTCCTGGAAAGGAAAAACAATCGTTCAGCTTTCCGACGTACATTTAGGGCATATTTACGGACGGGGCTTTCTACAGCGCCTCGTGAGTCAGGTAAACGCCCTGCATCCCGAACTGATCCTGATTACGGGCGACCTCTTTGACGGCATGGATGGAGACTTGGATGCTTTGATAGCACCGTTAAAGGGCCTCAGGACCGCCCGGGGTGTCTTCTTCATAACGGGAAACCACGAAACCTACCTTGGCCTGGATAGGGCTCTTGCCGTGGTTAGGCAAACCCATATAAGAATTTTGGACAACGAAGCGGTCAACTTAGAGGGTTTGCAGATCGTCGGTCTCAGTTATCCGGTCCGGAGGACGTCTGGCGGTGCGATGGGAAAATTAGCCAATGCCACGGCCCTGATCACGGGTTTGGCGGACTTTGATAAGACCAAGCCCAGCATCTTAATGTACCATGCCCCCGTGAATCTGGACCAGGCCAGGGCTGCCGGGATCAATCTCCAGCTTTCCGGCCACACGCATAAGGGGCAGATCTGGCCCTTCGGATATTTTACCCGGCTGATTTACGGGAAATACCACTACGGTTTGCATGCCATAGGGAATTTCCAAATTTATACCACCAACGGGGTCGGCTCCTGGGGCCCGCCGATGCGAACCAGCAACACACCGGAAATTCCGGTATTCACCTTGCGGTAATATCGTCACCCCCTATTGGTAAGTAGGGTTTACAGATCAATTTAAGAAATCATTAAAAGTATTGACAAACAAAGACATGTCGCATAGATGCAAGCTATCTTATTACTCAAATAATCTTAGAATGCGCCTTTGCATTGGCAGTAATAAAAACTTAAGGGGGAAAAGGATGAACAAAGAGGATTTGATTATTGAGGTTGTAAAAGTTGTCGGCAAAAAGAAAGTAGCTAAAGGGACAAGCAACCGTGTCGGGGAGGCGGCCAAGGAAAAAGGCAAAGTTTGGGGGTTGACAGTTGTCCTAGCCGCAATCGTCACCGTGCTTAATTTTAGCGCTCTGGCTTTTGCCGCGTCTGCTCCTAATGCGGCGGAATGGGAAAGCACTCTCGCAGCCGCTAAGAAGGAGGGCAAGGTTGTGGTCTCAGGACCGGCTGGGGCAGACGTGCGGGACGCCCTTACGGCGGGGTTTCAGAAGAAGTATCCCGGGATCCAGGTAGAGTACGATGGTAGCAATACTCGTGAGTTTACTCCCCGCGTCGCTGCTGAACGGAAGGCAGGACAGTTTCTCTGGGACGTTTTTATCCATGGCGCTCCGGAATTAGTGATTCCTCTGGGAGCGTTCGATCCCTTGGAGCCGGCCTTGATGGCAGCAGATGTCAAAAATCCCAAAACATGGCGCGGCGGAGCGATTGAATTTCTTGATCCCGGCAAAACGGTTATGGTGATGACTCCCTTCCAGAGAGGTACTATTTTCTACAATACCAAGCTCGTCAATCCGAAAGAGTTCAATTCGTACAAAGAACTGCTCGATCCCAAGTGGAAAGGAAAAATGGTGGTGGACGATCCGCGCAAGTCGTCGGGGCCTGGGCAGGCGACTTTCACATTCTTTTTGCTGCATCCGGAGCTGGGCCAGGATTTCATTCGCGCGCTGGCCAAGCAACAGTTGACTATATCGGCGGACTATGCGCAGGAGGTGGACGTTGTTGCGCAAGGCAAGTATCTTTTGCTTATCGGTACAGCGGACTTTATCGCGATTGAAAGGGCAAAACTAGGGGTGCCGATTGGTGTCGTAGACCCCAGGCAACTCAAGGAGGGAAGCGACGTGAGCCCGGCAAATGGCGACCTCGCGTTGTTTAACCGCGCACCCCATCCCAATGCGGCCAAGGTCTACATCAATTGGCTGTTGTCGAAAGAAGGCCAAACGCTCTTTGCCCGCGCCAATGGCTACGTTAGCGCTCGCCTGGACGTGCCGACGGATCACGTGCCCGCCTGGCGGGTGCCGCAACCCGGAGCGATCAAGAGTTACACGAAACCGGCCCTGGAATTGAAAAATACTCTCCACAACTTGATGGTAGAGTTATTGGGCAGGTAAGGAGTGAAATCCAAGAAAAGAAGCGTATCAAGCAAGATAAACGCAGCAATGTCTCTTCAGGATCTCACGAGGTTTTGAAGGGAGCTGGTAGATTTTTGCGGGGAAAATACTTTAATGTTTCAGGAGGGTATATGAATATGAAGATGAAAGGGGTTGTTTTATTACCACTCTTGCTGTGGCTGTTTGCGTTTCAACTTTATCAGCCTACTAACGTACGAGCCGCAGCGCAGGATGAGTGGGCAACGCTCGTTGCCAAAGCCAAGCAGGAAGGCAAGCTCGTGATGATAGGCCCCGTGGGGTCCGACCGCAAAGATTCGCTCACGCTGCCCTTTCAGCAAAAGTACGGCATCGAAATAGAATATCTTCCCGACCCTGTGAGCGTGATGGCCGCACGGGTCACCACCGAGCGCCAGGCGGGAAAATATCTGCGCGACGTTGTGGTTGCAGGCGCATTGGAGGATATCTTCCTGCCCCTAAACGTATTGGAGCCTATCGAGCCATTCCTGATGCTTCCGGAAGTGACAAACCGTAAGAACTGGAGGGGAGGGGCCATTGAATTTGTGGACCCAGCTCACATGATAATTATCATGACTCCTTTCCATCGCGGTATCCTTTTTGTAAACACAAAGCTCACCGACCCCAAGGCTTTCAAGTCTTACAATGATCTGCTCGATCCCAAATGGACGGGCAAGATCGTCACTGACGATCCGCGCAGTTCCGGGCCTGGGCAAGCAACGTTTGAATTTTTTTCTGTGCACCCTCAGCTCGGACCGAAATTCATCCGGGCGTTGGCGAATCAGAAGCTGACTATGATCAAGGACCGCTCTCAACAAGCTGATGCCGTGGGGCTTGGCAAATTTCCCCTGGCGATTGGTCTCTCCGACGCTGTCGTCGAGGAGCGGATAAAGCAGGGTGTCCCGCTGGCCATCGTCGATCCGCGCCAACTTCGTGAAGGCACCGATATTAGCCCGGCCGCCGGCGGCCTCGCCGTCTTCAATCGTGCGCCTCATCCCAATGCGGCAAAACTGTACGTGAACTGGCTCCTCTCCAAAGAAGGCCAAACAAGCTTTGTGCGTGCCACGGGTTATATCAGTGCCCGTATCGATGTTCCGACGGACCACGCGGCACCTTGGAGAGTGCCTCAACCCGGAGCTATCAAAACCTATGGTCTGCAAGCCCGCCGCGATGCACGTGCCAAGCTGATGCCCCTGCTCTACGAGGTCTTCGGGCGGTAGATTGTTGCAATTAAAAAGAAGTCGGACCTATTTGGCAAATTCCTTTTCGATCCGGAATATGGCCTCTTCCAGGCGCTGGTCCGGTACGGTCAGCGAGATGCGGATATAACCCTCGCCGTATTGACCGTAAGCGGTGCCCGCCGCGACGACGACGGCCGTTTTCTCAAAAAGCCGGTTGGTGAATTCGAGAGAAGTAAGCCCGGCAGGCGTTGGCACCCAGAGATAAAAGGTCCCTTTCGGCACCTCGAAAGTGATGCCGATTTTTCTTAGCATGGCCAAAACCCGCTCACGGCGCCGGGCATAGATGGCGAGCATGTTTTCGATATTTCCCCCCTCTTCTTTCAGGGCGCGGATCGCGGCATACTGGATGGGGTTAAAAATGCCGGAATCGGTGTTTTCCTTTACCTTGCTCATGGCGGCGATAAGTACGGGATTGCCCACAGCCATGCCGATGCGCCATCCGGTCATATTGTAGGGTTTGGAAAGGGAATTCAATTCCACCCCCACCTCTTTGGCGCCCGGCGCCATCATGAAGCTCAATCGCTCCTGACCGTCGAAGAGGATCTCGCTGTAAGGATTATCGTAACAGACGGCAATGTTGTGGGTCCGGGCAAAAGCCACGGTCTTCTCGAAAAATTCTCTGGTTGCGCAGGCACCGGTGGGGTTGTTAGGATAATTGAGAAACATTGCCCTGGCCCGGACAAGTACGTCGGCAGGGATATCTTCATAAAGTGGCAGGTAGTTGTTTTTTGCCAGGATCGGCATATTGTAGGGAATGCCGCCGCCCATCAGGATGCTGGAACGGTAGGCGGGATAGCCGGGGTCGGTCATCAGCACTACCTCGCCGGGATTGACCCGGGCCAGGATAAAGTGGTGGCATCCCTCCTTAGAACCGATCAGACCCAGAATCTCATCGGCGGCATTCAGGTTCACGCCATAGCGGTTCTGATACCAGCGCGCAATCTCCTGCCGGTAGGCAAGCATGCCTTTTTCTTCGTCTGTGGGATAGCGGTGATTTTCCGGATCCCGCGCCCGGAGGCAAAGTTCATCGATGATCCCCTCCGGCGTTGGTTCCACGGGATCGCCGATGGCCAGGCTAATGACATCGACGCCCTCGGCTTTGGCCTTGGCAATTTTTTTCCGCAATTCCATAAAAAGGTAAGGCGGGATGTTTGTCAAACGTTCCGCGATCTGCAACATAGCTCCTCCATAGCTTCTTCGTCTTGTTACTGGAAGGCTTCTTCCCAGAGAGCCCCCTGGTAAACCACCTTGGCGCCGCCTTCCAGATAAACATTGACATAGCCCGCGGAACCCCGGTCAAAATAGATTTTCAGTTTCTCACCGCTTTGCACCAGCACCGTCACCGGGGAAGACACCAAGCCTTTTTGATCCGCGATCAGCGCGCCGGCCACGGAACCGGTGCCGCAGGCCAGGGTCTCATCTTCGACCCCTCTTTCGTAGGTGCGCACCTTGATGGTATGTCCATCCACTACCTGGACAAAATTGGCGTTCGTGCCTGCCGGCTGGTAATGTTCATGGTAACGGATCAGCCGGCCCAGCCGGAATACCGGGTATGGTTCCAGGTTGTCCGTGAAGTGCACTGCATGGGGGACGCCGGTATTGATGCTGCTTACAATTAGCGCGCCCTCCTCCGTTTGCAGCTCGTAGTCCAGAGACGGTCTGCCGGGGTCTGTCAGGCGGAGTTTCACCGTGTCTTCCTTCACCGTGGCATCGATGATGCCCGCCCCCGTTTCAAAGGACATCCGCGCCGGGGCGATTTTTTTGAGGAAGGCGAAGCGGGCGGCGCAGCGGCCACCATTGCCGCACATGTCCACCTCGCTGCCGTCGGCATTAAAAAAACGCCACCGGAAATCAACGCGGGGTGAATTTTCGATGATGATGAGGCCATCGGCGCCGACCGAGCCTTTCCTTGTGCAGAGCGCCTTTACAAATTCAGTGATATCATTTACCGCGAGCGCACCATCCCGGTTGTCGATGAGGATGAAATCATTGCCGCTGCCGCTCATCTTAAAAAATTCGATCAATTAACCTACCTCCGGACACAAGCTTGATTTTTGCCGGTCTCCTATCATATCTAATGTCTGCTGTCCATTTTATTGGCAGTCAGAAGGTTGGCGATCATTTCGGCATAGCAGTTGGCTGCACCGCTGTTTGCGGCCACTACCCGGCGTCCTTCTTCGCCCCAGCCGGCCATGGCTGCGGGATCGGCCCACATCGCGAGGATGCCTTCGGCCAGCTCGGCACCGTCGTGCACGGTAATCCCGGCGCCCACGGCCTCAAGAAGGGTTCTTTCCTCCCGGAAATCGTCCATGTGGGGACCGTAAAAGACTACCTTGCCCCAAGCCGCTGCCTCCAGGATATTCTGTCCACCCTTCGGTACCAGGCTGCCCCCGCAGAAAATCACTGTCGCCAGGCCATAGACCTTGAAAAGCTCGCCGATGACGTCCACGATAACGATCCGTTCACCACGGCGCTGCCGTCCGCCGGTTATCTCTGTCATTGCGATGACATCTGCAAACCCGGCCTCCCTGATCAGGGAAAGGACAGCCGCCGCCCGCTCGACGTGGCGCGGCACGATTATCAGTTTGCAACCGGGATGGGCCAGAAGCAGCTTCTTATAGACATGGAGGATAATGGCTTCTTCCCCGTCATGGGTGCTGCCGGCGACCAAGACCGGCTCGCCTGCCGCGATGTTCAGGCGGTTCCTTGTCTCCTGGAGCAGTGCGGCGGAACATTGAGCGGCCAAGCTGTCGTATTTGGCATTGCCACAGACCTTCAAAATTTCCCAGGGCGCCCCCAGTCGATGGAAACGTTCGGCATCAAGTTCGGAAATCACACCGATTCCCGCAAAAGCCGCGAGGATGCCCCTCCAGAAGAAACGAGTGCGGGCATAGCGGCCGAATGAACGGGGGGAAAGACGACCATTGGCCATAATAACTTTCACACCACGCATCCGGCAGTAGTTGATAAAATTCGGCCACAATTCAGTCTCCGTAAGCACGAAAACATCCGGCTTAATTGCATCTATTGCCCTGTGGACGGCGAAGGGGATATCGAGGGGATAATAAATGAAGGCGTCGGCGTCGGGAATAATCCGGCGGGCCATTTCCTGGCCCGTGCCGGTAGTCGTGGAAAGGACAAGCGGGGCCTTGGGCCAGCGTTTCCTGAGCGCCGCGATGACGGGAGCGGCGGCCGTAACTTCCCCAACCGATACGGCGTGCACCCACACGCGGGGACGGCCCGTCCTGCCCGCGAGGGTCCTAGGCGGCAGGGAACCAAGGCGCTGGCGGAATCCCTTTCTGTATTTTCCCGTTGCCATCATCTTGGCTGCATACCAGGGAATCATAAAAACTGCGGCGATCCATAACAATATATTATATAGCAAAAGCATTTCCTGCTCCCAGTAAAACCGTGGTCTGTCCCCGCTATCTTGTCATTTCCCCGCGGACTCAGAGGACCAAATGGAGCTAAGGCCTGATGGAGGGAAACCAGAGGTTACCCCTTATTTTCGAGTCCCACCCTATTTAATCCCCGGCGGAGCGAGGGGCTCGATACGTTGCGGGTGACTTTCCTAGCACGCCGGAGGGGATTAGCGCAAGCAAAACAGGGGGGGCCGCTTGAGATAGATTATTGACAGGCGGTTTGGAATAATGTAGGAATGTTCATAATTTGGAGATGCGAAAGGAACGCCATGAAAAAGATTGCCCCCTCTATTCTTTCCGCTGATTTCGGCCGTCTGGCCGAGGAGATCGCCGCCGTAGAGAAGGCGGGTGCCGACATGATCCACATCGATGTCATGGACGGGCATTTTGTTCCCAACATTACGATCGGTCCCGCGGTCGTTGCGGCGCTGCGGAAAACGACGAAGCTTCCCTTTGACGTACATCTGATGATTGAAAACGCCGATTGTTTTCTGGAGACCTTTGCCAAGGCGGGCTGTGAAATGCTTACTGTCCATGTGGAAGCCACGCACCACCTCCACCGCAGTATCTCCATGATCAGAGAGCTGGACGTCCGGGCGGGCGTTTCCCTGAACCCAGCTACGCCGCTTGCGCATGTGGAAGAAGTCCTCCCCATGCTGGATCATCTCCTCATTATGACCGTAAATCCGGGCTTCGGCGGGCAAAAATTCATAGACGCCATGCTTCCCAAGATCCGCAAGGCCAGGGAGTTGATCAACGCCACGGCGCCCCATGTTTTAATCGAGGTAGACGGAGGGGTATCTCTGGACAACATCGCCGCGCTGGCGGAAGCCGGCGCCGACATTTTTGTTGCCGGCCAGGCGATTTTCGGACACCGGGATTACAGGCCCACCATTGACAAGATGAAGAACATCCTTAAAAAATTTTAGGGGCTCATACCGGCAAGACCGATGTTTTTTCCGGCGGCAACGCCTCCATTGACATTCGTAAGCCTTCTTAATATACTTAGGCAAAAGATTCATCCCCTGTGTGAAAAGGAGAAATGGTATGAAGCATAAGTTCTGCCTGAGTTTAACAGTGTTCTTCCTTTTGGTGATGGCACTTGCGGCCTGCACCAAGTATGAAAGACAGGTCGTCCCTTTTAAGTTGCCCTCCTCGCTTCCCAATGCCGTGCAAGCGGCCGATACGATTATCGCCGCCCGGTCCTTTGACAGCAAGGACGAGGCAAGCGCGGCTTTCGGTTTTGATATCAAGGGGGCGGGCATTCTTCCTGTCCAGGTCATGTTCGATAACAGAGGTAACCATCCCCTGGAGATCGTACCGTCCCAGACATTCATGGTCGACGAGTCCGACCAGGTATGGAATATCCTTGATCAGAAACTTGCCTATGACCGGCTAGCCAAAAAAACGGAGTTGGGTCAGGTGATGCCCGAGGGCGCCAAATACGGAGCGTTGGCCGGGCTGGCCGGCGGCGTTATCGGTGCCGCGATTGGGATCGTCTCCGGTCAAAACGTGGGGGCAGCCGCCGGAAAAGGCGCCGTTCTGGGGGGAGCGGCGGGCCTCACCATAGGGGGAGCGCAGGGCTTGGACAATCAGGATGTGCAGACGAAGATCGGGGAGGACCTGAAGACCAGGTCCCTGGAAAGAAGGGCCATCAAACCCAAGGAATTGGCTCATGGTTTCATCTTTTTCCCCGGCGAGGCCAAAAAAGGCAAAGAACTGAGGCTGCAATTGCGGGCCATCGATACGAAAGAACTTTACTCCCTTATCCTGAAGCTATAAGTCTTTTTTTTGACCCCCAAGGACGTCCCGGCAACGGAGGGCTAGTTCTCGGAGCCGGGAGAATTGCGGTTCATCGTCCGTGATTGTAAGGAGGCGGTCCAGGCCGGCTGGGATGTAAGTCAGGAATTCCGGGAGATTTCGTTTTTGACCTAAGAATCCGTAGGCGCCCAGGGCCTGCATGAGCCTCTGGACGGAGGCCAGGCGAAACATTTCCCAAAAGAAATCCCGGCTGTAAGCGGCAACGGGAAGACCGTCGTAGTAGTGCCGAAGTAATTCCTCGCGTTCCTCCCCGGCAAAATCAACGTAGGGATCATAGAGAAGCGATCCCAGGTCGTAACAGGGGTTGCCGTAACGCATCCCCTGATAATCAATCAGCACCGGTTCGTCCTCCCGGATCATGACATTTTGGGACTGCAAATCGCGGTGGAGCAGGCAAGGCCGCATACCGGCCAGCCTTGCTGCCAGTAAGGCCAGTTCTTCTTCCAAGTCGTCCCCCTCGTCTCTGCCCGGTTCAAGGCCGCAGATGGTACCCACGAAGTGTTCCAGGAAATAGCTGCGTTCCCACCGATACAACTCCTGGTCAAAGGCCTCCATCAGGGGAACATCGGCCACTTTGGGGTCTCCCGGACCCAACACGTGGAGTTTGCGGATCATATCCAGGGTCCGAAAATAATATCCCCGGCGTTTTCCCCAGGCTTCCCGCCGGTAAAACCAAAGATCCCGCTCACCCAGGTCTTCCATCAGGATAAAGCCCCGCCGGCCATCATGATAAAATATCTCCGGGGCAGCCACGCCGAGACGGTGCAAAAATGCGGTTTGGGAAGCATAATAGGTGTTTTCCTGACGCTCCCGGCTATATGATACAAAGATTACGGTGGCCTGGTTGCCGTAGCGGACCCGGTAAAAAGACCGAACGGACCCGCCCCGGACAATGGGGATGATCTCCAAGGGGTGAGCGTCTGTCAGTTTCAGCACTTTCCTCACGGTAGTGCCAATCTCGGTCATGATGTCAATCACGAGGCTTCCCTTTTTTCTCGGTCAGCATCTTATCTAACCTTTCGTATTCCTCAGGCGAGCCGGCGTCATGCCACATGCCCGCACCGATAATAATTCCACCCAACGAGCCGGGTGTTTGTTTAATCATGTCGAGGAAGACATTAATCACCGATTCCTTCCGCCCCGGCGCCAGGCGGTCGAGAAAACTTTTTCGTACCACATAGATGCCCGCAAAAAGACAATTCTTACCATATTCGCCCAGCAAACCGCGAAAATCGCAGATTTCGCCCTGTTCATTGAGAGTTACATTAAGAGGAGATCCACTGCTGCGCAGTGCCAGGGTGGCTTCCCTTCCTCCGCTACGGTGCGCGGCAACAAGCTCCGCCAGGGGAAGATCGCTGACTACGTCACCGTTATAAACGAGAATTTCCTCATCCTCGGTCAGGAGGGGCTCGATATTTTTTAAGCCGCCCGCGGTGTCGAGCAGAACGGGCTCATGACAAAACACGATTGGCGTTCCCAGCCACTCGCTTTTGGCAAAAACCTCCCGGTAAACGTGGGCCAGATGATGGGTATTGACGATGAAGCGCTTAACACCAACTGTCAGGAGATGTTCCATGGCATAGGTGATCAGCGGCCGCCCGCCTACTGGCAACAGCGGTTTGGGACGGATATCCGTCAGGGGAGCCAGTCGCGTGCCCAGGCCGGCACCCAGGATAAAGGCGGTCTTGATCGGTGCCGTCTTCATGTTACCTTCTTGCCGAACTTCGGATCGACCTTGATCAGGGCCGTGACAATAAAACCGGGAATTGTGGAAAGGATCACCCAGAGGAAGAAGTGCCGATAACCCAGTTGTTCCTGCAGCCAGCCGCTGCTCATGGCGGGCAGCATCATGCCCAGTGCCATGATACCGGTGCCGATGGCATAATGGACGGTCTTGTATTCTCCTTCCGCCGCCTGGATCATCACCATCGTGAAGGCGGTAAAGCCAAAGCCGTAGCCGAACTGCTCGATCGCGACGGCGAGATTGATGACGAGCAGATTGCGGGGCAAGGCATAGGCCAGGTAAACGAAGACGAGGTCCGGCAGGTGCATGGCACAGGCCATGATCCAGAGCCAGTATTTCAGGCCCCGTTTATAGACCGCCCACCCTCCCGCAAGGCCGCCAGCCATCAGGGCGATGACGCCTACGGTGCCGTAAACTAAACCCACTTCCCCGGTCGTCAGGCCCAGACCGCCTTTCGCCGGGGGATCAAGGAGGAAGGGGGCCACCATTTTTACCAGCTGCGCCTCGGCGAAACGGTAGAAAAGAAAAAAGGCGAGCAGGGCGGTAATGTCCTTTTTTTTGAAGAACAGGATCAGGATACGGAAGAATTCGGTGGCCCGGTGCTCGGGTGATGACACCGGCGCGGGGCGATCGAGTATGGGGTAGGGCAGGATGAAAAAATGATAGAGAAAGAGGAGGGTAAAAATTCCCCCCAGGAAGAAAAAGGCGAGCGACCAGGCTGAGGCGACAGGCAGACCCCGCATCTCCAGCCAGCCGGCCAGGATCACCAATCCACCCTTGGCGGCGATTGTGGCGATACGGTAGAAAGTTGTCCGCACCCCCACGTAAGCCGCCTGTTCATCTTCCTGTAAGCCCAGCATGTAAAAACCGTCCGCGGCGATATCATGGGTAGAGGAGCTAAAGGCCATGATCCAGAAGAAAAACAAAGTGCAGGGAAAAAATAGCGCCCCGGGAATGGAGAGGGCGATGGCAAAAAAGGAGAGACTGAGCGAAAGTTGCATGGCCACGACCCACGTTCTCTTGGTGCGATACATATCCACGAAGGGACTCCAGAGCGGCTTGATTACCCAGGGCAGGTAAAGCCAGCTCGTGTAGAGAGCAATGTCCCGATTGGAGATACCCAGCCGCTTATAGAGGACGACGGAAACCGTCATGGCAATAATGTAAGGGATGCCTTCCGCTACATATAGGGAAGGCACCCATGCATAGGGCCGGCGCAAAGCTGATTTTTCTTGCATGATTCCCCGTATTTCCCAGATTAGGGGTATCTTGTATAAGACTTCCCCGATTCCCGTCAAGTACAATATCCCATCCAGGCGCTCGGTTACACCCGATGGTGAGTCAACGAACCCTTTTTAATCACCCTTTGGGTAACATTTATTATGATTCAATTCGGATGCTGACTTACCGGTTGCTAATTCAATCTTTAATGATATAATGCGCCCGATTTGCCGGCTCCGGGGGTGAAAACGTCGGGCAATAATTGCCCCGCGCGCCGGGAAGAGGAGGGCCAGATGCCAAATGATCAATCCACCCTGGTAAAAGAATTCCAGGCGCAATTTGCCAAAAAAGTGAAAGAGAATGAAAGAGAAGCGCTGGAATACTGGAAGGAGCAAATAGACAAGTTGTTGACCTTGAAACCGGAGGGGATTTCCGCGCTCCAGCAGCAAATTAAGCGGGTCTCCGACATGATGGGTAACAGGATTAATACGCTAAAAAAACCATGAAAGATATTGCTAATTTTCTTTTTGAAGTCGGCATGCTGAAGAAGACGCCCCGGACCGGTTACCAGTTTCTCGGATCCGGGCGCGAGTCGGTCGCCGAACATATTTCCATGACCTCCTTCATCGGCTATGCCTTGTGTAAGTTAGAGGGCGGCGCCGATGAATTGCGGGTGCTGAAGATGTGTCTTCTCCATGACCTGTCGGAAACGAGAACCGGCGATATGAATTACGTGAACAAGAAATACGTTACCGTGGATGAGACGAAGGCGGTCAAAGACCTGGCAGAAACCCTGTTCTTTGGCGACGAAATGGAGGGGATCGTCGACGAATTCAATGAAAAGAAGACGCGCGCCGCCCTCCTGGCCCATGATGCCGACCAGTTGGCACTGATTCTCCAGTTGAAGGAGTGCGGTGATCTGGGCAACAAATACAGTCCGGAATGGATCGCCTACGCCCTGAAACGGCTCAATACGGAGACGGCGAAAAAACTGGCCGAGGCAATCCTGGCGACGGATTCCTCGGAATGGTGGTTTAAGGATAAGAGCGATTGGTGGATTAACGGCAGGAATAAAAAATAATATGGCCACAAAAAAGCAACGACGTTCCACGGAGATAAAATCGAAGAAGAAAAAAAAGAGCACCCGGCTGCTCATCCTGGCCCTCATCACGATGACCGTTTTCGGTTCTTTGGTTTTTTTGTTTGTTACCCTTTTCGATTCCCTCTATCCTCCGGTAACGGGGAGCGGAGGCGCGGCAAAAAGAGAAAGGTGGGTGGCGACGCTCTTTTTTTCTGACGCCAACGAACGTTTCCTGGTACCGGAAAAAAGGCAGATCCCGAAAGACCTAGATAGTGCCGGGCAGGTTCGGGAATTGGTCAAGGCCTTATTGGAGGGGTCCAAGAATAAACTGGTCAATACCTTTCCGGCGAAAACGGAGCTGCAAAATGTAAAAATCGCCGGCGGGCGGGTTTATGTCAGTTTCAGCAAGAATCTGGTCAGGGAACATCCCGGGGGAAGCGCCAGTGAAATGGCCACGATTTATTCCCTGACCAATACCCTGACGGCCAATATTCCCAGCCTGAAAGAAGTTGTGCTGCTGGTGGACGGCAAGGAACTGCCCTCCCTCGGGGGGCATATCGATACGCGGCATCCCTTTACGGCCAATAAGGAACTACTGGTGTCCAGCGCCAGGTGAAGACCGGCGGTTTACCCTCTCCGTCAAAATTCTCCCCAAGGTGGTTTATGGCGCAAAAATCAAAACTCTCCCTGACGAGAAATATCGGCATCGTTGCCCATATCGATGCGGGCAAGACGACGGTGACGGAGAGGATCCTCTTTTACACGGGGAAATCGTACAAAATGGGGGAGGTGCATGACGGTGCTGCGGTGATGGATTGGATGCCTCAGGAACAGGAACGGGGGATAACCATCACTTCTGCGGTGACCACCTGTAACTGGGAGGATTACGAGATACATATCATCGATACGCCCGGCCATGTGGATTTCACTATCGAGGTGGAGCGCAGCCTCCGCGTCCTGGATGGGGCCGTGGTGGTATTCGATGCCGTCGCGGGCGTGGAACCCCAGTCGGAAACGGTCTGGCATCAAGCGGATAAATACCGGGTGCCGAAGATCGCTTTCATCAACAAGATGGATCGTGTGGGGGCCAATTATTGGGGCGCAATCTTGATGATGAAAGAGAGATTCAATTCTCTCCCGCTGGCTATCCAACTCCCGCTGGGTGAAGAAGAGCGATTTGCCGGCGTCATTGATCTGATCGGACAGAAATTGATTACCTGGGAAGAAGGCACCCAGGGATTGTCCTATCATCTTAGCGACATTCCCCAGGAGGAACTGGCGACGAGCCGGGAACACCGGGAAAAGATAGTGGAAACCCTGGCCGAAATAGACGATGAACTGGCGGAAAAATACCTGAACGGTCAGGACATCTCGGCAAGTGAGATAAAGGCTTCCCTGCGGCAGGCCACTCTGAGCCTGAAAGTGGTGCCCGTTATGTGCGGCGCTGCTTTAAGAAACAAGGGCATCCAGCCCGTTCTGGATGGGGTGGTGGATTATCTCCCCTCGCCGCTGGATGTGCCGCCCGTTACGGGGATCAATCCCTTGACCAAAAAGGTGGAAGCGCGCCCCAGCAGCGAAAAGGAACCCCTGGCGGCCCTGGCCTTCAAAATCATGCAGGATGAAGGCCGGAAGCTTACCTATCTGCGTATCTATTCGGGACGGCTGACGGCAGGGGGCGACGTCTATAATGCCACGAAGGGAAAGAAGGAAAAGATTGCCCGCCTTCTCAAGATGCACGCCAATAAGCGGGAGAGGATCGAGCAGGCCGGGGCAGGTGAGATTGTGGCCGTGGTGGGTCTGAAGGAGACCACTACCGGCGATACCATTTCTGCTGAGGCCCATCCGATCCTTTTGGAACCCATCGAATTTTATGAACCGGTTATCAGCCAGGCAATCGAGGCCAAGACGACGGCGGATCAGGAAAAATTATTGCCTGCCCTGGCCAAGCTGATGGAAGAAGACCCGACCTTAAAGGTCAGGTATGATGATGAAACCGCCCAAACGGTAATCTCCGGCATGGGAGAACTTCACCTGGACATTATCGTCGATCGTCTGAACCGGGAATTCAATACCCACGTCAACGTTGGTCAGCCGCGCGTGGTCTATCGGGAAGCCATCCGGAAGCCGGCGGAAGTGGAAAATGTCTTCGAGAAGGAGCTTGGGGACAAAAAGCATTTCGGCCATGTGCGGATCAGGATTAAACCCGCGGAACGGGGACAGGGCAACGAAATTATTTGGCAGACCGATAGGTCGGTGCCTCCTTTCCCACCGGAATACGAGCCTGCCATCGCCGAGGGTATCCAGGAGGCCCTGCAAAGCGGTGTTCTGGGCGGTTACCCCGTCGTTGATATGAAAGTCATCGTTAAAGGCGGTTCTTTCCGGGAGGGAGAATCATCACCTCTGGCTTACAAGGTTGCGGCCGCCACGGCCCTAAAAGAAGCCTTTCAGCAGGCGGCGCCCGTCTTACTTGAACCGATCATGATGGTAGACATCATTACCCCTGCGGAATTCATGGGCGAGGTAATAGGCGATATCAACGCCCGCCGGGGTGAAATTCAGGCGATTACGCCCCGTGGTCCCATCAGTGAAATAAGGGCCAAGGTACCCTTAAAGGCAATGTTCGGCTATTCCACGGATCTGCGTTCGGCAACGCAGGGACGGGCGGTATTCAGTATGCTCTTTTCCGCCTATGATCATCCTTGATGAATTCGTAAAATCGAATTCATCAAGTTTTGAGTATTGAGTGTTAAGTTTTATGTTAAAATTTTAATCTTAACACGTCTCGAAAAATGCCTTTTTAGATTTCTTATGAGTCCGTAGCGAAGGGGCGACTTTACCGAGCGATCTGCCAATGGCTGTTATATGGAAATTATTTGAATATTTCTCCAGGTTGTGCCGGGCTCACATTGCCCAGGTGCTGATCGTCACCCTTTGCGTTATCCTCCTCAGCGCCTTCGGTGTTTTTTATTTTGAATACAACCGGATCGATTCCAATATCGATTCCTTATGGGACGGCATTTGGTGGGCTGTTGTCACGATGACCACCGTCGGCTACGGTGATAAGTTCCCCGTCACGCTGGGCGGCAGGGTCGTGGCGATAATTTTGATCTGTTCCGGTGTCGGTCTTATGTCCTTGCTGACGGCCACTATTGCCTCCCTGTTTGTGGAAAGAAAGATAAAGGAGGGAAAGGGTTTGGAAACCATCATGGAAAAGGATCATATCGTTATTTGCGGCTGGAACCAGCATACCGAAGAGGTTCTGGAAGGTTTGACCACCTATGGCGCCGTCAAGGGCCGGACCATTGTCCTGATTAACGAGCTTTCCATCGACGCGGTGGATTCCCTCAAGCTTAAGTATGCCAAGTACAAACTTAAGTTCCTGCGGGGCAATTATGTCCACGAAGACGTGCTGTTGCGCGCCAACATAACCAGAGCAAAATTTGCCTTGATCATGGCGGACGCTTCGGGAATGCATGCCAAGGACCGGTTGGACGAGCGCACCATGCTGGCCGCGCTGGCGATAAAATCATTGGCGCCGGCCGTCAAAACCATCGCCGAACTGGTGGACAGCGAAAATAAGCCCCATTTGAAGAGGGCCAATGTTGATGAAATCATCGTCCGCGGCGAACATCTGGGTTCTCTTTTGGCCAGCGCCGTTAACTCGCCGGGTATCCCGCGCCTCTTCAGCAGCATATTGGCATTGGGCGACGGCAACAAACTGTGGCGTGCGGAAATCCCCCGGCAGTTTGTGGGCGCCACCTTCCGCCAACTCTTCCAGTATTACCGGGAAAAACAGCAGGCCATCCTGATCGGTTTGCTGCAGGAAAAGAAATCCGTCAAATTGGAGGACTTGCTTGCCGATGATTCCTCGGCCATTGACGTCTTCATCAGAGAAAAGTTAAAGGAAGCTAAGAGAGAACTCTTGCACGAAAAAGAAGAAACCCGGATCATCGTTAATCCGGAAGACGAATACGTCATCGGTGGGAATGATTTTGCGGTTCTGCTTTGCCGGGTGATGCCCGCAAGCCCGAAGACCTGAATAAGCGAGGTTCCATGGATAATTTACTGGAAAATGATATCTCTTTCCTTCAGGAGACCGATCTTTTCAAAAACTTTTCTGCTGCCCAGACCGCCCAGGTCCTGAAGATCTGCCGCAAGGTCCACTGCTCCGAAAACGATGTTATCATGCGCGAGGGAGAAGAAGGAGACCGGATGTACATTATCATGGCGGGGAGTGTGGAGGTTATCAGGAGGCTCACGCTGGATTGCGTAGACGACGAAAGTGCCGAGAAAAGCAAGGTCTTTACCAGGCTCGATGCCGACCGTCATCCTGTTTTCGGTGAAATTGCCCTTTTAGCGGAATTCAAGCGAACGGCCACGGTGCGGGCCTTGACCGATTGCACGCTTTATGAAATCAACCGGAAGGATTTCTTGAGCCTGGCGGAAGCGGATTACGAGTTCGGCTACCGTATTTTACTGAATTTGGCCGGCATACTGAGCGCACGGCTCAAAAAGGCCGATGAAGAGACGATCAAGCTTACCACTGTGCTTAGTATGATCTTAAAGGAAACTTAACCGTTTATGTCCAAATTGCTGCAAATAAAAAACGGCGACCTCCGGGAAGCCGCACCGCTTTTGAACAAGGACAGATTGCTCAAAAGCATTTTTCGCATCAGCGAACTCCTGACCGCCCCTTCTAATCTCGATGAGGTGCTTTCCAAAATCCTCGATGAGCTGGTAGAGGCGATCGGCTTTGAACGGGGGATTATCCGCCTGCTGGATAAATCAAAGCGCTATCTGCAAACCAAGGTGGTAAAGAATTTTAGTGCTGAAGAGCGGCAGCGGTCCCTGGAAACGCCGCTGGACGTTCAGGAACTCGATTGCCTGGCCGCCAAGGTAATCAAGACGGGACATTTGATCGCTATTGAAGATACGGCCACGGATTCCCGGGTAACCGAAACGGACCGGATGTTGGCCAATATCTATAACCGGGGATCCATTTTTTGCGCCCCTCTCAAGATCGGTGACGAAGTGATCGGCACCATTGCCGCCTGGCGTCAGAAGGAAACAAAATTTTTCCCGGAAGAAATCAATCTGCTTTTTACCTTTGCCAGTCAAATGAGCATTATCATTCACAATACCCGTCTTTTTGAAAGAGACGCGGAAAAGATACGCCAGTTGATGATCCTCCATGAGGCCGTGTCGGCCATGAACTTCAGCAGTGTCCAAAGCGAACGCCTGGCCGGCATCCTGATCACCAGTGCTGTGGCCATAACGCACGTCAACAAGGCCCTGCTTTATCTGCCCGGCCGGGAAGACGAACCCTGCCTCATCAATAACCAAGGCAACCTTTTCTCGGGCTCCCTTGCGGAATATCAGGGAAAGATCGATAGAAGCATCATCAGGAAGGCGATGGATACCAATATGGTCCTCAAGAAACAGTCCTCTACGCCGCTTCCTGCCGCCATGCCGGTTTTTGAAAATTTTACTTCGGAGATTGCGCTGCCCATCCGCATCAAAAAAAAGGTGCTGGGCGTCCTCTATCTGGCCAAAGAAGCCGGTGGCTACCCCGATGATCAGGTAAATATCCTGGATATCCTGGCGAGCAACTCCGCGGTATCCTATGACAACGCCATGATGCACGCCAAACTCTCTCAGGAGGCCCAATCCCTGAAGACAGAGGTGGATAAACTCAAGGAAAGGGAGGACATGCTCCTGGGGTTTCATAATATCCTCGGCAGGTCAAAAATCATGCTGAATATTTTTCGCATGGTGGAAGAAGTTGCGGGTCACAATACCAACGTGCTTATCCGCGGTGAAAGCGGAACGGGCAAGGAATTGCTGGCACGGGCCATTCACAAGCAGAGCAACCGGCGATCCAAACCCTTTGTCGATGTCAATTGCGCAGCCATCCCCGGCACCTTGCTGGAAAGCGAGCTCTTCGGTTACGAGGCCGGCGCCTTTACGGATGCCCGGAAGAAAAAGATCGGCCTTCTGGAATATGCGAGCGGGGGGACGCTCCTTTTGGATGAGATCGGCGAAATGACCATGCCGCTCCAGGCAAAGTTTTTGCGGGTCCTGGAAGATGGCTATGTGCGCCGCTTGGGTGGTACGGAAAACATCCCCGTCGATGTCAGGTTTATTTTTTCCACGAACCGCGACTTGAACCGCATGGTCGCCGAAGGCTCCTTTCGCGACGATCTATATTACCGCATCAGCGTCGTACCCATCTTTGTGCCTGCCTTGCGGGAAAGAAGCGAAGACATCCTTATCCTGGCTGATTACTATGTAGAGGAATTCAACAAGAAATTCGGCAAGAAGGTCACCGGCTTCAACAAGGAAGCCGAGCAGCTCCTCATACATCATACCTGGCCGGGCAATGTGCGGGAATTGAAGAACATTATCGAACGCGTCATGATCGTCCAGGACATGGGAAATGTCATTACCCCGGAGTGTCTGCCCGCGGAAATAAAGATGGGCGCGTTGCAGGAGAATAACCATCTCACTTTTTACAATTTCTCACCGGTATTTTCGATGGAAGGAATCGATTTTGAAACGGTAACGGGTAAGATAAACAGGGACGTGAAAGAAAAGATAATTACCAAAGCACTGGAACAAAGCAAAGGTAATAAGAGCAAGGCAGCTAAACTCTTGGGCATTTCCCGTTTTAAACTTCTCCGGGAATTAAAAAAAGAATAATTAAATATTATTTATTGATATGTGCGTAAATTACACATATATGTGCGATTTACGCACTTACCAAATAACCTTTTTAAAACAGTTATTTTAAGAAAATAGGTGCTAATAACTTGTGCGATTTATGCACAATATTTGCCGACATTTTTTTATTTTATCTTCTCACAAATTCCCCTTCATTTTTTTTATCTCCTAACATTATGAAATTGTTTTATAAGTAAAGTTTGTAATTAACAAAGAGAAAAATTTTTAAAATGGCACGAGTTTTGCTCTTATTAAACTAATCCGATAAGTATAGTACTTTCAATCAGCAATGTAGTCCTAAGAATTGTTTTTTGCACAAGTCGGCGGGTGGTTTCTCTTCCCTCCTCTCCACCCGCCGCCCCCCCTTCAGTTCAGATAACCTGAAGAACGGTGAGAGAGCCTTTTTTCAGTATTCATAGGGGTGGACGGCAAAAAGAAAGTTTTTTGCCGTCCACCTTTTTTGTCTGTTAAGCCTCATGTGGAACAATGTTCCAAACTTCCTTTCCCGGTTATCATTCCGCTTGCAGCGCTATGATAACTACGGCCATAATCAGCTTTATTTTCTTTCATAATTGTGACAATTATTTCATCGCGATTATCGGTTTGAGGTGTCTATGAAAAAGCCCCGCATCCTTTTTATGGGGACCGCCCCATTCGCCCTGCCGGCGCTGGCTCTCTTAATTGAGCAAACTTACCCGTTGGTCGGAGTGGTTACGCAGCCCGATCGTCCGCGAGGGCGGGGGCTGGCGGTGGTGCCGTCACCGGTGAAGGTTTTTGCCATGGAACACCGGTTGGCTGTTTATCAGCCGGAAAGGCTGCAAGAGGAGGGTTTTTTGGCAATTTTTCGGGAACTGGCGCCGGATATGATTGTGCTCGCGGCGTATGGGCAGTTGCTCACGCGGGAGATCATCGACCGGCAGTTGTTGGGTTGCCTGAATATTCATCCTTCTTTGTTGCCAAAATACCGGGGGGCGGCGCCGATCAATTGGGCCATTATCAACGGGGAGAAGGAAACGGGCGTCACCATTATCAAAATGGCCGTAGAACTGGATGCGGGAGATATTGTTCTGCAGGATCGGGTCCCCATCGGTGCTGATGAGTTATGCGATCATCTCCACGACCGGCTCGCACGGCGGGGTGCGGAGTTGCTGGTTCAGGCGATAGAAATGACGGTAAACGGTAAGGCTCGCCCTTTTCCTCAGGACGGTACCGCGGCCACCTATGCCCCGCGGCTAAGAAAAGAAGACGGGCTTATCCGGTGGGAACGGGGAGCGGCGGAGATCGTTAATCTCGTCCGGGGGCTGTCCCCGGTGCCCGGGGCTTATACCTTCCTGGATGGCAAGATGCTGAAAATCCTTGCTGCCCGAAGGGAAACCGGAGACACAAGCGGTGTGCCGGCTGGCACGATTGTCCGGGAAGGCCCGGAACTGAGGGTGGCAGCGGCAGGCGACTGGGTCCGGCTTATCGATGTGCAATTGGAAAATAAAAAAAGAATGTCCCTGAAGGATTTTCTCCGGGGCTATCAGGTGCGGTCCGGCACTGTCCTGGGCATAAGAGGGCGAGTCACGGATGGAAGCTGAGCGGGGAATTTAAAATGTCACCCGAAGCGGTTAGAAAGACGGCGCGCGGGATGGCGGTGGCAATCCTCAACCGGGTGGCATTGACACGGGCCTTCGCCGAGCCCCTGCTGGATGTTTCCCTTTCCCGCCAAGATCTGACGAATATCCACGACCGCCGGCTCCTCACCGAGTTGGTCTATGGTGTGTTAAGGATGCAGGGCCACTTGGACTGGGTTGTCGCGAAGTTTTACCGGGGCGATTTTCCGGCCCTCAACATCTATGTGAAAAATATTCTTAGAACAGGTTTGTACCAATTGCTTTATACCAGCCGGATACCCGCTTCGGCCGTAGTCGATGAAGCGGTCAAGCTTGCCAAAGTTCACCATCCTTCCGGTGCGGGTCTGGTCAACGCCATCTTGCGAAATTTTCTCCGCGGGCGGGAAGGGCTGGTTTATCCCCGCCTGGAAGAAGAACCCCTGGAGCACATCGCCGTCGTCCATTCCCATCCCCGCTGGCTGGTAAAACGGTGGCTCGATCTCTACGGCAGGGAAGAAACGGCGGCTCTCTGTGCCGCCAACAACGAGGTCCCCCCCACGACGCTCCGGGTCAACCGGCTGAAGATGACAAGAAAAGAAGCCGCTTGCGAGCTCCGGGAGGAAGGCATGGAGGTCAAGGAAACGCTCTTTTCTCCCGATGGCTTGATCGTCGCCAAGCATGGGCCAACCTTGCGTGAAACGGTATCCTATCAAAAGGGCCAAGTTCTTATGCAGGACGAAGCCTCGCAGTTGATTGCCCATCTTCTGGCGCCCCGTCCCGATGAATGCATCCTCGATTTTTGTGCCGGCAATGGCCTTAAAACAACGCATCTTGCTGAAATCATGGATAACAGGGGAGATATCCTGGCTCTGGACATCAAGGCCGGAAAAACGGCCTCCCTCCTGGAGCTGGCCGGCCGTTTGGGAATCGGGATCGTCGAGACCAAACTGGGTGATGCCGCGGCCGACATGGGGAGGGCATGGTATGATTATTTTGATCGGGTGCTGGTTGATGCTCCCTGTTCGGGCCTGGGAACGGTGCGGAGGAATCCGGAGATAAAATGGCGTCTCCGGCCGGGGGATATCAACTCCTGCGCCGCATTGCAAAAAAAAATCCTGCACAATGCTGCCATTTGTCTGAAACGGGGCGGAACCCTTGTGTACAGCGTCTGCACGGTCACGCCGGAAGAAAACGAAGCCGTGATCGACGACTTCCTGAGCCGCCACCGGGAATTTTGCCTGACCCCGGCCCGGGAATTAGCGGACTTGGACCTTTGCGATCAACGCGGATTTGTGCGCACCAGCCCCGTACGCCACGGTATGGATGGCTTCTTCGGCGCGGTGCTGACAAAATGCCTTATTTAATATAACTTCCTCTTTGATGTTATTACTATTGCCTGCTCATGTTTAGGATATTATGAATGAAATTGATGATATATATGTAGATAGATTGGATCCCCATCTGGCGATGCTTAGGATTCCATATTTTTCTTCCGGCGAGGAGAAAGCATATGCCAATGTATTCCTAATTATCGACGAGGAGTTAATGCTGGTCGACGCCGGTCCTTATAGCAAAGGTAAAAGTGAAAAGCTTTGTTTTGCCCTGAAGAAATTGGGTTTTGATGTTAAAGACATATCGCGGATTATTTATACACATTCACACCCCGATCACATGGGCGGAGGTATTGGACTTGACGCCTATAAGGGAATTCGTCATTGTATATACTGGGAAGCAAAAAAATGGGTTGAGCAATATGGAGAGTATGTAAGCTCGGTAAAATCCATTGCGAAAAACACTTTTCTGGAGCATTTGTTTTTGTATCCGGAAGTGATGAATAAATATTTTGATGTAATAGAATATTTCTGGCATCTTTCCTTCGGCGAAATAGAGATAAATGACATTTTGCACGAAGGCGATCTGATCAGTACGGGCAAATTTCAGTTCCAGGTCATTTCAACACCCGGACACAGTCCCTGGGATATCAGTTTATGGGAAGAGGAAAATTCTCTGCTTTTTTCCGGTGATTTTCTGCTCAGCAAAAGCTCGACATTGACCGGCGGCTTAAATGGCTTTGGTTCCGATTTGACTTCCTATGAGTCTTCAATAAATAAAATAGCTGGATATCTTAATAAGGCAAAACGTATATTTCCAGCACACGGGCCACCGATAACTTCCTTTTCAAACCTGACCGATTCCTTGTTATCGATCGTTTACGAAAGAGAAAATAAAATATTCAAAGCTATATCTCTAAAAAACAGTACGATGATGGATTTAATGAAGGTCGTTTATCCTTCCGTTGAAAGCGCTATCGTTCTGGCGCGATGTCTCGGAGTAGTTCTTACGCATCTTGAAAAGCTTGAAAACGAGGGGAAAATTTATCGTTATAAGGATGGGGGCGAGGTTCGTTTTGCGCTTACCTGACAGTAAGGAGACGAGACATGGATGAAAAGATTAAATTTACGCTCAATGGAAAGGCGACCACCATTACGGTGGATGGTGAACGCAAGCTCTTATGGGTGCTGCGCACCGATCTTGGTTTAACTGGAACTAAATACGGTTGCGGTGAAGGACTTTGCGGTGCCTGCACGGTCCTGATCAATAAGGAAGCCGTCCGTTCCTGCCAGATAGCGGCGAAGGATGTGCAAGGGAAGGAAGTCATCACTATCGAAGGGATAGCCGGGAAGGGGCGGCTCCACCCCTTGCAAAAGTCATTCATGGAGCACGATGCCCTTCAGTGTGGCTACTGCACACCGGGCATGATTCTGACCGCTTATGCCTTGTTGCGAAATAATCCTCGGCCCTCCACGTCGGATATCATCAAAGGAATGGATACTAATCTGTGCCGGTGTGGGGCGCACAACCGCATCATCAAGGCCATCCAGGACGCAGCCGGTAAAATGCAGGGGAGGTCGTAACATGTTAACTGATGAATTCTTGGATATCGATTTTTTGGATGAGACCATCAAAATGCAGTTCAGCCGCCGGCAATTTCTGACGGCCGCCGGAGGCGGCATTTTTCTCTTTTTTACGCTGGGGGATATGGCTATTTTTTCGCGGGAAGGCCAGGCCAGCAGCGCTCCCCAGGGGCTGCCGGATGATTTTAACGCCTATCTGAAGATCGGTGCAGACGGGCGAATAAGTTGCTATACCGGCAAGATTGAAATGGGCCAGGGTGCGGTCACCGCCCTGGCGCTAATGCTGGCCGATGAACTGGATGTAGAGCCGGAAAAAGTGGACATGGTTATGGGTGATACCGATCTGTGCCCCTACGATAGAGGGACATTCGGGTCGATGACGATTCGCTTCTTTGGACCACCCCTGCGAGAAGCCGGAGCGAAGGGGCGCAGGGTATTAATGGAATTAGCGGCGGAGCGGCTGCAAATACCTGTCAAAGACTTGGAAACAGAACGCGGCGTCATTTTTGACAAAACCAACCGACAGCGGCAAATCTCCTATGCCCAATTGGCCCAGGGGAAAAAGATTGTCCGGCAGCTCTTGGGAGCAGTGGCAATCAAAAAGCCTTCGGCCTTCAAGAGCATGGGGAAGCCGGCATTGCGTCGCGATGCGCAGGAAAAAGTCACCGGACAGGCGAAATTTGCCATGGATTTTCGACTTCCTGGCATGCTCTATGCGAAGATTCTGCGGCCACCTGCTCACGGTGCGAAGCTGAAAGATCTGGACCTGTCTGCCGCTCGGCAGGTGCCGGGTGTGCAGGTGATACAAGATGGCGATTTGATTGCCGTCTTGCATAAGCATCCCGATGCGGCCGCCGCGGCCCTTGAGAAAATCAAGGCGCGCTTTGAGCGGACGGCGTCGGGAATCGATGATAAGAACATCTTTGACCATTTACTCAAGGTTGCCCCGGAAGGGAAAGTAGTGGCCAGGGACGGCGATTTACAGAAAGGGATGAAAGCGGCGGTCACTAACCTGGATCAGACCTATCTTGACGGCTATGTGGCACACGCCCCCATGGAACCGCATGTAGCACTGGCACACGTGGAGGGGGACAAGGTTACGGTGAGGGCTTCCACGCAGGCGCCTTTCCTCGCCAGGGATGAGGTGGCCAATGCCCTGGGTATCCCTTCCGGTAATGTAAGGGTCATAACGCCTTTTGTCGGCGGCGGATTTGGCGGCAAGACCAGAAACCGGCAAGCCGTGGAAGCGGCGCGCTTGGCGAAACTCAGTGGAAAACCTGTACAAGTGGCCTGGAGCAGAAAGGAAGAATTTTTTTACGATTCCTTCCGGCCGGCGGCAGTTGTGAAGATTAAATCGGGATTGACGGCAAAAGGGCGGATTGGCTTCTGGGATTATCATGTCTATTTTGCCGGTCAAAGAGGGGGAGGGCAATTTTATGCCATTCCCCATTACAGCGTTATCGCCTATGATATGCGCGGTGAAGGAAGACGCAGTCCTCATCCTTTCGGCACGGGGCAATGGCGGGCGCCGGGCAACAACACCAATACCTTTGGCCGGGAATGCCATATCGACAGCCTGGCCGCGATGGCCGGGATCGATCCCCTTGAGTTTCGCCTGCTGCACTTGACTGACCCGCAGATGCAGCGGGTCCTGAAAGCAGCGGCCGATAAATTCGGCTGGGTGCCAGCAAAACAGCCCAGCGGCCGGGGAATAGGTGTCGCCTGCGGTCAGGATACGGGTACCTGTGTGGCTACCATGGCGGAAGTGGAAGTTGATAAGAGAACGGGACATGTTCAGGTGAAGCGATTGGTTTGCGCACAGGATATGGGTCTGGCCGTTAACCCGGAAGGCGCCACACTGCAGATGGAAGGCTGCATGACCATGGGTCTGGGCTATGCCTTGAAGGAACATATCCGTTTCAAGGACGGCGAGATCTTCGATCTCAATTTTGATACCTACGAACTGCCCCGTTTTTCCTGGCTGCCAAAATTGGAAACGGTGATAATTGATAATAAGGAGTCGGCTCCCCAGGGCGGTGGCGAGCCGGCGATCATCACGATGGGCGCCGTGATTGCCAATGCGGTCTACGATGCAATCGGCGTAAGGCTGATGCAGATGCCTCTCAGCCCGGAAAGTATCATGACGGCTTTAAAAGAAAGGTAAACATTTCCCCATTGACAAAGGAAAATATTTTACATAGGCTCCGTACATAGTTTAAAAGGGTATCATCGATATTGGTCATAATGCTTTTCATAGTTCCATTTTCTTGAGGGTGGGAAATGGGAATTCGTTTTGGCATTGCCGCCGTTATCAAAAATAACTCCTTAGCCGCGTTACGTAATCACCTCCACAGAAAAAGTATGTCTTCATCTGTTGTTCTTTGTTTCATTACTTTTCAAACATCTTACTTTCCACAACTAATTGATAATATAAGTAGTTATGCGAAGCCTTATGACAGAGAGGGGGTATGGAGAGTGGAGAAGGTGAAAAACCGGCGAAGCTTTTCTTGTGAACTGAGTGCGTGGAAGGAATTAGTTTTATTGCATTTTTAAGCCAAAATTTCTCGGAAGGGTAAGGGGCCTTTTCTAATAGCGAAGAAGGAGGGTACGTTTTCTTATCGCGTTTATGAAAGCAGAAAATGGCCAAGTATGCGTTTAATATCTGAAAAAGGGGATGTTACGTTTAATATCTAACTGGGAGGAGGATTGCGATGAAGATTCAATTTTGGGTGACAAGAACGTGGCTTTTTGTCTTATCATTGGCGTTTCTGGGTGTTACGGAGGCGATGGCTGAGGTCAAGCTTACAGACAATCTTGCCGTAGCCGGTTATCTTAGGCAGGAACTGGCGGTTCATACGGGAGAAAAAAACCCCACTCCCGGTCCCTGGACGACAGCGGAGAGAAACTCCTTAAATCTCTCCCGGACATTTTTCCAGACGGAGTGGATGTACAATCCCAATGATACCTTCAAAGTTTTTTCCAAGGTAAAGATGCTCTACGATCAGACGGCAGCGCTTGATGATAAACTAAATGACTACAATGCCTTTCCCTTGGCCACGCCGAGGTACGGCGGCTACCTGAGAGCCACCAACGATAACAACATAGACGTCGAGATGTCGGAACTCTATGCCGATGCTAGCCTGGGGAATCTTTGGTTGCGCTTGGGCAAACAGCAGATTGTCTGGGGTGAGCTGATCGCGGCAAGGATCCTGGACCAAATTAATCCCCTCGATTTGAGTTGGCACCTCACCTTTGAACCGGAAGAGTTTGAGAACATCCGCATGGCCCAATGGGCGTTGCGAGCCAGGTATAATGTAACTGGAGTAACGACATCCTGGCTGGACGACATTTACCTTGAGGGGTTTCTGAATCCGGGTGATATTGCGCCCACCGTTACCGGGGCGCCCGGTTCCCCCTTCCAACTTGCCCCCGCTTCCGCGGCCCCGATAAAAGACCGGCGGAGCGATATGGAATATGGTTTTCGTCTGGGGGGCCGGATAGGACAAGTCGCCGGGACTTTGAACTACCTAAACCTTTATTCCGACTCGGGCTTTCTGGAGTCCGGCTTTACAACATATCCGAACACGGAGCTCTATGGCATCTCATTGAATTATGCCCTTCCCAAACCGTTCAATACCACTTTGACCTATGAGGCCACCTATAGCCACGATGAGCCCTATTATGATAGTGCACCCGGGGCTCCCCGCATTAGACTCGCCCATACCCTGAAGCAGGCAATCCTCTTTGGCCAAAGCGCCTTTATTTTACCGCAACCCATAAGCGCCATGTCGATCCAATTCCAATACTCTGAAACCCAGATCTGGGACCACAATCGGCTTAAGACGACCCCCGCTCCTCTCACCAACGGCGTAAATAATGTCTCTGCGGACCAACATGTGCTCGCGCTCATCCTCAGCCAGGATTTGTTGCATAACAATCTCAATCTCTATTTCCAGGTTGTCTACGATCTTGCCGGCGCCCAGTTGATAAAGCCTGGTATAAAGGTTAGACAGGGGAACCACTGGATTTATGATATCTACGGCGTGGCCATAGGAGGGTCGGAGACGAGAAGCAGCAGGCTGGGATATTTGTCCTGGGCCAACGAAATCTTCGGCAGGATCACGTATCAATTCTAAACATATAAGGAGGAGTATTTACAATGGATAATCACAAGATAAGGGATTTGATAATGGTGTTGTTTGCCTTTCTTTTTGCCCTGCTTTCGCCGCGAGCTCTGCTGGGAGCGAATATACCTTCCATAGCCGATGTGGTCGAAGGGAAGGCGAGTCCTCCCACCATTGAGGACTTAACCGGCGGTAAGGTGAAAAACAACGGCCTGGTCGATAAGAACAATGTGGAGCTGGTCAAGAACTATTTAACTGCATCTATGTATGAGAGTGTAAAACGGGGAATGGTTCTGAAAATGGGAACCCAACTGCCGCCCGATCAGTTGAATCCGAAAGTTTTCAGGGATATTACGGAAAAGAACCGAGGCAAGGCGATCATTGATAAAAACGGAGTGGTTTACTATGAAAAGATGGGTACTCTCTGGCCGGGTGGCCGTCCCTTTCCCGTGGTAAAGAGTGGTGTGGAGGCAATGGCCAACTCTACATTCGGAAAACCTTGGGATACGTACATGATTGATCCGGCCAGGTTGTGTTATATTAATTCCAAGGGGGAGATTTATAAGACCGTAGACCAGACGTTCATGTATGTGAAATATACCACCAGAACAATGATACCACCCCTTGGGGCAGTGCCCGGTTCTGAGAACGTATTGGTTAAACGGATTGCTGTAGCCGCTGAACCACGAGAGATCAAAGGGTTGGGTCAGTTTACTGTGCGCTATTATGACCCTGCAAAACAATACGACACCGGCTTTGCCTATCTTCCTGCCTTCAAGAGGACCATTCGGATAAGCGCTACCACATGGCAGGATAACATTGCCGGGTCAGATGCCATCTACGGCGATGGCGATGGCTTTAATGAGCCATATTATGATTGGAACCTTAAGCTCATAGAAAAAAAGTTTTTGCTGGTGCCCGAACCCAAGATGTCTGTTCGTTTAACGGATCAGAAAATGAATATTAATAAGGATTTTCAGTTTGATGTGGGTAAAAAATATCCCCGGCTGGGGTGGGTTATATGGCCGGTAGACGTAGTAGAGGCGATCCCGAACTATAAAAATGTATACGGAAAAAGGGTCTTATATTTTCCGTGCTGGCCTTACTCCTATTCTTATAGTGCGATTGCGGCAGTGGATATATATGATCGGCAGATGAAATTATGGAAAAACTTTTTCTTCATATACGGAGGGCATGAATATCTCAATGGTGACCGGGATAAACCGCAGACGTCATCTGTGGGGGCTCTGACTGTCGACCTCCAGTCGGAGCATAGGACCTTGATGTTGTACACTCAGCTGCTAAACACGAATAAAATTGGTACTGACAGTCTCAGCTTGGGGAAATTGATTGAGATGGGAAGATAGGTTGGCACTCCCTTTACGTGGAGCAAAGGTATGCGCGTTTCACTGAGAAAAGTGTCCACAGCACGGACGCTGTGATGAGGTGAGCGATACCCAGGTTTATCCGGAAGACGATAAGTCTCATAATAACTGCAAACATTGGGGATGCGCGATAGAAGCCGTCTTCAAACTAACGGGGAGTATTGGGGCTGTGCAGTAAGGGGTCCTGCCTGCCGGCGGCAGGCAGGACTATAACATCGCAAGCACTACTCCTTATCAACAAGATTAAATTTACCGATGAGCCTTTTCCAGCAACCACGCAAGAGCATCGGCCTCCCTTCTCAACTTCAATAAGAAGAAGGATGACGAAGAATATTTCGTGAAAAGCATTGACAAACAGAGACATGTCGAATAGATACGAGCCGTCACGTTTGTTAGAGCTCTTCAAGGCGATATTGTGCAGCATCAGGCCCATTACTGGGGAGGAATGGGAACCTGTTTATCATTGCTGGTGCTATCATCGATACTGAATTGGCATCCGCGTTAGATAATCGTCGCCAGTTAAACAATCTTAGAGTGGGCCTTTGCATTGGCAGTAATAACAACTTAAGGGGGAAAAGGTATGAACAAAGGGGGGGTGGTTGTCGATGTTGCAAAAGTTATCGAGAGGAAGAAAGTAGCCGAAGGGGCAATAAACTGTGTCCCGGAGGCTAAGAAAAAAGGCAAAGTTTTAGGGTGGAAAGTTGCCCTGGCCGCCATCCTGGCCATGCTTAATTTTAGCGTTCTTGCCGCTGCCGCGCCTGCTCCGGTCGCCGGGGAATGGGAAAGCACCCTCGCGGCCGCAAAAAAAGAAGGCACGGTAGCGGTGATTACCGACGTGACCTCGGACATGCGCGATGCCCTTACATTGGAATTTCAGAAAAAGTACGGGATCACCGTCGAGACGTTTGGCAGCTCGGGCCGTGAGCTTGCTCCCCGCGTCGCTACTGAACGCAAGGCAGGACAGTTTCTCTGGGATGTTTATGTGCACGGCTCTACGACGGCGCTTGAAGCATTGATTCCCATAGGAGCGTTCGATCCCTTGGAGCCGGCCTTGATTTTACCGGATGTAAAAAATCCCAAAACATGGCGCGGCGGAGGGATCGAATTTCTTGATCCCGGCAAAACGGTTATGGTGATGACTCCCTTCCAGCAGGGCACCATTTTCTACAATACCAAGCTCGTTAACCCCAAGGAATTCAAATCTTACAAAGACCTGCTCAATCCCAAGTGGAAAGGCAAAATCATCGCCGACGATCCACGCAAGTCGGGGCCCGGGCAGGCGACGTTCACATTCTTTTATCTCCATCCGGAGCTGGGCCCGGATTTCATCCGGGCGCTGGGCAAGCAACAGTTGGTGCTCTATCGGGACTATGCGCAGGAGACGGATATTATCGGTCAAGGCAAGTATCCGTTGCTTATTGGTACCGCGGACTTTATTCCGATTGCCAAGGCAAAACAAGGGGTGCCGATTGGTATCGTAGACACCAGGCAACTCAAAGAGGGAACGGACCTGAGCCCGGCGAATGGGGACGTCGCTTTGTTTAACCGCGCCCCTCATCCCAATGCGGCAAAGATCTACATCAATTGGCTGTTGTCGAAAGAAGGCCAAACGATCTTTTCCCGCGCCAACGGCTACGTAAGCGCTCGCTTGGACGTGCCGACGGATCACACGGAACCCTGGCGAGTGCCGTTGCCGGGGGCAATCAAGACTTACACCAAAGAGGCCATGCAAGTGAGAAAAAATATACAGCCGCTGCTGCAAGAGATATTTGGCAGATGATTGCGTAAACTCCGTAGCGGAAGGCATGAGCATAACTTCTTTACGTCCGGCCCATATTTTCTTGAAAAAAAAGACAGGGAAATAACCAGCAGCAAAAATACGAAAATTCAAAACTCAAGAGAGGAGCAAAGCGGCATATGATGTTCAAAGTGCAACAAGTGTTCCTGGCGCTGACGCGGCGTATCCCCGTCCTTACGGCCTTCCAGTACAGGAACTACCGCCTGTACTGGAGCGGAATGCTTGTCGCCACCATGGGAGCCCAGATACTCGCCGTGAGCCTCTCCTGGCTGGTATACGACATGACAGGTTCAAAGCTGTATCTGGGCGTTGTCGGCGGCGCCCAGGGCATCACAACCATCGTCTTCAATCTGTTCGGGGGCGTACTTGCCGACCGAGTTGACAGGCGGCGTCTGATCCTGTTCACGAATTTCTCCTTCTCCTTCCTTATTCTTGCACTGGCCATCGCCGTGGCAACAAGGATAGCACAGCCATGGCACCTGGTAGTCTTTGCTTCACTGTTCGGAATGGTAACAGCCTTCGACACGCCCTCCCGGCAGGCATTAATCCCGGACCTGATAGAAGAGCGCAAGCATCTGATGAATGCCATTGCCCTGCACTCCATCATCTGGCAATCTTCTCGCGTGCTCGGCCCGATGATTGCCGGCATTCTTTTCGCCGTGGTTGGACTGCAGTCTTGCTTCTTCGTAGCCGCGGCCACTTACCTGGCAATGGTGGCGGCCATGGTCGTTGTCAGGCCGAAGGGGACTATGAGAAAGTCCGGGCAGAGCGTGCGTGCGGCCGTGGTGGAAGGCTTGAAGTATGTGCGGCGCAGCGCGGTGATCAGTTCCATAATGGGCATGGTCTTCTTAAACAGCGTCTTCGGCATATCTTTCGTCTACCTCATGCCAATATTTGCCAAAGACATTCTGAAGGTGAGCGACAGCGGCTTCGCGTACCTGATGACCGCTATGGGAATCGGCACCCTCTGCGGTGGAATATTGACGGCGGCTTCATCAAAACTGAAAATGAAGAACTTCTTTCTGCTGGGCGCGTCCATCCTTTACGGTATCTTCCTTATCTCGTTCTCGCTTTCTCACTCATATGTGAGCTCCCTGATACTTATAGGCATGGTGGGTTTCACGCAGCAGATCTACATGGTGACCGCCCAGACGCTCGTTCAGTGGCTGGTATCGGAAGAGGTGCGCGGCCGGGTCATGGGCATATATTCGATGGTATGGAGTCTTTCCCCGGTAGGAAGCCTGCAGGCCGCCGCCGTGGCTAATGCATACGGGGCGCCGGTAGCCGTAGCTTTGGGAGGGGCTGTCGTGGCCGGCTTCGCGATCTTCCTTACTTTTGCCTTGCCTCACCTGAGGAAGCTGGAGGTCTGACCGAAGCGAGGCTTTTTTGTTAAACATTAAAGGACGGGAGATCATGCAGATCGATTTTCATCACGGGGTAACTTACGTTGCGGCACGGTGTGCCGGTTTTCCGCACGTGGATGCGGATATCATCGCCTACGCCGCCCAGTATGTGGACGACGCCACCAGCAGCGGCATCGTCTGCTTCGATAATAAGGCCATGTACTCCCGCATAAGTTCCGCTCATAAAAGCGTTGATTCCAGAAACCTGGATGATGTGGAAAATCATCTGGTGTGGCTGCCCTTTCATTTCCTGCCGGGGAACGAGTCGAACGATACAGATGGTTTTATAGAAAAAATCGTTTGCCGGCCGGACAGTGAGATTGCCCGGGAGATGTTGACTGCCGCCGTCAATGATCGAGGAAAGCCTTACGGCCTTCATCGGTTGGGAATTGCGATGCACATCTACGCCGATACCTGGGCGCACCAGGGATTTGCCGGCGTTCTGCATGAAATAAACGAGGTAGAAAACGCTGAGGAACTAGGCAACACAAAGGTTTTTTCCGGCGGCCTGGAAAAATTCCTTAACGGCATCCTGGATGATGCCCTGCCGCCGCTCGGCCACGCCCGTGCCAACGTGCTGCCCGATATGCCTTTTTTGGTATGGAAGTACGACAATGATCGACAGCGGGGGATTGAACGCGACAACAGGGAGCTATTTTGCCGGGCCGCCGATGCCATGTGCAAGACGATGAGGGGATACCGCCAGAACGATCCCAGGGCCACCGCAGAGGGCATTGGTCCGGATGATGCGGGCAAGATTAAAGATCTCTTCCAAAGGTTGACGATTGCCGACGGCAACAAGCGGCACCGGCAATGGCTGGCGGCCATAGGGAAGGGGAATTTCAGCTTTGGAAGCGCCACCCTTTCCTATGCCGAGGATGGCAAAAATTCCTGGAAAGGCCAGGCCCTGGGGACCAGCGCCGATCTGCCTGTCCATACTTATCGGAATACATTCCTGACCAGCAACTGGAAATTATTTCACGATGCCCTGCAGCAGCACCGGCTGACGGTATTGCACGACATCCTGCCCAAATATGGCATCTGCGCTGCATGACACCGAATTTTGCGGTCCCCTGGCAGAAGAGATTTGCAATCATTTTATTAATGGGCTAATTTCCATAGACAGCCCTAAGTTCGGCGAATATTTGTTATGACGGAACGTCAATCACGGAATGAAACAAAAAAAGAAAAATAGTTGGCAAGTATATATTATCCTCTGTTCGGACAACTCTTTGTATACGGGGATTACAACGGATGTCAAAAGACGTCTTTCTCAACATCAAACCGGACAGGGGGCCAAGTATTTTCGGGGGCACCAACCCTTGCAATTGGTTTATCTGGAAAGTGTCTATGGCCGTAACGAGGCCAGCAAGAAAGAATCAAAGATAAAGAGAATGAAACACAGTGAAAAATGCCTTCTGGTTTCCTCGGACCTCAACGAGATCAGAAACGCCCTCTGGGAGGATAAAATCACAGGCGCCTGACGCCCTCGGCCAGTTCTTCGAGACCGGTGCGGTCCAGGATGCGGATCGAGCGTTGACCGCTTGTTTCAATGAGCCCCTCTTTAGCCATCCGGGCGAGGATACGGGAGAGGGTTTCCGGAATGGTGCCCATGAGGCTTGCCAATTGGTTCTTGGAAATGTCGAGGGTGAGCAGCTGGCTGCACCCTTTCTGTTCGCTTAAGTAGAGGAAATGGGCCGCCAGCCGGCCGGGGACTTCTTTCAGGGAGAGAGCTTCGATCAGCGCGGCGAACTTGCGCAACCGCCGTGCCAAAATGGCCATCATATTCAAGGCGAGGGAGGGATTTTTACTGATCAGTTCGATAAAACCCGCCCGGGGGAAGAATAGGACGTAACCATCCTCGATGGCTTCCGCAGAAGCGGGAAAAGGTTCACCGGCAAAGACCGCCACCTCGCCGAAGGGTTCACCGGGCGGCATGATGTGCAGGATCTGTTCTTTGCCGTCAGGAGAAAGTTTGAAAATTTTTACGCGCCCGGAAGCCAGCACGTAGAAGCCGCTTCCCTCATCACCATCGGCAAAGATGGTCTGACCGCGCTTGACGCTCTGGGCCATGACAAGCATGGCCAGCTCCTCCAAATGCGGACGGGGAAGCCCTTGAAACAAGGGTATGGCGGCGATCCGATCGGTAATTTCCAAAGGCGACATCGTTCCTCCCGTACCCCCAGATAACATTTCCCTCCAAATCCTGTCAAGGCACAAGCAAGGAAGGACCTACCTTGACAATAAGGTTTAACGTCTCCATCTTAACAAAATTAATCATAATGATTTTACTAAAGGAGACGCCGCTATGAGTTTCAAGATTAAGGAAAACATTACCTGGGTGGGCAAAATAGATTGGGAACTCCGTAAGTTTCACGGCGAGGAATATTCCACGCACCGTGGCTCCTCCTACAACTCCTACCTCGTGCAGGATGAAAAAACGGCGCTCATCGACACGGTGTGGACTCCTTTTAGCAAGGAGTATGTTTGCAAGTTGCGGGAGATGGGGGTCTTGGACAGCATCGATTTCGTCATTGCCAACCACGGCGAGCCCGATCACAGCGGCGCCTTGCCGGAGCTGATGCGGGAGATGCCTGATAAGCCGATCTATTGCACGGCCAATGCCATCAAATCCCTCAAGGGTCAATATCACCGGGACTGGAATTTTCAGCCCGTCAAGACGGGCGATAAATTGAGTTTAGGTAAAAAGGAGTTGATCTTCATCGAGGCCCCCATGCTGCACTGGCCCGACACCATGTTCTGTTATCTGACGGGGGACAATATCCTTTTCAGCAATGATGCCTTCGGCCAGCACTATGCGTCGGAACTGATGTTCAACGATCTGGTCGACCAGGCGGAACTATATCAGGAATGTCTCAAGTACTATGCCAATATCTTGACGCCCTTCAGCAGTCTGGTGGATAAAAAAATTAAGGAAGTGGTGGGCATGAACGTGCCGGTGGCGATGATCTGCACCAGCCACGGCATAATCTGGCGGCAAGATCCGCTGCAGATCGTCCAAAAGTACCTGGCCTGGGCGAATGATTACCAGGAGGATCAGGTCACCATCATCTATGACACCATGTGGAACAGCACAAGGAAAATGGCGGAAGCGATTGCGGCGGGTATCAGGAAGGCAGACGCGCAAGTTGCCGTAAAACTGTTCAACTGCGCCCGTTCCGATAAAAACGACATCATTACGGAAGTTTTTAAATCCAAGGCACTTTTGATTGGTTCCGCCTGCATCAATAAGGGCATTCTCAATTCCATCGCCGGGCTTTTGGAAGAGATCAGGGGGCTGGCGTTCAAAGGCAAGAAGGCGGCGGCCTTCAGCAGTTACGGCTGGAGCGGGGAATCGGTAAAAATTATTACCGAGGCACTGAAATCCGGCGGCTTTGAAATGCTGAACGAGGGGATCAGGGAGCTGTGGAACCCCGACCAGCAGGGGCTGGAGCACTGTCTGAATTACGGGAAGACGATTGCCGAACAACTGAAGCAAACTAAATAAAAACTACAAAAATATTTTTTCAAAATAATTTTTCATAATTGACTTTAGTCAAGGATTAATCCTTTTCTATAGTTTATCCTGCACTCAAGATTAACGGCGACATTGACCGTTCCTCAAACTACTACGGAAAAGGAGAAAGAAAATGGAGGATTTCAAAATGTTTTGCTATCAGTGTGAACAAACAGCCCGGGGAGAGGCATGTACAATTCAGGGAGTCTGCGGCAAGGAGCCCGATGTGGCGGCACTTCAGGACCTGCTCACGCACGCCTTGGAGGGTTTGGCCCTCTACGCCCTGGAAGGACGCAAAGTCGGCGTCAGCGCCGCCGCCGTCAACGCCTTAACCTGCGATGGTCTCTTTGCCTCGCTCACCAACGTGGATTTCGATCCAGAACGCTTTGCCGGTCTGATCAACAATTGTGCCACCCTGCGGGAAAGCCTCAAGCAAAAGGTGCGGGCAGCGGGCGGCAAGGTTGATTTTACGGAGGCCCCGGCCTCTTTCCAACCTGCCTCCACCATTGACGGCCTCGTTGCCCAGGGGAAAAAGGTGGGTTTGAAGTCCGACGCCGCCATCAACCCCGATATCCTTTCCCTGCAACACATCCTCCTTTTTGGCATCAGGGGAGTGGCGGCTTATGCCCATCATGCCCGCATCCTGAATCAGGAGGATGATGCCGTTTATGCCTTCCTCCACGAAGCGCTGGCTTCCATGTTGCGGAAGGATCTGGGGCTTAACGACTGGGTGGGCCTTGTGCTCAAGTGCGGTGAGGTAAACCTCCGGGCGATGGAGCTCCTTGACGCCGGCAATACGGGAACCTATGGGCACCCCACGCCTACCACCGTCCCCCTGGGGGCCAAGAAGGGCAAGGCCATCCTTGTTTCAGGCCACGATCTGAAAGACCTGGAGGAACTGCTGAAACAGACGGAAGGCCAGGGCATCACTATCTATACCCATGGTGAAATGCTGCCGGCCCACGGTTATCCCGGCTTGAAGAAATATGCCCATCTCTATGGCAATTACGGGACTGCCTGGCAAAACCAGCACAAAGAATTCGAGGAGTTCCCCGGGGCTATCCTCATGACTACCAATTGCCTCCAGAAACCACGGGCCTCCTATAAGGACAGCATTTTTACCAGCGGTCCCTGCGGTTGGCCGGGTATTGCCCATATCGCCGACCGCAATTTCCGGCCGGTGATCGATAAGGCTTTGGCGCTGCCCGGTTTCCCGGCGGATACAAACGGACGCCAGGTGCTGGTGGGCTTCGCCAGAAACACGGTGCTTGGAGTTGCCGACAAGATCATCGAAGCCGTCAAAAACAAGGCCATCCGCCACTTCTTCCTGGTTGGGGGCTGTGATGGGGCGCGGCCGGGCCGGAATTACTTCACCGAGTTTGTGGAAAAGACACCTGCCGATACGTTGGTCCTGACCCTGGCCTGTGGCAAGTACCGCTTCTTCGACAAGGAACTGGGCAATATCGGCGGAATTCCCCGCCTGCTGGATGTGGGGCAGTGCAATGATGCCTACTCGGCGATCCAGATCGCCGTGGCCCTTGCCAACGCCTTTGGTGTCGGCGTCAACGACTTGCCCTTGTCCCTGATTGTTTCCTGGTACGAACAGAAAGCCGTCGCGATCTTGCTTACCCTGCTGCATTTGGGCATCAAGAACATCCGGCTGGGACCGACGCTGCCGGCATTTATCACCCCGAACGTGCTGGACGTGCTGGTCAAAAACTTCAATATCCAGCCGATTACGACGGTTGACCAGGATTTGCGGGCGATTTTAGGGGTACCCGTTGGTGAGGTAGAAATGGTTTACGCGCAGTAAGCCCTTTCGTGGACGAACCATCCCTTTATTGGGATTATCGGGGCGGGGTTCGCCCTGCCCCGATAATATGAAGAGGAGACGTATCATGCAATGCCCGGGACAGGATATGCGCTATTGGAAGCCGGGGGCCATCTTTGACGCCCCTTGCCCCCACTGTGGCCAGGCGCTGGAATTTTTCAAGGACGAGTCGCTGCGCAAGTGCAGGAATTGCGGCCATAAGGTTGTAAATCCCCAGATGGATTTCGGGTGCGCCGCTTATTGCCAGCACGCCGAGCAGTGTCTGGGGGACCTGCCGCCGGAACTGCTTAACCAGCGGAAAGACCTTCTTAAGGACCGCGTAGCCTGGGAGATGAAACGCTATTTTCAGCGGGACTTCAAACGTATCGGCCACGCCGGCAAGGTTGCCCGCTACGCGGAGCAAATTGCCAAAGAAGAAAAGGGGGACATGGTGGTGGTGCTATGTGCCGCCTATCTCCACGATATCGGCATCCACGAGGCCGAGCGGAAACATGGCAGCACCGAAGCCAGGTACCAGGAAGAGGAGGGGCCGCCAATTGCCCGGGAAATCCTCGCCAAACTTTCCGCACCCCCGGAAATTATTGACGAGGTTTGCGATATCGTCGGCCACCATCATCACCCCCGCGTTACGGAGACAGTCAATTTCGAGATTGTCTATGATGCCGATCTGATCGTGAACCTGGAAGAAAGCCAGGCGGAGTACCCCCTGGCGGAAGAAAAATTGACTGCTGTCCTGGAAAAATCCTTCCTGACGGTGAGCGGCCGGGCTCTGGCGGCAAGCGTTCTCGGAACGGAAAAAGGAAAGTAGGGGGGAGTTGTATTGTTCCCGCAAAAAAAGAAGGAGGACCTAACAATGCGCATAAAACGTAAAATAATAGAAATTGACGAAGAAACATGCAACGGCTGTGGTCAGTGCGTTCCCTCCTGCGCCGAGGGCGCCATCCAGATTGTCGACGGCAAGGCCCGGTTGGCGGCGGAAAAGTATTGTGACGGGCTCGGCGCTTGTCTCGGCGAGTGTCCCATGGACGCGCTCCACGTTGTGGAACGGGAAGCCGAAGATTTTGATGAAAAGGCCGTAGAGGAGCATCTGGCTGCTGCGCGGCCGCCTCAGGAAGCGCCGGTGATGGCCTGTGGCTGTCCCTCCGCCCAGATCCAGAGTTTCGTCCGGCCCGCGGCCTGTGAAGGGGCGAATAAACCGGTGCGGATAAGCAGCGGATCGGCCCTTTCCCACTGGCCCGTGCAGATTACATTAGTGCCGCCCACCGCCCCTTTTATGAAAGGTGCGGATCTGCTGGTGGCTGCGGATTGCACCCCTTTCGCCTATCCCGATTTTCACCGTGATTTTCTTGAAGGTAAGGTTCTCCTGGTGGGCTGCCCGAAACTCGATGACGCCGCCGCCTATATACAAAAGTTCGCCGATGTCTTCCGGACGGCGGGGGTGAAAAGCGTCACCGTGGTGACGATGGAAGTGCCCTGCTGCCAGGGGCTGCCGGTGATTGTAAAAAGAGGGATGGACGCGGCCAATGCGCATATCCCCATGACGCAGGTGGTTATCAGCACGAGGGGGGAAGTAATCAGGGAAGAATAGCAAAAAAGAAAAGTTGTCCCCCTTATTATTAACCTTTTTAAAGGAGGTGGATCATGTCTTTGCAAAAGTTAAAATGGATTGCTATTTTCAGTTTTGTGATTGCCATGGGCATTATTCTTGCCGGTGGCATCATGTCCAAGGATCAGCTTCCGCCCTATCCGGATAAAGTCGCTGATCCGGCCGGTAAGATTCTCTTTACGAAGGCCGATATCATCGCCGGGCAGGACATCTATCAACGCTATGGCCTGATGGATCACGGCAGCATCTGGGGGCACGGGAGCCAGCGGGGTCCGGAGTTTTCGGCGCTTACGCTCCATATTGTCGGAGATGCCGTCCGGGATTATTGGGCGAAGCAGGACTATCAAAAGGATTACCAACAACTTGACGCCCTGCAAAAGAGCCTGATCGATGCCAAAACCAAAAACGAAATCAAGGTGAATCGCTACAATGCCGCCGGGGATACGCTTACCCTGACGATTGCGCAGGTGCAGGCCCTGGAGAAGGTTGCTCCCTATTGGGATAAGATGTTTAAAGAGGGTGAGCAACACTATGGTTTTTTACCTGACACGGTGCGCACCGCGGAGGAACGCCTGCAAATCTCCCGTTTCTTTTTCTGGACGGCCTGGGTGGCTTCTACCCCGCGTCCGGGAGGCGACGCTTCCTACACCAACAACTGGCCGCCTGACCGCGGCATCGGCAATGTTCCTGCCCCTGATGTTTATCTGTGGTCCTTGGGAGGTATCGTTGTCTTCTTTGTTGTTTTAGGCCTCTTCATCTTCTGGGTTCATCATTACGCACTGTGGTATGGACCCACCAAAGGTGTTTCGCTGGCGGCGAAGTTAGTGGATATGCCCTTGACTTCCAGTCAGCTCAAGGCGGCCAAGTATTTTCTTGTCGTTGTCCTCCTCCTTTTGCTGCAAACCGCTTTCGGGGGCCTTCTGGCGCACTATACCGTCCATCCGGGCAGCTTTTGGTTTCCCATTGTCGCCGCGATCATTCCCTATAGCTGGGCAAAGAGCTGGCATCTGCAGCTTGCCGTTTTCTGGATCGCCACGAGCTGGGTTGCCTCGGCCATCTATCTGGGGCCCATCATCGGCAGCCGGGAACCAAAGAAACAGGGTGTCTTGGTAGACCTCCTTTTTCTGGCCATCCTTGTTGTGGCGCTGGGCAGCCTCTTGGGAGAGATTGCCGGGATCAAGGGCCTCTTGGGCAATTTATGGTTCTGGTTTGGTCACCAGGGCTGGGAGTATCTGGAACTGGGCCGTTTCTGGCAAATCCTGCTATTAGTCGGTCTGGTAGCCTGGCTGCTTATTGTTTACCGCGCCGTTTTCCCCCACTTTAAGATGAGACATCGCGATGAGTTTACTTCCCTGATCTGGTTTTACGTCTTCAGCGCCGTTCTGGTCGTGGCCTTTTACTGCTTCGGCCTCTTCTACGGTAAGGGGTCCAACCTCACCCTGGCGGACTACTGGCGATGGTTTGTTGTGCATATCTGGGTGGAAAGCATCTTTGAATTCTTCGGTGTGGCCGTCATTGCCGTACTCCTGGTGGCCATGGGCCTCGTTACGGCCAAGGCGGCCCTGACCATCGCCTACTTTACGGCTTCCATCGTCTTTCTTTCCGGGATCGTTGGGACGGCGCATCATTACTTCTGGTTCGGCGGACCGTCCTACTGGCTGGGCTGGGGGGCCCTGTTTTCTTCCATGGAGCCGGTGCCCCTGATGGGGCTCGTGGTGCGGGGGTTAATGGAGTACAAATCCGTCCGTGCCGAGGGCAAGGATTTTGCCTACAAATGGCCCCTCTATTTCCTTGTGGCCTCTTCTTTCTGGAACTTCCTGGGGGCCGGCGTCTTCGGTTTCCTGATCAATCTTCCCATTGTCAACTATTATGAACATGGGACTTACTTGACCATGAATCACGGCCATACGGCCCTCTTTGGGACCTACGGCATGCTCTCGATCTCGCTGCTTCTCTTCTCCTGGCGTGGTTTGGTGAAGAAAGAGTACTGGAATGACGGCGCCTTAAAGCTCTCTTTCTGGGGAATGAACGGGGGCCTAGCGCTTATGGCCATCATGACGCTGCTGCCCGTAGGGATCATCCAGGCCTGGGTTTCCTTCCAGCAGGGGCTTTGGGTGGCGAGGGATGCGTCTTTTTTCGAGAAAGGAACAGTCATGTTGCTGGGGAATTTACGGGTCATTCCCGATCTCATCATTATTGTCCTCGGGGTTCTGCCTCTGGCTTATTTCCTGTTTACCACCTTTCCGCGCCTGAAAGCGGTGGAAATTAAAGACGGGGAGTCGGTGTGGGATAAATTGGGCCTGCAGTTGTAGTCATTGGCGAAGGGTAGCCGGTGCCGTGGTCCGGTTACCCTTCGTTCTGAAAACAATCTTGACGCATCTCTCCAGGAACAGAAAATATCCCGAGTACTGGTTTTGATTTTGTTTGAAAAGCAAGCATCCCTTGGTCAAGACCCGGTGGAAATCGGGGGAGGCAATTTCGGAAAGGCAGGGTGCTAGTTTCAGCGCAAGAAACTGGTTTCGATGAGGTCAGCGATAGCATTAATATCGCCGCCGTCAAAAAATGGGACACCGGCTTGCGGTGGTTTATCGCCCACTACGGCCAGCAGATTTTCGTCTCCCCGCGACAGGAGATCGTCTTTGAGTGCGGCGCGAAAGACCTCGATCTTCGGGAAGAGGTTTCCCTTAAATCCTTCCGTCAGGATGATATCGGCATCATGAATATAATGGTCCCGCAATTCGGCAATGTTATAATCCCTATCCACGTCCTCCACTACGGCTACCTGCCGGGAGGAAGACAAAACCGTCATAAATGCCCCGGCCTGCTTATGGCGCCAGCTGTCCTTTCCTTCCCTGTCGATATCGAAGCCATGTGCATGGTGCTTGATGGTCGCTACGCGGTAGCCGCGCCTGTTTAACTCAGGGATGATCTTTTCCAGCAGCGTGGTCTTGCCGGTGTTCGACTTGCCGACAATAGAAACAACCGGTATCGTTTTGCCCGTTTTGGCCATTTTCCATATCACTGAAAGCTGTTGTAAATATTGATAAACACCATCTCGGAAAGGCTCCTAACATATGGATAAAATGAAAGCAATGATTATCCTGAAAAGGAAAGGCGAGATTCACCGTGGCCGGAGGGACACCCCGGCAGGTGCCCCGTTTTTCAGTGACCGGAGGAACGAGGGACGGGGAATTCAAAAGGGAGGATGAAGCATATGACTATTGTTCAAGAACTTATCAAGATCATGAAGGATTCTATGGGGGATAGGCCTATCGTCGTCGAGGACGTGCGCATCGGCGTCTTTTATACCGCCGTGAAGCTTTCCACGGGAGACGCCGGGGTTGCCTTCACCCCGCGGGATCTGGAAGACACGGTCTGCTGCCCCCGTTCGGCAGCGAAAATGCCGGCTTCCGGGAAACTGAAAGGTAAGAAGGCCCTGGAGCTGATGAAATTGGCAATGAGCGACAACAGCCTGAAGCGCTCCGTCGGCATAGCGGTGATCAATGCTCTCTCTGCTATAAAAATAAAGGAACAAGGTCTGAAAGCGGCCCGTATCCTGAAAGGCGCCGATGCCCTGGACGTCATCGAGATAAAGGAAGGTGACAAGGTCGCCATGGTCGGGGCCTTTGTCCCCTTTATCAAGAAACTCAAAGGAAGACAGGGAGCGCTCTATGTCATCGATAAGCATCCCCAAGCATTAAAGGAGGAAGAGCGTCACATGTGGCGTTCTCCCTCCTTAATCGGGAAAATAATGCCTGGCGCGGATGTGGTTGTAATAACCGGGTCATCGCTGGTAGAGGGGGGGCTGGATCAACTTCTTTCGTCATGTACAAAAGCCAGGGAAATCGTTTTGGCCGGTCCTACGGCCAGCGCCTGGCCGGAGCCGTTTTTCAAGAGGGGCGTCACGGTCATGGGCGGAATTTCCATCCATGACCCGGACAGGCTGCTTCAGGTGGTCAGCGAGGGCGGGTCCGGTTATTTCTTTACCGGTCCCGCACGCAAGGTAGCGGTGATCAGGGCTGAAGATTAACCGACGGGATAAATAAGTTAATTCTTCACAAACTTGGAAAGGAGGAGTGGCTATGAATCGGAAAAATGTTTCTGGGGTGGTTCTCCTATTGTCCTGCATTATCATTGTTATTTGCTCGAAAGGCGCTTTTGCCGCGCAAGTCGGCAAAGTTGTTTCGAAGGAAGGGCAGGCCTGTCTCGGGTGTCATGAGCAGCTGTCGCCGTCTTTTGTCAAAGAATGGAAGATTAGTAGACACTCTGCGAAAGGAGTGGATTGCTATTCCTGTCATCGGGCGGAAAAGACGGACCCTGACGCCATGGAGCATAACGGATTTACCATAGCGATTCTCGTGACCCCCAAGGATTGTTCCCGCTGCCATCCCCGGGAGGTAAATGAGATGACCTCAAGCCATCATGCCAAGGCCGGCGATATCCTGAACTCGCTTGACAATTATCTTGGCGAGGTAGTGGGCGGACCGGAGGCCACGGCCGTAGGCTGCGTGCAATGCCACGGTTCCAAGGTCAGGGTGGTCCCCGGAGGGCATCTCGATATCAACACCTGGCCCAATACGGGTATCGGCAGGATAAATCCCGATGGTTCCAAGGGTTCGTGCAGTGCCTGCCATGCCCGCCATAACTTCTCGAAGACCCAGGCAAGGGAGCCGGAAGCCTGCGGCAAGTGCCATTTGGGGCCCGATCATCCTCAGGCCGAGGTCTATGAGGAATCTAAACACGGAATCCTGTATGTGGCAAACAAAAACCGGCTTAATATGCATAAAGACAAATGGGTGGTAGGGAAAGACTACAGTGCCGCGCCGACGTGCGCAACTTGTCATATGGGGGCGACGCCAAGCCAGGCGGTGACGCATGATGTGGGTACGCGGATCAGTTGGACGCTGCGGCCGCCCGTGTCCATAAAACTGGAGAATACCGACCGGCGGCGCGAAAACATGAAGGACGTCTGCGGCAGTTGCCATGCGGCTCCCTTCGTCGAAGGTTTTTACCGGCAGTATGACAACCTTGTGTTTTTCTACAACGATAAATTCGGCAAACCAGCAACGGCGATCAGGCAAGAATTGATTGCGAAAGGAAAACTCACACCCGCTGATTTTGACGATAAGCTTGACTGGATTTATTATGAACTGTGGCATCACGAAGGAAGGCGCGCCCGTCACGGTGCGGCGATGTCCGGTCCGGACTATGCTTGGTGGCACGGCATTTATGAAGTGGCGAAGAATTTTTATACAGAATTCCTGCCGGAGGTAAAAGCGGTTGCGGGGCCCGAACTCTATGCCCAGATCGTAAAAAAATATCTCGAACCGGATATCCGCCATGAGTGGTATCTGAAAGGTATGAGCAAGGAGCAGTTGGAGAAGATCAAGAAATATTCGGAAGAAAGATATGGGAATGGCGGCGGGGCCGCTAAATAAGCTTCATCGAGGGAGGCAGGTTCCCCTGCCTCCCTCATGTATAACGCCTGCCGGAAACTATTCCGGGAAGATAGATTCAGCCCGGTAAATCTGACACCCGTGATTTTTTCTTGACAACGGGGCCTCATTTATTATAACGACAACAAGTTTTCTGTATCAGGCGGGGCAAGTTCCTTGCCGCTCCGGTGTGCTATGACTTATCTGAAAGTCATGCCGCCCTAGCCCTTCAGTCATCCAGGATGACTATTTATAGTGGTTTTTGCTTGTCCTTTTTCTCGTGAGGTTCTGAACCATGATTGAATACGTCCCCATCCTCGTTATAATGTGTTTTGCCACCCTGATTGCCTGCCTTATGGTCGGCGCCTCTCATATCCTGGGTCATAAAATTCCCAAAAAAGCAAAACTTTGCACCTATGAGTGCGGCATGCAGACCATCGGCCCCACCCGGATGAGGATGAATATCCGCTATTATATCATGGCCATGCTTTTCCTTATCTTTGACATAGAAATCATGTTTCTTTACCCTTGGGCGGTGATCACGGGGGAACTCAAGATGTTCGGTTTTCTGGAGATGATTGTTTTCGTGGCCATTCTCTTTTTTGGTTATTTTTACGTGTGGAAGAAAGGTGCCTTGGAATGGGAGTAGAAGATACAGCGGCTGCTTCTGTGCAGGATGTGATCAACTGGGCCCGGAAGAATTCCGTCTGGCCCGTAACCTTTGGCTTGGCCTGCTGTGCCCTGGAGATGATGGTGGCCAGTTCGGCGACCTACGATATCTCCCGCTTCGGCTCGGAGGTCTTCCGGCCTTCGCCCCGCCAGGCCGATCTTATGATTGTGGCCGGTACGGTGACCAAGAAAATGGCCCCCATGCTGAAGCGCATCTACGAGCAGATGCCGGAGCCGAAATGGGTCATCGCTTACGGTTCCTGCGCCTGCAGCGGCGGGATCTTTCGTACTTACAATGTTGTCCAGGGTGTGGATGAAATCGTCCCCGTGGATGTTTATGTGCCCGGTTGTCCGCCCCGCCCGGAGGGTCTTCTGAAAGGAATTATGGCCTTGCAGGAAAAGATCGGCAGGGAAAAGCCGGGGATGAGAAAACTTGTCAGCTTACCCTGGGGGAAAGACAATGGATAGGTGCATGGCCGGCGACCTGCTAAAAGGGAAGTACCCGGATGCCGTACTGAAGATCATGGAATTCAGGGGTGAAACCAGCATCACCATCGCGGCGGGACAGCTTCGGGACGTCATGGTTTTTCTTAAAGACAGCGACAACTGTGCCTATGACCTTCTTGTTGACCTGACGGGAATCGATTATGGGAGCAGATCTCCCCGCTTTACGGTGGTTTATCTCTTGCACTCCATGAAATTCAACAACAGGTTGAGAATCAAAGTTGACGTGGAAGAAGGTGGGGCAGTGGAGACGGTTGCCGATATCTGGAAAGCGGCGGACTGGCTGGAAAGGGAAGCTTACGATATGTTCGGCATTTCCTTCAGCAATCACCCGGATTTGCGGCGCATCCTTCTGGAGGAGGACTTCGCGGGGCATCCCTTAAGAAAAGACTTTCCCCTGGAAGGGGCGGATTTTGGCACGCCTTTTAACGTATGCCTGGAGGAAGAACGGGAAACGAGCCGCGGCACCAGTTAGTTAGTAATTTAGAATTTGTTTGCTGGCAAGGTAAACAAATTCGCAAAATTACTTATCCCGTTTATCGGGATTAAATTTTTGGTCTTAATCACGGGGACATCAAAGAGATGGCTGAAACTCGTTATATGACAATCAACATGGGGCCTCAACACCCGGCTACGCACGGTGTGCTGCGGCTGCTCCTGGAATTGGACGGGGAAATTGTCGTCAAGGCCGAGCCGCACATCGGGTATCTGCACCGGGGGGTGGAAAAGTTATCCGAATCCATGACCTATACCCAGGCCCTCACCTTGACCGACCGTTTGGACTACACCAGCGGCCTCTCCAATAATCTGGCCTATTGTCTGGCCGTGGAAAAACTTCTCGACATCAAAATCCCCAAAAGGGCCCAGTATCTGCGGGTGATGTTTGCCGAGCTGCAGAGGATTGCGGCCCATCTGCTGTGGATAGCCACGCACGCCCTCGACCTGGGGGCCATGACACTGCTTTTCTATGCCTTTCGGGAAAGGGAAGCGATCCTCGAGATCCTGGAACTGGCAACCGGCGCCCGGCTGACGCCGAGTTTCGTCAGGATCGGCGGGCTGGCCGCCGATATCCCCGCGACCTTTCTGCCCAGGGTGAAGGAGTTTACGGCCTCATTCCCCCAGCGGGTCGATGAATATGAGACCCTGCTTACGGAAAACATCATCTGGAAGAAAAGGACGCAGGGTATCTCGCCGCTCACCGGGGAAGAATGTATTAATTATGGGGTGACGGGCCCGGTGCTGAGGGCTTCCGGCGTTAATTACGACGTCCGCAAGGCCTATCCTTACACCTCCTACGAGGATTTCGATTTTGAAATCCCTCTGGGCAAGAAGGGCGACGTGTACGATCGTTACGTGGTCAGGCTCAAGGAAATGCGTCAGTCCCTGAGGATCGTGGAGCAGGCCGTGGCCAGGCTGCCGGAAGGACCCTTTGCGGCAGTCGATGCCCCGCAGGTGGTGCCGCCGGCCAAGGAACTGGTTGGGCAGGATATTGCCGCGCTGATCAGGCATTTCAAGATCGCATCGGAAGGCTTCCGTACCCCCCGGGGCGAGGCTTACGCCTCCATCGAATCATCAAAGGGCGAACTGGGGTTCTATATCGTCAGTGACGGCAGCAACAAGCCCTTCCGGATGAAGATCAGGCCGCCGTCGTTTATCAACCTCGGCGCCTTGCCGAAGATGATCGTTGGACAAATGGTGGCCGATGTCGTAGCTGCGGTGGGCAGTATCGACATTGTGCTGGGCGAGATAGACAGATAGGGCGCGCTTATGGCAAACGTAATTTTCAGCTCCTGGCAGGATGAACTCATCGACAATAGAAAAGTCGAGGAAAAGGAGCGTAAGACACCGCAAAATATTGTGATTCCCGCTGAATTCAGTCCCGGAGAGCGCATCAGCGCCTTCATGGGTTGGGATGGTATCGTCCTTCACGACGAAGAAGTGGACATCGTGGACATGTGCGCCAAGTATGTCGAGGCCGTGCAGGGCGAGTCCTGCGGTAAATGTTTCCCCTGCCGCGTGGGTACCAGGATAATCGGCAATTGGCTGAAAGAGATTATTTCCGGGGCCGGCAAAGCGGAACACCTGCAGAAGATCAGGGCCCTGGCCGTCAATATCCGGGACGGCGCCCTTTGTTCCATCGGGCAGACGGGTTTGATCCCGCTGCTGCACGCCCTGGACCATTTTCCCCAGGCTTTTACGGCCGTCATCGAGCAGGGAAGGAAGGTGCGGGAAGGCAAATACCGCTATGCCGTCACCGCTCCCTGCACCAGTGTTTGCCCCACCAGCCTCGATATCCCCTCCTACGTGGAAGCAGTGAGCGAGCAGAAGTTTGCGGAATCCCTGGCCACGATCCGGCGGAATACCTGTATGGCCGGGACTTTGGGGAGGGTTTGCGTACGACCCTGCGAATCGAACTGCCGCCGGGCCAACATCGACGAACCCATTTCCATAAAATATCTGAAGCGTTTCGTGGCCGATGAAGAAATAGAAAAAAAACGCCATCCCGTCCTTACCCCCGCCGCAAAAAGCGGCAAGAAGGTGGCCGTGATCGGCGCCGGTCCGGCGGGTTTAACCTGCGCCTACAACCTTGCCCTCCTGGGCCACGGGGTAACGGTTTTTGAAAAATTACCCGAACCCGGCGGTATGGCCGCCGTGGGTATTCCGGATTACCGCCTTCCCCGGAACACGCTCGCACAGGAGGTGGCCATCGTGCGGGAAGCCGGCGTGGAGATCCGTTACGGCGTGGCCGTAGGAAAAGATATACCCTTTGGAGAAATCAGGAAAAATCATGATGCCCTGTTTATCGCCGTGGGCGCCCATGGCAACACCCCGATGGGAGTGGAGGGAGAGGACAAGGGGTACCAAGGTTTCATCCCCGGTGTCAAATACCTTCTGGATGTCAACCAGGGCCGGGACCCCTATCCGGAAGGGAAGAAGGTTGTGGTGGTCGGCGGGGGCAATGTCGCTATCGACTGTCTGCGTTCCTCGTTCCGGATCGGCAAGACCGATGTAAATCTCGTCTACCGGCGCTCAAAGGTGGAAATGCCCGCTGACCCCGTAGAAATCCACGATGCGGAAGAAGAAAAGGTAAACTTCCATTACCTCTGCAATCCCACAAAGATCATTGCTGAAGGGGGCAAGGTGGTGGCGGTGGAATGTATACGCATGGAATTGGGCGAACCGGACCAAAGCGGCCGCTGCCGGCCCTGCCCGGTATCGGGTTCCGAATTCATCATTAAAACGGACATCCTAATTCCGGCTATCGGTCAGAAGGTCGACTTTTCCTTCCTCGAAGAAAAAGACGGCATCAAGCTGACGCGTTGGAACACCATCGAAAGCGACGGCGAGACCTTCGCCACTTCGCAGGAGGGCGTCTTCGCCGCCGGCGATTGCGTGACCGGTCCCGATGTCCTGGTGCGGGCCGCGGGCACTGGCAAAAGGGCGGCGGGCATGATCGATCTCTTTCTCCGCGGCCGCAAGCCGGAGGCGGATGTGGAAGAATATTTCCGGCACCTATTTTCCACGATCAAGGTTTACAATAAAAGTGAACAGCTTGGCATTATGGGTGCCAAGAAAAGGGCGCATCTGGCCATGCTCGATCCGGAGGAACGGAAAAAATCCTTTGCGGAAGTGGAACAGGGTTTTAAGGTTGATGCCGCGATCAAGGAAGCGGACCGCTGTCTGCGCTGCTACCGAATCGGGATGATTGCCATTTGATTGTGTTGAGTGTTGGGCTATAGTTAGTGTTGGGTGTTGGGTTTTGAGTGTTGAGTTATAGGTGTTGGGTTAGAGGTGATATGGAACATCTTGAATTTCTTTTGGAAATAGTAATAAAGAACGTTGTTGTCGTTTCCGTGCTGATGCTCTTTGTGGCCTATTTAACCCTGGCGGAGAGGAAATTGCTCGGCTATCTTCAGGTAAGACTGGGGCCGAACCGGGTGGGATATTGGGGGCTGCTCCAGCCGATTGCCGACGGCATCAAGTCCTTCGTCAAAGAGGACCTCATCCCCGCCAACGCCGATAAGCCCCTCTTCGTGATTGCCCCGATGATCTCCTTTGTCGCCGCCCTTTCCATGTTTGCGATTATCCCTTTCGGCGACAGTGTTCATATCTTCGGCCGGGATATCAAGCTTGTCATCGCCGATGTCGATATCGGCATCCTCTATGCCTTTGCCATGGGGACCCTGGGTGAGTACGGGATCGTTTTAGGGGGCTGGTCGTCGGGCAATAAGTATGGAATTTTGGGGGCGCTGCGGGCGGCGGCCCAGATGATCAGCTATGAGGTTGCCCTGGGATTGATCATCCTTGGTACGATTATCCTCTCCGGCTCCCTGCGTCTTACGGAGATTGTGGAAGCCCAGCGGGGCGGTTGGTTCATCCTTTATCAGCCCTTTGCCTTCCTTTTGTACATCGTGGCGGGCCTGGCGGAAATCAACCGTACGCCTTTCGACATGCCGGAATCGGAAAGCGAGTTGGCCTGCGGTTTCAATATCGAATACAGCAGCATGAAATTTGCCCTTTTCATGATCGCCGAGTATATCCATCTGGTGGTCGTCGCCGGCCTTACCACCACCCTCTTTCTCGGCGGCTGGCTGGGGCCCTTTCTGCCGGGCCCGGTGTGGTTTTTGCTCAAGATGGCGTTTATCGTTTTCCTCTTTATCTGGATAAGGGGCACCTACCCCCGCATGCGGTACGACCATATCATGAAGTTCGGCTGGAAGTTCCTGTTTCCCGCTGCCCTGCTCAACGTGGTGGTAACGGCCTTTATTGTGGCCTTAAGATAAGATGGGTGGAAAGTTATGATTATCCCGCTTTTGAAAGGTTTAAGACTTACCCTGAAGATGTTTTTTTCCCGGCCGATTACCATACGGTACCCCGAGGAGAAAAGAGCGATATCACCGCGCTGGCGAGGCATGCATTATTTTGAAAGGAACGACGAGGGGGAAACCGCCTGTGTCGCCTGCGGCTTGTGCGTCGCTGTCTGTCCTTCCCGGTGCATCAGTCTGGAAACCAGGGAGAGGGAGGAAGACGGTCTGCGTTATCCCGGCCGCTACGAAATCGATGCCCTGCGCTGCATTTATTGCGGCTACTGTCAGGAGGTCTGTCCGGTAAATGCCATCAAGCTGGGGCGGGACTATGAATATGTTAAGTACGAGAGGAAGGACTTCCTGCTCACCACGGAAAAGCTCCTTACTGCGAATAGAGGATAACTATGGATATAACGAGTTTCAGAGGGATCATTTTCGCTGCCGCGGCGCTCATCGCTGTCCTTGCCTCCCTGCTAATGGTCACGAGAAAAGATCCCATCCACAGCGCCTTATGGATGATCGTGACTTTTTTTGCCATGGCCGTTATCTATCTCCTGCTTAATGCCCAGTTTATCGCCGTCGCCCAGGTTATGGTCTATGCAGGTGCCATCATGATGCTGATCATCTTCGTGATCATGCTGGTCCGGATGGAAAAGGGCGAAGAAGAAGGGTCGGAAAAGCCGCGTGTCTCAAAGACCAAGGTGGCGGGCGCCATACTGGCCGTCCTCCTGTTCCTCGAGGTACTTTTTGGCGCTTTGTTCTATCAGACGACGGGGCGCCTCGGGGAATATCCCGCCGGCTTTGTCAACGACGTCGGTCAGGTGCGCACGGTCGGCTCCCTGCTCTACGGCCGGTATCTTTTTCCCTTTGAAATTGCCTCGCTGCTGCTCCTGGTGGGCATTGTCGGCGCGGTGGTCATCGTCAAGAGAAAATAGGAGAAGAAATGTTCCAGGACAGCACATCCTTTTGGTGTTTCGCCTTGAGTGGGCTTCTGTTTGCGATCGGCGCCATCGGCACGATAACCAGGCGCAACGTGATCGTGATCTTCATGTGCATCGAGCTGATGTTAAACGCGGTTAATCTGGTTTTTATCTCGGCAGGCAGTGCCCTTTCCTCCATGGATGGCTCGATTTTCGTTTTTTTCATCATGACCGTCGCCGCCGTGGAAGCGGCCGTGGGCCTGGCCATTTTTGTCATGGTTTTCCGCCTGCGGGAAACGGTGAATGCCGATGAAGTCAATTTATTGAAAGGTTGAGACATGGCTGACTATATCTGGCTCATCCCCCTTTTCCCGGCCCTGGGATTTATCATCAACAGCGCCTTCAGCCACAGGGCTTCAAAGACCTTTGTTGCCTGGGTCGCCTGCCTGGCCATTTTTTTCTCCTTCCTGACGGCGGTTGCCATTTTTTGCCAGTTTTTAGAGCTGCCGGCGGCGGCCAGGATCTTTGAAAGGGACATCTACACCTGGATCAACTCGGGCGAGCTGCGGGTGCCCATCGGCTTCAGAATCGATGCCCTCTCCATCATCATGTGCCTGGTGGTGACGGGTGTCGGCTTCCTTATCCACGTTTATTCCGTCGGCTACATGCATGATGACCCGGGCTTCAAGAGATTCTTCATTTATTTGAATCTCTTTGTCTTCATGATGCTTCTTCTGGTAACGGGCAATAACCTCCTTTTGATGTTCGTGGGCTGGGAAGGGGTGGGTCTCTGCTCTTATCTTTTGATCGGCTTCTGGTACGAAAAGGACTCGGCCGCCAACGCTGGGAAAAAAGCCTTTATTGTCAATCGGGTGGGTGATTTCGGTTTCCTGCTGGGCGTGTTTCTCCTCTTTGTGACCCTGGGTTCCCAGGGGATCTGGACCTTGAAATTTACCGAAATTGAGAGCCACGCCCACCTCATAAACGGCGCCGCGGTAACCGTGATTACGCTGCTGTTGTTCGTGGGCGCCATGGGCAAGTCGGCCCAGATCCCCCTTTATGTGTGGCTTCCCGACGCCATGGAAGGTCCCACGCCGGTCAGCTCGCTGATCCATGCCGCCACGATGGTGACGGCGGGCGTCTACATGATTGCCAGGCTTAACTATCTTTTCAGTATGGCGCCCGATACCATGTTTGTCATCGCCCTGGTGGGCGTGTTGACCGCTTTTTTTGCCGCCTCCATCGGCTTTGCCCAGTACGATATCAAGAAAATCCTCGCCTATTCCACGATCAGCCAGCTCGGCTTCATGTTCCTTGCCGTGGGCGTGGGGGCCTATGGGGCGGGCATCTTCCACCTTATGACCCATGCCTTCTTTAAGGGGCTCCTCTTCTTGGGGGCGGGCAGCGTCATGCATGCCATGAGCGGAGAATTGGATATCAGGAAGATGGGCGGTCTGAGAAAGAAGACGCCCGTCACTTACTGGACTTTTTTCATTGCCTGCCTGGCCATTGCCGGGATACCGGGTTTTTCCGGCTTCTTCAGCAAGGATGAAATCCTCTGGCAGGCCTTTAACTCGGGGCATGGCCACACGCTTCTCTGGCTCCTGGCAGCCGTCACGGCGGGCATGACGGCCTTTTACATGTTCAGGTTGTTTTTTGGTATCTTTCACGGTGAATGCCGTGCCGACGAGGAGGTAAAACACCACATCCACGAATCGCCGAAGGTAATGACTATTCCCCTGTCGATCCTGGCATTTCTGTCCCTGGTGGGAGGCTATGTGGGCATCCCCCATCTTTTGGGAGGCGGGAACCACATCGAGCGGTTCCTGGCCCCGCTTTTCGGCCCGGTGACCCAGCACGCCGCTGCGGGCGGCTTCAGCATTGTCAGCCAAGCCTGGGCAGCCGCAGAGGCCGGCGCCACGGAGAGTTCCTTGGAACCATTCCTGATGCTCCTTTCTGTCGTGATTGCCCTGGTGGGCATTACCATTGCCTATATCCTTTATTTGCAGAAACCGGAGCTGCCCCGACGTTTTGCAGCTAGATTTTCCCGTCTCTATCATGTGGTGCATAACAAGTATTTTGTTGATGAGTTTTACAATTTCCTCTTTGTCCGGGGGATCTTAAGGATCGGCGCCTTTCTTCTCAGAGTGGTTGATATCGGCCTCATCGAGGGGCTGGTCAACGGCACGGCGGCGGTCATCCAACGGATGGGCGCGAAGCTGCGGCGGCTGGAAACGGGCGATGTGCAGCAATACGCCGTCGGCATTATCGCCGGGGCATTCATCGTGGTGGGCTTTATCGTGGGCTATTTCATCGCGATGATGTACATGATGGCTTAGCAGGAACAAAAAACGGTTTTTCCGCCGCCTCTATAGCGAGAAGCGACGTTACCGTCAGCAACCGAGAGGTACTTTATACATGGATACAGATTTTCCTCTTTTGAGCATCATCATTTTTCTTCCCCTGGCCGGCGCCCTCCTGCTCACATTGGCGCCCCGGCAGAACGCCCTTTTCATAAAAGTCTCGACCCTTTTGCTAACCCTGCTGAATTTTGCGCTGTCCCTGCCGCTGTTCTTCAATTTTAATGAGCGGACCGCCGCCATGCAGTTCGTGGAACACCGGGAGTGGTTTCCGGAATGGGGGATCAGCTATTATATCGGCATCGACGGCATCAGCATGCTCCTGGTTATGCTCACCACCTTCCTCACGGTTTTGTGCATACTTTGTTCCTGGGAGGCCATCGAGACCAAGGTCAAGGAATATTACATCTCTTTCCTCCTCCTGGAAACGGCGATGCTCGGTGCGTTATGCGCCCTGGACCTGGTGCTTTTCTACATCTTCTGGGAATTGATGCTCGTGCCCATGTACCTCCTCATCGGGGTATGGGGCGGGCCGAAGCGGATCTACGCGGCCATCAAGTTTTTCCTGTTTACCATGGTGGGCAGCGTCCTGATGCTTTTGGCGATCCTGACCCTTTATTTCTATTACGGCGCTCAGACGGGCGTTTATACCTTCAACGTCCTCGATCTCTATAAGGCCGGCGTTCCGGCGGCCATGCAATACTGGCTTTTTGCCGCTTTCGCCCTGTCCTTCGCCATTAAGGTGCCCATGTTTCCCTTCCATACCTGGCTGCCCGATGCCCATACCGAGGCCCCTACGGCGGGTAGCGTGATTTTGGCCGGCGTCTTGCTGAAAATGGGCACCTACGGCTTTCTACGCTTTGCCATTCCGCTCTTTCCCGCGGCCGCCCTTGCCGCCGTGCCGCTCATCTCGATTCTCGCCATTATCGGGATCATTTACGGCGCTATCATGTGCATCATGCAAACCGACCTCAAAAGGCTGATCGCCTACTCTTCCGTAAGCCACCTCGGCTATGTGATGCTGGGCATCTTCGCCTTCAACATGCAGGGGCTGGAAGGCGGCATTTACCAGATGCTTAATCACGGCATCAGTACCGGGGGATTGTTCCTCATCGTGGGGATGATTTATGAAAGACGGCACACCCGGATGATCGCCGATTTCGGCGGGCTCTCCAAGGTGATGCCAAAGTTGGCAGTTTTCTTTATGATCGTCACCCTTTCCTCTATCGCCCTGCCGGGTACGAACGGCTTTGTGGGCGAGTTTCTCATCCTGCTCGGGGTCTTCCGCAGCAACATGCTCTATGCCCTGCTGGCCGCAACGGGGGTGATCCTGGGGGCCGTTTACATGCTCTGGATGTTCCAGCGGGTGATGTTCGGCGAGGTAACCAAAGAAGCAAACAAGGTATTGACCGACTTGACGAAGCGGGAGATATCCATCCTCTGCGCTATTGTCTTTTTTGTCTTTCTCATGGGTCTTTATCCCCGGGCCTTCATCGGAAAGATAGACGCCTCGGCAGCAGACTATCTTAGTAAAATGCCGCAGCAAAGCGCCATGTCTGCCCCGCAGGGGAATGCACTCAAGTCGTCGGAAGCAAAGTAACATGGACAACCCGTTTTCAAATATTAAAGAGGTAAAGTTATGGTTGTTACGATACCGGAATTAGCTTTCGGTTGGATCATCCCGGAGATAATTGTCACCGTCTGCGCCGTCTTGACCTTGCTTCTGGCCGCCTTCCGCAACAAGAAAGAATTCTGGGGCAGCGTGGCCGGCGCCGTTACTCTTGCCGGCGCCGCCCTGGCCCTGATCTTTACCTGCCTTATGTGGGGAAACAGTGCAGGAATATTCAACAATTTCTATACAATAGACAACTTTGGCACTTTTTTTAAGGCCCTGGCCCTGATCGTCCTGCTCCTGGTAACCTTGCTGTCCTTCCGGTATGTGGCGCGGGAAGAGATCATCAGATGTGAATATTACTCCCTCCTCCTCTTCGGCGTGCTGGGCATGATGATCATGGTTTCTTCCCAGAATTTCGTGACCATTTTTATGGGCCTGGAACTGATGTCCATCTCTATTTATGTCCTCTGCGGGCTCCTCACGGGCGATCATCGTTCGGCGGAAGCCTCCCTCAAGTATTTTCTCCTGGGGGCCTTTGCCACGGCCTTTTTGCTTTACGGCATGGCCCTGATTTATGCGACGACGGGGATGCTCGATCTACGGGGCCTGGCCGGGTATCTCGTTCCGGGCAGTTTTTCCCTGACGCCCCTGGTCCTGGTCGGGCTGTCCCTCCTCGTCGTGGGGTTCGGTTTTAAAACCGCTTCCGTACCCTTCCATATGTGGACACCCGACGTCTATGAGGGCGCTCCCACTTCCATTACCGCTTACATGGCCACCGGCGTCAAGGCTGCCGCTTTCGGTGCTTTTCTCCGCGTCTTTTACACCGCGTTTCTGCCCTTTTTTGTGGCCTGGACAGGTATCTTATGGTTTATTGCGGTGTTGACGATGACCCTGGGCAATATCACCGCTCTCGTTCAGGACGATGTCAAAAGGATGCTTGCTTATTCGAGTATCGCGCATGCCGGTTACATCCTGATTGCCTTTGTGCTGGGCGACCGGACAATGTGCGCCAGCATACTTTTTTACGTCCTCGTTTATACATTCATGAACATCGGCGCTTTCGCCGTGGTCATCCTGCTCGGGCGGAAGGGTGCCGCCAATACCGGCATTGATGCTTATGCCGGCCTGGCGAGCCGCCATCCCGCCATCGCCCTGGCCATGAGCATTTTCCTCCTTTCCCTGGCCGGTGTACCGCCGCTGGCCGGTTTCATGGGGAAATTTTATATCCTCTCCGCCGCCATCAAGGCCAAATATTACTGGCTGGCCGTTATCGGCGTCTTAAACAGCGCCGTGGCCGCTTATTATTATCTGCGCGTCATCATGTATATGTATTTCAGGGAACCGCTGGGTGAACAGGAGCGGCCGGATTTCTCCCCCGCCTCTACCCTGGCCATTGTGATCAGTGTCTGGGCGCTTTTCCATATGGGCCTTTTCCCCCGGGAATTCCTGCTTATTGCCGAAAAATCGGTAAGCATATTTACCCAGTGAACTGATTACGTTTTGAGTGTTAAGTGTTGTGTTTTAAGTTAATCGCACGTGTTAAACAAAAACAGGAGACCTTATGACTACCCCTCTGCATTGCCCCGGTTTCGAAGCATTTAAGGATTTAAAATCCTTTACCTGTAATTGTCCCAACTGCGGGATAGAAATAGAGATTTTTTCGGATGAATTCGATAAGAAACATATCTGCCGGGGATGCAAGCAGGAAGTCGATTTTACCAAGTGCACTTTGCACTCGGACGTGGCAACCATAAGGCCGTAAATGCGGATGGTACTAAAATAGAATCCGGGAGCGGGAGTTGAGGCGGGTGTTTTTATTTATTCCCGCTTCTGCCTCCTGGCTTCTTAATTCCTTTTTGAAAGAGGTGTGGGGATGGTTAGTCTAACCATTGATGAGAAAAAAATTTCGGTACCGGAAGGTACGACGATTCTTAGGGCCGCGACATTGGCGGGCATAAGGATTCCCAGACTCTGCTTCCACAAGAGATTGATCCCCATCGGTTCGTGCCGGATGTGTGTGGTCGAGGTCGAGGGATACGCCAATCCCATGACGGCATGCAACACGCCGGTAGTGGAAGGGATAAAGGTCCGTACCAACTCCGAGCGGCTGTTGAAGATGAGAAAAGACAACCTGAAGCTGATTCTGGTTAACCATCCTCTGGATTGTCCTGTCTGCGATGCGGGGGGGGAATGCGAACTGCAGAATATCGTATACGAGTTCGGTATTGAAACAGCGGAATACAAGACGGAAAAAAGACAGCGCAGTACCGATTATGCCACGCCGCTGATCCGCTATTGGCCGGACAGATGCATCATGTGCCTGCGTTGCGTGCATGCCTGCCGCAACGTCACCCTGGGGGTCCTTGACGTGGTGGGTAACGGTTTTGATGCGCAGATCGCCCCCGTCCATAAGGAAAGATGCACCTCTTGCGGAGAGTGCCTGCGTCTTTGTCCCACCGGTGCGTTGACGGAAAATTTGAGCCGCGAGAAGGGCCGCCGGTGGATGGTAAACCGGGTTAAGACTACGTGCACTTATTGCGGCTGTGGCTGCCAGCTCGAACTAAACACGGCGAATAACAGGATCCTTGGTATAACCTCCAATGACGACGCGGGCACAAATCGGGGAAGTTTATGCGTCAAGGGGCGTTTCGGATACGAATTTATCGGCAGCGACGAGCGCCTGAAGAAACCGCTGATTAAAAAGGACGGCGCCTTCCAGGAGGCTTCCTGGGACGAGGCGCTGGGGTTGGTGGCGGAGAAACTTGCCGCGATTAAAGCCGCAAACGGCGCCAACGCCATCGCCGGTTTGGCTTCCGCTCGATGCACCAACGAGGAAAACTACCTCATGCAGAAGTTCATGCGGGCGGCGATCGGCACGAATAACATCGACCACTGTGCCCGGCTTTGACACTCTTCTACGGTGGCAGGTCTTGCCGCCTCTTTTGGCAGTGGTGCGATGACCAATCCCATCGCCGATATCCTGAAATCGGAAGCAATTTTGGTGACGGGCAGCAATACGACGGAAAATCATCCGATCTTCGCCAATTATGTAAAAGAAGCAGTTTTCAAAAAAGGCGTCAAGTTGATCGTTATCGATCCAAGAAAGATCGCCTTGACGGAATATGCCACCCTCTGGTTGAGGCCGAAACTGGGTACCGACATTGCCTGGATCAACGGGCTGATCCATGTCTTGCTTAAGGAAAAATTGCACGACCTGGAATTCGTTAAAGAAAGAACGGAAGGTTTTGAGGAACTGAAAAGTGCGGTCGAGCAATACACCCCTGAATATGTGGCGGAGATTACTGGAATACCGGCGGCCGATTTAGTGGCGGCGGCGCGGTTGTACGGGCAGGCCAAGCCCGCCTCGATCCTTTATACGATGGGTATCACCCAGCATATAACCGGCACCGATACGGTAAAATCGCTGGCAAATTTGTCAATGCTCTGCGGCAATGTGGGCGTTTCCGGAGGCGGCGTCAATCCTTTACGGGGGCAAAACAATGTACAGGGGGCCTGCGACATGGGGGCGCTTCCCGACGTCTTTCCCGCTTATCAGAAGGTAAGCGAAGCGGTCCTCCGGGAAAAATTTGCGGAGTCCTGGGGTGCCGCTCTTCCCGACCAGCCGGGACTCACCCTTATCGAGATGATGCATGCCGCTTTTGACGGAAAAATCAAGGGGATGTACATCATGGGAGAAAACCCCCTGGTGACCGATCCCGATTTGTCGCATGTCGAGGCGGCGCTCAAGAACCTTGAATTCCTCGTGGTTCAGGATATCTTCTTAACCGAGACGGCGAAGCTGGCTCATGTTGTTCTTCCTTCCGCCTGCTTTGCCGAGAAGGAAGGCACCTTTACCAACTCGGAAAGGCTGGTGCAGCGTGTCCGCAAGGCCGTATCCGCACCGGGTTCCGCAAAACCGGACTCGGAAATCATTATGGCGCTTGCCAAGCGGCTCGGCTATCCTATGGAATATCGTGGGCCGGAAGCGATCATGGAAGAAATCAGCAGGCTAGCGCCGAGTTACGGCGGTATTACCTATGCGCGCCTGGAGGAAGCTGGTTTGCAGTGGCCCTGCCCGACCCCGGATCACCCGGGGACGGCATTCCTTCACAAGGACAGGTTCACCCGGGGACGGGGACTCTTTCACGCCATCGACTACGCGGCGCCTGCCGAACCGACGGACGCCGAATATCCCCTGATCCTTACCACGGGCCGTGTTCTCTATCATTATCACTCGGGCACGATGACCCGCATGGGACGGGGCATTATGGAACGCTGCCCGGAAAGTCTCGTGGAGATAAATCCCTTCGACGCGGAGAAGTTGGGCATCGCAGACGGCACTTTCGTTGCCGTTACTTCCCGGCGCGGCTCGGTCCGGGCGCGCGCCCAGCTAACCGATCGCTCGCCCGAGGGAGCGGTATTTATGAACTTCCATTTCCCGGAAGCGGCGGTAAACCTCCTCACCAATCCGGCCCTGGACCCCGTGGCCAAGATCCCGGAATACAAACTCTGTGCAGTCAAAGTAGAAGCAGCATAAGGAAAGTTACCTGCCTCCTCCCGGTGATGATCTCCAGAGGAGGCAGTAATTTTTCGTAGCTGCGTCAATGCTGTTCCATTCAATCTCCATGGTAATCGTCTTATCTTCTCCGGTAAACCTCCCATGCGAATCTCGCCCCGCATAATTCCCTTGGATAATCGTGAATTTTTAGTCCCACTGCGGCAAAGAGGGTTGCCCGCTACGGCCTGATCTTTATTTGCAGGGAAAAACCTCCAATAAATCACTCTGTTGGCATTTGTCTGCCCTGGGCCACGCCACCTGAAGGAAAAAGCCATCATTATAAAAGGTTAATGATTACTTATCGTTAAATTTTCTTAGCGCGATCGTTCCAGTATTTCTGAAGGATAATCCTGACAGTGAAGGTAAATGTCCGGCTATTGCTTTTATAATATAGCTATAAGTTCAGTAGCTTACAGGAATGACGCAGCTTGGTACACCTATTGCGTAAGTGCCGGATGTGCCTTGATCTTCGTATGCTTAAGGAGTGTTTTAAGAACGAAGCAAATTCAGGCAAATAATTAATGAACTGCTGCTTCATAACGAAGGGCAATGACATTAAGAAAAAAGGGGGAGATTCACATGCAGAAATCAGTATCAATTGGTGCTTGGAAACGAGGCCAGGAAAGGGGAGTCTGTAAAAGACCCATCGGGCGAACTGGGGCTGCAGTTGCGGCTTTTTACCTGCTCATCCTTGTTCTCATGCTGGCCGGTTGCGGCGGCGGTGGAGGCGGGGGTGTTTCTTCCCAGGTCGTCAGCGGCGTGGCCGCGGTGGGCGCCCCGCTGTCGGGACAGGTATCCATCAAGGATGCTTCGACCACGACCCAGTCGCGGACAACCGTTATCGGCAGTGACGGGTCCTATGCCCTGGACGTTACAGGCCTGAAAGCGCCGTACATCCTTAAAGCCACGGGAAGCGCCAAAGGAGTTAACCATCGACTGTACTCATTTGCTAGCGGACCGGGCAGGGCCAACATCAACCCCCTTTCCAGCGCGGCAGTAGCCAATGCCGCCGAAGTGGATGATCCGGAGCAGGTTTTCAATAGTCCTGATCACGACAAGCTGGACAGAATCAAATCCAGGCTGTCAAAGGCCATCGCAGACCTCCTGAACAAGCTCAAGCCGCTCCTGGTGAAGTACGCCGCAGACAGCGATGATCCCATCACAACCTATTATAAGACGGACCATACCCGTCTTGATGCTTTTTTCGATGCCGTGAAGATCACGCTAGCTGATGGAATACTCACTATCTATAATGTAGAAAATGGTGCGGTCATTTTTACCGCGAAGGTTACCGATATTATCGGCGGACAGCTCACGGACGATGATGACGACTTGCCCAACCCCGGTAGCGCGCCCACTGCCCCGACAGGACTTACCGCCACGGGCGGGGCGGGTCAGGTAACGCTCTCCTGGACGGCCGTCGGTAATGCGACCTCTTACAATATGTATTGGTCCATAGCTCCCGGGGTCACGAAGACCAATGGGGCGAAGATTGCCGGAGTAACGAGCCCTTACATCCAGAAAGGACTTACCGCCGCCACCACCTACTATTACATCCTTACGGCGGCCAACAGCGCCGGTGAAAGCCCGGCGTCGGCCGAGGTGTCGGCGCTGGTCACGGCCGTAACGCCGCCCCCGACCGCACCGGCGGCACCAACGGGCGTGAGTGCCACCGGCGGCACCAAACAGGCGACCATCTCCTGGTCGCCGGTTACGGGCGCCACATCGTATAACATTTACTGGTCGAAAACGAGCGGGGTCACAAAGACCAATGGGACGCCGATTACCGGGGTCACGAGTCCTACCGTGCAGACCGGATTGGCCGACAGCACCACCTACTATTACATCGTCACGGCGGTAAACAGCGTTGGTGAGGGGGCCGCCTCTGTTCAGGTGGCAGCCACGACCCTTACTCCTACTCCGGCTCCGACGGTGCCGGCGGCACCCACCGGGCTAACCGCCACCAAAAACTCCGCCAGCCAGATAACCGTCTCCTGGTCGGCAGCTACGGGCGCCGACTCCTACAACCTTTACCGGTCAACGACCTCCGGCTTCGCTCCTACCGATGGGGGAGTAACGAAAATCGCGGGCGTGACGAGCCCCTACGCGAATACCGGGCTCTCCGCGGGGACAACTTATTATTACAAAGTCACGGCGGTAAACAGTGTCGGCGAGAGCGTTGCCTCGGCTCAGGCTACGGCAACTACCGATCCTCCCCCTCCGGCCGTGCCCAATGCTCCGAGCAGTGTAACCGCTACCGGCGGCATCAGGCAGGTAAGCATCGCCTGGTCCTTATCTTCCGGAGCAACTTCTTACAATCTTTACTGGTCAACCAGCTCCACGGTGACCACGGCGGGAACAAAGATTACCGGGGCAGCAAACCCCTATCTACAAACGGGACTTGCTAACAACACCGCTTACTACTACATTGTTACGGCAGTGAACAGTTCCGGTGAAAGCATCCCCTCCGCGACGGCAACGGCGACCACCAGTGCGCTTCCGGCAACTCCGACAGGCGTAGCAGCGGCCACGGACAGCACCACTCAGATCAGCATCTCCTGGTCGGCAGTTACGGGCGCCGACTCCTATAACCTTTACCGGTCCACTACCTCCGGCTTCGCGATCACTGCTGCGGGAGTAACGAAAATTACAGGCGTGACGAGCACCTACGCGAATACCGGGCTTGCGGCGGGTACGACTTATTATTACAGGGTCACGGCGGTAAACAGCGTCGGCGAGAGTCCCGCGTCGACTCAGGTAACAGCGACCACCACAGCGGCTCCGACAGTTCCCGCGGCTCCGACAGGTGTATCGGCAGCCACGGACAGCACCACGCAGATCACCATCTCCTGGTCGGCAGTGACGGGTGCCGGTTCCTATAACCTTTACCGGTCCACTACCTCCGGCTTCGCCATCACTGCTGCGGGAGTAACGAAGATTACGGGCGTGACGAGCCCCTATGCAAATAGCGGGCTCGCGGCGGGTACGACTTATTATTACAGAGTCACGGCGGTAAACAGCGTGGGCGAAAGCGCCGCTTCTGCCCAGGTCACGGCAACTACTACGAGCACCCCGCCGCCCCCGCCGCCTACTCTGTGCGTCTCTTGCCATGGCACGCCGCCTGCGACCGGGAAGCACACTTTCCATTTCCCGTCGAAGACGAATACCTGCGCAACCTGCCATGGCACGGGTTACGACCCCTACGGCCTGGCGACCGCCCTGCCTGCGACGCATATGAACGGTGTGACAAACATCGCGAGCGGGAACCCCCCGGGCTGGAATGCAACAACCAGAAGCTGTTCGAACACATGCCACGGCACGAAGGCCTGGTAGTTTAAATTGTTACTGTAGAATATAGCGCCCTGCCGCAGGGCAGGGCGCTATGCGGTTGAAGTTAATTATATATGTTTTTAGCTAAGAAGCAGGGCTCCTCGCAAGGGAGCCCTCTTTTCTTGTCATTCTGCCACTTCGATGCGGTTGACCGCCACTATCTCCCGGGCCTCCATAGTATACAATTGCACCAGGTTCATCAGGATGACGGCCACCTCGTTATGGTTCTCCCCGAAGAGGCGCCTGCGCATGTCGAGGGCTCGATGAAAGCAATCCTCCGCCAGTGAATATTCCTTGGACAAGAGAAAGGCCATCCCCATGTTGTTATAGGTCGTGGCTTTTTCCGGGGCGTCCTTCTTGTATTTTGTTTCAACGTAATCCAGGAGTTCCTGTCCCATGACCAGGGCCGCGTCAATCTTACGGGCGTTTATCAGGGCGGTGAATTCCCGGTTTTTTTCCTGCCAGTTGAACTCTTCCTCCCGCCCCTCCCCTCCATAGAGAAAGGTGCTGATTATCTTCCACAAAATTGCCGTCCTCCTTGTCTCGGGGGTATTGTTTCACGGCCCTTTGCCCAGGGTGGTGCATTTTCTTCCCCGAGGTTGCTAAAGTCAAGCTTTTCTCGTGGCAAACCGGCAAGAGCGAAACGTTTTCACATTGCCTGCGCGCTGTCATCTCTCAAAGGTGCAATCATCTCAGCGCAGCCCGGCCGACTTCTGGAGGATATAAATTGCTTCCGGCAGGCCGATCCGCTGGTCTGCATTGACGTCCGCGCAGGAGATGGCGCCGGGCACTGGCGTGGGGCCGGTCATGACCTGCAACGCCAGTATGGCATCCGCCAGACCGATCGTGCCATCGCCGTTTACATCTCCTTTCTTGCAGACCGGATCAGTGCTGATTGGCTCCGATTGCAGGATCATGCCGGCACTGCCTACGGCCACAAAGGTGCTGCCGCCAAAGATAATGCCATTGAGGGCTTGGGAGGCTCCGGAGGTCCGGCTTCGCCAGACAGCGCCGTCGGCCGAGGTAAGAATGGTGCCGGCATCGCCCACGGCCACAAAGGTATTATTGCCGTAGGTGATGTCCCAGAGAGATTGAATAGTGCCTGACAACCTGGTGCTCCAGGCATTGCCATCGGCGGAGGTAAGAATTGTGCCGGCCTCCCCCACGGCCGCAAAGGTGCTCTTGCCATAGGTTATGCTAAAGAGAGACATATCGGGAGGTCCGGGGTAGCTGCTGCGCCAGGCACTTTGGTCGGTTGAGGTGAGAACGACGCCCCAATCCCCTACCGCCACAGAGGTGTTTCCGCCGCCGGCCGCCCTGTTCAGCCATTCGGAAGTTCCCGAGGTGATACTGCGCCAGGCGCTGCCGTCAGCCGAGGCAAGCATGGCGCCGTCGGCTCCCACCCCCATAAAGGCGCCCTGCACAAAGTTTATGTCCCAGAGGGTGGTTCCCGAGGAACTGCGGCGCCAGGTGGCGCCGTCGGCCGAGGTGAGAACCGTTGCGTAGTCCCCCACTGCCAGAAACAAGTTGTTCCCATAAGCCACCCCCCGGAGAATTGAGTAAGTTCCCGATGCCCTTTCGCTCCAGACTGTGCCGTCCTGCGAAGTCAGGATCTTGCCGCTGTAGCCTACGGCGACAAAGGTGCCGTTGCCGTAGGCGATCGCCGTGAGATAGCTGCTCTGTACCGGGACACTGCGCACGTGCCAGGTGTCCAAAGGCTCGGCGGCAGCGACGGCGTCATAGAGTGAAAATAACCATATCGCCGTCAGGATGCGGATTGTACGATGAGGTATAATCATTCAATTCATAGATGAAGATGTCTTTCCGTCCGGGACCGGCTGGTCATCCTTGGGAGAGGGGGGGCTATCGATGGACAGGAGTTCCACATCGAAGAGCAGGACGCTGTTGGGCGGGATGCGGCCATAGAGCGTTCGCCGTAGGCAAGGTCAGGGGGGACGAAGACCTGCCACTTGGCGCCCGTCTTCATGAGCGGCAAGACCTCCGCCCAACCCTTGATTACGCCATTGACGGCAATGGCCGGTGGTTCTCCTTTGGAATAGGAACTGTCGAATTCGGTCCCGTTCACCAGGGCCCCCCGATAATTCACTTTGACCGTGTCCGTCGCCTGCGGGTGCGGTCCCGTTCCTTCCCGCAGAATCTTGTACTGGGCACCGCTGGGCAGGGTCACCACCCCCTCCTTTGTTTTATTAGCAGCCAGGAAGGACTTTCCCTCTTCCAGGTTTTTGGCCGCAAGTTCCCGGAAGCGCCGCTCCTGCAGAACCATTGCCTTCTCACGCAGTTGCTGCAACGAGTAGTTGATCTCCTCCTGGGCGATGGCGGGATCTTTTCCAGCCAGGGCATCGCGGACGGCTGCCATGACCAGATCCGCATCCACCTCGATCTCCTGCAACTTTAGATTCCTGGCGAAGGCATACCCCAGGCTGTAACTGTCTTTTGCCTTCTGATCCATAGGGGGAGCCGTTTCCCCTGCCCAGCCCGACGAAATCAGGAAACACATGCCAAGTGCCATTACCGCAAATTTCTTCATTTTTTCCCTCTCATTCCCTCTCATTTTTGGATGGACTCGCAAAAAGTCGTCACCCCGGTGCTCTTTTTAGTCCCTGCTCGACGAACCCAAAGGACCCGCAGTGCCTAAAGGCCTAAAGGGAAAGGCCGGGGCGGTATGACGATTTATATTCCCGTCATTCCGGACCCCGTATCAAGTACGGGGCAGGCTCTGATCCGGAATCCAGGGTTGAAAGCTGGACGCGTACCTACACCAACATAACGCCATTACCGCCGAGTTTCATTTGGGTGACGGGCAGGAATACCAATCAGTAATGATGTTCTCATGGTTCCCGGCTTTCACCAGAACGATGCCTGGATACCGGCCTCCGCCGGTATGACGTTTTTGTGTGGTTTCGTTGAGTTCATTACATTTTTCGCTCTATTCTCGTACTAAACCATTATCGTTGCAGGAACAGGGTGCAGCGAAAAACTGCACCCTGTTCCTATCAGCTTTTTCTTTATCCTACTTTGTGACTTTGAAGGGCCGCATCATATCCTGATCCTCGTGATCAACAATGTGGCAGTGCCAGACATAGCCCGGTCCCTGTGTCACGTCGAAGGGATAGAGGTTGCGGCCGGCCAGCGACTTATTGAATTGTACCGGCGTGCTGGTCGGTGCAAACCGCACCAGAATCCTCATAACCTGGCCGGGCAGGGCCTTGGCCGTGTCCTTCCAGACCTTCTCCTCGGGGCTGGGTGGGGCGGGAGCGCCCAGCAGGTAAGGGGTGATGTCCGGGTTTCCACCCACAGCCCCGGCAATGGGGGTGTTGTAAGGCAAGGGCGGACCGTAGCCCGGGCAGAACTGCCCGGCCACGCAACCCGCCGGCAGCGGAACCGGACCCGTGCCAAAGGCGCCGTTCCAGACGCCGAAATAGCCGCCGGCAATGCCTGAACCCAGGGTTCCATCGGTGTCATAATCTTGTCTGTTCAGGACTTGGAACTGGGTGAGGTGGGTGTGCATCGGGTGGGCATCGACGGTCAGATTGATGATCTCCCAGAGTTCCGTTGCTCCCTGCCGCGGCAATTCGCTGACCCCGTCTGCGGGAAAGTTCGCATTAATATTGGGGGACATCCTTCCGTCAAATAAGGTGTTGTTTACCGTAACCATAACCGGACCGCCGGGACCCAGGACCTCCTTCAGGACCAGCCGGCGGACTTTATCGATCTTTACGCCGGGCGCTACATTGCCGTTGCCGTCGGTCAAGCGCACCATGGGCGTGGGACGGGTGCACCCGCCCGCTGCCGGATTGCAGCTGGCATCAGTTCCGGCGAGGGGTTTATTGATTCTGAACTGTACAATGTTTGCCATACCCGGCTGATCGACGCCCGGTACCAACCCCATGGGATAGGGAACAGGGGCGTCGTTGGTGACCGTGATGGTCTGACCGGCCAGGGCGCTAAAGTCCACGATCACATCGGCACGTTCGCCGGGCGCGATGAAGACAGTGCTGACCAGGACGGGGGCATCAAGATAGTTGCCATCCATCCCAATCATGTAGGCCGGCGCGGCGCCGAAGTTCAGATTATAGAACCGCGCGTTCGAACCCTCAATGAAGCGGAAGCGGTAACGCCTTGGTTCCAGATTAAAATAGGGCCAGGGCGCTCCGTTCACCACCGCAACATCGCCGATGAACTCGGGATTCCAGAAGGGATGGATAGTCGGATTGGGCGGCGTGCCGTTCAGGTTGCTTGTTGCCGCATCGGCCCCGCTGCCGTCGGGGAAGAAGAGCTGGCCCGTCGTGTCGAACTGGCGATCCTGAATGGCCATCTCGATTTCATATTTGCCGCTGGGGAGGGTTTTCGGTTCTTTAAGCGGGTCCCGCAGGAAATAAAAAGCCGCCAGGCCGCTGTAGACGTTGGTGCGCGTCATACCCATGGCATGGTCATGAAACCACAAGGTCCCCGGTTCCTACTGGTTCTGATACAGGTAAACGGCTTTGCCCGGTCCGGCCGGGACGAGACTGTTATACTGAGAGCCTGTGGCGCCGTCCGGCGTAAACCAGGCCAGGGGGCCGCCGTCGAAGCGTGAAGACACCTCTGCGCCATGCAGATGCACGACGGCCGGGGGCGAACCGGTGAAGGCCGAGAAGCAGCCTGGACCTGTCGAATCAATACCGCAGTTCGTGGTCAGCGGGTCCGCCCAGTCGATCGTCTTGTCGACCGTCACGAGCCCCTGCACCAGGCCGCCTGCCGTGTACGGCGCACCGGCCGAATTTGCCGGATCGAAGGCCGGCAGTGCGTTTACGTAGGTAAAGGTGCTGGGGATGTATCTCCTGGCCTCCACCGTAACCGCGGGCCAGTTCGCGGGGCCGAGGAGTTTACCGGTGAGCGCATCCTTAATCTCGTAACCCCAGACGCGGGTCGGGCCGATGTTGTAGTTGTTGCCGCCGCAGTTGTATACGCCCTGGGGGAGAACCACCTGGTTAACCTCCTTCATCGTCACTTCGAGTTTGGGATACTGGGTGGCATTTACACGCGGTATCGGGCCGGCCGGCCCGAAGACGGGCATCTGCACCTGGAACTGGGGAACGCAGTCCCCCGGCAGGGCCGTCTGCGGCACGAGGGTGCTCGCACGGGCACTTCCGGCCGCCGCGATTAAGACGGCCGCCGGCAAGACAAAAGCTAACATTTGACAGAAATTTTTTTTCCTTACCATTGCTCAGTCCTCCTCTTCGATTTATTTATCTCCCGCAATTCTCGTTTCTTCATGGGGCGACTGAAAAATAGAGCGCCGGCGTTCCCGCCATTGCCCCAGTATTTATCGGTGCGCCATGATAAGCTTACCACTCTCTAAACACCTCCTTTTCTATCAATTTTTTAAGGACTTAACTAAAGAATCGCTACTTGATAGTGTGGGCACGACAAGATTTCTTGATGCAGCGCTCGGAAAATAAGGTGCCGCAGCAGGGCAATAAAAGCAATGTGGAAAAATTGAGAGTTAAATGGCAGGCGTTTGCTACTAGCTTATTACGTGGTTTTTACCTGGTTATTCCTGGTGTTGTTAGTAGTTTCGTCCTACCATTATGCTCTCATTTAATCCGCATTGTTTTTCAGTGTTCTGTCTTTTATTTTATCTAGCAATGCGCAGTAGAGCGCTGTGGATACGACATCTTTTGCAACTAATATGACAGATTCAAGTTTCACATTCCAGGCAAGGAGCTCGCGATGAATAGTCCATTATTAAAAGCAATGGTATTATATCAGGTGTTACTGTTTGCGGTTTTTGCCGGAGCGGGGTGGTCAGCAGGTGTACCGGCCGCCGCCACACCGGGAGCGGTGGAACGATCGCTGGCGCCAAAACCGCTCCCGGAGCCGAGCCGGCTGCCGGAGATGAAAATCGAGGAGGAAGGGGCGCCAGCACTGGGCGCGGCGGCCATAACCTTCCAGTTGAAGTCGGTTGTTTTTGCCGGAAACACTATCTTTACCTCCGAGCAACTGCAGAAGGTAGTTGCGGGCTATATCGGCCAGAAGATGGAAGTCGGCAAGCTGGCCGAGATCGCCGATGCCGTTACCGCCTACTATAAAGAGGAAGGATACTTCCTGACCCGGGCCTATCTGCCGCCGCAGACAATCAAGGACGGCCAGGTCCTTATCAGGATCCGAGAGGGGCGCCTGGGTGAAATCATCATCAAGGGCAACCAACGCTACCGTCAGGAACTGCTGAACAACACCCTGAAAATCATCCGTGAGCAGGGCGCCGTGCGCACCGCCGATGTGGAGCGCGGTCTTCTGCTGCTCATGGATTATCCCGGTCTCTCGGTAAAGGCCACTTTCAAACCGGGCAGCGCGCCCGGCACCACGGATATCGTCCTTGAGGTCACGGAAGGCCGTTTCTTTGATGTTTCCCTGGACTATGACAATTTCGGCAGCGCCTTCGTTTCCCGGAACCGGTACGGCGCTTCCCTTGATTTAAATAACTTGACCGGCTGGGGTGATTCTCTGGCCCTGCACGGGGTAACGGGGGACAGGGGTTTCGATGGCCTGTTCTACGGGCGCGTGGCCTATGCGCTGCCCCTGGGCTATTCGGGAACCAAACTCGGTCTCAACTACACCTATTTGAAATATAAACTCGGCCAGGAACTGAGTGTGCTCGACGCAGGGGGAGAATCGAATGCCGGCGGGGTCTCGCTCAGTTATCCTCTGATCCGGAGCCGGAAAGTCAATTGGTTCTTGCAGGGCGGCTTCAATATCACCGATGTTTCACAGAAAATTGCCGGCAATACGTCAGGCAAGGATAGGCTGCGCTTTGCCTCCCTGGGAACGACGTGGCAATATCTTGATTCCCTGGAGGGGAGCAATACGGTAAGCCTGCGGGGCTACCGGAGTTTTGAAAAGATACTGGGCGGCATGGATAAGGGCGATCCGGATACGATCCGGATAAATTCGGACGTTGTTTACAGTAAGGTGGAACTGGATCTGTCCCGTATCCAGCGGCTGCCGGCCGGTTTCTCCCTCTTGTTGAACGGGACGGGACAGTGGGCGGGCGACCGCCTTCCCTCTTCGGAAGAGTTTCACCTGGGCGGCGCCGGGACGGTGCGCGGGTATGCCCAGGGTGAACGGAGCGGCGACAAGGGCTATGCCGTCACGGCGGAGCTAAGAATACCTTTGTTGGGTTTGCAGGATGAGCGCTGGTTCGGCAAGCCGGTGGGCGAGATGGTGCAACTGGCGGCCTTCTATGATTACGGGAAGGTATGGATAACGGATGCGGCGCAGAATGGCGAGCAGGCCCTGGACGGGATTGATATGCATGGTGCCGGCGCGGGGCTTAGGTTCAACTATTCGCCCTGGATGCGTCTAAAGGTAGATTGGGCGAAGTCCGTAGGCGGCCAAGACCCGCTCGATACGTCCGATAAGGACAACGGGATCTGGTTAGTGCAGGCTGTTCTTTCCTTCTAACCCCTCTTTAGCACCCCCCTTTAGCAAAGGGGGGCTGGGGGATTTGGGGACAAGCGATACATAAGATGACTCACCTAAAAATGATAAATAGTTTCAATATATTAGGAGGTTAACACCATGGCCAGTTTAAGTCGGAAGATTAAGAGGGCGCAACTGAGGAAAAGCAGGCATGCCGGCACTGTCCCCCCTGGCGAGCGAAGTCTGGAGAGGTTGCAGAAGCTGGGCGCCGGCGTGGGAGGGGCCTTGGTTTTGCTCACGCTGCCCGCTGTTGGCATTGCCGCAGATGGCTTTACCCAGGTTCAGGACGGCAAGACAACCACGTTCAACCAGACGGCGCCGAAGGTGTATAACCGGGTCAATAGCTACAATATCGCAGCGGACGAACTGCACCGCTACAATCAGCCCTCCCTGGATGCCGTCTTCGTGCAGCGGGTCATGGGCGGGGACTACTCGAGTATTCTGGGCCAATTGATTGCCAACGGCCAGGTATGGATCATGAATCCGGGGGGCGTACTGATCGGCTCCCAGGCCACGGTCAATACGGCGGGTTTCCTGGCCACATCGCTGGTGATGGGCGAGGACGACTTTTTCGCTGGGCGCTACCTCCTGAAACAGGAAGGGAAAGACGGCTTCGTCATCAACCGGGGGACAATAACCGTGAATAACGGCGGCTACGCCATACTGGCCGGCGGCTCCGTGGTGAATAACGGTTACATCCAGGCCAATATGGGGGAAGTAGTGCTGGCCTCCGGGCGCGCGATGACGATGGATTTCAACGGCGACGGTCTCATCAATTTTGCCGTCGACGAGAAAGTGGTGGCGAAGATTGCGGGTCCCGACGGGGCGGATTTGACGACGGCCGTCCTGAATACGGGCCGGATCACGGCCGACGGCGGCCGGGTCACCCTGACGGCCAGGGATGCTGCTGCTGTCCTCGACAGCGTGGTGAACAACACGGGCGTCATTGAAGCCAAATCGGCGGTGGAAAGAAACGGCGAGATCATCCTCCTGGGCGGCGATGAGGGAGTGGTTGCCAACAGCGGCACCCTCGACGTCTCCGGACATTCTTCTTCTCTCCCCCTTTCGCAAAGTGCTCCCTCCTCTCCTTTCCCCCTTTCGCAAAGGGGGACACAGGGGGATTTAACCGGCGGCACGGTCAAAGTCCTGGGCGAGTATGTAGGCCTTTTTGACGGAGCGCGGATCGACGCCTCCGGCGATGCCGGCGGCGGTACCATCCTCGTCGGCGGCAACTTCCAGGGAAAGGGCCCCGAACCGAATGCCCTGCGCGCCTTTGTGGGCAACGAGGCAATTATGAACGCCGATGCCGTCAATAGAGGCAACGGCGGCAAGGTCGTCGTCTGGTCCGATGACGCGACGCGTTTCCACGGCAGCATCTCCGCCCGCGGCGGCGCCCTTTCCGGTAACGGCGGTTCTGTCGAGGTGTCGGGGAAACAGGGATTAGCCTTTGACGGGAAGGTGGATCTGAGCGCCTCCCAGGGCGCTTACGGGACATTACTCCTCGATCCGGATGATATTTATATTAACGGCGCCGGCCATACCGACGGCAATGGCAGTGTAACTGCCGCGCAGTTGGGCGACAAAACATGGAATGCCGCCACGGACTACGATGTGTCGGATGCGGCGATAGCAACGGCGCTAAAAACTGCAAATGTTACCCTGGCGGCTTCACACGATATAGCAACGGCGGCAGCAGTCTCTATCGATCCTAACGACGCTACCGCTGTCAATACACGCATCTTGACGCTCTCAGCCGACAATAACGTCATCATTGGCCACTCCTTCGACTTGACCAATACGGCCGGAGCGTCAGGTCCCAGCCTGGTCCTAAACGCCACCAACGGCATCCTCTTGGGGAATACGGTCACCACCAAGGGGGGCAGCGTGTCCTTCAATAATGCGGTTACCCTGACTGGCGCCAGCCAGGTCGATACGACGGCGGGCGGGGCGTTAGGCAACAATATTATCTTCGGGAGCACAGTAAACGGGGCGCAGAATTTGGAATTGATAGCCGGCTTGGGCGATGCGGCGGTAACGGGCGTCGTGGGGACGGCGGCCGGCGACGGGGCCAACAACCTGACAAGCTTCACGGTGGGTGCGGCCCAGGCGAGCCTGAACGATGTCTTCACGAGCGGGACGCAGTCGGTGACGGCGGACGCGATCAACCTGAACGGGACGAGCTATGCCAG
>Ga0209514_10000487_pt1 | contig 80506 bp, 65 predicted proteins | sample Subgrocontami58m_FD_187452 | JGI IMG/M metagenome (GOLD analysis project Ga0209514, IMG submission 187452) | Subsurface groundwater microbial communities from S. Glens Falls, New York, USA - GMW37 contaminated, 5.8 m (SPAdes) (version 3) | ecosystem: Environmental > Aquatic > Deep subsurface >... | reverse complement strand
AACGTGGCGCGAACCCATCTCAACGTGGCGCGGACCCATCTCAACGTGGCGCGGACCCATCTCAACGTGGCGCGGAGCCATCTCAACGTGGCGTGGACCCATCTCAACGTGGCGCGGAGCCATCTCAACGTGGCGCGGACCGGTCTCAACGTGGCGCGGACCCATCTCAATGTGGCACGGACCGGTCTGAATGCGCCTCGGACGATTCTGAGTTACGAAACAGCCATATCTCAACGTTGGGCAATGGCCTCTGAACACCGCTGGTCGTGTACTGCTGTGGGTGGACAGCGTTTACGCTGGGTCGCAAGGGGCAAGGGTCACCCATTACAATTCAACCGTCTGGCAATTCGTTTCATCGAGGCCGGGCGGTTTGACTGCAACCACTGTTCGTTGGGCAATCTGGAAAAGCATCCTGCTGCTCGCTCGGCGCGCGCAAAGTTCGCGTCCTGCCGCAACTCCTCAGCATCAATGGAGGGTTAGCGGGCACCCATTTATTGGCATGGAAGAATCCAAAACTAGTTGACTTCGCATAATCGAGCGATAGGCTGACGGGGTGCCAAGCTTCAACTTTTAACTGCTCTCAATTTTTTAATTTTATGGCCATCTCAAGCGCTACCACTCCGTCCGCAACTCGCGATATTCCCGTTACCGCCACGGTCACTGAAGTTCCGCCCAACGAACGGTTGGCCGCGACGCACCAGATCATCAAAAAGAATGTGTATTGGTCCGTGGGCGTCGGATTAGTGCCCATCCCTGTCGTCGACATGGTTGGCGTGCTGGCCGTCCAGCTGCGCATGATCAAAGAACTGTCCGACGCTTACGGCGTGAAATTCTCCGAGCAAATCGTGAAGAATCTCATCGGCGCATTGATTGGAACGCTCGGGACCCGTGCGATCAGCTTGAGCGTCGCCGGCTCGCTCATGAAAACCATTCCCGGCCTTGGCGGCATCGTCGGTGGGATCCTGTGCTTGCCGTTAGTGGCCGGCGCAATGACCTACGCGCTGGGCAAAGTTTTTGTGCAACATTTTGAAACCGGCGGCACGCTGCTCGATTTCGATCCGGAAAAGATGAAAGCCTACTTCGCCGCTCAATATCAGGAAGGCAAAAAGGTCGCCGCAGAAGCGAAGCGGGCCACCTAATTGTGCAGGCCGTTTTGGGCCGGCCGTGCGCAGCCGTTTCACAGGCCGGCCGCTTCCATTTCCGGGAGCTCCTCCATGATCGCATTACCGATTTTTTATGTCCTCCTGGCCATCATCGTGGCCGCTCTGGGGCGCCACCGGAAATTCGGTTTTTGGGGTTATTTCTTTTGCTCGCTGCTGCTCACCCCGATTTTGGGTTTGCTATTCGTCATCGCTTCCGGAAAGTCCGTGGATCAGCGCTGCACCAGTTGAGAACGCCTGGACGAATCGGCTGGACGCCGGTAGCTGATGGAAGCACGGACCGTGGCAGCCGCGAAAAGACCGGGCATTTAAGCGGGAACAGCGCCAGGCACCTGACTGGCACATAACTTCTCTCGTTTCTTTCGACTCATGAGTCTGCGTCAAAAATTTAGGGATTTTTGGAGAAGACGCTATTATTTCATTGTCGGTTCCCTGCTCGTTTTTCTGTTCTTGCTCGCGTTCCTTTGGCCGCGGGTAGTCTTTACGATCGATAGCGGCCACGCCGGCGTTCTTTTCCGGCGGTTCTTCGGCGGCACGGTCACGGATTCGGTCCGGGACGAAGGGCTGCAAATCATTTCGCCTTGGAACAAGTTGATCATTTACGACGTCCGCGTGCAGCAGGTCGAGCACTCGTTCAGCGTCATTAGCAGCAACGGGCTCGAAGTGGCGGTGACCGTCTCGATTCGGTTCAAGCCGAAGGTCGAGTTGCTCGGCGTGCTCCATAAGGAAGTCGGGCCGGATTACCTCCAAAAAATCGTGATTCCGGAAGTTCAAGCGCTGGTGCGAGAAGTATTCGGCCAGTTCACGCCGGAAGAAATGTACACGACCAAACGTTCCCTCATCGAAGAAACGTTGCAGGGAGCGCTCGGGGAGGTCGGAGAGAAATACGTGGCGCTCGATGATCTCCTGATCAAATCGATCCTCCTGCCGCCAGGGCTCCAAGTTGCCATCGAATCCAAACTCGTGGAAGAGCAGCGTTCGCTCGAAATGAAATTTCGAATCGAGCGCGAGCGCCAAGAAGCGGACCGAAAAGTGATCGAGGCGGAAGGAGTGGATCAATCGCAGGAGATTATCGCGCGATCGCTCACCGAGCCGTTGCTTCGCTACAAAGGAATCGAAGCGACCGTGGCCCTGGCCAGCTCAGCCAACGCGAAACTGGTGGTCATGGGCAGTCCGAGCGGCGGGTTGCCGCTCCTGTTCGACGCCGGTTTCGGGGGATTATCCACGAATTATCTGGCCGCCAGCCTCACCAATCGCGTGGTGACAAACCGCTTTCAGAACACGCGCGCTTTGCCCGTCCCTCGCCGGCCGATGGGTGCGCTCACACGAACCAATTTTTCAGCCAAACCGCTGGCCGAACCACCCAGATGATTTCACTCGATCGCGCGGATCGCTCCTGACTTCCTCATGGAATTTTTCCGTTTCCTCCAGAAAGAATCCACCCAGGTGGACCGCCGCCTTCTCCTGGCCGGCGGGCTGGCCGGAGTCATTAACACGGCCTTGATCTTCATCCTGAGCGCGGCCGCCCTGAAAGGCTCGCGCGGCTTTGCCGGCTTCCGCGATCTGGTCATGGTCGCGGTTTGCCTTTGCGGCTTTTGGATGAGCAAAGGGTATCTCATGCGGCGCAGCACCGTCATTGTGGAAGCGATCGTTCAGACCATCCGCATGCGCCTCGCGGAAAAGATCCGCAACGCCGACTTGGCTTCGCTCGAAGCAATCGGCCTGGCCCCCCTCTACAACGCGATCTCAACCCACGCCACGAATATTTCGCGCGGGGCCACCGGCATTATCAGCGCGTCCACTTCTCTTGTCCTGCTCGTCTCCGCTTTCCTGGTGGTTTTTATTCTTTCAGCAACCGCCTTCGTCATTCTCGTCACCACCCTCGTGTTTATCATCGCTCTGTTTTATTTCGACCGGATGAAACTGCTCGCGTCCATGGACGAGGTCACCAAACAGGACAATGAATTCGTCAAAAGCTTCGGCGATTTGATCGGTGGCTTTAAGGAGCTGAAAATGAATTCTCGAAAAAACCGGGAGTTCTTTGAGGCCGATCTTCGCCCAATATCGCTGCTGGCCGAGCAACTCCGGGTCGCCACCGGCCTGATTGTGGATCGCAGCGTCCTGCTGGCCACCTCCGCGCTGTTCATTCTGCTCGCGGCGGTGGTTTTTCTCCTGCCGCTGCTCGCCCCCGCTGACATTCCCCTGCTCGCCCGCGTCTCTACCATCATCATTTTTATCTTTGGCCCGCTCGGAGAAGTCGTCGGGGTCTATCCGCACTTCGAGCAAGCGGTCGCGTCGATCCGTGAGATTTACCGCGTGGAAGGGGAGCTCGATTCCGCTCTCGACCGCGGGCACGCCGACCCATTCGATGCCACCGAGCCCGCCATCAGCTTCCAGAAAATCCGCTGCCAGGAGCTGGCCTTCAGTTATCCCAACGAGAAAGGAGAGAAAACATTTTCGCTCGCGCCCATTAACCTGGAAATTTCCCGCGGTGAAACGGTGTTCATCACGGGCGGAAATGGCAGCGGCAAATCGACCTTCCTGAAAGTTCTCGCCGGGTTGTACCCGCCCGCCAGCGGCGCCGTTTTCTTGAATGAAACCGTCATCGGGCCGCACAACCGCCAAGCCTATCGGGATCTTTTCTCCACGATTTTTTCCGACTTCCACCTGTTCAATCGGCTCTACGGCATTGAACAGCCCAACGCCCAGCGCGCCACGGAGCTGCTCCATGAAACCGAGCTGTTGGAAAAAACCGCCATCACCGGCAAACAGATCAGCAATCTCAATCTCTCGACCGGACAGAGAAAACGGCTCGCGCTGATCGTCGCCCTGCTTGAAGACAAACCGATTTTATTGTTCGACGAATGGGCGGCCGAACAAGACCCGAACTTCCGCAAAAAGTTTTATCGCGAAATTCTCCCGTCGCTGAAACGCGCTGGTAAAACAATCATTGCCGTCACCCACGATGACGACCACTACGATGTCGCAGACCGGGTCCTTAAAATGCAATACGGCAAGTTCGTTCCGCTCCACTGACTAAACTTTTGCAACGCTTCACACATCGTAACTGCTCAGGTGGGGCGAGCGTACCCGCGAGCCGCGAAGCTGTGCAACTGAGGGAGTGCAGGTGGGGCGAGCGTACTCGCGAGCCGGGCGAGAGTATCCCCAGGAGAATCTACACTGCGGCTCGCGAGTACGCTCGCCCCACCAGCGTACTCATCGAGCCACCTGAGCAGTCACCACACCTCACCCGGCCGCCATCGATTTTCCCGCAATCCAGCCGGTGGTCCACGCGGCTTGAAAATTAAATCCGCCCGTGATGCCGTCGATATCGAGCAACTCTCCCGCAAAATAAAGCCCCGGACAGAGCCGGCTTTCCATCGTCTTGAAATTAACCTCGTCCAACCGGACGCCGCCGCAGGTCACGAATTCGTCCTTGTTCAACGTCTTCCCCGTGACATCGAGCTCGGTGCGCGTCAATTGCAGCTGCAGCCGGTGCTGCGCCTGACGTGACAGCGCGGACCAACGCGTTTCCCGCGAGATCCCCGCGGCGAGCGCCAACTGCTCCCAGAGACGCGCTGGCAGCGGCGCGATCGGGACGTTGACGATGAGGCGAGACGCTTCCGATTGGCGGCGGCGCTCGAGTTCGCTCTCGATCCTATCGCGCGCTCCCGGCAGCCAATGAACTCGCAGCTTGAATTTATAATTCATCGCATTCAAGACGCGCGCGCCCCAGGCTGACAGCCGCAGAATCGCCGGCCCGCTCAAACCGACGTGGGTGACGAGCAACGCGCCGCGTTCGGACAAGCGCGTGCCGGGCACAGAGACTTCCACATCTTCCACGGAAATGCCGGGCAATTGCCGGAGCCAAGCCGCGCCGACGTGAAACGTAAACAAGGACGGCACGGGCGGTTCGAGCGTGTGGCCCAGCGAGCACGCCAGTTTGCCCAAAGCCGCGCTGCGGCATCCGCCCGTCGCGAGCAGCAGCCGATCGCACGTCACGGTTGCCGCGTTCGAAAGCGTCAGTTCGAATCCACCGAGCGAACCCCGGTTAATGGCATCGACGCCGCTGTCGGTCAGCAGTCGGACATGCGCGCCTTGGGTGGCTTTGAGGAGGCAATCGATGATGGTTTGGGACGAGTCGGTCGTTGGAAAAATGCGCCCATCCTTTTCCACCTTGAGCTTCACGCCGCGGGCTTCAAACCAAGCAACCGTATCGCGCGCTTGGAATCGGTGAAAGGCGCTGATCAACGCTTTCCCGCCGCGTGGATATCGCGCCGTCAGCTCGCGCGGATCAAAGCAAGCGTGTGTGACGTTGCAGCGGCCCCCGCCGGAGATACGGACTTTGGAAAGAAAGCGCGAAGTTTTTTCGAGGAGCGTGATCGTCGCGCGAGGCGCAGCTTCCGCGCATGTAATCGCGGCAAAGAATCCGGCGGCGCCGCCGCCCACCACCACCATGCGAAGGGAATTCACCCGCGGAAAGATATCGCACGGCGACGGGAAAGTCGCTCACGGCCATCGCAGCACTCGCGCCCGTCGGGCCATAAACACGGTCTTAAACTCGAAGCACGAGCTTCGAATTTCGGATTTAGTCAATCCAAGGATCGGAGAGGACGAGAATGTCGAAAGAAGCATTTAGCGTTGGTAAATTGGCCCGTTAAAAATCTCGTTTGGAATGGGATCCTGATTGATCAACTGCCAGGAGCGTTTCCATTTTACCAACTGCGCGCTTCCGCCGAATGTGCCGATGATCGCTCCGCCTGGCAGATTGGTCGTTTTGCTTTGCCCATTTGGGTTGTTCAGGTTCCACCAGGCCGCGACTCCGGCGTGACGGATCGACACCCCATTGCCCGCGTTTCCGGGCGGCGGAACATTCGAAGCATCGTTGAAATTGAACGCATCCAGTTCGTTTTGCTCCCACATTTGCCAATCAGTCGGGAGGAAATGCGAGACTTTGTATGTTTTGCCCTCGGGGGTGAGCGACGGTTTGCCAATGTTGTTATATCCGCCGATGGTCCCGTTCCAACAATATGAAGTCAGCTTTAGCGGCCGGCCCAACCAGAGCTGCTTGAGCTTGCCGATGTTGCGAGTGGCCACATCCTTCGGACACCAACAAATGTGGTAATCGTTCAAAAATGGCCCCAGCTGGCTGATTTTAAAAAAGGCGACCTGGTTGCTGAATTGGACCGAGTTCACGTCCTTTCCAGCGGCGGATTGAGTGGCGGCGGGACCGCCGGGAATACGGCCGTTATTTTTCGTCGCATAAACCCAGCCGTCAGGGCCGCTCAAGTCCCCACCCCATGTCGGGTGCGCCAGGCTGTCGGCGTTGTCCGTCGAATACAGATGGCTCGCGAGCAGGATTTGTCTCACGTTGTTGAGGTCCAGCGTCAGTTGCGCCCGGTCTTTGGCGCGGCTGAGCGCAGGCAACAACATGCTCGCCAGAATCGCAATGATCGCGATCACCACCAACAACTCAATCAAAGTGAACGCGGACCACTTTCGGATTTCGCACGCCTTTTCCGTGCTGGAATTTCGCGCATTGGCTTCTTTTTTCATGGTTGTTTCTCCTTCTACTTCCCGGCAGCGGTGGAAAGCTCCGGTCGCGCGGGAGGGAATTGCGCCTCGCATGAACATCGACCGACAATTACCGCATCCGACCAGCCAGGAGAAGCTTTAATGTTCTTCAGAAGCCAGAAGAATCACAACGAACTCGCCCATTCTTAGTCCGAGGCGTGGACCAGCCGCCCGGCTGCTTCCGAATCGAGAAATAAAAAACTATTGGCATGGCGCCGCGCCAGGGAAGCTGGGACATCCTCCGAAATCTCACCCCTCACGACGCGCCGCACGATCTCGGCCTTGGATCGGCCATTCGCCAGGAGCCAAAGTTCATTCGAACCGAGCAGCTGTTTGAGCCCAACCCCAACGCCCCAGCGCGGCAGATTGGAGTGCTCCAAGTATTTGGCCGAAGCCTCCACGGTGCTGGGATGCAATTCCACGCGCCGCGTCACGCTGTCGAGGGGTGAACCCGGCTCGTTTAAACCGACGTGGCCATTCAATCCAATCCCCAAAATGCACAGATCAAAACCCGGCCCGATCAAAGCATCGTAAGCGCGACAGACTTTTTCCAGGTCCAGCGCCTCGGTGTCGATCGTATGAAACCGTTCCTTCGGCAGATCAGTTCCATCAATGAGGTATTCGCGGAGCATGCTCGGACAACGGCCGGGATCATCCGCCGCCAGCCCGCCGAAATCATCCAGCGCGAACACTTCCGCTTGCGCGAATGACACCTGGCCCGCGGCGCAAGCTTGCCGCATCGCCTGATAAATTTTCAGCGGGGTATGGCCAGAGGTGAGGCAGATCCGCGATCTCGGACGCACCCGCAGCCGGTCACGCCAAAGGCTCACCACGCCGTTGATCCACGCTTGTTCAGAATCAAACTGGAAGATGTTCATGAGTCATCCGTTCGCGCGCCCTGCATTCAGCCAAAGATCAATCGGCTTCTTTGCTTTTGGCCGGAATGGCAGCGCCACTTTTCGACCTGTTCCCGCTGATGCATACGCCGCATACAGCATCTCCAACACAGCGAGCCCGTCTTCGCCCGTGACGACAGGCTTCTTGTCTTCCCGCACGCATTCGATGAAATGCCGGAGTTCCTGAGGGTACCCTTGATTGAAGGCCTCCTCGAAAATGGTAAACGTCCAGCCTTGCGTCGAACCGGCTTTTTCCATGGCGTAACCGTATCCTTTCTCGCTGTAAGTGAGCGCAGAATTCCCCATGAACAGATCGCCGTAAACCACCCCGCCCGTTCCGTAAACCTCCACTCGATCGTCCATGCCGCCATGTTTCGCCCAGCTATTTTCCGCCACGCCAATCGCGCCACTCTCGAATTCCGCGATGGCGATGGAATTATCTTCTCCCTGCGTCCGGCCTTTGTGGAGCAAGGTCGACATCGTCGCGTAAATGCTGCGAACTTTAGGCTGGCCGCCGAGCATCCAACGAAACCAGCCAAAGCCATGACAGCCCATATCCATCAATGCCCCCCCGCCCGACTGATTCACATCGTAGAACCAGGCGCTGTGCGGCCCGGAATGCTTTTCGCACTGGCGCAATTGATAAACATCCCCGACGGCGCCCTCTTGAACCAATTTGCGAATCCGCTCGTATTTCGGCGCGAAGCAAAGCTCCTCCGCATACATTAACTTTCGGTTCGCGGCCTGGCAGGCTCGAATCATTTCTTCGCCTTCCTCCAGCGTCATGCAAAGCGGCTTCTCGATGATGACATGTTTGCCGGCGGCGGCGGCGGCGAGCGTCGCGCGCGCGTGCAAAACATTCGGCAAGCAGACATCAACCACGTCGCAGCCGGACTCATGGATGGTTTTTTCGAAGTCGTCCGAGTGAATGGCGATGCCATGCTTGCTCGCGAACCCAGCCGCCCTTTTTGGATCGCGGGAATAGACCGCCACCACTTCGGCTTCCGGAACAAATCGATGGTACGACTCAATATGAATGTCAGCGATGAACCCGGCGCCCAGCAATGCCACTTTTGTTTTGGTCATAAGGTAGGTTCGGATTAAGCCAGAAAGGCCACAGCGAGAAAACAGTTTTGAAATCGCGGAACGTTCATCCTATTGCTGCATAAAAGTTGCATGACCCCTCACCTTTCATTCCTCTCCCCGTGCTGTGAATCGCAGAATTTGCACCAGCACGGGGAGAGGATACAGGAGAGGGGCAATGCTCATTCTTTTATGCAACATTGGGGTTCATGGTCGCAAGGCCCGGTTAACCGCCCAACGCGCTTAGGATCTCCCGCACTTGCCGAATTCGGCTCCATGGCCGCTTCGTTTGCCGCACGAAATCTTCCAACCACGGCCGCGCGGGCTTCGCTCCGTCTCCGATTTCCTTCAAAACCAATGCCGCCATCTGAAATTCGTAATCCTCATCCGAAAACAAATCCTCGCGCAGCACCGGCAAAGCAGGGGCCGGGTCATTCGTGATCCTCCAAATCGCGCGGGCCGCGATCACCTTCCCCCAGTGGGTGCCCTTCTGCAGTTCGAAACGCAAATCGGGCAACGCTCCAGCCGCGGGCGGCCCCAGCTCGGCCAAAAACCAAGAAGCAGTTTCTCGTGCGCCCAACCCAAAGCTTCCGGGCAATGCCGAAACCGGATTCGGCAGTTGAATGGTCCAGAAAACTTCCGGCTGCAGCATCTCAGTTTCTTTCCCAGGCGTTGGAATGGTTCGGTGAAGTTCGGCCGAAACAACGGCCGCGGCAGGTTGATTTTGGATTTTATCGAGAGCCACCGCAGCGAGAATCCGCGGCACGCCTTCACTGTCTCGGACGACTTTTTCCAACTGCGGCGCCGCCGCGCGAGCTGCCGGCCCGAGGCGAAGGATCACCTGAAGCGCGCGCACTTTGAGTCCAGGATGTTTCCCCTCCAAAAGCGGCAGCAACTGCGGCAAAGCCGGCGCCGCCGCCGGTCCAATGTTCTCCAGCGCGCCGAGCGCGTAATCCTGAAAATCATCGTCGTTCAACATCGTCGCCAGCCATGGCACGGCCGGCGCAGCCGCTGGACCGATCGCCCCGAGAGCGGTTACCGCATAAAACGCTTTCGGATTGGCGTTCGTCTGCGCGATTTGCAAAAGCTCCGGAACAGCCTCCGCCGCTTTCGAACCGAAGCAGCTAATCGATAGAGCGATGGCCTCTTGAGTTTTGGGATCTCTCTGTTTGAGCAGTTGATCAAGCGCGGCGAATGCGCCGGGAGAATTGGCGCCCACGACTCCGAGCAGCGAAACGGCCCGGCTCGCGATCGCCGGGTTGCTGGAATGAAGCGCGAGTTCAATCAGCCGCGGCACCGCGGCTCGAGCGTCCGGCCCGAGTTCCAAAAGCCAATTGACCGCCGCGGAACGGCAAGCTTCGACGTCGAGCGGTTTGAACCAAACCAATTTTTTCTGCGTTGACGCCGGCAACTTCAGCCAGAACTTCCACGCCGTTCCATTGAGTCGCGATTTCTTCCGTTCGAGCGCTTCCAAAAGATACGGCACCGCATTCGTTCCGAAAACATTCACGGGTTCGTGCCGCAACGTCGGATTGCTCCGCTCGATCCAGCGGCTGATGGGAATGCCGCGAAAGCTCGGTTCCGCCGGCCAAAAGACGCGCAGAAGAATGGCAAAGTTCACCGCCACTAACACGAACACTATCCACCACACGATTTTCCGGGACCGTGGCGGCGGAGTCGTGCCTAAGGGCGAGGAAGTCTCGTTCATTCCACGTAAATGAAAGCGTCGCTGGCGAACAGCATCTGACAAAAGTCAGCCCAAATGGCACGATCAGCGCGATCAACCGCGCGGGAAGAATCAGCGGGCGCGCTCTCGCCGCGGAAAAAGTCGGTGGCTGCGGTTGATTCCTTTTCATCTGGACGCCGGCCGTAAGCGCTCTGAAAGGCCAGATTCATTCTTTGTTCGAGGTCCGGTTCGGCCGCGAGCAGTTTCCGGGCGAACGCTTGGCTCCGCGCGCGAACAAATTCGGAGTTCAACAAGGCCAGCGATTGAAGCGAGACGGTCGAGGAACTCCGGCGCGTGCAGTTCGGGTTTAATTGAGGAGCGTCGAACACTTCCAGCAAAGTGGCCGGTTGGGTCCGGCGTTGCTGCAAATAAACCGAACGCCGTTTCGCGCCGGGCTTGCTTTCATCCACCGTGACCTGGCCGTCAGCGGCCCGAGTCGTTTGGATGTAGGGGCCATTCATGCCCGGATCGAGTTCGCCGCTGACAGCGAGCATCGCATCACGGATCGCTTCCGCGTCCAAGCGCCGAACCTCAAAATGCGAGAGCAGTTTGTTCTCTGGATCCACTTCTCGGTTGCGAGCCGCGCTGGACTGGCGGTACGTGGCTGAGTTGACGATGAGCCGGTGAATCGCTTTCACGCTCCAACCGCTCCGCACGAACTGCACCGCCAGATAATCCAGCAATTCCGGATGAGTGGGCCGCGCGCCCGACAAACCAAAATTGTCCGAGGTCGCGACCAAACCTTGCCCGAAATGCTGCTGCCAAATGCGATTTACCATCAGCCGCGCGAGAACCGGATTGTCCGGCGAAGTCAGCCAGCGCGCGAACGCCAAACGGCGGCCGCTCGTTGCTTTCGTTTGATCCTCGGACCATGCGTAAGTGTTTTTCGCGTTGCACAAAATCGCGGGCACGCCCGGGGCAATCGGCTCGCCAGGGCTCCCATAACCGCCCCGTGCCAACAGGTGATGGGCCGCCGGACGATTGGTGGTTTCGAGCGCGGCGGCAATTTGCGGCAGCGGCTTGGGCCGTTCTTTCTCCTGCGTTGCGATGGCTTGTTTGAGGCTTTCCACCGCCGGTTTCACCGCGGGAAATCTCTTCAACAGATCTGCCTCGCTGATTTCCACGAGAGCCGCATTCGTTCGCAGCAGCGCTTTCATCGACTCGCTCCGTTTTTTTTCAGGAACGTTCAAAGCTGCTTCGAGGGCAACGCGCAAGCTCGGTTCGAGAGGATCGAGGTTTTGTTGACGGATTAGTTTCCGGAGCGGAAGGGTAAGCCCGTCGAAACTTTCCTCGAGCGCTTGCCGTTCGCGCGTGAAGCGATCGAGCTTCTTTTTGAATGCTTGAAGCTCGTCACGCGTTCCGACCGCAATCACGCGCTCCGCCGGTTTTAGCCAATGATCGTGATCGTAGATTGGCTTTAAAATCGCCTGCAACGCGTAATATTCCTTTTGCGCGATCGGTTCGAATTTGTGGTCGTGACAGCGGGCGCACTGCACGGTCAGGCCAAGCAACGCTGAACCGATCAGTTGCACATTTCCTTCGAGAACCGCGTAACGATCCGCGCGCAGTTCGTCGGGGTTTCCATCGCTTTCCCCAGTTCCGTCGGGCGGGTTCCTCAAGAAATGGGTCGCAACGAGAAGCTCCGCCATTTCCGGAGTGATGTCGCGGCCCTTGGCGTAGCCAGCCAATTCATCGCCGGCGATCTGTTCCTGAATGAAACGATCGAACGGCTTGTCATCATTGAACGCTTTAATGACGTAATCGCGGTATTTGTATGCCAGCGGACGATCGCTATCCGCATCGAAGTAACCGTTGGAATCCGCGTAACCCACCACGTCGAGCCAATACCGGCCCCAACGCTCGCCGTACTTGGAAGAACTCAGCATGCGCTCGACCAATGATTCGTACGCGCCTGCGCTCCGGTCGGCCAAAAAGTCGCGGACTTCCTGCGGCGTGGGCGGCAGGCCGAGCAGATCGAAACTGAGCCGCCGGATCAGGGTGGCGCGGTCCGCTTCCGGTGCAGGGGTCAGACCTTCTCTTTGCAGGCGGGCCAGAATGAACGAATCGATTTCGTTCCGAACCCAGGCGGAATCTAATCCCGCCGGAACCGCGGGCATCTGAGGCGGCACAAAGGCCCAGTGCGAACCAGGGCGAAAATCTTCACCGGCAGTTAAAACAGCGCGGACAGCCAATAAACAGAAAATCAGTCTTAGCTTCGCAACCATGTGCGCTTGGTGTGTGTTTGGATTCAGGAGATAAAACCACATCTAAGCGCGGCAGGGCAAGGAAAGGCGTAACCTCAAAGAATTCAGAGTCAAGAGCGCGTTACGTCCCTTCGCGATTGAAGCCATTTCCTCAAGCAGGGCATTGGAAGCGGTTAGTTGCGATTTCAGATTCCGTCAACCAAAGAAATCGGGGCTACAACTCTCGCATTGAGCCGTCGCGGCCTATAACGGCGAAATGAGCTGCGGGAGACTGGAGCAACGCGTACCCCGTTTCATAAATCACATAAATCTCTTGGATATCCGCGGCTTCAAGTTCGGCGAGCACGGCTGGCGAGATCCCCGGCTCGAGCCGTGGCTCAAAGAGAAAATATTCTCTGAAGTTATGTCGCGAGGTTGAATAGGTTTGAGAAAAATAGTTGGTAAGGATCATGGCGTTACTGGTCAGGCCGGTGATGCGAGTTTGGACAAAGCGCTCAAGTTGACCTGTAGGCCCGATGCCGGGGCCGGTAACGAATTTGGGCCAATAAAACAAAGTTTCGATTTCGACAACGTTGGCTTTGCTGAGGGTGCGCTGTTGGAGCACGCCCTCTCCAGTCGGATAGGTCCGGAGATAAACGCTCTCGCTGTTTTTACCATCCGCCAGCGGCTGCGAATATGTGACTCCCAACGTTTTAGTGTAGTCAGACTGTGTAAACACAGCTGGTTCGGCGCTGCTTGCCACCGTTGTTGTCAGCGCGGTTTGGAGGCGCCACGCCCGCTGATTCGTGCCCGTGCCAGTCGTCCAGTAATTCGTAGTGCCGGATGGCGAGCGCACCGCGCCGGGCCACGAATCCAACGGTCCGCTCAAAGTGCGGATGCCCCCATCCTCGACATATTGGAAAGTCCCTTGAGTATAGATTCCCTGAGCCACGTTCTCGTCGGTTAATCGCATTGTTCTTGTATGGAGCGCCAACAACGATTTTAACCGGTGGTACGTGAAGGCATCTCCGGATTCTTGCGGAGCGATGGCCAACGTGACAGGTTCGTCGATGAGAAAAGCAATCCCGTTCGTGGCAGCCCCTGGACCGGGAATCTCCCGCACTTGTTTTACGACCAGACCGAGGTTGCGATCCTTTTTGTATTCGAAATCCAAATAGAAATCCCGCTTCTGCGGGTAGAATTTGGCAAATTCGGTCGCAGTCAGTCCGAAAAGCCGTAAAAACTCGTTATACTCCCATGGGAGGTTGAGAACGCTTTTTCCGAGGGTCACCAATGAAGAATATTGTTTAACAAAGAAAGAAATGCCATCGGCCTGACCAATTTCAGGGGAGGAACTCCCATCGGGATTCGTCACCGATGCGGCCCCAGCTTGAGTGACCAATTGTCCATCGCGCAATATCGTGCCGTAGCTAGAGGAGGCATAGTGCAACGTGGCGACGCCGTTCGCCAGTTCATCTTCATCGGGAAAGGAATGATGGACCAACACGCCCATCCCGGCCGTGCTTTCGTCAACGCCGTGCGCCCATCGCGCGAGAAAGGCGTTGTCGTTGTAGAAGCTGGCATACACTTTTTGAATGGCGCGAAAGACGCCGTGTTCACTTGTCTGGGTCCCATCGCACTGGCAAGGCCCTACGGCATCTGTATCCAGGTCATCCATAAGACAGCCACTAAAACTGTCATACAAGCCCGCGCCGGTGAAGTGTTCTGAATCTTCAATATTGGTCGAGCTTCGAAATCGAATGTTCCGCCGCGGATTAAATCCGGCCGCGGCCAATGCGTTCGTTATGGCCTGCTGTTGTGAAGAGGTGAAGGCGGCCGTCTTTGTGAATAAATCGCGAATGCCGGCGAGGGTGGCGCTGAGAGTGGGCATGTCCGGCGGATAATTCGTGAAAGGTGCGAGGCGGGCTGCGATTTCGGTCCGCAGTGTTCTGCCGTTCGGCAGCGCTTGACCGAGAAAGGCATCCCACAGATCGAAGGAAAAGGCGATTGCCTGCGGACAATTTTGAGGAATAGCGCGGCGGAGCAAACTGAAGTTCGCCGCCTTGCCCCCGAAGTATTGGATGTCGCTCGGCACAAGAACGCCGGTTGAAGAGCTGAAGGCGCCGTAAGGGTGTTTTGGGACAAACTCGATCGGCCATGGGCGCTTTGCTGCCAACAGTTCGGCCTCGAATCCCGGATCATTCAGACTTTCCAAATCGAGCATCTTCACAAGGCAGGCGTCGAGGCTGATCGTTGCCCGCAGGAGAATCCTATGTCCCAGGAGCGCCTGCGCGCGCTGCCGATTGGCTGTATCAGAAAGATAAACCAATGGAGTGCCAAACGATTGCGAGAGAATGACCGCATGTGAATTCGGGGTGACAGGAGTGAGCGAAATGATTGCCGACACGAGTGGCGTTTTGGCGGGGACGCCGTCAGTCAGCAGGATGTCTTCCGACCGGAGCCGGCCCTCGTTGAAAGCGGGTGTTATATCCGCCGCTGTGAAAAACTTCAGAGTGCCCACAGCCCAGCCAGGCGAATAACAATCGTCAGAGGGCAGCCACCGTTCGACGGAGGCGCTTTTGATCCCTCTTTCGGCGAAGGCGTCCAGATTGGTTCGAACCATTTCGCGTTGCTCAAATGTTGGCATGTAAAAGGCCGTCACATCGTTGGACGCGAACACGCTGTTTTGGACGAGGTGGAACCAACGCGCGATTTCGTCCGGTGTGTAAGGCTCCTTGCCTACAAACTGCACTCCATACTCGAGCCGACTGGCCATGAACCAGGAGCCGCTGTCGATCAGGAATGGAGCATAAAGCACGCTGCCCAAAATCGCCTGTTGGTTGCTGCGATGGAGCGACACCTCGTCGAAGGCTTCCCGAGTCATGCCCTTGAACTGCCGGAGCCGCTGCGCCGCGAATTCATAATGGAAAGGGTACTTTTGGCTATCCTGATAGTACACGCGCACTGGATCGCCTGGCAGGATGATGAATTTCACCCAGGGAATTGCGCCGGGAGAATTGGGCGGATGTGGAAAGACATCTCGTGGAAAAAGGATCTGATTTTTCCAATCATTCGTTGTGGTGCGGGGAACCGCTCGCAATCGGTAAAAACGCTGATCCAGATTCAAAGCTGCTGCGTCCCGATAAGGGAAAAGCTTGTCATGAAAAGTGCCGACCCCATCCCAGCTCTGAAGATCCGTGGAAGCTTCAAGGAGAAGAACGCTGTTCGAGCTGAACGTGCTGCTCAGGCTCGCCGCGCTCGTGTTCTGAAGATCTCGCCGGATCTCGATCTGAAATGCATTGTTGTTGCCCGCGCAAATCTGCAAGTTCCAGGCGAATAGGAAAAACCAGCATCCCGCTCTCGGCCAAACACCGAACGAATTCATGTCCTATCATATCACCGACTGGGCTTAGCCGCTAAGTTTTGAGCCTGCGGTCTGCCTTAAGTTCGACATGTGGAATATGGCGAACGGCGATTCATTGGCAATCTTTGCAAATGGTCATCGAAGTCCGAACCGCTTCAGCAACTCGCGGCAGTTCAGGACTTTTTCCGCCAGATCGATCGGCACGTAGTAATACTGGTTCGACGCTTCAAACCCGATGCGGGAGTCGCGACTCTGAATAGCGTGAAGCCGCCGGGCCAGTTCAATTTCGCTGTGAAGGATTTCCTCTAAACTGCGGCTCTCGCCCGCTGTTCGTTTCGCCGATGCCGCGGCGCGCCGGATTTCCACGAATCGAGCCTGGTTGGCCACGGATCGAAAATGGATCGCGCAAACCTCCGCGACATTCAGTTCGCTCGAAAGAGCGCGTCCCTGTTCTTTTGAAAGAGCGCTCCGCTCGGCCGCGCGTTTTAACTTTTCAATTTCAGCTTCAAAAGCGACGGCCATTTTTTTGAATTGCCCGATGAAAATTTTCGGAGGGTAAACACCGCGCCAACGATCTAAATCATCATAAGGAAAGCCCACCATCGTCGCGGTGTACCCGGTCGGTTTCTCCCAAAGGAGATTGGCCGGGCCCAATTGCAGCGGCGCGAAATAAACCAATCCGCCGTCAAACGGAAATTCCTTGAACGCGCGGCTGAAATTGCGCCAAGCCTCGACGACGGCCGCGGCGAGTTGCGTTCCAAAGCGGCGTTCGGCAACTCGCAACAGCGCCGTGTCAACAATTGTGGCCTCGGCAGCGGTGGCTCGAATTGGCCCTGCGTCGATCGGCTGGTCGAGGACCTCGGAAACGACTTCAAGATTCGGCGAGGGATACCCGCCCAAAGTCCAGCCGAGCATCACTCCGTTCACGCCCGCGCCATGCAGATTAGCCGCATGTTGCGCCACGTTCTCCAAGGCCGGAATGTACGGAACCGCGGAAATTTCCCAGGTATTGCCTGCCTGCATTTTTGCCAGCACTTTTAACCCGCGTTGCTTCGCCAGGCCCCAATGTTTCCGGGCCCGCGGCCCAGGGCCCACCACCGAAATCGAATATTCACCGACGACGCTCTTCACGCCGCCGCGCTCGATTGGAATGTCCCACTCGCTGACGCTCATCAGGGCAACGTTCTTTGGCAGGCGCTGAATGATTTGTTCCGCCCAAGCCTCGGGCCAGCCCCAGTCCCACGCGATCAATTCCGCTGAGCTCTTGGCGCGGTCGATGCCTTGTCGGAACGCGCTGATCACTTCCGCGATCACTTCGCTCGGAAGTCGAGTTCGACAGCGCGGGCATTGAGCGCCAGCTTGGTGGGACCAGCAATTGGTCAGGTTCTCCGATGCGCTGATGCTGAAAAACCCGCCCAAGCCCGGAGCAGCCTGGCAGATCGACCTGATCGCGGCGCTCAAGTATTCCCGCACTTCTGGCACGCTGGTGCAAAGCGTCGCATGCTGACCTTCGACAACGCCTCGCAATTCGGGACGATCCCTGAAGAACTCCAGCGGCATCGCACGCGGTTCATTTAAATAGAGAAAAACTTTCAGGCCCTCGCGTTTCGCGCGGTCGATTAGCTTGCCGAGGTTTTCCAGCCGAGCCTCGTGTTGCGCGCTCCAGCTCTTTTCCCAAGGCAACACCGCGAGTTTATAGAGAACCGCCTGAAGCCACACGCCGTCCACGCCGCTTTCCGCCAACCGTGCCAGGTACCCGTCAGGATAAGGGTTCGCCGAGCGATCCAGGAATGGATCACCATACAAAGCAAAATACGAATAACAAAACCGCGGTGAAACTTGAGAGCCGCTCCGGGGGCGCTTTGCCTGCGACGTTTTTTTCGAGAGCTCAGGAACGAAAGCGAAAAGCGCCTCGGTCGGTTCAGTCGCGCCATCCGGAAAATCCTGACGGAACAGTTCGGCGATTTCAGCGGCCCTCTTTTTCGCGGAACCATCGGGCCGAGCGTAACGGAGCGGTTGGCAGGTCGGTTTGAGATTGCCGAGTTTGACGAAAAGAAAGTCGTCTTCACGCAACGTGAAAGCGAGCTGGTCCGCAGTCCAACCGAGCAGATCGAGCAATTGTTCGTAGGGAAGCAAGTGCCAGTTCCGGCGAATGATCGTCAGGTACGATCGGCGCAGCTGATCGGTCGTGACCCGCGGGGCGCGTCCGAGGCCCATCGATTTTCCGATTGAACGGATTTCCTCCGGTCGAGCTGCGAGGACCTTGGCCATTCTTTCGAGCGGCACGAGCGGCCAATTGCGCCAGACAAACGCGTGGAGCCGATCTGGAAAATGCGACAACGTGAGCGCCGGCGGAGCGGTTCCGGCCGGCAACCCCACTGCGGACGAACTCGCCGCGCGAGCTTTAAGGAAATTGGGCGCCAGGATTGTGCTGGCCGCAACCATGCCACCCTGAATGAAGTCACGCCGTTTCATTCGCTTTGGGGGGTAAATTATCGGAGAGCGAGCCGGATTCAAGACCGACACGTTTCAGTCGGCTTTTGGGCGTCGCTCCATAATGTGACGACCCTTTAAACTCGATACGCCGCACTGGCGTTCCTATGAAAAACTTTCTCCAGCGCCTCTCCCGGTTTGCTTGAAAAGTAATCCCACGCCAGCTGTTGAACTCCCGCCAGGGGCGCAAACCTAGCGCTGACGGGCCAGTTGCTCCCATAAATCAATCGGTCCGGCCCGAATAGTTCCCACAGCGGATCGAGCAGCGGCCGATAAAACTGCGCATCCACTGGGGCCGAACCATCGGTCCGCCCGGTCGCTTCCACCAAGCCGGATACTTTGCACCAACAATTCCGCGCCGCCGCCGCTTGTTTCATCCCACCCAGCCAAATCGCGCTTATCTTCTTCCCGTCGAATTGCGGATTCCCAACATGATCGATGACAATCCGCAACTCGGGAATTTCCCGACCGATTCGAGCTGCCTCTGTGAGGAGCGATGGGCCGCCCAACAAATCCAACGCCAATCCCGCTGCCGCAAGCGATTTCAAGTCGCGGTCTAAATCAGCTCCCGCCCGTTGGCGAATGGTCCCTTCCCCTAATCGGATTCCCCTAAATTTCCGGTTGCTCGTGAATCGCTTGAGCAAGCTAGAAAAGTCGCTCGTCCCGGCTGGCAAATTCCCGACGAGCCCGACGATGAACGGCTCTTTCGCGGCGAGATCCAGAACCCACTGATTATCCTCAGTCCAGGAACTCGCTTCGACCACAACCGTTCCACGAACTGGCTGCGGTTTTTTCAGCGCCTTATAATCGCCGGGCAGAACTTTGCGATAAAGGAGCTGATCGGACTTGTCCGGCCACGGCACGCCTTGAGGCCGGGTCGGATCATAAAAGTGCGTGTGAGTATCGATGATCGGGACGGGCTGTCGGCTCGATTCTGCCGCTCCGGCACAGAATGCGAGGCTGCTGCTTGCCAGTGCGGCGCGCAAAAACTCACGGCGTGATTGCATGCGTGGATCAACCAACAGGCCGGATCAGCTGTCCAGCGTTAATTTGGCTGAGATTCCTTGAGGCGGAGGCTGACAAAACCGTCAGGCGCAAAGTGGACTCAAATGGCGCGGCTTTTGAAGTTCAAGGAAATTAGAGGGAGTGGTATCGCCCAATTGCAGGGCTGCGGATTTCATTGGTCCGGCCATTCGGCCAACGAAAGATGACACGATCCACATTCGTTAAACTGCCAAGCCCAAAGTGAAAGGTCGTCGAACGTTGCGCTCGAAAACCATCGCCAGTGACAAGCGTCTGCGCCTCGCTGTGGCGGCCAGAACTTAACACAGCTGTAACTCCGATGGGTGAACGTCCCGCCGGTCCGTTGTTCAGATGAAAACCGATCCAATTCCCCGTATCCTGCAACGCATTTCGATAGACATGGAGCGTCTGTCGAACCTTCGGCCAGACTTCAAACGTGGTGACCAATAAATCGACGCGCCCATCGCCATCCAGATCTTCCGCCGCGACATTGCGTGAATCTTCTGGAAGAGCAACGCCCAGGAGGTAAGCCGCCTCAACCAAACGCTGTCCGGCCACATTGAAGAAAAACCGGTTTCGTTCGTTTCCGCCATACGAATGGCCGACCCCGCGCGTCCGGCCGAACTTGGCCAGAAAATAGAGATTCGCCGCTGGGTTGTCGCGCGAATCGGCCACGTAAATGTCATGCAGCCAGAATTCAGGCTCGTACTCCTCGACCGATTCGCGCGTTTCGTGGCCGTTGGAAATATAAACATCGGGAAAGCCATCGTTGTCGAAATCACCAATCGCAGCGCCCCACGACCAACCGGTTCGAGCGATCGTGTCGTTCAGCGGCGTTTGCAGATAATGATTTTGCCGCTGTAGATACAAGCGATTGCCGAACGTCATGGCCCGCCGCTGCGCGCGATCGTTCGCGCCTGGCCGCGAGAAACCGAGGTGCTCCAATCGATCTGCCGTGGGCGAATTCATTCCGATCATCAGCAGATCGAGCTGCCCGTCAGCATTCAAATCTCCCAAGCTGTGCGACATCCCAAATCCGCTTGTCGCGGAGAACCATTTTGCGGTCGCTTCTCGAAATTTCCCACGGCCGACATTCTCGAAGGCATCGAGGCCTCGAAAATCACTGACCCCTACGAAGTCGAGGTCGCCATCGCCATCCAGATCGACAAAGGATGCGCTATAAATCCTCCGCGAGGCTTCACTCGCGAGGCCAGAGGCAGCAGTCGCATCGGTGAAGCGGCCTCGCCCGTCATTGACGAGCAAGTAGCTTGGGTTGCTGTCTTTCGCGTCGTAGAAAGGCGTGGGCATTTGCCCGCGTTCGTACGGAATTTTGTATTGGCCGACCCAAACATCGAGGTCGCCGTCTCCATCGATATCGCCGCCAGCCAGAACTTGGGCGTATTTTAAGTGCGGCTGGGCGGTCCAAACTTGCTCCGGCGGGGCATCAAAGCGACCGCTCACGGAACCGGCGTACAAAAAAAGGCCTTCGAACTTCGCGCAGAGGAAATCGTTCAAGCCATCGCCGTTGAAGTCAGCGATGATCCCGGTAAAGATCAATCCCGGATCGACGCGGCAGAGCGGTTCGGCGGCATACGCTCCGGATGCGTTCCGGCGGTACACCCGATTTTTCGCAGCCAAGATAATTTCCGGCAGGCCATCGCCATCCAGATCGTCAATAATCAACGGATCAATGAAATAGGAGCCCTGCGGCGGAGCAATCTCCTCGAACAAAATCTCCTCGAACGGGACAGGCCCGCGCCGGATTTTCAAGGTCAGACTTGAGGCATCGATCCGTTCGACAATGGGGAGCTGCTGGTCATCCTGCGGCCACGGTTTCCATTGCACGAACAAATCGCCTTCGAAGACCGCTCGTTCTTGATTCACCGTATTTCTAAGGTGCGCCGAAAAATAGAACCGGCTTTTGGCGGGATGATTTTCGAATTCGGGATCGAATTCGTTTTGGCGAAATTCAACTTGATCCAGTTGCCAGCCGGCCGCGATTTGTCGATCAACAAAGGCTTTCCAATCGGTTTCGGCCCAACTGGAGGCGGGACGTTGCGGTGGGAAAAGGCGGATCCCATGCGGGAGCAGTTCAGGCGTGGCGTAGGCTGCTGGGATGAGCTCCCCGGTGGAGAAGCCGCGAGCTGCTTCGAGTTTGTTGGAAGCGGCATTGATCGAGTTCCAAAGCGATTCGAACAAGCCGCCGGCTCTTTGTGCGAGCAGTTCCTTGGCAAAAAACGAACCGGCAATCTGGCTTTCGCGAGAGTCGAGCGCAGCGGCTTGATTTTCGACCTTTTCCGCAAGTGCCGCGAGTTCCTGCTGCGGGCGGTTTCGCTTCTGCTGGAATCGCACCGCAGTCCAAAGAGCAACTGCAATCAACAGCAGCGCCAACAGCGCGGCTAAACGGCGGAATCGGGAAACGGGGCGCACGGCGCGAGAGTAGCAGGCGGAACGAGAGTATAGCCAGCAGCTCCTTCACTTCTTCTTTCCTTCAAGTTGCGAATTGCGTTGTGGAAAAACGGATGGAGAGTTCCATGAGGTTTACGGCAATTTACGGAGGCGGCCGGATGGAAAATCGCTGAATGCGCTGCACTTTTGGCTATGGCAGGTCGCGGCGGGAATATTGGGCAAGCGGCCCCTCAGCGCGGGCGAATTCGATGCGATCTTCGGGCGCTTGGCTCGATCCGCCAGCACATTTCAGATGGGCTTCTCGTCGCGAAATTACATCGCGACTCTACACGGTTTGACATAGATGGCGAGATGAGTCGCGCCGTGCGGTTCGGCCCGGCCCTCGGTTCAGATTCCCTGGGGGATCGGTCACACCTCGACCACTTTTCCGGGCGCGGGTTGCACGACCTGAATTTTCGGAAAGCGGCTGTGGATGTTTTCTTCGAACCAGCGCCTGGCCGCTTCATCCCCGTGGCCGAGCAAGACAGCGCGCGGAGAAACCTCGCCGACGAAATCGAGCAATTCCTCCCGGTTGGCGTGCGCGGTCAAATCGAAATCCTGCACGTGACAGCGTTTCGTTAATTCGCCGCCGCTTTGGCTGAAGAAAAAGGTTTCTCCAGGCTGGGCTGCTTTGAGCCGTCCGCCCGGCGTTTCGGGATCGGCGTAGCCGACAAAAAAGATGGCCTGCCGTTCATCGCCGACCATCCGAAGCGCGAGCTCATGCGCGGCGGTTTTCTCGCTCATCATTCCGGCAGTGAGGACGAAAATCCGGCCGCCTGACAGGCGCATCCGCTCGAGCTGTTTTTGGTCGAGCACGATCAGATCGAGGGCTTGAGTCAGCTTGAGGTTGGTATGTTGGCGATGGACGCGGTGGGCTTCCAAATCGTAAATCTCCGTAAAAACCCGGCCGAGGCCGCCGATATAGATCGGTTGCTTTTTAATTTTCCCCGCCGTCATCAGGAGCGAGAGCTGCGCAAGAATTTCCTGGCAGCGGCCAAGCGCGAAGACCGGGATTAAAATGCAGCCCTTGTCCTCGATCACAGATTGAATGGCTTGAGCGAGGCGTTCGGCTTCAGTGGCTCGGGTGGTTCCCGGCGGCACGGCCCGATTCCCACGGGTGGTTTCTAAAATCAGCACGTCCGCTTTCACATCTTCGAAACGCGCCCCTTTCAAAATGGTCTGGTCCTGGAAACAGACGTCGCCAGTGAAGAACAAGGTTTCGCGCTCGCCGCGCAACATGATCCCGGCGGAGCCAAGCGCATGGCCGGCATCGTAAAATTCGAGCGTTGGCGAAGGCAACCCGGCGCGGGTTTTGTGAAAGGAGGCCCATTCGATCGGCACGTAAAATCGGAAGCCTTGAAACAGGTGAGCGATCTCGTCCAATTCACCGTGGGTGAAGAGGGGGTATTCGGCAATGCCGAGTTCCTCCCGCTGCCGCTGCATCACATTGACTGAATTGTGCAGCACGCGTTCGACGAGAAAATAGCTGAGTTCGGTCATCAGGACGTGCGCCTTGGGGAATTGACGCAACGCGAGCGGCAACGCGCCGACGTGATCATGATGGCAATGGCTGATGGCGATGGCATCGAGCGGCTCGTGTTTGATGAGATCGAACATGGGCAAACCTTCTCGTCCCTCCCGCTTTGGATGAACTCCCGCGTCCAGCAGGATCCGATGCCCCTCCATTTCAATGAACCAGCCGGACGCCCCGATGTCCGTGTCCGGATTCAGATTTAAAATCCGCATTCTTGGAATCTATACTTCGGCGCAAGAGGGGTCATGTAAATTTCGAGAAGAGTTGAACCTGGGCTGCGAATGGATAATTTCGAAGAAATGAGCGGCGGGCATTCTCATGCAAACGATACGCAAGGCGGTCATGCCGCCCATCATTTGCACGATCACAGCCAGGGCGACATGACCCGCGCCTTCGCCATCGGCACCGCGTTGAATTTGGGTTTCGTGGTTTGCGAAGCATTCTTCGGAATTCGCGCGGGTTCCCTGGCGTTGCTGGCGGACGCGGGGCACAACCTGAGCGACGTTTTTGGCCTCCTGCTCGCCTGGGGCGCCGCTTATTTGTCGACGTTTCGCCCCACTGTGCGCCGGACGTATGGCCTGCGGAGCACGTCCATTTTGGCGGCGCTGTTCAACGCGCTGCTGCTCTTTGCCGCCATCGGTGGAATCGCATGGGAAGCCATTCGCAGATTGCAACAGCCCACGCCGGTGGCGGGTCGCATTTTGCTCGGGGTGGCGGCGGCCGGCGTCGTGGTGAACAGCGTGACGGCGCTGTTCTTCTTTTCCGGCCGCAAAGGCGATTTAAACGTGCGCGGCGCTTATCTGCACATGGCGGCGGACGCGGCGGTTTCCTTCGGAGTCGTGGTGGCGGGATTCCTCGTAATCTGGACAGGCTGGGCCTGGCTCGACCCGGTGGTAAGCCTTGTCATTGTCCTGGTGATTCTGGTTGGGACTTGGGGACTGCTTCGTGAGTCGCTCAACCTTGCGCTTCATGCTGTGCCGAGCGGAATCGACGCTGCAGTGGTGCGGGAATATCTCTCGAATTTGCCGCTGGTCGGAGATGTCCATGACCTGCACATTTGGGCGATGAGCACGACGGAGACCGCTTTGACCGCGCATCTGGTCATGCCAGCAGGACGACCCGACGACGGGTTCCTGCTTCGCGCTTCGCGCGATTTGAAAACCCAGTTCGGCATTCATCATGTCACCCTGCAAATCGAAGCTGGAACCGCGGCATGCCCGCAAGCTCCGGGGCATTGCGTGTGACTACGCTTCGCGCTCACTCATCTGCGTATGTACAAATTAATTCTAATCCCAGTCGAGAATCGCGAGACGGACAGCACGATCCTGCAGCACGTGCGGCCGCTGGCTAAAATGACCGGCGCAGGGCTATTGCTCCTGCACGTGGCCGACGGTTGGGCGGCCCGCAACTACGAAGGACTCACCCTCCGCGAAAGCGAAGAGATGCGAACGGACCAGGCTTATCTGGATCAATTGATAGGCCAGCTGCAAACGGAAGGGTTTCACGCCGCAAGCGTTCTGGCCATGGGCGATCCTGCCACCGAAATCATCAAAGTCGCGCACGAACGCGGCGCGGATCTCATCGCGATGACGACGCACGGCCATAAGTTTCTCAGCGACCTGGTGCTCGGCAGCACGGCTGACAAAGTTCGCCATGAAGTGGACATCCCCGTTCTGTTGTTGAAGGCGAAGAAAGTCTGAACGGCGCTGCAACACCTGCGCTCGCGTTGAATGATGTCTTGAGAGCGGGCGCCAGCGTTGAGCCGCCGCGCGATCAGGCTGGACTGCGCCGCGCCAGACTAAACGCCATCGCGCAAAGCAGCAGGAAAACCAGCTCGATCGAATAGATCTGGAACGGGAAATCGAACTTCGCGTGCAAGAGGCAGCCAGCGAGCGCGACCCAAATCATCGCGGGAAAACTTGCTCCAACGGAAATCCCTCCGCCTGGAAGAAACCAACGCGCGAGCACGGCCGCGAGCAGCGCCAGGAACAGCGCAAAACCGAGCCAGCCGAAATTGATTCTCGTTTCAAGCCAATCATCATGCGCGTAGCCGGCCCAGACACGACTCGGCGTTGACCGATACATTTGGTACATCGCACCAAATGACCCCGGGCCTGTGCCGAAGAGCGGAAAGTCACGCGTGATCTTTTCTGCGTCTTCGTAAATCTCGGGGCGGCGGCTCATTTGATCGCTCAAGAGCGTCTCGAAATTTTTCGACAGTTGACTCCAGCCAAGGATCCCGGAGAAGGCGAGCATCACGGCCAGCAACCCCAAAACGCCAATTCGCGTGAGATGATCGCTCCGGCGGAAGGCGAAGAGCAGGATCCCAGTCGCGGCGAGCATTTCCAGGAGTGATATAATTGCGCCGCCGCGCGTGGTTGCGATGATCGGACCGGCGGCCATGAGCACCGCTCCAGGAAGCAGCAGCAAATGTTTGCCCGCTCCAATTCGAGGGACTTTCCCGGTTCGATCCCTCGAGTCATTTCGCAGGACCAACCAAAAGCCGAGGCAAGCTGGCCAGACGAGGTTGAGATATTGGGCGGCATTCGCGCGGTAAGCGTAAGGGCCGAACTGCATTTCGGCGTTGTGGTTCAAACGCGGCTGGACCAGCCAAAGCAGTTTATTGGTCCCGTCCAACCGCTGCAGAATGGCTTCAAGCGCGAGCAGCGAGGCATTCAGGCAGAGCACCCAGAGCAAACGGCGAAGCCGGACGGGAAACGGCCGCGCGGGAACGGCCAGGCGCGATTTGGCAATGTCGCCGAGCGGGACTGCTGGAGCGAGCGAGCCGCTTGGCTCGATCGAAGGCAAACCGAGCGCGCTCACATCATCGCGCCGGCGGCCGAACCCAGCCTGCTCTGGAAAAAACATTCCCATCACTGACTCGCCGGTTTGCTCGCCTTCCATCCGCTCGGCTCTGGTTTTCTCGAGCAGCCAATCTCGCGTCGCCCAAAAGAAACAGGCGAGCCCCACTGCGGACCAAAACCAGAACCAGCTTGCGTTTGAATCATAGCTCCGAGGAAGCCAGGAGATCCCGGAGTGGTACGTAAAGAGATGCCAGCCGCGATAAGTGGCTCGCGCATTGGCCGCGCTCACGAAAGAGTAAACCAGCGCCAGCGCGGTCAGCACAGCGGCGAACCTCGTCACAAAAAGCAACGCCTTGGCTCGCTTGCGGGAGAATGGCGCGGGCGCGGTCAGAGCGAGAGACTCGTCGAATTCGGGAAGACCCTTCTTGCTCGGGCGCACGGTCCCCCAGCGCGCGGCGGGCCGTCCTGTTGCCCAGCGAAGGCCGTGTTTGACGAGCAACAACAACCCGAGCAGGAACCCGACCCCGTTCAAAGTCCAAATCGACCACGGTTCGGTCGCGCCAAAAGCCCACGGGGAGAAAACGACCATGAAATAAATCGCGGCCTCGGTCAGAAAATCACAGAAGCGTTGCGCTCGGCCGGCCCGGGACTGATCCAATTGCAGGAAAGGCTGGGCCGCCGCAGAGGCCATCGAGAGCTCGGCTCGGTCAGAGCCGCGGCGGTTGAACCTTTCCATCTTGCGGCCATCAGACAGAATTCCGCGGTGGTTGTCGAGACGATCTCGGAAAACAGAGTTTGAAATGATCTTCCGAGTCGGCGAATTTCCGCTCATGAATTCTTTGGAACAACTGGACGAGTTGCTGATCTGCCGATTGGACGAGGCGCGCAAGAGCATTGAGCCGTGCTCGATCGTGATTTTTGGCGCCAGCGGCGATCTCACTTCGCGCAAATTAATCCCGGCGCTCTACCAGCTGTGCCTGCAGAAGCAATTGCCCGACCCTTTCCGGGTCATTGGAGTCGCCCGCCGTGAAAAGACCGACGCCTCGTGGCGAGCGGAGTTGCGCGAAGCTCTCGACAGTTTCTCAAGAACGCCCGTCGACGAAGCTGTTTGGGGGGAGTTCGCCAAAAACATTTCCTACGTTCAAGGGGACATCGGCCAAGCTGAAACGTACCAGACCCTGCAAGAGCGCCTCGGCTCCTTCGGCACAGAGGCGCTGCGGCGAAATCTTCTTTTTTATTTGGCAATTCTGCCCAGCCAATTCGCGGAGCTTGTCGAACACCTGCATCGATCTGGCCTGCTCCAAAAAGGCACGGACAAAGGATTCTGCCAGCGCGTTGTCGTGGAAAAGCCATTCGGGCATGACCTCGCCTCGGCGCATCAGCTGAACACCGAGCTCACCCGTTACGCCCATGAAAAACAGATTTTCCGGATCGACCATTATCTGGGCAAGGAAACCGTCCAAAACATTCTCGTGTTCAGGTTCTCGAACGCGATTTTCGAACAACTCTGGAACCGGGCCAGCGTCGACCATGTCCAAATTACCGTCAGCGAGAAACTCGGGGTCGGGTCGCGCGGCGGCTATTATGAAGAAGCCGGCGCCTTGCGGGACATGGTGCAGAATCATTTATTGCAGCTGCTCGCGTTGGTCGCGATGGAGCCGCCGGTGTCGCTCGAAGCCGAAGCGATCCGGGATGAGAAGGTCAAACTGCTCAACTCGATTCGGCCGATCCAGCCGGCGCAAGCCCTCTCCAGCGTTGTGCGCGGCCAGTATCTCGCCGGCCATATCGAAGGCTCCGCCCGGCCGGATTACCGCAAGGAACCAAAAGTCAGCCCCACCTCGAACGTGGAAACATTCGTCGCCCTCCGTCTGCTCGTCGATAATTGGCGCTGGTCCGGCGTGCCGTTCTACCTTCGAACCGGGAAGAACCTTGCGCTCAGCGCCAGCGAAATCCGGGTCCAATTTCGGCCGACACCCAATGTGCTGTTCGCGGCTCAATGCGGACCAAAGCTCGATGCCAATTCAATCACGCTCCGGCTGCAGCCGAATGAAGGAATTTCCCTCCGGTTCAACGGCAAAATTCCGGGAACGAGCCTTCGGTTGCGCCCGGTCCGAATGCATTTCCGGTACAACGCGGAATTCGGCGCCTACACACCGGAGGCATACGAACGGTTGCTGCTGGAAGCCATGGCCAGCGATGCCACCCTCTTCATTCGGCGCGACGAAGTTGAAACCGCGTGGAAAATCGTCGATTCAATTCGCGCGGCTTGGGACAGCGTCCCTTTGAACGACCGCGAATTCTACAAGGCGGGCACGTGGGGCCCGGCGGCAGCGGATGAACTGATCGCGCGCGACGGACATGCCTGGCGCAACCCGGAACCGCTCACGTAACGCATGGGAACCGTTCGATTATTTAAATTCGAGAAGCCTGCTGAACTCGCGCAAGCCGCCGCGTCCGCGACATCGAAACTCGTTGCTGAATCACGGCAACATCCGTTCCGCATGGCGGTTTCCGGCGGAAGGATTGCCCGGCTATTTTTTGAATCGCTCGGCCAGGAGTTTACCGCGCAGCCGGAGCTTATTTCCTCGATCGATTTATTTTGGGCGGATGAGCGAGCCGTTCCCCCGGGCGATGCCGAGAGCAATTACAGGCTGGCTGCGGAGGCTCTGTTGGCCCGGTGCAGCTTTTCTCCCGGACAGGTTCATCGCATCCGCGGCGACCTGTCCCCGGATCTCGCCGCCCAACAAGCCTCCACCGAAATGCTGGAGGCGAACGGGTGCGGCGCCGGACAAATCCCCGTGCTCGATCTGGTGCAGCTGGGAATGGGCGAAGACGGCCATGTGGCTTCTCTTTTCCCGGGCGAGCCGCTGGACGTTCAAGAGTCAGCCGCAATTTACCGCTCGGTCATCGCCCGGAAACCGCCTCCGCACCGCGTCACGCTTGGGTATGCGCCGATCTTGGCTGCGCGAAACGTCATGGTTTTGGCCTCCGGCGCCGGGAAAGAAATGGCGCTCGAGGTTTCCTTGAATAGTGAAGAGACGCCGTTGGGCCGGGTGATTAAGCACAGGGCAGCGACGTGGATTTTCACCGATATTTTTAGCCGCGAAAAAACTTTGAACGGATTGAAGACGGGCTCGATCTAAGCCATCAGTGTAGCCGACCCGCTATTCGCTAAGGGTTAGCAGAGAGATCTTGCTCGTGGTGAGGCTCGGATAGCGGGGTATACGTTGGCCTCATCACTCTTCTGAACGCCTGGGTGAGGGCGTTTACGGTCTCATCACCAGAGCCAGCCCCAAACGGCTGGCTCTTTTTTTTAGAAACCGTTCGGCTCGGGAAAGGGGCTGAGAGAATCAGGGCGGGCTCCTTTGCTGCAGGAAACAAATCCGAGCGTCAGGGCGCACGGCTCACCATTCACCATGCTGTAGATCAAAACCTTCTCCAGCGTCATATCCGGCCGGGGCGAGGAACAGATTTTCACCATCTCTTCGAGGGATTTGAACGGGATCGCTTCTTCCGCGTAATCGGGCGTGTCGGTCCGAATAAAAACTGCTTGGCCAATGGCGTAACCGGGTTCCTGCATAAAAACAATCTCCAGCATAGTTCCAGATTTGGGCTGTCGCGTCAAATCCGCCGTGTTGGGGGCAGTGTCCGAATTTCGAGATTCCGGAGCGCGACTGTATCCGAAGGACCAGTCGCAGCGCTGCGGCTGGTCTGCGACACAGTCCTCCTGAGCGGTTCGGTTCCTCATCCGCAATTCGATCCAAGCCGGGGGAATTCGCGATTGCATCTGCAAAATGCGAAACTTACAGTGTTCCGGCTCGAAGGAGACGGCCGTCTCGTTTATGAAGCATTACTTGGATTTCGAAAAACCGATTCTCGAGCTTCAACGTAAGCTCGATGAACTTAAAAAACATCCCGAAACCCATTCTCTCGGCATCAGCTTCGAGGAGGAAATCAAGCAGATCGAAGCCAAGATCGAAGAGACCCGCCGTCAGATTTTTTCCGACCTGAGCCCATGGCAGCGGGTCCAACTCGCGCGCCATCCCAGGCGGCCGTACACGCTGGATTATGTGAAGCTCGCGTTTACGCGGTTCTCCGAATTGCACGGCGATCGGCTTTTCGGCGAGGACCAAGCGCTCGTCGGCGGATTCGCTCAACTGGACAGCCACAAAGTGATGCTGATCGGGACGCAAAAAGGCCGCGACACCAAGGAGAATATCCGCCGGAATTTTGGTTCGGCCCATCCAGAGGGTTACCGGAAGGCGCTGCGACTAATGAAGCTGGCCGCCAAGTTCGGCCTGCCGATCATCACGCTCATCGACACCGCCGGCGCTTACCCGGGAATCGGCGCTGAACAACGGCACATTGCGGAGGCGATCGCCGTCAACCTCCGCGACATGATGCTGCTCGAAGTTCCCATCATCGCTGTCGTGATTGGCGAAGGGGGTTCGGGCGGAGCGCTTGGCATTGGCGTGGCAGATCGCGTGCTGATTCTCGAGAACGCGTATTACTCCGTGATCAGCCCCGAAGGTTGCGCCGCCATTCTGTGGAAAGATCGAACCGCCGCGCCAAAAGCCGCGGAAGCACTCAAAATTACAGCCAAGGATTTGTTCGAGCTCGGCTTGGTGGATGAAATCATTCCCGAACCGCTCGGCGGGGGGCACAACGATTACGCCGCCACCGCTGCGACTTTGAAAAAGGTGCTCCTGAAAAATCTCGAAGAAATCAAAAGCTTGTCTGAAGCGGAAATGCTCCGCCGGCGATACGCGAAATTCCGAGCTTATGGAAAGGTAGCCGAGCCAGCCAGGCCCTGATCGATTTTCCTCAATTCTTGCGTGCTTTATCCGCTAACATTTCAACCGATCCTCAAGGAGCGCGTTTGGGGCGGCCGCCAGCTCGAAGGACTCTTCAACAAACCGCTTCCCCCGGGCGTGCCGATCGGCGAATCGTGGGAAATCAGCGATCGCCCGGATGACATGAGCGTGATCGCAGCGGGACCGCTCGCGGGCAAATCTCTTCGCTGGTTGATGGAAAATCATCGCGCTGAACTGCTCGGCGCCTCGTCCGGCGCCAACGGCGCTTTTCCCTTGCTCGTGAAAATCCTGGACGCTCGCGAAACATTGTCGCTTCAGGTTCATCCACCGAAGCAGATCGCGACTCGCCTGGGCGGCCAGCCCAAAACCGAAATGTGGTACGTGGCCGGGGCTTCTCCTCGCGCCGAGTTGTTCGTCGGCTTCAAAGAGCCAATCACGCGGCAGCAATTTGAGGCCAAACTCCGCGACGGTTCAGTGGCCGATTGTTTCCATCGCGTCCAGGTGAAACTTGGCGATGCGATGTTCGTGCCCAGCGGCCGCGTCCATGCCATCGGCGGCGGCTGTGTTCTTTTCGAGATTCAGCAAAATTCCGATACAACCTACCGCGTCTTTGACTGGAATCGTCTCGGGCTCGACGGCCGGCCGCGTGAACTCCACGTTGCGCAATCGCTCGAATGCATTGATTTTTCGGATGTCGCCCCCGGCCTGATCTCCGCCCTCCCGAGACGGACTGCCGGACACGAGATCCGCGCGCTCGTGGATGATCCACTCTTCCGTGTTGAAGTCCACCGCCTGTCGAGCGCAACCATCGCGGCTGTGCTGCCGGATCGCTTCTCCATCGTTGGCGTCGTTTCGGGAAAAATCGCCATCCGCGCCGGCGGCGCACAAATCGAGCGTGGGCCGGGAGAATTTTCGCTCATTCCCGCGAGCGTGGCTGAAAAAACCACGATCCTGGCGCGGCAAGATTCCGAATACCTCACTTCGACCTGTTCGTAGCGAGCCGCTCCGAAAAAAGCGTTGCAATTGGTCCGCCTTGACCTAAGGTCCCGCCCAAGGTGGTTTAACCCAGCAGCGTTTATGTCCTACTCCCAGCGTTGGACGTGGAAAAAATATCTGGCCTTTAAACTCGCGGATTTTCCGCTCCTCCGAATTCTTCTGCTCCATTTTTGGTTCCGCCTGGCATTTGCCTTTGCGGGCGCGGTGCTCTGTTCGCTCGCTTTGCTGCTCCCTAAAATTTGGAAAGTGACTCCGCCCGGGGTGCGGCCCGAGATAAAAATCAGCGGCCTGGACGCCATCCAAGCCTGGTCGCTCGAACGAACCGCCACCCGGTTAGCCGCCGCGGGAAAAACCGAAGAAGCAAATTTCACGTGGCAAACCGCCATCGCCAACAATCCAGCCGACCCGAAGTTGCTTCGCGGATTCATTCAAAACCTGATTAACGAGCCGAGTGAGGCCTATCAAGCGAGCGGCGCTCAGATTTGTTTCTGGCTTGTCCAACTGACGCGCACGAATCGGTTCGATGTCGAGTTGGCGGCGCGTTTCTTCGAGGCTGCCGAACAAGACGAGATGTTGGACCGACTGCTCGAAGGCGTCGCAGACCGCAGTCCGGAGTTAGAATTGGCTCGGGCGAAATTGCTGTTCCGCCAGGGAGCGATTGCTAAGTTTGCTCAGCACGCCACAAAACTTTCCGGCAGCAATGATCCCGCATGGCAGTTGTACAGGTCAGCATTCGAGTTCGGCTGGGGCGGCCCGAGCCGCAAGGAAAACGGCCGCGTCATGCTCGAACGAGCGTTCCGTAATTCAACTCTCCCGCGAGTCGCCCGCCGCTTGCACTTGCTGGCGTGCGCGCAACTCAACGATGTCGAAGGGTATGAGCGCTCGCTGCGCGCGTTGGCTGAAACGCACGATGATCGAGCGACAGAGCACGCCGCCTATTGGAGATTACTCGTCCGCAACGGTCGATTCCAAGAGGCGGCCAGCGCTGCCGAAAGTCATAGCGGAACTTGCCGCAGCCCCGCGGAGGCGCTGCAGTTGGCCAATGCCTTTGAAGAATTGCAGCTGCACAGCGCGACCGGCAAAACCTTGCGATCGGCCTGCCGTCAGTTCTCGAGCTCGCCGCAAATCTTCTTGAGCTATTCGCGTTTTTTGGAATCTGAGAAATCATGGGAGGAGCTGAGGCGCGCGGCCATCGAGATGCGGCAAAAACCGGCGCTCCGTCAAACGCTGCTCGGGGCGAGTTATTTTTTCGAAGGCGAAGCGGAATTTCACGAAAGCCGACCCAGAACGGCCGAAAAGCTTTTCCGCGAAGCCGGCGAGCACGCCGCGACTGCGCCGCCTGTTTTGGCGCTGCGAGTTGCCCAAGGGCTGCTGTGGATGGGCTATCCGGAGAGCGCCCGGCAATTTCTCGAGCCGCAACGAATCGCCTTGGCTCAATCGGCGATGTTCTGGTCAGCGTTGTTTTCGACTGCCCTGCCATTGCGCGATCACAGTCTCTTGTTGGAAGCTGGCCGGCGCTGGTTCGAACTCGATCCGGCCAACGCAGCGGCCGCGAGCAATTATGCCGTCGCGTTATTGGTCAACCGGGAGGATCCTTCGCGCGCCATGCAGTTAACGTTCGAATTTCAGCTGAAACACCCGGAGCTGGCCGCCGCAAGAATCAACCACGCGCTCGCTTTGATATTGAACAATCGTCCGGCAGAGGCTCAAGCTCTCCTCGATGAAGTTTCTCCGGAACAGCTCAACCCGGCCGAAGCCAACGCCTACCAGCTTGCCCGATTCGAACTCTTTTGGAATGGCCGGCAATATTCCGAGGCTGAATCGGCCGCGCGCCGACTAAATCCAAAATTCCTCTTTCCAAACCAAGCCGAACGCATCGAACTCTGCCGCCGCCAAATAGCCGCGCGTTAACCATGCCCGATTCGTTTAAAAAGTTTCTGCAGCGTTGGATCATCACCACCGTGGCGGTGATGCTCGCCGCGCAAATTGTCAGCGGGATCAGTTACGACAGTTTCGGCGGCCTGCTCGCCGCCTCGCTCGTTCTCGGCATTCTCAACGCTTTTTGTCGGCCAATCATTTTCGTGCTCTCGTTGCCCCTGGTGATTTTTTCCCTCGGCGTGTTTGTTTTTGTCATCAACGCCCTGCTGCTCTACATGGTCGGAGCGATCGTCAAGCCATTCCACGTCGCCACGTTTTGGGCTGCGTTTAAGGGCGCCCTCATCATCAGCATTGTGTCGTTCGCCGCGAATCTCCTGCTTGGGAAATCGCAGGCGAAAATCACCTTTCAACGCAAGCCGCCCGCGCCTCCCACCCGCCACGACCACGATGATCAAGGACCGATCATCGACGTCTGATGCTCTCAGGGAAACGCAGGATACTCCTCCGGAACGCAGCGTTCACGCTGCAGCCAAGGCGTTGCACCAAAACCGAGTTGATTGATCCTACGCTGCACCCTAAAGGCCGCGTTCCTATCCATCATTCCTCCAACCCTGCGGACTCAAAACCGCCCATTAGTTCCGCCTCATCAGGTCGCGGCCGCATCATTCCAGATCAATCAATGCCAGACCCGTCTCGGCGTCGGTGCGGCGGCGCAGGTGTTTCGGCGATTCCACTAAAATGACTTCGAGCGTCGGGCGGACATGACCCGCGATCAAATGCCCGCCCCAGGCGCTGCCGTCCGCTTTTCCCACGACCACATGCGCATGAACCTTGGGCGACCCGCGCTCGAGCGTCACATCCCCGAGCAAGGAAAGAACCTCGACTTGCTCGACCAGCGGGATCTTTTTGTAATCCTTCTTTTCGAAGTTGAAATAACCCAGCACCAAATCGTGAAACGCGCCAATGCCCGTGAAATGGGCCGCGCTCAGCCCATTCTCGCGGGCAAAAGCATCGAGCCCTTTCATCACTTCGTCCCCGCTTTTGAAAATCAGGGCCCAGGTCTTTTCTTCCCCGTCGTGCAGTAATTTTGATTTCATTTCCTTCCTTCGAATCACCTTCGCCGTCCGCGATGATCAACGTGTCGAGTTCAGCCGCGCGCACGGCCGGCAATAACACGCGCTCGCCGCACTTCACGGACACGTCGTATTTGTCTTCCTCAAATCCGAACGAACCGGCCATGCCGCAGCAACCCGAATCGAGCAGCTCAAAATCGAGCCCGAGCTGGCCGTAGACTTTTTGTTCACAATCCATGTGAAGGATTGCCTTCTGATGACAATGCCCGTGCACGAGAGCGCGCCGGACCAATTGCGGCGGCACGAAATCAGGCGCGGAACGTTTGCTGCGCGAATTTCGGCAACTCGCGTTCAGGCGCAATTCCCCCCAACCATTTCGCGGCGGCGCCGAACGGCGGGGTCTGGGTTAAAAAATTCGCAAGCGCTGGAAACTTCGAAGCGAGCTGGGCAGTCCAATAAATCAGTCCCATGCTGTAAGCGGAGCGCGGCCGCAACCGGCCTTTGTAATAGTGGGCCAGGAATTCCGCCTTGTAAGTGGCCAGGTCGACGTTCACGGGACATTCCCCTTTGCACCCTTTGCAAGCCAGGCAAAGGTCGAGCGCCTCTTTCACATGTTCATCGCGCCAGCCTTGCTCGATGACATCGCCCTGCAACATCTCGAAGAGCAAGTGCGCCCGGCCTCGCGTGCTGTGCTTCTCCTCCCGCGTCACCATGTAGCTCGGGCACATCGTGCCGCCGTCCGTTCGCCGGCATTTGCCAATGCCAACGCAGCGCAGCGCAGCGCGAGAAAAACTGCCCTCCGTCCGAAATTGAAAATAGGTTTCCGGCGCGGGCGGATCGTAATGTTCGCCCAGGCGGAGATTGGAAAGAATCGGGTACGGATCGACAACTTTGCCCGGGTTCATCATCCCGCGCGGATCCCAAATGGCTTTGAACTCACGAAACGCTTGGATCAGCTCCGGACCGAACATTTTCGGCAGCAGCTCCCCGCGCGATTGGCCATCGCCATGTTCGCCCGAAAACGATCCGCCGTAACTCAGGACGAGATCGGATGCTTCCTCCACGAAGGCGCGATATTTTTCCAGGCCATGCCGCGTGGTGAGTTCGAATGGAATGCTGCAATGGACGCAGCCTTGGCCGAAGTGGCCGTAAACTGAGACGGCGTAGTCGTATTTCTTGAAGAGCCTGCGCAAATCGCGCAAGTAATCCCCGACTCGTTCGGGGGGCACAGCGGAATCTTCCCAGCCCGCCCAACTGTCCGGCTGACCTGGCACAAAAGCCGTCGCGCCCAGGCCAGATTCGCGGACTTCCCACACCTTCGCTTCAGCGACAGGGTCGTCGTACAATTTGATCGTCGGCGCATGCGCGCTCCTTTGCAGGGCTGCGATCAATTGGCGCGCCTTGTCATCGGCGGCTTGTTTGGTTTCGCCGCCGAACTCGACGAGAAGCCAGCCGCCTCCTTTGGGCAGCAACTCGAGCTCCTCCGTGTGCCGGTTCATCCGCTTGTTGTATTCGATCAATTCCTGATCGAGTCCTTCCAGACCGATCGGCCGATGCTCCATCACTTCGAGAATGTGGTCCGCGGCGCTGTAAACGTCGGGATAACCCAGCACCAGCAATGAACGCGCGCGCGGCTCCTCAATCAGCCGCAAGGTCGCCTCCAAAAAGAGCGCGCAGGTGCTCTCGGTTCCGGAAAGGGCACGCGCCACCTGAAATCCTTTTTCCGGCAGCAGCTCATCCAAATTATAACCGGAGACACGCCGCGGAATTCGGGGATATCGTTCCCGGATCAACGGAGCGTACGTGTCCCGCAGTTTTCTTAGGCCGGCGTAAATTTCTCCGCGCCGTCCGCCTTCCTGGATCAGGTTTTCCAACGCGGCGTCAGTCGTCCGTCCGACGCGCATGCGCGCTCCGTCGTAAGTGAGAATCTCCAGTTCCTCGACGTTGTCCGACACGCGCGGGCCGGTTCCGGCAAACTGCGCCATGACTGAGTGCACCCCGCACGAGTTATTGCCGATCATGCCGCCGAGCGTGCAATGGTCGTGCGTGGCGGGATCCGGGCCGAAGGTGAGGCCGTGCTTTCGAGTTTGGCGCCGCAGATGATCGAGCACGGCTCCAGGCTGAACTCGCGCGAGCCGCCGGACGGGATCGATGTCGATTACCCGGTGAAGGTATTTGGTGGTGTCGATCACCAGCGCCACGTTGCAGCACTGGCCAGCCAGACTGGTTCCACCTCCGCGGCCGAGCACCGGAACGTGAAATTCGCGAGCAATCTCGATCGTTGCGATGATGTCCTGGATCGTCCGCGGCACAATGACCCCAATTGGCGCCTGGCGATAATTTGACGCATCAGTCGCGTACAAAGCCCTGCTCCCGGCATCGAACCGGACCTCGCCTTCGATCGATTTCTTGAGTTTCTGTTCGAGCCGGCGCGCATTGAAATCGAGCGCTGGGCTCGCGGCAGTTTTTTTCGCGGGCTCTGTGATGGCAGTTGCCATAGCGCGCTCGCCGAACGGTTCGCCCATGACTCAATCGCGTTGTTCTCGAACGACGCTTGCGCGGTCGGACGGAGTCGCGCGCCGCTTGGTGGTGCTTTTATAAAAAAGGACCATCAGCACGATTGCGATGAGCGCCACTGGAATGAACCAAAAATAAAGCATACGGCCCCCTGGTTAAGTTTGAATCGTTTGTTCAGTGCAACACCTCAAATCTTTTCGCGTCCGCCTCTCGAAATTCCAAGCCGTGCCCGGGCCGATCCAAATCCGGGTGGAGCTTCCCTTCAACCGGCCGCGCCACGCCGTCAAAGAACATTCCTTCGATCCGGACGTGGTCGTGAAAATATTCCAGATGCCGCAACGGTCTAACCGCGCAGCCCACGTGCAAATGCATGCTCGGCGCTGTGTGCGCCGAGAGGGGCATCCCCCGCGCCTCCGCAAGCGCAGCGACGCGCAAGAATTCCGTCAGCCCCGCGCAGCGCGTGATGTCCGCTTGCAGCACATCGATGGTTCCGGCCGACAGCAACTTTTCGAATTCGGCCAGATCATAGCCGTATTCGCCCCCGGCAATTTCCAGGCTGGCCGGAGCGCGATCGCGCACGAAACGAAATCCTTCCCAATCGCTCGTGCGGACCGGTTCCTCAAACCAAGTCACGCCTTCCGCGTGAAACGCCTGCGCGAAATCGAGGGCCTGTTTGCGGGCATAAGCGCCGTTCGCATCGACAAACAACTCCGTGCGCGCGCCGATCGCTTTTCTCGCAGCCCGCACACGATCGAGGTCGGTGGCCGGCGTTCGGCCGACTTTCATCTTCACTCGCGCGATCCCTTCGTGAACCCAACGCGAAAACTGTTTCTTCAGTATTCATCGCCTCCGAGCCGACCACCCAATCTTTGAGCTTCGTTTCGATTAGCTCGGCGGTGGAGGTGTCGGCGTAGGTAAAGCCGAGCCCTTGCTGTTTTCCCGAATAGACCCGCACGAGCACCAACGTTGTCGTTTGCCATTCGAGCGTGCCGTCCGACTCAGGGTAATCCGTGGGAACGGTGTAAGCGGTGACGTCGAGGCGCTCGATGGTTGATTCCAAAATAATTTCTCCTTGCCCGGACTAACCTGACTCGCTGCAAAATTCGGTTGGCCGGAAAATCCCGCTCAACCCACGCCCGAACCTGCCATGGCCGGCCCGGCAAAGACCGAGCGCTTGGCGGGTTTGTGAATGCCTTCGGCAAATTCCTCAATCATCTTGCGATTGAAGGCCGGGAGGTCATCCGGTTTTCGGCTGGTGATCAGTCCATTGTCCACGACCACTTCAACTTGTTCAAAACCGTCGGCGACTAAGATGGCGACGCGTTTTCCGTTCAAATTCGAATTCATAAGTTTTGGTCGTTCTGGTTGTTTTTGTAGGTCGTGCGCGGCTGGAACCGGCCACGCGGCGTTGAAACCGATACGGGATGTAATCCGCCGCCAGTTGTTTGAATGACTGCGAGATCATCCGCCGCCACCCAGGATCCCCTTTCACCACGGAACTCAAATAGTGCTTGGCTTGCTCGAGCGTAATGTGCGGCGGCAAAGGCGGGACTTCCGGATCCGTGTGCGCGTCCACAATGACTGGGCGATCTGCAGAGAGGGCTTCGTCCCAAGCCGGCCCGATCTTTTCCGGAGCATCCACCGTGATTCCCTTCAACCCGATCGATTCGGCAAACCCGGCGTAAGAAAAGCGCGGCAATTCCTGCGAATTGGCAAAACGCGGATCGCCCGCCAAGGCACGCTGTTCCCAAGTCACCTGGTTGAGGTCGCGATTGTTCAAAACCAAAATCACCAAGCGCGGATCGGCCCATTCGCGCCAATATTTCCCCACGGTGATCAGTTCGGTAATGCCGTTCATTTGCATGGCGCCGTCACCAACGCAAGCAATGGCCACTCGGTCCGGGAAAGCGAACTTCGCCGCAATCGCGTACGGCACACCAGGCCCCATCGTCGCCAACGTGCCCGAAAGCGACGCCATCATGCCGCGCCTGAGTTTAAGATCCCGCGCCCACCAGTTCGCCGCCGAACCTGAATCCGAGCAGAGGATGCAGTTGTCCGGCAACCGCGGTGACAATTCCCAAAAAACCAACTGCGGGTTGACGGGGTCGGCCGCGAGATGCGCGCGCGCGTCGAGAAATTTCCACCAGCGCGCGACGTTTCTTTCGATTCGCCGCCGCCACCAACGATCGGCTTTGCGTTTGAGCAGCGGCGCCAGCGCTTGCAGGGTCGCGGCGCTATCCCCGTGCAAGCAGACCTCCATTGGGTAGCGCAGGCTGAGCATTCGCGGATCGATGTCAATTTGCACGCCGCGCGCTTTTCCCTCCTTCGGCAGAAACTCGGAATAGGGAAAACTCGAACCGATCATCAGAAGCGTGTCGCAATGCAGCATCAGGTCGTCGCTTGCTTTCGAGCCGAGCAGTCCGATCGGCCCGGTCACATACGGCAACTCGTCCGGCAAACAGGCCCGGCCCAGCAGCGCCTTGGCCACGCCCGCGCCAAGAATCTCCGCCACCGCCATCACTTCGTCCTGGGCTTGCAATGCGCCCGCTCCGACCAGCATGGCGACTCGGCGGCCGTCATTGAGAACTTTTGCGGCCCGTTTTAAATCGGCGTCTGACGGGACAACTTTGGGAATGGCGTGGCCGATGCCCGAATGAATCGTCCCGTGCTCGCGCGGCGGCGTTTCGACGGCGGGCAATTCCTGAACGTCGTTTGGAATGATGATGCACGTCACGGTCCGTTCCGCTTTCGCGATGCGGACGGCGCGATCGACCAGGTGCCGGATCTGTTCAGCGGAGGACGCCATGTTCACGAACTCGTTGGCGACGTCTTTGAACAACGTGACGAGATCAACCTCCTGCTGGTAGGCGCCGCCTAACGCGAATCGTTTTTGCTGGCCGACAATGGCGACGACCGGCTGGTGATCCAGTTTGGCGTCGTACAGGCCGTTCAACAAATGAATCGCGCCAGGCCCTGACGTCGCCAGACAAACGCCGACTTCACCTGTGAACTTCGCGTGCGCGCAGGCCATGAACGCGGCCATCTCCTCATGGCGGGTTTGGATGAATTGCATCCGCTCCTCAGCTCGCTCCAACGCGCCGAGGATGCCGTTAATGCCATCGCCGGGATACCCGTAGATCCGTTGAATGCCCCAATCCAGCAACCGCTGGATTAAGTAGTCGCTCGCGGTCTTGCTCATGATTCGTCCTTTCGACTATGCCCAACACCCGATCAATCCGCAGAAGAGCTCGTAATTAACTCTCTTCGAATCGACCGTCTTTTCAATTGGAGCGCACCCGAAATTCCCCCCGAAATTGCGGTGGTGATTTCCCGGAAAACGGATTCGTGTTTGCACCGGTTTCTCGTTCAGGGCTTTTACCGCGGCGAATGCCGTTGCGATTGCTCAAATGGTTTTGAGCTAATTATTTGGCGAAAGGGGGCCGATCCCCACTGCGCTGTCGCTCGGGCGGATCTCCGGTGGAATCGAGCTCGCTTGGAGGGCGCCATCGAGTTGCTCGCAAGAATCTTCTGGTGAAGTTTAAATCGCCAATGAAACCCGGGGCAGGCCTCCGGAAGAGTGGGAATTCCATAGATGGGGCAGATCTTTCACCGCCGAACCAATACCGTCGCCCGGGCGAGTGTTGCGGCGTTAGTCCTCTTAGTGGCAGCTCTGTGGTGGACTTTGAATGCGCTCGAATGGTCGCCCTTCGCGACTCGGGTTCGTGTTCCGCGCGACCAACCAGTCCCCTTCAGCCATCAGCATCACGTCGCTGGCTTGGGCATTGATTGCCGTTATTGCCATGCGTCTGTCGAAACTTCGGCCTTCGCAGGAATGCCCCCGACGGAAACCTGCATGACTTGCCATTCCCAAGTCTGGACCGATGCGCCCATGCTTCAACCCGTCCGAAACAGCCTGGCCCACTCCACTCCGCTTCACTGGACCCGCGTTAACGACCTGCCCGAGTTCGTTTTCTTCGACCATAGCATTCACGTTCGGCAAGGGGTTGGTTGTTCCACTTGCCATGGACGCGTCGACCGCATGCCGCTCACCTGGAAAGCGCACAGCCTTTACATGAAGTGGTGTTTGGAGTGCCACAAAGATCCGGCGCGCTTCGTCCGACCGCGTTCCGAGATCTTCAATATGAATTGGGCGCCGCCCGAAAACCAAGCCGTCACCGGCCGCGCGTTGGTCAAAGAGTACAATATCCGCACCGAACAACTCACGGACTGCGGGATTTGCCACCGATGAATTCAACCTGGCATCCCAAGTACTGGCGGAGCATCCACAATCTCTCCGGAGAACACCGCGCCAGTTGCCGGAATGAATTCCCGCCCGGCGCCAGTGAATGGTCCAATCCCGTGACCCGCCGGCAGTTCATAGAATTGGCCGGGGGTTCGCTCGCCCTGGCCGGATTCGCCTCGTGCACACGCCAACCCCGCCAGAAAATCGTTCCTTTCGTTCACCAACCCGAAGGCATGACTCCGGGCGAACCGTTATTCTTCGCCACCGCGATGCCGTTCGATGGATTTGGGATTGGCCTGCTCGCCAAAAGCCGCGAAGGCCGTCCCATCAAAGTCGAAGGCAACCCGCAACATCCCGCTTCGCTCGGCGGAAGCTCCGCCTTCGCCCAAGCCTCCATCTTGAGCCTTTATGATCCGGACCGATCGCAAGCGGTCATTCACGGCGGGCAGATCAGCAATTGGTCAAGTTTTCAGTTGGCGCTTTATGAGGCTTCCATTGCGCAAGAGCGAAAACATGGCGCAGGCCTGCGTCTCTTAAGTGAAACGATCACTTCGCCAACCCTCGCGGCGCAACTCCGCGCGGTCCTAAAGAAATTTCCGGAAGCGCGCTGGCATCAATTTCAGCCCGTTTGCCGCGATGCCGCTCGAGAGGGGGCGAAGTTGGCGTTTGGCGAATTCGTGGAAGCGCACCTGAAGCTCGACCGCGCCGCGGTGATTGTTTCGTTTGAATCCGATTTTCTGTTCGCGCATCCGGACGCTTTGCGATACGCGCGCGAATTCACGACTGGCCGGCGTCGGACTGGACCTGATGAAGCGATGTCGCGTCTTTACGTTTTGGAAAGCACGCCCTCGATTACCGGTTCGATGGCGGACCATCGGCTGACGATCGCGTCGAGTGAGATCGAACAATTCGCCGGGTTGCTCGCGCGAAAGCTCGGAATTCCCGGCGCTGGAAATGTTGGCATTGGCCCAACGGCGTGGCAGCGATTCATCAACACTCTCGCGCAGGAGTTGAACGCCAATCACGGCCGCAGCTTGCTCGTCGCGGGAGAACAACAGCCCGCAGCGGTGCACGCGCTGGTTCACCGCATGAACGATCAGCTGGGCAATCGCGGCAAAACGGTTGTTTACACCGCATCGGCGGAAGCCAATCCGGTCAATCAAACCAATGATCTCGCTGAACTCAGCGAGGAGATGGAGCGCGGCGCGGTCGAGGTGTTGCTGATCGTTGGAGGCAATCCCGGGCTCACCGCGCCGGCTGATTTTGAATTCGCGGCGCGTCTCGAGCGCGTTCCGCTGCGAGTGCATTTGGATATCGAGCGGAACGAAACGGCCGACCGTTGTCACTGGCATTTGCCCGGGCTCCATTATCTCGAAAGTTGGAGCGACATTCGCGCGTTCGACGGAACGGTCTCGCTTATCCAGCCGTTGATCGAACCGATTCACGGCGGCCATTCGCCGCACGAGTTGCTGGATATGCTGCTGCATCCCCCGCCCCGGCTGGCGTATGACGTTGTGCGTGAGTTCTGGAAAGAGCAGAACCTTTGGCCTGATTTCGAGCGCGGCTGGCGCCGAGCCTTGCACGCCGGATTCATTGAAGGGACCGCCCTCGCGCCAAAGAACGTCACACCCAGATTTTCAAAGGGCGCCGAACCTTTAACCGCTTCCGCCCCGGAACAACCCCAAGCGCGATCTTTGGAAGTTGTTTTTCGACCGGACCCATCAGCGTGGGATGGGCTCTACGCGAACAATGCCTGGCTGCAAGAACTCCCCAAACCAATTCAAAAGCTGACCTGGGATAACGCGGTTTTCGTGAGCCCGGCATTGGCCGCACGCGAGCGCCTGCGCAACGGCGATGTCATTGAGATTGATTTTGCCAAGCGTTCGATTCAAGCCCCGGTCTGGATCGTTCCTGGCCAGGCGGAGAATTCGTTGACGCTCACGCTCGGGTACGGCCGGAGGGGCAAGACCGCGGCGGGTTACAACGCTTACCCAATTCGCGTTTCCAACGCGCTCTGGTTTGCCCGAGGCGCGCTCCTCCAGAAGACCGGCAAGAAATATCAGCTCGTTAGCACGCAGGATCATCACGAACTCCAAAGCGACGAACGCCAAATCGTGCGCGAGATCGATTGGCGAACCTTGCAGAAAAATCCCGGAGCTCTCCGCGCCACCGTTGAGGCGCCGCCGCCGTCCGAAACGCTCTTCAATCCGGACGAACATCCGTACCACCTGAATAAATGGGGCATGGCCATCGATCTCACGGCGTGCATCGGCTGCAACGCGTGCGTCGCGGCGTGTCAGGCGGAAAACAATATTCCCGTCGTTGGCAAACACGAGGTCGCCAACGGCCGGGAAATGCACTGGATTCGGATCGATTCCTATTTTCGCGGCCCGCCGGAAAATCCGGCGATCACTCACGCGCCGGTTCCGTGCATGCATTGCGAGAACGCGCCGTGTGAAGTGGTCTGTCCAGTCGAAGCAACGGTACACGATCGCGAAGGGCTGAACCTGCAAGTGTACAACCGGTGCATCGGCACCCGCTATTGCTCGAACAATTGTCCCTGGAAAGTGCGCCGGTTTAATTTTCTCCAGTATGCCAATTACCAGAAAAAGGAAATGGAACCGGTCTGGAACCCCGAAGTGACCGTGCGCTGGCGGGGCGTGATGGAGAAATGCACGTTTTGCATTCAGCGGCTCAGCGCGGCGCGGATTTCGGCGAAGAAAGAGAATCGGCCGGTGCGAGAGAATGAAATCGTTCCAGCCTGCGCGCAAGCTTGCCCAGCCGACGCGATTGTCTTGGGCGACTTGAATCAGCGAGAGCACCGCGTGAATCGGCTGAAGGCATCGCCGTTGAATTATTCAATGCTCGGGCAGTTGAACACGCGACCGCGCACGACGTATCTCGCGAGGCTGCGCAATCCGCATCCGGCGTTAACCGTTGCATGAGCGAGATTCTTCCCAAACCAGACCGCGCGAAATCATCGGAAACGAGGCCAGCGCTGAGCCCGCTGGGTTATCCGCTGCCGCTGCTTAGCCCCGGGGAAACCTATGAGTCTGTCACGCATAAAATTTCCGCCATAGTGCTCGGACGAACGCCGCGCGCGTGGCTGGGCGGATTCGCGGTGGCGTTCTCGTTGTTGATGCTGTTTCTGATTGCGATTGGTTACCTGCTCTTCCGCGGCGTTGGGATTTGGGGAATCAACATTCCCGTGGCCTGGGGATTTGCGATTGTGAATTTTGTCTGGTGGATTGGGATTGGCCACGCCGGCACGTTCATCTCGGCGATCCTGCTGCTGGTCCATCAAAAATGGCGGACCTCCATCAACCGGCTGACCGAGGCGATGACACTGTTCGCAGTCGCGTGCGCGGGAATGTTTCCGCTGCTGCACCTTGGCCGGCCGTGGGTGTTTTATTGGATCATCCCGTATCCCGACACGATGGGACTTTGGCCGCAATTCCGCAGCCCGCTCGTCTGGGACCTCTTTGCGGTGTTCACCTACTTCACGGTTTCGCTGGTTTTTTGGTACATCGGTTTGATTCCGGATCTGGCCACGTTGCGCGACCGAGCCAAGACACGGCGCAAACAAGTCGTGTACGGCGCTCTCGCCATGGGTTGGCGCGGGTCTGCCCGGCATTGGCAACGGCATCAAACGGCGTATCTGATCCTGGCTGGATTGGCGACACCGCTGGTGCTGTCGGTGCACAGCGTGGTCAGCTTTGATTTTTCCGTCGCGCTCGTGCCCGGCTGGCATTCGACGATTTTCCCGCCCTACTTCGTCGCCGGGGCGATTTATTCCGGGTTCGCCATGGTGCTGAACATTGTCATCCCGCTGCGAAAGTTTTATCGGCTCGAAACGTTCATCACGAAACGGCACTTGAACAACATGGGGAACATTCTCTTGGCGACCGGCTGGATGGTGGCTTACGGCTACATCATGGAAGGCTTCATGGCGTGGCACAGCGGCGATGTTTTCGAGGAATACATGATGGCCAACCGCGCCCTTGGCCCGTACGGCTGGATTTTTTGGGCGTTGCTCTGCCTGAACGTGGTCGTGCCGCAAGCGCTCTGGTCGCGACGAGTTCGGACCAGCCCGCTGCTGCTCTTCACGGTCGCGCTCGCCATCAATATTGGAATGTGGGTCGAACGATTCGTCATTGTCGTCGGCAGTTTGCACCGGGATTTTCTGCCGTCGAGCTGGGCGATGTATTCGCCGACGATTTGGGACTGGGCGACCTTGGCGGGGAGCATCGGGCTTTTTTTAACGCTGCTTTTCTTGTTCATCCGGCTCCTGCCGATGATCTCGATTAGCGAAGTGCGTGAATTGATTTTGGAACGGAGCCAACCCGCGCACCGAGCGGAGGGATGAGCGGAGGGAGGGAGGGATTAATGGATTAATGGATTAATGGATGAGTGGATGAATGGATGGATGCATGGTTGGTTGGACGGTTGGAGGGATGACTGGATGAGTGGATGAGTGGATGTATGGAGGAGAACGATCGAATCTTCGGGTTGCTGGCTGAGTTCGAGGATCATGAAGAATTGCTCGAGGCAGTTCGGCAAGCGCGGGCGGAGGGATACCGCCGCATGGACGCTTACTCGCCGTTCCCCGTGGATGGATTGGCCGAAGCGCTCGGGCTGCGGACCAATTCGGTTCCGTTTTGGTGCCTGGTCGGCGGGATTGGCGGAGGATTGACCGGTTACGGCATGCAGCTCTATGCGATGGCGATTGATTACCCGCTCAACGTGGGCGGCCGCCCCTTGAATAGCTGGCCGATGTTCATCCCAATCACCTTTGAGTTGACCATCCTCGGCGCTGCGCTCTCGGCCGTTTTCGCGATGTTCGTTTTGAACCGCCTGCCCGAACCGTATCACCCTGTCTTCGGCGCGGCAGGGTTCGACCGCGCGAGCGTTGATCGATTCTTCCTCCTGATTCAAGCGGACGATCCAATCTTTGAAATCGAACGCGCCCTGCGATTCCTGTGGGCGACTGGCGCGGCGCACGTGGAGGAAGTGCTGAAATGAAACGGACGCGCCAAGTGAGACGGGTGGTTCAGGCGGGAGTCGCGCTGCTCTTGGCGTGCCTCGCGGTGGGTTGCCGGCGCGACATGTTCAGCCAGCCGAAATACAATCCGCTCGAGCCGAGCGCACTTTTCAAAGATGGCGCCTCAGCCCGGCCGCTGGTGGCGCACACGGTGGCGCGAGGCCACCTCGATGAGAACGAACCATTTTTTACCGGCTTCGCGCACGGCAAGCTGATCGAGGCCTTTCCGGTCCGAATCACCCGGTCGGCACTCGAACGCGGACGGGAACGGTTTGAGATTTATTGCGCGGTTTGCCATGGCCGCGTCGGCGACGGACACGGACCGATCGTTCAACGCGGCTTTCCAGCCCCTCCTTCTTTTCACATCGAGCGACTGCGGACCGCGCCGCCAGGCCATTTCTTCGACGTGATCACGCGCGGTTATGGAGTCATGTTTTCGTATGCGACGCGAGTGGAACCGGCCGATCGCTGGGCCATCGTCGCGTATATCCGCGCCCTGCAATTGAGCCAGGGAGCGCCGGCCAAGGAATTGCCGGCGGCCGAGCGGGAAAAATTGGGCGCCTTGCCATGAACCTGAGCTCCTCACCCTCACCCTCTCCCCGCGCGAATTTGAGCGGCGGAATGAATCGCCCGGGGAGAGAGAAGAAAGGGAACGTTCGTGGCCCCAATGCGCGTGAGAACATTGGAAGTGGAGGCTTGCCATGAACGAAACGCTTCGGCGCCGCCTTGTCCGAATGCAGCGGCTGACGCTCATCAGCGGGTTGATCGGCTTGGCTGCGGCGGGCCTGGGCGCGTGGCTGAGCGCGGCGGAATTTTTTCGCGGCTACCTCTTCGGTTACCTTTTCTGGCTCGGCCTCGGATTGGGCTGTCTGGCCGTCGTGATGATCCATCATTTGACCGGCGGCGGCTGGGGTTTTGTGACGCGGCGCTTTCTCGAGGCCGGAATGATGACCTTGCCGCTGATGCTTTTCCTGTTTGTGCCGCTATTTTTCGGATTGGGCGATTTGTATCCGTGGGCGCGGCGGGCGGAAGTTGCGGCAAACCCATTGCTGCAGAAAAAAGCGATCTACTTGAACGCTCCGGGTTTTATTGGGCGCACGCTGTTCTTCTTTGTGATTTGGCTGACGCTGGCGTGGTTACTCCGGCGCTGGTCAGCCTTGCAGGATCGGATTCAAAATCCGGGGCCGACCCGCCGCCTGCGCGCTTTGAGCGGGCCTGGCCTCGTGATTTATCCGTTAACCGCAACGTTCGCGTATGTGGACTGGGTCACGTCGCTCGAACCGCAATGGCATTCGACGATGTTCCCGCTGATTGTTTTGATCGGGCAAGTGCTCACCAGCTTCTCGTTCGCGACGCTCTGGCTTGTTTATTTCAAGGCGATCCAACCGCTCGCCGGCGCTGTCACCCTGAAACATTTTCATGACTTGGGAAATTTGCTCCTGACATTTGTGATGTTTTGGACGTACGTGGCGTTCGGCCAATTCCTCGTGATTTACTCCGGCAATCTGCCGCACGAAATCGCCTGGTACCTGCGCCGGATCGCGGGCGGCTGGAAATGGGTGCTGGCGGCCCTCGCGTTGGTTCATTTTTTCCTGCCATTCTTTCTGCTGCTGTTCCGCGTCATGAAACAGCGAACGCCACACCTCGTGAAAATCGCCGGCGCCATTTTCGCGATTCATATTGTGGAAGTGTTTTGGATGGTGATGCCATCGTTCGAGGCGGGCGGGGTTGGCTGGAAAACGTTGGGCTCGTCCGCGGCATCGTTTGTCGGAATCGGCGGCCTGTGGCTGGCCATGTTCTTTTTCTCGCTGCAAAAATATTCGTTGCTCCCGCGGAACGATCCGCGAATCCAACAACTCCTGGCGCATGCGGAATAATTCCGAAAACATTCTTCCCGAGGAAGCGCACGAGCGCGGCCACGAATTCGAGGAACCGTCCGTCGCGGGCATTGCCGCAGTCGCGCTTGGCTTGATCACGGCCCTCGCGCTTTTTTTGGCGGTGTTGCTCTGGATTTATCAACAAGCCGCCACCCGGCCGCCTCGACCAGAAACAAGCAACCCGCCGGCAACAGCGCGCGGTTTTCCATTGCCCCGGCTGCAATTGTCGCCTCCGGTCGAACTTGTAAGACTCCGTTCGAACGAAGATTCGATTCTCAACTCATACGGCTGGATCGATCAAACCAATGGGCTGGCTCGCATCCCGATCAATCGAGCAATCGAGATCCTGAGCGAGCGGGGTCTTCCCGTTTTGAATCTGACCAACGCGGCGGCGCGAAAAACGGAATTGGATTTGATCCAGGAACGGAGGCAGGAATGAGGCGGCGGCTCGGCATCTGCGCCCTTTTGTTTTTCCGCGTCACGCTTCACGCGATCTCCGATTCGGATCTGGGGAGCATTCAGTTCGACCAGAAAATAAGCCAGCTCGTCTCGCGCGATTTAGTTTTTCGGGACGAAACCGGGAAGAATGTCAGCCTCGACAGCTTTTTGGACAAGCGTCCAGTGCTTCTCCTGATGGGCTATTACAAATGTCCGATGCTCTGCAACATGGCACTGAATGGAATGGTGGAGTGTCTCCAGGATTTGCGCGGGGCGGGCCAAGACCGCTTTCAGCTCATCTTCGTGAGCATCGATCCAAAGGAAACGCCGGCGCTGGCGGCGGCGAAAAAGGAAATTTACCTCAAGCGGTACGGCCGAAAGAACGCAGCGGAGCAATGGCATTTCCTCACCGGCGCTCAGGCGTCAATCACCGCGCTGTCTGAGCAAATTGGATTTCATTCCGTTTACGATCCTGCGACCGGCCAATACGCGCATCCGAGTGGTTTTGTGGTTTTGACGCCGAGGGGCCGCATTTATCGATATTTCTTCGGCATTCAATTTTCGGCGGCGGAGTTGGACCAGAGCTTGCGCAGCGCGTCGAGCGAAAAAACCGGATCGCGCGTCAAAGAATTCATTTTGCTCTGCTTTCATTACGCTCCGCTGAAAGGGAAATATGCCGCCATCGTCCTGGCGGTGGTCCGCGGGGCGGGAGTTGCGACGCTGGGCGGGCTTGCGTTCATCTTGTGGCGAGGAACGAAGCGAGCTCGCCTCACCCGCGCGGGAGGAGGCGGGAAATGAGCTTTCCATTTTTTCCAGCACAAGCCTCGTCCTCGGCCGAGCAGGTCGATCATCTGTTTTTCGGCCTTTTGGCGTTGAGCGGCCTGGTCCTGCTGATCGTGTTCGCGCCGATGATTTTCTTTTTGTTCAAGTACCGGCGTGGGATGCGAGTGAACCGCCGGCTCCGTTCTTCCTCCGCGGTTCGGCTGGAAATCATCTGGACAGCCGTGTCGCTCTTGCTTTCGACCGGACTGTTTGCCTGGGGGGCGAAGGTTTATCTGGACCTCGAGCGCCCTCCGGCTGGCGGTTTGGAAATTCATGTCATCGGCAAACAATGGATGTGGAAAGCGCAACACGCGGAAGGCAACCGCGAGATCAATGAATTGCACGTGCCCGCTGGGCAAACGGTGCGCCTCATCCTGGCCACCGAAGACGTGATCCACAGCTTTTATTTGCCGGCGTTCCGGATCAAGCAAGACGCTGTGCCGGGGCGTTACACGCAGGAATGGTTTCTCGCGAAAAAGCCGGGAACGTACCATTTATTCTGCGCCGAGTATTGCGGCGCGAAGCATTCGCAGATGATCGGCCGCATCGTGGTTATGCCGCCGGCAGAATATGAGAACTGGCTGAAGAACGGCCAGCCGGCAGAGTCGCTGGCTCGCGGCGGCGAACGGTTGTTTCGCGAACTCGACTGCAGCGGCTGCCACATGGGAAGCACCGTGGTGCGCTCGCCGCGTCTTGAAGGAATCTATGGCAAACCGGCGCCGCTCGCGAACGGTCAATTTCAGGTCGCGAACGAACAGTATTTGCGCGATTCGATTTTGCTGCCGCAAGCGCAGATCGCGGCGGGTTACGAGCCGCTCATGCCGACGTTCAAAGGACGCGTGAGCGAAGAGGAACTCGTGCAACTGATCGCTTACATCAAAAGCTTGGGAGACCAGCGCGCCCCATGAGAACGGTCGAGTCAGGGCGAGTCAGGCCAGTCCAACCGCGCGAGAATTACCTGAGCGCGGGCGACACTGTCAGCTCCTGGCTTTTGACCACGGACCATAAGCGGATCGGGCTTTTATACCTGGCGTCGATTTTGTTTTTCTTCGCGATCGCCGCAGCCGCCGCAGCGTTGATGCGGATCGAACTGATCACTCCGAAAGGCGATTTGGTCGCTTCGGAAACGTACAACAAGCTTTTCACCGTTCACGGGGTGCTGATGGTTTGGTTTTTTTTAATTCCATCCATTCCAGCGGTGCTGGGGAACTTCGTGATTCCGCTGATGATTGGCGCTCGCGACGTCGCTTTTCCGAAGCTGAACTTGCTCAGCTGGTATTTGTTCATCGCCGGCGGCGCGCTGGCGGTTTATTCGATCGTGCGGGGAGGAGTGGATACTGGCTGGACGTTCTACACGCCGTACAGCAGCACTTTTTCCCAGACACACGTCATCTCGATGGCGGCGGGAATTTTTGTGGCCGGCTTCAGCTCGATTATCACGGGGATGAATTTCCTGATCACGATTCAGAAAATGCGCGCGCCCGGGCTGACCTGGTTCCGGTTGCCGCTGTTCATCTGGTCGATGTTTGCCACCAGCATGATTTTGGTTCTGGCGACGCCGGTGCTGGCCATCACCCTCGCTTTGATGTCGCTCGAGCGGATCTGGGGAATCGGCATCTTCGATCCGAAACTGGGCGGCGACCCGATCCTGTTTCAGCACCTGTTTTGGTTTTACTCGCATCCGGCGGTTTACATCATGATTTTGCCGGGAATGGGCGTGGTCAGCGAGGTCATCGCCTGTTTTTCGAAGAAGCAGATTTTCGGCTATCACTTCGTGGCCTTCTCGAGTCTCGCAATCGCCGTGATCGGTTTTCTGGTGTGGGGCCATCACATGTTTGTGAGCAGCCAATCGCTTTATGCCGGCGTTGTCTTTTCGTTTCTTAGCTTTTTGGTGGCGGTCCCCTCTGCCATCAAAGTCTTCAACTGGACCGCGACGCTTTATAAGGGATCGATTTCGTTCGAGACGCCGATGCTGTATGTGCTCGGATTTATCGGGCTGTTTACGGTCGGCGGGTTGACCGGTTTATTTCTCGCGGCGCTGGGCGTGGACGTTCACGTGACCGACACCTATTTTGTGGTGGCGCATTTTCACTACATCATGGTCGGAGGGATGGTGACGGCGTTCATGGGGGGGTTGCACTTTTGGTGGCCGAAAATGACCGGCCGATTGTATCCGGAAAGATTGGGACAATTGGCCGCGCTCATCACGTTCATTGGGTTCAATCTGACCTTTTTCCCGCAATTCATTTTAGGCTATCTCGGCATGCCGCGGCGGTACCATGCGTATCCGGACGAATTTCAGGTTTACAATGTGCTCTCGTCCGCGGGCGCGTCGATTCTCGGGGTGGGTTACCTCTTGCCGCTGATTTATCTGGTCTGGTCGTTGCGGCATGGAAAGCGGGCGGAGGAGAATCCGTGGCAGGCGACCGGCTTGGAATGGCAGACAAGTTCGCCGCCGCCGGTTCACAATTTTGAAGAAACGCCCATCGTGACGGAGCAGGCTTATCATTATCCGCCATTGGGCGAGGAGGAAGAGCATGCCTGAACCTGCGCGCGCGCTGGCGGAGCAATTCGATGATTTATCGCAGCAACGGGAGGCGTGCGAATTGGGGATGTGGACATTTCTGGCCACTGAAGTCCTTTTTTTCGGCGGGCTGTTCCTGGCCTACATTGTTTACCGCGGCGAATACCCGCAAGAATTTGCGGAAGCCAGCCGGCGCACCGAGTTGGTCTTAGGAACGCTCAACACAGCGATTTTGTTGACGAGCAGTTTGACGATGGCGCTGGCGGTTCAAGCGGCGCGAGCCTTTCAAACGCGGCAATTGGTCGTCCGCCTGACGCTGACCGTTCTGCTCGGATCGATTTTTTTGGCCGTGAAAGGATTCGAGTATCACAAAGAAATCAGCGAGCACCTGCTGCCGGGAGCGCATTATTCGCTGGCCGGAAGCAAGCGCGGGGAAATTTTCTTCTATCTCTATTTTGCGATGACGGGCCTGCACGCGTTGCACGTCTTGGCGGGGATTTGCTTGTTGAGCGGCATGGCGGTGCTGGCGCTGCGGCGGCGCTTCACGAGCGTTTATTATCACCCTGTGGAAATTTCCGGACTGTATTGGCACTTCGTCGATATCGTCTGGGTGTTTTTGTATCCGTTAATTTATTTGATTGGCCTCCGATGAAGACGCCGGCGCCAACGCGGGTTTACTGGATTATTTGGGCAAGCTTGCTCGGCTTGCTGGGGCTGACCTTCGGCGCGGCGCGGCTGAACTTGGGTCAATTCAACTCGGTCGTTGCCTTAACGATTTCGGTGGCGAAGACGGTGCTCATTCTTCTTTTCTTCATGCACCTCCGGGAATCGAAACGCATCACTTGGGTTTACGTCGCGGCGGGATTGTTCTGGCTGGGGCTGCTGGTGGCGCTGACGTTGAGCGATTACTGGACGCGAAATCTCGCGGCGGTTTCGAAATAGCGGCGAGTGCCAATGCGCGCCGTGCGATTGACTTCCGCGGCCAGGTTTGAAAAAACCTTCCGAGAAAGGTTTAACCCAACGCCAGTTTTGCCGTTATAGGCGAGGAACCAAGGCTGTTCAATGAACCTACGATTTGTTTTTGGCGGCGGCGCGCTCTGCTCCGAAGGCCATCTCCGGCCATTGGCCGGGAAAGCTCGAGACCAGCAGGCCTGGAGATTTCGATCGGTGACGTGGGCTGGGTTGCTCGCGGCATGCCTGTTTCAAATGACGGCCAAGTGCGCCGAACCCGAAGCCAAGCAAAAAGCGGCTCCATCGGGCGACCTGACCGAAATCCCCATTGAAGAGCTGATGAACATCGAGGTGGTGTCCCCCGGCCGGACGCCGCAGAAGGTTTCCCAAACGACGGCGGCGGTGGCGGTGATCACGCAAGAAGAGATCCGCCGATCGGGAGCGCGCACGATTGCCGAGGCGTTGCGAATGGCGCCTGGATTGGACGTGGCGCGCATTGATTCGAGCCGCTGGGCCATCAGTTCGCGCGGGTTCAACGATTTTTTTGCGAACAAGCTGTTGGTTTTGATGGACGGCAGGAGCGTTTACACCCCGCTGTTTTCGGGAGTGTTTTGGGATGTGCAAGACACGCTGCTCGAGGACATCGATCGGATCGAAGTGATTCGCGGGCCTGGCGCCACCCTCTGGGGAGCGAATGCGGTGAACGGCGTGATCAACATCATCACGAAAAATTCGCGCAACACGCAAGGGGCCCTGATCACGGGTGGCGCTGGCAATGAGGAAACCGGCTTTGGCGGGATTCGTTACGGCGGCAAGCTCGGGGAGAATGCGTATTACCGCGCCTACGTGAAATATTTTAACCACGATGATTTTGTCGATCTGACGGGCAAGGACGGCGCAGACGAATGGCAGATGTGGCGAACCGGCTTCCGCACGGACTGGAAAGTTTCCGAAACGGACGCGCTGCGGTTGCAGGGCGATTATTATACGGGCGCCGCCGGCCAACAGGTCACGGTTTTGGTGCAACCGACTTTTCCCCCGCCGGTGTTTGCGCGCACCTTGAGCGGCAGCGCGGATGTTTCAGGCGGAAATGTGCTCGCCTCCTGGAAACATGACTTCTCCGACACCTCGGATATGGGCTTGCAGATGTATTACGATCGAACGGACCGCCGGGACCGCGTGCACGAGGAAGGTCGCGATACGTATGATTTAGATTTCCAGCACCGGTTCGGCTTGGGCGAGCGCCAGGAAATCCTCTGGGGACTGGGCTATCGTTACACGCAGGATCATCTGCGCGATGGCAAAGATGGGACTGGGAGCATTTTATTCGAGCCGGATTCCCGGGGGGTGCAACTTTACAGTTCGTTTTTGCAGGATGAAATCACGCTTTGGCCTGACCGGTTGAAATTCACCGTCGGCTCAAAATTTGAACACAACGATTACACCGGGTTTGAGGTGCAGCCAAACGCGCGGCTGTTGTGGACACCAGATGAGAAGCAGAGCATTTGGGCGGCGGTTTCGCGGGCCGTTCGCACGCCAGCCCGGTTCGAACACAATCTGATGACATGGTTCGCGCAGCCGCCCAATTTTTTGCCGCCGGCCATCCTGACAGGGAACTCGGATTTCGAATCCGAAAAATTGATCGCGTATGAACTCGGTTACCGCGTCCAACCGCTCCGGCGGGTTTCGTTTGACGTGGCCGGGTTTTACAATGTTTACGACGACTTGCGCATCATTGCGCCATTCGGCTCGATCCCTTCGCCACCGCCGCTGCCCGCAACCACGCTCTATCAAGTGGAAAACGGGATGAAGGGCGAGACGTATGGAATTGAAATCGCGACGACCTGGAACCCGACCGATTTCTGGAAGCTCAGCGCCGGCTACACCTTTCTGGAAATGCAAATGCACCGGACGCAGGCCACGGTCACGCCGGGCACGGCCGAATATCTCGAAGGGGAAAGCCCGCAGCACCAGTTTCAGCTCCGCTCGTATCTGGATCTGCCGCACCATGTGCAGCTCGATTCGGCCGCGTATTACGTGGACAATCTTCCGGCGCGCCACGTCGAGAATTACATTCGCTGGGATGGCCGCCTTGGCTGGCAGCCCGTCACGAACTTCGACATCAGCTTCGTGGTGCAAAACATTTTGGACGACCGGCATCAGGAATTTGGCCCGGGATTTCTGGTGACACCGATGCAGATTGAAAGGAGTTACTTTGTGCAACTGACGTGGCGATTTTGATCGAAGGTTAAGTGGCTCAACCTGCATGAACGGTCACTCTGCCCAACCCTGGCGGCGCTGCTGGCGCAACGCATCGCTCTTCTCCAGCGCGCTTTTCTTGCTGGCGATGCTCTGGAGCCGCGCCGCTGAAATCGGCCCGGCCACCGAGTATCAGGTCAAAGCGGCGTTCCTCTATAATTTCGCGCGCTTCATCGACTGGCCGAAAGAGAACTTTGCCACCACCAACTCGCCCATCGTTTTCGGTTTCGCGGGCGAGCTGCCGTTCCAAAATGAGGTGGAACAAATGCTGCGCGGAAAAACGATCAACTCGCACCCGGTCGTGGTGACGCGTTTTCCCGACGGACTTCCCACCGGGCCCGCTGACGTGCTTTTCATCAGCCGCTCCGAACGCCATCATCTCGACCAAATTTTGCGCGCGGTCCGCTCGAAGCCCACCCTGACGGTCGGGGACGGCCTCGATCGCTTTCTGCAAACCGGCGGCATGATCAACTTCGTCATTGAAGATCGGAAAGTTCGGTTTGAGATCAATGCCACCTCCGCGGAAAAGACCGGCCTGAAAATCAGCTCCAAATTGCTGCGCCTCGCTGTCCGCGTGCAGGAAGATAGAGCCGCCCAATGACGCCGGATGAGACCTTTCCGCGATATCTCGATACGATTTAAGCTGGTCGTCATTATCATGCTCACCACAGGGGCGGCCCTGTTTCTCGCCAGTTCCGCCTTCCTGGTCTTCGACTTTTTCACCTTCCGCAAAGCGATGGTGCGGGATTTGGTGAACCTCGCTCAACTCACGGCCGACAATTGCAATGGCAGCTTGCGCTTCCGCATTCCGGAAGATGCCGACCCGATCCTCGCCTCATTCAAAGCCCGGCCGCACGTCGTGTTTGCCTGCATCCTCGACGAAAACGAAGAGGTCTTTGCTTCGTATCCAACGGGAGCTCCCCCGGCCAATTTTCTGCCGCCCCGGCCGTGGCAACTCGGCTATCACCTTGCCAAAACGCGACTCGATGTCTTTGTGCCCATTCGTGACAAGGGAGAAGTCATCGGAAAAATGTATCTGCAGGCAGAACTCTCCCAGGTCTACTCCCGGCTCGTCCAGTATAGCGGCATTGCGGCGCTGGCGGTTTTCCTCTCTTTAGGAGCGGCGCTGTTGCTTTCCGCCAAACTGCAGGCGCTCATCTCGCGGCCCGTTTTGCACCTGGCTGAAACCGCGCGGCAAGTTTCCGGAGGAAAGAATTATTCGCTCCGCGCCGCCAAAGAAGGAGGGGACGAATTGGGCGAACTGATCGACGCCTTCAACGACATGTTGACGCAGATTCAATTCCGCGATTCAGCCTTGCAAAAAGGCCGCGATGAACTCGAAGCGCGCGTCGGGGAACGGACCCGCGAATTGCAAGCGGAGATTGCCGAGCGCAAGGAGACGGAGGCAAAGCTCAAAACGCTGGCGGCCCAACTCGAGCGGAGCAACCGCGAACTGCAAGCCTTCGCCTACGTAGCCTCCCACGATCTGCAAGAGCCGCTCAGAAAAGTGCAAGCCTTTGGCGACCGGCTCCGGGCCAAGTGCCGCGCCGCGTTGAGTGAAGAAGGGTGCGATTACCTCGAACGGATGCAAAACGCCGCGCGGCGCATGCAAAATCTGATTGATGATCTGCTGTTGTTCTCGCGCGTTTCAACCCAGACCCGGCCGTTCGAATCGAGCTCGCTTGGAAAAATTGTTCGGGAAGTGTTATCCGATCTGGAAGTGCGGGTGCAGCAGACCGGAGGCAAAGTCGCGGTCGAGGAACTGCCCGTGTTGGAAGCGGACCCGATGCAAATGCGGCAACTCTTTCAAAACCTGTTGAGCAACGCGCTCAAGTTTCACCGGCCAGGCGTGCCGCCAGAAGTGCGAGTCAGGTCGAGAATCCTGCCGGCTGGAAACGAAACCGAGAACGGAACCCGGGAATATTGCGAGATCGAAATCGAAGATAATGGGATCGGTTTCGAAGAAAAATATCTCGACCGAATCTTCGCGGTGTTCCAACGTCTTCATCCGCGCGGGACGTACGAAGGCACCGGGATCGGATTGGCGATTTGCCGGAAAATCGCCGAACGCCACGGCGGCTCGATCAGCGCGCGGAGCGCCCCAGGGCACGGCGCCGTTTTTGTCGTGAAGTTGCCCTTGACACATTCGAATGCAAACAACAACGAGATTCCCGAAAAGCTCGCCCATTACGATTCTGTTGGCGGATGATGATCCGGACGATCGCTTGCTCCTGCGGGATGCCTTAACCGAAACCGGCGCCGTCTTCGATTTGCGGTGCGTTAACGACGGCGAAGAGTTGCTCGATTATTTGCTCGGACGCAACAGTTACGCCGAACCGGAACGCGCCCCCGCGCCTGGCTTGATTTTGCTCGATCTGAATATGCCGCGAAAAGACGGCCGGGAAGCGCTCCACGACATCAAAACAAATCCGCTCCTGCGCAGCATTCCAGTGATCGTGCTCACCACCTCCAAATCCGAGGACGATATTCTTCGCAGCTACAGTTCCGGCGTGAATTCGTACATCGCGAAGCCATCCACGTTTGATGGGTTGGTCGGAATCATGCAGATCGTCGGCCGGTACTGGCTGCAAACGGCGGAGTTGCCTACCCGAGGGTGACGCGCCTGGCCGGGTCAGGCGTGGCCGTAAGCATTCTTGTTTGCGAGTTACGGGAGCTTTCCAACTCTTCCTTCAACCAGGCGATTGGAAAATCGCCCTCATCCGCAAGCTTGGAAGGCTGCGCTACATCAGGTTTCGCGCTTCGACTCAACGCAGTTTCAAACCGTGTGTGCGCACTGAAAAACCTTCCGTCTCACGCAGCGCAACCAGCGCTTTGATCCCGGGCCGAATCGCGGCCAGTTTCGCCAGCCCTTCCCCACCGAGGGTTAACAGCGCGGTTGATAACGCGTCTGTTTCCATTGCGGACGGCAGCACCACCGCGGCCAAGAGAGATTGGTCCACCGGATAACCGCTGCGCGGATCGATCACATGGCCGTACCGTTTTCCCTTGTGCACGAAAAATTTCCCCCAATCCGCCGAAATCGAAAGCGCCTCGTCCCGCAACTCTACGATAGCCAAAACATCGCCCCCTAGCTCATCCGGCGCGGCCGTGGCCGAGCTCGGCATGTCATTCGCAGCAGGTTTCGGCACAGCCACCTTCCACGGTTTGTCTTCAGGCCCGAGCCCGAGGCCATAGACAGTGCTGGTCCCGCCGTGCAGCAATGCCGAAGTCACGCCGGCTTCGACCAAAACCTCCAGCATCCGATCGAGGGCGTATCCTTTTCCAATCGCGCCCAAATCCAGCATCACGCCCTCGCGCGCGAAAGAGATCGTCGAATTCTCGGAGTCAAATTGGACCAGTGGCATGCCAACGCATTCGCGCGCCGCCGCGACTGCTTCGGTTGGAGGAAACGTTCCCGAACCTCCCATGAATCCCCAACAACGCACCAGCGGCGCCACGGTAACGTCGAATGCCCCGGCGGTGAGTTCTGAAAGCCGCGCAGCTTCCTGAAGGAATTCGAACAGCTCCGGGTCGACACGAACCGGCCGCTTGGCTGCATTCGCGTTGAGCTGGCTGATAACGCTGGCCGGCCGGTACAGGCTCAAACGGCTTTCCAGACGTTCCACCTCGGCCAGCGCTTCCTCCGCCGCAGCACGCAAAGCAACCGGGTCCTCGCCAAGCGCCACGATTTCAAACCGAGTGGCCATCGCATTGCGCGCCACGGTGACAGGGATCATCGGGAAAGAATTCTCCTGGGCTAAAGTTACGGCTTCGGCTCTAAGGGTCTGCAGGCAGTCCCAGGTCCTTTGCCATGGCCGATTTCCATTCCGTCCCAAGTTCTTCGACGGTTCGGCCGGTCAAGTTTTTCCACAGCTCCGGCGAGTATCTTCCTTCGCGAGCGGCGGCGTTCAACAGAACGATTATTTCCTTTTTATGATTTTGAACAACCCAGTTCAGAAAATTGCCCGTGATCCGGTAGCTGGAATCAAACTTCGCGCGATCGAAATTTTGCTTCGTGATCTCTGCGCCGTGAGCCTGCGGCTCGAACTCGAACCACCGGATGTAATCAGCAATTCCTTCCACCAACCATCCCGGGGTGCGCGCCCCATTCGGATTGGTGCGCCGGGCTTGGCCGTATTGTTGCACCACATGAACCATCTCGTGCACCACCGCGCCAACTGCTTCCCGTTTCATTCGGCGAAACCAATCCGCTGCGCACACGATCCGCGTGCCACTGGTCGCCGCCACCCCGCGCATCTTAGCCTTAAATTGAATGCTGAAATTCGGAGGCGCTTCAAATCCGGCGCTGGGCAACCTGGCGACGAGTTTCGGATACCAATCCTTGACGACCGGAACGATTTCCTCCCGGGCCCATTGCGTCAAATCCGGCGTTTCAGTCGTGTCGATGACAATATGGTACTTCCCTCCTTCGGCCTCGACGATTTCCTGTGCTAACGGGCTTAAGGCCGGCGCGGTTTCAGCAGAAACCTTCGGATCCAGCACATCGATTTCGCTGAAAAATGTGTTGCCGAATGGATCGTCGAATTCGGTCGCCTGCACGTCGAACAGCAAATAGCGAAATTCGCCGAGGTTCCCCTTCACACTGCCGATGCTGACTCCCCATTGCCCCCCAAACTCCGCGCTCGGTCCTGTCTGAATGGATGCGACGCGCTTCCAACCAGCACTCGCTGGATCCGTGCCTGGCTGCGGCTGTATGTTAAATGCGGCGGTGAGGCCATCGCTCGCGTAGAGGGTATACGTTTGATCGGCGCGCGCAGCGGGATGCCACGAATAACTGTTCACCGCCCGCACCGGGATGACGCTTCCTAAATCAACGAAAATCCGCCCGCCTTTGGCGCCATGAGCGAAGAAAAAATTCTCGGTGGGTTGATCAGCCTCGGAGGGCCCTTTGCCATCGTGCAATTTATCCAAGCCACCGCTCGCCGGAGCCATTTCGCCCGAGATCAACGAGAATTTGGCGTGGGCGGCGGAATCAATCGTTGAAGGCGGCGGGACAGTTCGGAAAATGAAAGCCGCGTTCGCCTGCCGGTTGTGGTTGTGGTCAAAAATGATTTGAACATCGCCAACAACACTAATTGAGGCGCCGCTTTGCACCGCCGGCCAGAGGAGCAGCAACGCTAGGAAAAGTTTGGCGGATCTGATCATTTCACTCGTTGTGTGCCATGAATGCTCGCAACGCGCCAATCAAATTCCAGCCCAAGGAATTTGAGGCCAGCCCCCTATTTGAACTTCAGACTTCGTGTGTTAGCTTTTTTTTGCTTTGGAAAATGGAGGAACGGTTTCCACGTTGATCCGTTGCGGACCTGAATTGCGACCTAAAACCGGAAGGCTCGAATGGCCGTCTCGCCGGAAAAACAAGTCGAAGCGGCGATTGAGATCGCGATTCGTTCCGGCTTGCCGCTGAAGATCGCCGCCAAGGTCGACCGCGCGGACCGCGAGTTTTTCGAAACAGTCGTGCGGCCGTTGCTCGCGCATCCGTTGGTTGAGTTTATTGGAGAAATCGGTGAAGCCGAAAAAGGAAAATTTCTCGGGGAGGCTTGCGCGCTGCTCTTTCCGATCGATTGGCCGGAACCGTTCGGGTTGGTCATGATCGAGGCGATGGCGTGCGGCACTCCTGTGATTGCGCGAAGACGCGGCGCCGTGCCCGAAGTGATGGTGGATGGCGTCACCGGATTTGTTATCGAAACCAACGACGAAGCGGTGGCCGCGCTAGGGAAGTTGCCGCAGATTAGCCGGCGGCGGTGCCGGGAAGTTTTCGAGCACCGCTTCACCGCTGCGCGCATGGCTGATGAGTACGTCCGCGTTTACGAACAGTTGATCGAGAAAAAGACGCGCCAGGCGCCGACGATGACCTTCGGAAATTTCGCTTCAGCAGCTTCAGCCTGAGCGGAACAGTCAGGTCGGATTTCGGATTTCCGATTTCCATCGCCCCGCCTCTTGGCGCAACCCAACTCCTGCCGTATCGTGTGACAAGGCAGGGAAGGTTATGCACGACATCATTCAGATCGAGGATCGTTATTACATTTTGGCGACGTCCTCGCTGGCCGAAACCCAGGATCGCGTCCTGAAGCACGCGGAGCTGTTCGCCATCTTCGACAGCCAAGGGGGCATCCGCCCGCTCGGGTTTGAGGATCACGGAATTTATTTTGAAGGAACGCGGTTCCTTTCCCGCCTGCTCATGAATCTGCAAGGGAAACGGCCGCTCCTGCTCAGCTCGACCGTCAAGGAGAACAACGATTTCCTCGCGGTCGACCTTACCAATCCGGAATTCCAGGACGCTCCGGGAAACAAAATCCATCACGGCGCTCTCCACCTGTTCCGGTCGATCTGCGCGACGACACGTGCCGGATTGAAACCTCCAACGAACAGTTCAACGACTGGCTCAACCGGTCGGCGGCCGACGTGTTCATGATGCTCACCCAGACCCCGCACGGGCTTTACCCGTTTGCGGGCATTCCGTGGTTCAGCACTGTTTTCGGCCGGGACGGGCTCATCACCGCGTTCGAAACCCTCTGGCTGCACCCGCAAATTGCGCGCGGCGTCCTCGCCTACCTGGCCGCTCACCAGGCCAAAGAAGTCGTTCCTGAACAGGATGCCGAGCCTGGCAAAATCCTGCACGAACAGCGCAAGGGCGAGATGGTCAATCTCAAGGAAATCCCGTTCGGCCAATACTACGGCAGCATCGATTCCACGCTGTTGTTTCTTTTTTTGGCGGGGAGTTATTACGAGCGCTGCGGCGACGCAGAATTTTTAAACGGACTCTGGCCCTCGCTCCAAGCCGCTCTCGATTGGACGAACGATTGGGGCGATCGCGACCGCGACGGCTATATCGAATACGAAAAAAAGGCTTCCGGCGGCTTGAGCCAGCAAGGCTGGAAAGATTCGGAAGATTCCGTATTCCACGCGAATGGACAACTGGCCGCGCCGCCGATCGCGCTTTGCGAAGTTCAGGGCTATGCCTACGCCGCCAAACGGCAACTGGCCCGCGTGGCGGACGCTCTCGGCAAAAAAGAAATTGCCGAAAACCTCAGACGCGAGGCGGAAGAGCTCCGGGCAAAGTTTCAGCGCGATTTCTGGTCGGATGACCTCGGCCTTTATGCGCTCGCTTTGGATGGCGACAAAAAACCTTGCCGCGTCTCGAGTTCAAACGCCGGGCAATGCCTGTTCACGCGCATCGCGCCGCCCGCTCACGCCCGGCGCATGGCAGAAATTCTTTTGGAAGAGAAATTTTTCAGCGGTTGGGGCATTCGAACGATCGCGTCGACGGAAGCGCGCTACAACCCGATGTCATATCATAACGGATCAGTCTGGCCGCATGACATTGCGCTCATCGCCTACGGGATGAGTTTGTATGGCCTGAAGGACGCCGCCATTCGCGTGATGACCGGATTGTTCGACGCCAGTCTGTTTGTGAATTTGCGCCGGCTGCCCGAACTGTTCTGTGGTTTCCAACGGCGGCCTGAAGAAGGACCCACCCTTTATCCTGTCGCGTGCCTCCCGCAGGCCTGGGCCTCAGCCACAATTTATCTGCTGGTTCAAGCGTGCCTTGGGATCCACATCGATGCTCCGGAACGCCGCTTGCATTTTAATTACCCGGTGCTGCCGTCGTTTCTGGATTTCATTCGCATCCGGAATCTGAAAATCCGTGACGCGACGGTCGACCTGGTGGTTCAGCGGCACCAGCACGACGTGACCGTTCATTTGCTCAATCGCCAGGGCGAAGTGGAAGTCGTCACGACCAAGTAAATTGCGGTTCGTTTACCCGCTAATTCAAAGCGACCGCGAATTAGCGACAAGGTGCGGCTCCACTGGGGCATAGGAACGCGGCCTTTGGGCTGCAGACTCGGCAACGCAACACGGCCTTGATGCAATGCCTTGGCTGCAGCGTAAACGCTGCGTTCCTTCGTGGTCGTTTTGAATTGGCGGGGTTGCTCTTCCGCGTGGGACGGTTGGAGCAGACAAACCTCTTCAGTCATTCGCGTCCATTCGCGTCCATTCGCGGTTGTAAATCTATTTCCCCCTTCGCGGTTCGAGTCACAGCGGCGCCCATTTGCGGTGTTTGTACCGCTGGTAAATCCATTGGAAATCGACGTTCTTAGCGTTGCCGCCCGCCCAATAAAAAACTGCCTTCCCATTCGCGAAATCAGTGGCCGCTTTGATCACGGCGGGGTCCAGCCAATGATGCGTTTCGGCATGGCCATCCGCAAACGAAACGGTCGTCACTTTGCCGTGGAAAATAGCAAACCCATCAACCCAGCCAGGCGCTGGTTTCACGTCCACCACCCACGTGCCCAGGTTGTAATCCCGCGGATCCGATTCCTCGATGAACGCCATCGCTTCGGTGGCGCTGTCGACTGTCGTGAGTTTTTCATAAGGTGGCTGCGCCGAGGGATTCCACCCGCCGCCGTTCATCCCTTCGATTTTCGAATAGCTGTCGTAAGCGAACCCTTTTCCCGGCAGCAGCCGTTTGGTCCGCAAATCGCCTGGACAATGGTATGAACCGGTCCCGCTCACGTATTGAAACAAGGGCCCCTTTTTCAGGCCGTTCTCGACATAATGCTGCGCAGTGCTCTTGCTCATCGTCGTGGTAAAAGTGACGGCCTGGCCTTTATCGTTTAATGGCCCAGGCCAAAACCCGCCGCCTGGATTTCCAAGCTGCCCAGGGCCCGGGCTGGTGTAGACGATTTTGTCCGAGTTACTGTCGGCGTACATGATAAAACCGAGCAGGAGCTGTTTTTGATTGTTGAGGCACGCGGCGTTGGTCGCCTTGAGCTTGGCCCGCGCCAGGGCTGGCAGCAGCATGCCCGCGAGAATCGCAATAATCGCAATGACGACCAGGAGTTCGATCAAGGTGAAACCTCGCTGGGCATCGTTGCACTTTAAAGTAGCTGGGTGCATTCGCATGTTATCTCCTGAGTTGTGACGTGGCGTTAGTCTTGACAGCGTTCCCCCGTTTTGTTTTTCGACGTCAATGTCCACGACATAAAAACGGGAGCAGCTTGGATGAGGCGAACGTAATAGTACTTTCTAAACTCGTCGATTCGAAAAATGCATCTTGACACTTTCGCTAAACTGTCCTAGTGGTCTAGGACAGTGAGGCCACTATGGTCCTGCAAATTAATTTTAAATCCGGTAAACCCGTTTACCTCCAAATCGCCGATCAAATCCGCTACGCCGCCGCTTCCGGCGCCCTCCAACCCGGCGAATCCCTCCCCTCCATCCGCCCCCTCGCGGAACAACTCCGCATCAATCGCAACACCGTCGCCAAAGCCTATTCCGAACTCGAAAGCCAAGGCGTCATCGAAACGCTTCCGGGCAAAGGTTGCTTCCTCAAAGAAAACAATTCGCCCTTCAAAAAAGAAGTCCGCCAGGAAATCCTCATCCGCGCGATCGATGACGCCGTCGTGCAAGCCCATCACTTTCAGGTTTCCCGCGACCAATTCCTCAAATCGGTCGAGCAGCGGCTTGACCATTTCGAAGAGTTGCAAGCGATCGACCGCAGCAAGAAAGGAACTGCGTGAATCCTTCAATCAGGCTTGCAGCGGCCGGCGTGACAGAGTGTGAGAACGCGAGTTCTCTCGTGTTGAATTTCAGCCGGCTCACCACTTCCCATGGATGGTTTTCCCCTCGGATCTAATTGTGTTATGAACTCACCTATCATTGAAATCGACTCGCTCGTCCGGCGCTATGGCCGAACCGAAGCTGTTCACGGCTTGAGTCTCACCGTCAAACCGGGCCGGTGTTACGGCTTTTTCGGCCGCAACGGCGCCGGCAAGACCACGACCATCAAATGCCTCCTCAATCTGCTGCGTCCCACCAGCGGATTGGTGCGCGTCTTTGGCCTCGACCCCGTCCGCCATGAAGTCGAAATCAAATCCCGCCTTTCCTACGTTCCCGACGCGGTGGCGTTTTATCCCTGGATGCGTGTCGCGGACGTTCTCGATTATTTGGCGTCCTTCCGGTCGCATTGGAACCACGATGCCGAGACCGAGTTGCTCAAACGTTTTCAGCTCGATCCCGCGCAAAAAACCGGCGCGCTCTCCAAAGGCCAGCGCACGCAACTGGCGCTGATCGGCGCGATTTGTCCCGAGCCGGAGTTGCTGGTTTTGGACGAACCCACTTCCGGGCTCGACCCGCTGGTGCGCCGCGAGTTCATTCAAACGGTGATTGGCGCGTACCAATCCGCCGGGTCCACGCCGCGCACGGTTTTCGTTTCGACCCATCTGATCTCCGAGTTCGAGGGATTGATCGACGAATTCACCGTGATTGACCGCGGCCGCGCGGTGCTGACGTTGGAAGCGGACCGAGCACGGGAGCAATATCAGAAAATTCGGGTGCGATTCGCGCAGCCGCCGCCCGCGATGGATCTGTCGAAAGCGTTGGGTGTGCACCAGGACGGGCGCGAAATGGAAGTGCTCGTCAACGGGCATTCGGAGGAAATCCTGGCCACACTCCGAGCGCGGCAGCCTGAAGAGATTCGAACCGAATCGCTGTCGCTCGAAGAAATTTTTCTGGCCTCCTGCCGGCAAGGAGAACGCTATGAAAACGCGCTTGCTTAAGGAATTTTCAGCGCTGCTGCCAGTCTGGCTGGTGGCGGTCGGATTGGCGGTCGTCCCCGCGCAATTGATGCGTGATTTCGATGCATTCCCGCTCTGGCTGCTCCTTTTCGGAATCGGCGCGACGCTGCTGTCGGTCGAATCATTCGGGAAAGAATTCGCCAATGGCACGATGAATCTACTGTTGTCCCAACCAGTCACACGGCGGCGGTTGTGGAACGAGAAAGTGCTGGCGCTGTTGGCCGCTTTCGTGCCGGTCGTCGGCGGCTTTCTGGTAGCGATGTTTTGGAGGAGCGGAAGCTGGTTGGGCGCGGGTGATTGGGACGACGCCATGATCGGTCTGGTTGCGGTGGTTGTTTGCGCCTTTGGCGGGGGGCTTTGCATGACCGTTTTCTTTCAGCAAGTCGCGGCTGGGTTTTGGTTCACGGTGCTTTTGCCCGGCGCAATCGTGATGATAACCGATGCCTTCCGGGAACATTACTTTCCTGCGGCACACCTGCTCCCGTTTTGGGTGTTGATCGTGTACGGAATATTCGCCGGCGTCGCGGCGCGATTTCTGTTCGGCCGGATGCAAGACAACCAGTGGCTCGGCCAGGAAATTGCCATGCCTTGGTTTTCGCGCCGAAAACAGGTTTCCGTAGAGCGCAGGCAGAAAATAAGAGGGCCATGGCAGGCGCTCTTCGCAAAGGAAATTCACCTGCAACAAATCAATTTTGTGGTGGCCGGACTTTTCGTCGCATTGTTCTTGGGGCTAATCGGGTTCAAATCACTCGTCCGTCCGGAAGATTCGCTCAAGGAGAACTCGGACCTGGCAGTGGTTGGTTTTCTCTGGCTGGTGGTTTGCCTCCCGTTTTTGGTCGGAGCGGTGTCGATCGCGGAAGAACGCAAGCTCGGGTCGCTCGGGGCACAACTCACGTTGCCGGTTTCGCCACTCCGGCAATGGGGGATCAAGTTGGTTTCAGTCTATTTGATCAGTTTCATCGTCACGGTTTTGCTGCCGTCGATTATTTCAGCGATCGCACACTGGCTGATCCCGGACGAGGTGCAGAATCTGTTTCAGGTTGGCGAGAACCTTCTTCTGCTGGCTGCGATTTGGTTTTTCGGAACCGCCGTGGCGTTCTATGCCTCATCCACGGCGCGGAACTTGATGCACGCGTTGAGCTGCGTCGGATCGATCATCGTGCTGAGCGCTGCGTTGTACATCAGCGAGGTCGCCCTTTTCGGACAAGCGCGGCGTTCGCCGCTCTTCCTCCTGAACTCGCTCGCCGTCCCGGTCTTGTGGTTGGTGATGATCCGGCTCTCCGCCATCAACTTCAAACGGGAAAGACTCAGCGCACACGACTGGCGCCACAACCTGATCTGGTTCGCGGCCGCGCTGGCGTCCGTCTCGGTTTTGACCGCCGCTCTCTATGGCAGGATTTGGGAAAAAGTTTTGCCGGAAGCGAAAGTCCATTCGAATGTCGCGCTGAGCGGTCCGGTCCGCGCGGCGATCGAGTGGAATAATGGCTGTTCGCTTCTCCTGTTGCCGGACGGGACGTTGTTGCAATCCAAAAGAACTTTCGATCAATCCGGGGTCGATTACGCCCTGGCTGAAGTCGTTGAGGATTTTCACCCTGTCGCGGGGCACTGGTGGCAGCTTTCTTTTAACTGGGGAATTCGTGCGGATGGAACATTATGGGTTTGGCATCAACCGGCCGACCTAAGTCCCGCTCTTTTGCGCCGCTACGGATTGAACCTGCCGCCAGTTCCAGATCAGGCCTACACGAATGTCGACGCGTCTGCCTCTCAACCCGCCGCAACAGACAATCGAAAAGATTCTTCCGAGCAAACTCCCATCCGAATGACGCGGACTGGTGTAAATGCGGGAAATCAGATCACCATGTACCCGCCAGGAGCCGTGCAAACGCAGATCGGCGCCGACACGAACTGGACCGCGGTCGCGGCTGGTTCCATGCACACGCTCGCGCTGAAGACCGATGGCACGTTGTGGGCGCGCGGCGACAATCGCTGGGGACAATTGGGCGATGGCACTTCGGTCTCGAAAAATGAATTCATGCGCATTGGCCAGGACAATGATTGGACGTTCATTGCGGTCGATCGGGCGCGGGAGACGAGTTACGGGATTAAACGAGATGGAACGTTGTGGGAATGGGGCCTCTCACTGGAAGCGCGAGCCGTCACCAGGGCAAAAGGTGGACTGTTCAGTCCTCCAAGACGAATCGAGAACGGACGCGACTGGGATCGTGTGATTCCTTTATTCGGCTACGTGCTGGGACTGAAAAAAGACGGCACGGTCTGGGCTTGGGGACAATTCCCGCTCGCGCAGATGGGAATTCCTGGCGAAGCTCCCATCCAGTTGAGCGGATCGGACCACTGGAAAACGGTTTCTGGAAACTGGGGCGAAGTCGTGGCTGTTCGCGACGATGGAACGTTGTGGATGTGGGACCAGGCCACACCGAACCCATATTTATTTGTCCCGCGCCAAATCAGTTCGAGGACCAACTGGGTGGCGGTTTCGACCGAGGTGGCTTTGAGCGCAGATGGCGGGTTATGGGTTTGGGGAAATTCTATCGGCCGAAATTCGTTCCTCAACGAATTCATTCCTCCAAGCAAACGCCCGCATTTGGTCAGGGTCGTTTCGGATCAAGGAGCGGAGCCTTCAAAATAGACTGACGAGCTCCAATGCTCCGTCCGCCACGTGACCTCGTCGGCCGCAATCCGCAATCCACAATCTGCAATCGTCAATTCTCTAGGCCAGTTTCCAGCCGTTGTGATGTTGTTTGTGGACGAGCTGGTCCGCTTCCGGACAATTCTTTGTGCGCAAATTCAACGGATCCCATTCGAGTTTTTTGCCGACCCTATATGCGATATTTCCGAGATGATTCATAATTGTCAGTTCGGATCCGTATTGGAAATGTGATCCGGTCGGTTTGCCGGTTTTGCACGCGATGATCCACTCCTTCCAATGGCCCGGTGAATCAGGAATGAACGGCGCTGGCGGAGTGAAATCTTTAAATTTGTTTTCCGGCAACAGCACGTGCTTGCCGTAATCAGCCAGCAACATTCCTTTGTCGCCGACGAACAAAAACCCGTTTTGCCATTGCGGGATTTCCTTCTCAACGAACTGGCGCGGTTTCTTGGTGCCTTGATGCCAGGTGAGCTTCACCGCTGGCATATCGCCCCGCGGCCCGAATTCGTAATGGGCCGCCATCGAAGCAGGCGCAATCTCCGGATGCGGCGGCGGACCTTCCGATTCGATCGTCAGCGGATGGCGGAGATTCAGCGCCCAGAATGGCAGATCGTTAAAATGGCTGCCGAGATCGGACATCGTGCCGCTGCCGAAATCCCACCAGCGATACCATTTCGGGCCGGGCCAATAGACGGAGTTAAAGGGACGTTTCGGCGCCGGTCCGATGAACAGATCCCAGTGCAATCCGGACGGCGGAGTCATTTCTTCTTTGGGCCGGTCCTGAATATTGACGATGTCTTTATTTGCCACCGCTTCTTCCGGAGTTTGCCAACCCCACGCGCGTGACACCCAAACGTGCGCCTCGCGCACCGGGCCGATGGCGCCGGTCTGGATGAGTTCAACAATCCGCCGATAATTGCTGCTGGAATGGATTTGCGTCCCCATCTGCGTGGCGACTTTCGCGTTCTTGGCCGCGTCAGCGATGATGCGCGCTTCATTGATCGCGTGCGTAAGCGGTTTCTCGCAGTAAACATGTTTGCCCAATTGCAGCGCTCCGAGCGTGGCGAATGCGTGCGTGTGCTCCGCCGTCGCGACGATGATTGCGTCGAGATCTTTGCTCTCGTCGAGCAGCTTTCGGTAATCGACGTATTTCCGCGCGTTGGGATGTTTGTTGGCGGCTTTAGCGAGATGACTTTCATCGACGTCGCAAAGCGCGACGATATTTTCACTGCTGCATTCCTGAGTGTCATCCATGCCGCGCCCGCCGGCGCCAATGACACCGATGTTTAATTTTTCATTGGCCTCGGCGCTCCAGACGGATTTGGGCGATTTAAGGATCAGAAATCCAGCCCCGCTCAGGGCGGTGGTGGAAAGAAAATGACGGCGGTTGATGCGGGTTTTCATGGACGGGAGATTAACTCCGATTTTCAGGCGCGGTCGATGGGAAATTCGGACGCGATCGGAACGCGGGCTTTAGCTTGATGCCATTCGGTAATTCCACGAAAAGCAGGAAACCATCGGCACGTCTGAGAAGCCAGTGGTGCTGCAATCCCAAGGGGATTGTGTCTTCCAGACCAGGGTTGCGAGGCACGAGCTACCCTGGGTCGCATCCACATCATTTTTCAACCCCAATGGGGTTGTGCCGCTTTTCCACCGCCGCGCCACAACCCCGTCGGGGTTGTTTGCCTTCACCCACGTTTCCCAGGGTAGCTCGTGCCTCGCAACCCTGGGCTTTAAGTCGGAATCCCTTTGGGATTCAGGTCTGGAATCACCGAATGGCGTTAGGCTTTAGCCTGCAGCGTGGGAATAATCACCTGAGCATTGGCGCAACGGTTGGCTGCAGCGTGAACGCTGCGTTCCTCCCAAAGCTGCTGAAGCGTTCGCTTGCCACGGCGGCGCCTTTTCTGCCATTTCTCTCGTGTGCATCCCGCGCCTCACTCCAACAAAAATTATAAATGGGCGGTCGTGGCGATGCTCTGGCTGATTTGCTTCTTCAATTACGCGGATCGCCAGGCCATCTCGTCGGTGTTCCCCGTGCTCAAAGCGGAATTCGGATTCGACAAGGTGCAGCTCGGCTTGATCGGCTCAGCCTTCATGTGGGTTTACGCGGCGGGCGCTCCCTTGGCCGGATTTATTTGCGATCGGATTCGACGAAAGCACCTGATCCTGGGTGGCTGCTTATTTTGGAGCTTTATCACCATCACCACGGGATGGTGCAGCAAGCTGTGGCAGTTCGTTACGGTTCGAGCCCTCGAAGGATTTGGGGAAACGTTTTATTTTCCTGCGAGCATGTCGCTCACGAGCGATTACCACAGCGCCGAGACGCGTTCCCGCGCGCTGGCCTTTCATCAATCGAGTGTTTACATCGGCACGATTCTCGGAAGCTGGCTGGGCGCATGGTTTGCCGAGCATTATGGCTGGCGTGTCGGATTTTATTTCTTCGGTGGAATGGGAGTGCTGGTGGCCGCAGCACTGTTCAAGTTTTTGCGCGAACCGCAGCGCGGCGAAGCGGAAACCACAAACGCGGGCGCCGGCCTTTGCGAAACACCGCTGTCGGTGGCTGAGACGTTGCGGGTGATTTTTCGAACGCCGACGGTCCCCTTGCTGATGCTGGCTTTTGTCGGCGCGAATTTCGTCGCCACAATTTTTCTGACGTGGACGCCAACGTTTCTGGTCGAGAAATTCCACTTCAAATTGGCCGCGGCGGGATTATCCGGCGCAGCGTTCATTCACCTGGCGAGCGCGTGCAGCGTGCCGCTGGCCGGACTTTTTGCGGATAAACTTTCTCGGCGCATGACGGGCGGCCGGATGGTCGTGCAAGCGCTCGGATTGATCGTGGGGGCAGGTTTTGTCGCGCTGGTCGGTCGCACCAATGACATCGCCACCCTGCTGGCGGCTATGGCGGTGTTCGGCTTTTGCAAGGGATTTTATGACTCGGGAATTTTCGCTTCTGTTTACGATTGCATCGAACCGCGGGCGCGAGGCACTGCCGCGGGTCTGATGAACACGGTCGGTTGGGGGGGTGGCGCGCTAGGGCCGTTGTTCGTCGGATTTGCTTCGAAATATGGCAAGGGTTCGTCGGAGATCGACAACATGAGCCAGGCGATCTCGTGGTGCGGCTGGATTTATGTGGTGGCAGCGATGTTCATTGGCCTCGCCATTTTGAACGCCAACCACCGGCGCGTTGATTGAACCTAAAAAGAGCAGTGCAACCGCAGAGAACGCGTTTCTTCTTTAATTCGCGGTCGCTTCGAATTAGCGGGATTCCAAGCCCATCGAGGCCCCGAATAGAAAATCCCGCTAATTCGAAGCGCCCCGCTAATTTCCTTTAACCGGAGTTTCCGTTTGGCCTTTGCGGGGGCGACAGGTCACGGCTTTTCTGGAACATCGATCGAATACGAATGTCCGCTCGTGCCGAGGTCATATTGCGACCGGACAAGGTAATCGAGCAAGTCAACCATGCCCTGCAGGTCGAGTCCTTGCTCGAGCCCAACCGGCATGAGCGACAGCCCACTGCTGGAGATTTTTTTAATTTGGCTCCGTTGAACTGTTGTTAAAAATCCCGGACCTTTGAGGGTGACGTTGTCGGAATTCTCGGACGCGACCAGCCCCGTCAGCAGCTCTCCATCCTGCCTCTCGATCGTGTATTGGACAAAGGCGGGATCAACCTCGCGATTTGGATCGAGCATATTTTGCAACAAATCTTCTGGCGTCCGGCTCGCGGCGAGCGCGAGGTTCGGGCCGACATCATTCCCTTCTCCGTTCAAGCGATGACACGAGCTGCAAATCCGCAAAAAAGCATCGTGGCCGCGGCGCGGATCTCCTTTCAACGACAGCGCAGGTTGAAACCGCTGAATAACCTCCGCCCGATCATCAGCCGTTTTGCCAACCAACTTCGCAGCGCGTTCCTGCATCGCCCTGGCTGGGTAATTCAACAAGCGCGCTCGAGCGGCAGCGTCCAATTCGGCGGCGCTCAATTGGCCGCGTTCAATGGTATCCAGCAACTCCGCCGTCAACCTTGGTTTCGCGAGCAGCGCCGACAGGATGACGCGCCGCGCCTCTGGGCTGAGGATTTGCCAACGGCGCATCCATTCGCCCGTCAACCCCGGAGCATCGATCTCCGCGAGAGCGCGGACGACAGCGGTTTGTGTTTGCGAAAGCGGGAAGCGATCCAGCGCATTCAACAACGCCGGCACGCTGTTTGGATCGCCCGCGGCTTCAACAAAACCGATGGCATCATCCAGCTCAGCCGGCGAGGACTGCGGGTTGTCGAGCGTTCGGCGCGATCGCTGCAGCAGCTGCGAAAAATGTGTCCTGGCGACGTCTGGAAGATCATTGAAAAATCGGCCGAGTTGTTGGTGGGACCCGCGCAACCCTTTCGCCAGGCCCATCGCAATCATCCGTTGCATGGCAGTATCATCGCCGACGAATACTTCGCCCAGCACGGAAGCAAGTTCTCGCGCGTCACCTTGCCCGCCGACAATGCGAGAGAGGCCGTCGACCAATTGGGTTGAGCGGCCCACCGGACCCGCGGCAGGGTTTAGTTTCACGAGCAGCGTCCCCGCTCGGCCGTAACTCGAGCTCAACACCGCCGTCCGGATGTATGGATCGACGGCGTTCTCCTGGCCGAGCCGCAACAAAGCCTCTGTCGCGCGCGTGATTTTCAAGTTGCCCAGAGTCAGCGCGAGTTGGAATCGAACTCGCCGATTCGGGTCATTGACCAAGGCGAGACACCCGTTGAGGAGCTCGGGGGAACTTCTGAGCCGCGGTTCTGCGAGCAGAATGGCGTTTTCACGAACCGCGGGATGGGCATCGGCAAGGGCAATGACAAGATCCTGTGGGCTCAATAGCCCGAGCCCATCAAGCGACCAAAGCGCCAGGAGACGGGCCTGCGGTTTGACGGAACGATCGAGAACATTTCGCAACGGCGTTTCCGCTAACTTATCTTGCCGCTCGAAAATCAAACGGTGCGCCGTTTCACGCCACCAGCTGTGCGGGCTCTCCAACAACCCAACCAGTTCTTGGGTGGTGGCCGTTCCCAACCGTGGTGAAGGAGGCCGCTGAAACCCGCTCGGCACGACTCGATAAATACGGCCGCGATCACGCCCGCGAGTCAGGTCCAAGTGTTTCACGACGTCCATCGGGATATGAACGGCTTCCAAAATTTCCCGGGCAAGATCGAGGACGTAGAGTGTTCCGTCGGGCGCATTGACGAAATTCACCGGCCGGAACCAGTTATCTTTCGAGCGCAAAAATTCCGTTTGCCGATCGAGTCTTTCAGATCGAAAGACAACCCCGTCGGGAACCAGGCTCCGGCGATGCACGAGGTTGTTTTGGGCATCGCCGACAAACACGTTGCCATAAAAATCCGGCGGAAAAGCGCCGCCGCGATAAAGGGTGACTCCCGCCACGCCATCCAGGACATGATGCGAAATGCCGCTCTGATCGGGCGAACCGCGTTCCGCGAGCAACCGCCGGCTCGAACGGATTTCGCGCCATGCTTCGATCGGGCTGGTGCGGAAGATCGGGTCGCCGCTCGGGGCGAGTTTCTTGACCGCTTCAACTGCGTCGAGGAATGGGTTTCGATCGAGGTACTGTTGCGAGAAAACGACCTGATATACTGGCGTATCCTGAGTGCAAAGGAAGCGATTACCCCAATCGTCAAATGTGTTTCCGAATTGTTTGCCGCCACTAATGCTTTCGAATGCGTCCGTGGCTGGATCGAACCGGAAATCCCTTTTCGCCAGGCTCACCGTTTTGCCGGCGAGATCATTGGCGCGACCGACTGCCCCGCCATTCCCCGCGACCGCTGCGTAAATCTTGTGGTCCGGCCCCCATTGAAGATTGTTCAAAACATACTGGGAACCGCCCGTGCCGAAGCCGCTGAAAACTTTCAGCTTCACATCCGCGATGCCGTCATTGTTCGTGTCTTTGAGGTACCAAATATCCGGTGGCGCGCTGGCAAAGATGCCGCCTTTCCAGGGAGCGACCCCAGCGGGCCATAACAACCCATCCGCAAACAAATGGCTTTCCTCGTAATAACCGTCGCCATCGCGATCGATCAGCAATCGAATCCGGCCTTTTGGCCTTTCTCCCGGTTCAGGCCGGTAAGGATAATCCGCATCCTCCGCGACGTACATGAAACCGTTTTCGTCAATCGCCGCGGCGACCGGATCGAGCACGAGCGGTTCATGCGCGACAAACTCCACGTGGAAACCGGGGAGCGTTTCCAGGCCACGAAGCGCCTCGGCCGGTTCTTTGGGCGGAATCGACTTGAGCAACTGCTCGATCGATTCACCGGCGGCAGCGAGGGGCAGAGTTTTAGGGGGTGGCGAATCTGGTTTTGTTTGAGCAAATGCTACATTCGAGGAGAGCAACAGGGCGAGGGCTTGGGATAGAGGCTTCATCGGGACGGTTGAAAGGTTTAATCAGAGTGGAGCCGAAAAGACAACAATGGTTGCTCCTCTCCGCCGGGAACGCAGCGTTTACGCTGCAGGCCGGGCGTTACACCAATGCCATGGTGTTTACTTCTCCGCTGCAGGCTGAAGCCTGCGTTCCTGTGATGGCTCCGGCTACGACTCTCGGCGGAACGCAGCGTTTACGCTGCAAGCGGGGCGTTACACCAATGCCATGATGCTTACTCCTCGGCTGCAGGCTGAAGCCTAATGCCATTCGGTAATTCCAGTCCTGAATCCCAAGGGAGACCCTGGGGGACGTGGACGAAGCTATCCCGGAATTTCGGCCTTACAGGCCCAATCAGCGCACGATTTATCAGCCCTGAAAGGGCGAAACAACTCCCTCGCCAATATCGTTGTTAATCTGATTGTGAGCACGAACGGCATGCACTCCTTCGGGATCAGGAACGTGAGCAACTCCTGTCGATTATTCCTGCTCGTCGATTTTTGTCAGATCGGATTCGGCTGGTCCGGCGAGGACTTCCCCGGTCGGCTTGAATCGCGAGCCGTGACACGGACAATCCCAGGTTTTCTCGGCGTCATTCCAACCGACGATGCAACCCAGATGCGTACACACCGGCGAGCAGAGTGCCACTTCGCCTTGCGCGCTTCGATACGCGGCGACTTTGTGCCCTTTCAGGTTCAAGATTTTTCCCTCGTTTCGTTGAAGCGACCGCAACGATTTCCCTTCCACGCGGCCGGGCAATCGATCACGAACCAGGTAATACGGATAATCCTTATTTTCGCGCAAATACTCGACCAAACCGCCGCGGATTTTTTTCCGTCGAGGCGAGAACAGGTCGGCCCAGGGATTCTTCCGTTTGAGAAACGAATCAACAGCCATCATGGCGCTCAACGTGCCGAATGTCATTCCGTTCCCGGCAAAGCCCGTCGCGGCGAATTGGTTTTCCGACGTTTCGCCGATGAAGGGTAGTCCGTCATTCGTCTCAACGACCTGGCCGGACCAGTAGTGGTCCACTTCCGCGCGAGGCGCCATGCGCCGGAGCGTTTTTTCGAGCTTGCGGAAACAGTTTTCCGAGTCGGCTTTTTGGCCGGTCTTATGATCCTCACCGCCGAAGATCAAATAATCAAAACCGCGCCGGCGATCGACGCGCAGATAATGATAGGGATCGTCCGTGTCCCAGAAGGAAGCTTCAGGCAATATTCCTGGCTCGACCCGCGCGCCAAGGACATAACTCGTGTAGAGGTACAGCTTCGTTTGCAACAGCGTCGCTGAAACGATGTTGGTCTTGCCCATCAGAGGCGTGTGAGTCGCGAGCACGATATAGCGGCAACGGATTTTGTTTTCGCCGGAAAGAACTGACAGCGGCTTCGCCTCGACTCCGGAAATTTCCGTTCGTTCAAAGACGTGGCTGCCATTCCCGGGGATCGTGCGGAGGAGCGCCGACAGATATTTGAGCGGATGAAACTTTGCTTGATGTAAAAATTTCACTCCGGGCGATTTGAAGTACGGAACCTCTTCGAGGAATTCCGCCTGGATTCCAAGCTCCTTCGCAAACCCCGCGTCGCGCTTCAAAGTCTCACGTTCCGATGCGTCAGAACTCCGCAACGGCGCGTGAAGGTAACCGGGCACCCAGATAAATTCGCAGGAGATATTCTCGTCGCGAATGTTGCGTACGATCTGATCGATTGCGGCCAGCCCGGCATCCCAGATTGCCTTGGCGCGCTGTTTCCCGAAGTTTTTGACCAAATCGCTCAGCCGTTCGTCTGTGACACAAGTCAGGTGTGCGGTCGTGAATGATGAATCGACGCCGCCACAGCGCTCGCGCTCGACCAGGGCAACGGTCTGCCCCGCTTTCTTGAGCAGGTACGCGGCGGTGATCCCAGTGATGCCGGCGCCGATGACGACCACATCGACGGCTAGATTTTTGTCGAGTTTTGAGAAGCGCGGCAGTTGCGCCGAATCTACCCAGAAAGAAGATGTTTTCATGTGACCTCCTTGCGCCTCCTCCATGGCGGCGGCGCTCCCGCCAAGCACTGGCCCTACTTTTCAGCAGCTCCTTGGCCTGGAGTTACTGTAACATTCATCAACTCGGCGTCAAAAGGAGGCGTTGCGGCTCTGCTCCGAGGAACGCAGCGTTTACGCTGCAGCCGAGGCGTTGCACCAATGCCCAGATGTTTACTCGCCGCCTGCAGGCTAAAGCCTGCGTTCCTGCCGTGTGCGGTTGCGTCTCTGCTCCGAGGAACGCAGCGTTTACGCCTGATCCTTATACATATCTCTGAGCCGGCTTCACCCGTCTCGACTTACGGTGAGGGTCAAGCTGCGAATTTGTCACCGCGCACTCGCGGAGGCGACTCTCGATGCCAGAACGCGGACGAAAACGCACCCGCTAGAGTGGAATCAAGGAGGCCAGGGGCTGAAGAAGGCGAACCGGAATCGACTCAAACTCGGCTCGCGTGGTGGAGCATTCGAACGTGCGAAGAACTTACCGCAGGCAAGAAAACAAATTATCCCGCACCAAACGCTGTCCAGCAGAGAGCCCATTGCCGGACCCGATCCATTCCTCGCCACATTGCTTGCGGTCCAGGGGGGCCGTCTCCTTTACGATTGAGGTGTCCGCCCAGTGTCGGCCAACCATCAGGTTAAACTCACCCAGGGAGGGCTCGGTGTGGATCGCCTCCGGGCCTTTGAGGATGCGGACCACCGCTTTCCATTCGGCCTCTTCGAACACCGTGCTGCAGGGCAACTGCGGACACTGCCTGCCCAGCTTGGTCAAAAAATGAATCCGCCAGGCAATGATCATGTAAACGCAGATGCAGGCCACCAACCGTTCGGGCCGCTCAAACTGCAGCTTCTCCACCGTGCAGCCGCTTTTTAGGATCTTATGGAACACTTCGATTTCCCATCGAACCAGGTAATAACCGATGAGATCCGAGGCCTGTTGCAGCGTCAGCGCTTCCAAGCTGGTCAGCAAAATCCAATCGATCGGTTCCTCGCCCTCGGGGGTATGAATTTCCCGGGCTGAAATGACCCTCACCCGAATCGGCCCCAAGTGCTCCTTGTCTTGAGGCGCCTTGAGATCGACCGTGCAGGCGCGCACTTCCTGGACGACCGTGCGCGCTGATCGAGCGACCTTTCTCTCCTTCTTGTCGGCGGGCCTGGCCTTGACTTCAAAGGTGACCGAGCCCAAGACCGGCGCACGGCCCACCCGTTCCAGCAGATGACCCGATGGCTCATCCAACCGCCGGTCGTGTTGCAGGCGAACCAGCCAATGGGCCGAGGGTTTGCCTTGCTTTTTGAGGAGCTCCCTTTGGGCAAAGATTTCGTAAATGTCTCCTTCCCGATCCATCACTGAAACCACGGTGCGCTGGGGATTCAATTCCGCTAACTGGCAACTCAACCGGTAGCCTTCCAGCCAACGGAAGGTTTTCTTCTCTTCCATGGGCGTCTTTCGGCGCTGGGCGCCGGTGACTTTCTTCTTCTTGGCGGTCGGATCCTCCACCGCGGGAATGGTGAACCTCGCATGCCACACGCCCAGAGGAATCGCCTCGGAGCTCAGGACGTACTGCGAGTGAGCCCAGAACCCTTTGCGGCCTCGATCGCCCAGATTGCCTACTCCTGCGAGTGATTGGTGGGTGCTGTACTGAAGCTCCGTCGTGTCCTGAATGCATAAGAGGGTATCGCCCCCATATTCTTTGATCCGCTGCAAAACTCCCGGGCGATGGGATTCAAAGATCTTTTCCGAAGTCACTCGCTCATTGTCAAAGAAGCGATAGGCGGCCACCGTGTCGGCCCAGCCTCCACAAGCTGCGGCTGGGGAAGCGTCGGGCTTGCGGTACAATCGTTCGGCGATTTTGAGCAGGCGCCGATCCAGACGCTTGTCCCCCAAGTTCACCCCGCTAAAGTCTTCCTCGATGGACGGGTTCATCGACGGGGTGATTCCGCGCGGAGCCGGCGGCGAAAATCCTGCCCGAGGGGATAGAGCCAGATTTGTTTGACCGGCACCACCGTGCTGGCAGGCTGCGCAGGCCGCGGTCCCTTCTTGCCCCGGCCTTGGGTGGATCCCACGCAAACCCAATTGGCCGCCCGGTAGCACAGGCCGGTAAAGCGGCCCGCTTCGACGAAGCTCTCCAACAACGCCGGCCTCCACCCGTAGCGCGTTTGAAAATCCTCCGGCAGCCGCCGCGCACAAAGGCCCAGCACATGGCTGGCGAGATTTTTGATTCGCACCCAGGGCAAGATGAGAAATCGGGCATTGTTGAGGATCAGATGTAAATGGCTTTGTCTCTGCAGATCGGTCCATCCGATGAACCGATCCCGGGCCGCCACCTTCCAAGCGGCCGCGCCGAAACCGATGGCGCCAACCGGTTGATCGCCCAAGTAAATTAAAAATCGGATCTGAGCCCCGGGGAGATTCGCGTGACCTAGATAATGATGAAGCGAGATCAGTCCGTTCCAGAGCTTGGACTGAGGCTCATTTTGCACCGGATGCAGGATCACCGGGGCCAAGTGATGAACAGTTCCCTCGACCGGCTTGGGCTTAAGCTCGAGGGCCGGAGGAGAGAACCGGCGCCCATTTCCATTTCCATTCCTGGCGGGGGGCAGTTGGATCCAGCCCTTCCGATGCAAGCGCAACAGGGCGACGCGCGCGCTCATCAGAGCCGGCTGCCCACCGGGGCCGACCCAGCCAAGGCTTTGACAAACTCGGCGGGCGATTTCCGATCGGGTGCGCGGGAGGCACTCCCGCACCAAATGTTGGATTTGCTCGAGAGCTTCTGCTCCAAGATCTCGCCCCAGTAATCTAGCGGGAATCGTTGCCACGCCCCTAGCGATAGCAAAAGGCCGCGCCTGTGTCCCGCAAAAAATGCAACTATTTTTGAGCCGGGTGACTTGTGTATAAGGATCAGGCGTTTACGCTGCAGCCGAGGCGTTGCACCAATGCCCAGATGTTCACTCCCCGCCTGCAGGCTAAAGCCTGCGTTCCTGCCGTGTGCGGTTGCGTCTCTGCTCCGAGGAACGCAGCGTTTACGCTGCAGGCGGGGCGTTACACCAATGCCATGATGCTTACTCCTCGGCTGCAGGCTAAAGCCTGCGTTCCTGCC
>Ga0209514_10000486_pt1 | contig 80545 bp, 71 predicted proteins | sample Subgrocontami58m_FD_187452 | JGI IMG/M metagenome (GOLD analysis project Ga0209514, IMG submission 187452) | Subsurface groundwater microbial communities from S. Glens Falls, New York, USA - GMW37 contaminated, 5.8 m (SPAdes) (version 3) | ecosystem: Environmental > Aquatic > Deep subsurface >... | reverse complement strand
TAGCTTTTATGGAAAATGAGCTTTATACTATGTTTAATTATAATATGATTTTAATTATAAATTTTTTAAACTGGCGACTTTCTACTACCTGATATGCAATATTTTATTTTAAGTAGATTTATGTTACTAAGTAGTTTCAACTGGCGACTTTCTACTACCTGATATGTCATCAAAAAAACTTATTTTACTCACGCTATTGGTAGCTCTGGTCGGCTTTACGGCCTTGCCTACTATAATTTTTGCCCAAGGTGGCTCGAGTGAAACCAATAACGACAACTTGCCTGATAATTCAACAGTCGATGGTGGCGCAAAAAAAGCCGAGATACCAGCTAAAGGCGGTCAACAAAAAACTACAACCAGCGGAGCTGATAATTATTCCGACAATATTATGGTCTTGCCAAATCCTTTCCCAGATTTTAGCGGCAACCCCGAAACTGGCATCAAAAATTTTGCGACGCGCTTAACTAATATCTTTTTGGGCTTTGTCGGCATGGGCGCGCTCTTAATGTTTATTTATGGCGGAGCGCTTTATTTATTTTCGGCTGGCAATAAAGACCGCATTACCAAAGGTAAAAATGTTTTACAATACGCGATTATCGGGCTCGCTATAATTTTAGGCGCTTATATAATTGTGAACACTTTTTTATCTGTAATCGGAAATATTACAGGTAAAAGTTCTAACTTGAATTCCACCACTGCTACCACTAAAACAACCGAAACCACAAACTCTTTTCCCACGCCTGATACACCACCCGCCCAAGACTTTCCCACACCTTAATCTAGACCGACATTTTCGTAGTGCTCAATTTTAGTCGTGCCCGTGGCCAAAAAATTTATAGCGATAACATCCACCCGATATTCTTTGGCCGGATGATTTAATAAATACTGCCTTAAAGCCAAATGTAGTTTTTTTAATTTAATTTTTGTGACTGCTTCAGCCGGTAAAGCTGTCCCAAAACGCGCCTTAACTTCCACAAAAACTAAAATCGCTCCAGTTTGCGCAATAATATCTATTTCGCTGACACGAAAGTGAACATTGCGGTCAATAATTTTATAACCCTTATTTTCTAAATATTGCGCTGCCAAGTCTTCTCCTTTTTTCCCTAGACTACTCGTTCTTTTTCTATGTAATATATTATCAACCATTTAAAATTTATAATTTCTAATTTAAAATTCTTAAATTTTTATAAAAAATTTAAGCCAGATATTTCTTTTTTCCTAAAATTTCTTGGACACGATTTTTGGCACGTGGTCGGGCGATCAAAAAATAGTGTGCTTTAAAACCGACCCAGATAAAAATCGACACCAACCAGATAACTAACCACAAGCGCCACCCAAAAAATGGCGCGCTCCGAGCGGGAAAAAAATTCAAAAATAAACCCGCCACAAAAAAACTAGCCGTGGCGACACTCATATTTTCCCACATTCTTTTCTTGGTTTTTCTCTCTTGCCACAAACTAATGCCCCCCAAAACCATAAAAATACCTGTGATCACCCAAAAAATTATATCAAAAGGCGGGCTGATGGGTTCAGCTATTAAATAATAATCTAGGTTCAAAAGCGGGGCCAAGAAACTAAACATAATTAAGTATGAATATTTATAACACAAAAAACCTTTTTTGAAAAGCTCATTATTTTTTGATTATTTAGCGCTCTATTTTGTCGCCACGTAGGCATGATGGGCGCCACCAGAATGCAGAGCTTGTAAATCCATAAACCCCATTTTGAGTAATAATTCAGTAATGTCTTCCACGCCAAATTGGCAGACCTGCCCCGCGCCCAAAGGCGCCCCCTTTTGCCATTCCACCACCAATATTTTTCCACCTGTTTTCAATAAACGTTTAGCTTCTGCCAAAATATTTTGATGATTTTCATTTTGGCATAAAGTATGCACCAAAAAAACAAAATCCAAAGAGTCGTCAGCCAAAGGCACCGCGCCGATAATTTCCAAATTGGCATGCATGGCTTGAACGTTGGTTAAACCGCGAAACAAACTGTCTTGATGTAAAGCTTTCACCAATTGTTCTTGCACCTCCACGCCATAAACAAAACCATCGGGACCCACTAACTGCGTCGCCGCCCAGACAAAAAAACCAGCGCCCGAACCTAAATCGGCCACACGCATACCCGCGCTAACGCCAGCAGCTTGTAAAATTTCTTTAGGTTTTAATTCTGGCACGAGATCTGCCATAAAGTAGAATTTGGAATTTAGTCCGTCGGCTGACGGATAGAATTTAGAATAATACACACTTATTATAGCAGAGAATTAAACATAAAAAGTGGGAAACTAATCCAAATTCTAAATTCCAAATTCTAGAACTGTTTCGCTATCACTTCCGCCACTGGCTCATAACTACGACGATGAAGCGGACATACGCCAAACTGCCACAAAGCGTTTTGATGTTCTTTCGTACCATAGCCGACATTGGTGCGAAAACCATAGTGCGGATATTTTTCATGCTGGTCATGCATATAAGAATCGCGCGCGACTTTGGCAAAAATCGAGGCCAAGGCGATCGAAAAACATTTCGCGTCACCGTCCACCACGCATTCAACCTCACCTTCTGTTTGAAAATTACGATTGCCATCAACCAAAATATAATTTTTTTGACTTTTATCCCAGACTGATTCGAGCGCGCTACGCATCGCCTCGGCCCAAGCTTCGGCCAAACCTAGCTCATCAATCAATTTTTCATCGGTCCAACCATAACCAACTTTAAATGGCAACTGCCCTGCTTCACGCACAATCACACCTCTCATTTCCGCCGACAAAATTTTGGAGTCGCGAACTTTTTTAAACAAATCATTTTTTAAATCCAAATCGGCCGGACACGCGACCGCCGCCACTACCAAAGGCCCCGCCCACGCGCCAGTTCCAACTTCATCTAAACCAATCACTGCCTGGTAACCTTTTTGCCACAACCCGATTTCGGCCAGCCAATTTGGCGACTGTTTTATCATACAATCATTATAAACCTTACTACCCAATCTGCCAGTTAATAATTTCACTCACGGGTATTTAGGTTTTAGAGAACAAAAAAGCCCGGAATAATCTTCCAGGCTTTCATTTTCAAATATGAATCACGATGATTATGTGATCTTTAGAACATAGTAAATTCAACACCGCCGGAAAACCGTACACCCCCTTGTCTTTGCATATATCCTACTTGCAAAAAATATGAGATGTGACTTTCATGCTTATTTTTAACGATATATTGAGTCCCGCCCGAATCAAGATATAGTAATGTTGGTGAATAAGTAATATCTTTGAAAGTCCCACTCGTAGTTGTAACTATCTTTAACGAAATCATGTTGTCACCGTAAGTGAGATAATGATTATAATTTATTTGGCAAACAATGGCAGTATAATTTATGTTTTCTTGCGGGTAATGAATCACCGGTCCATCTCCACTAAAAATCATGTAGCTAAAATAGCCCGAGATCATCCCTTTAGCAACCGAATTATAACCAACCCTAACACCAGTATTAAATGGTATATTTGGAAGGGCTAATAGATTAGAAACCGATAATAATTCGATAGCGCCTTCACCATAAATATCGTGTTCATTTGGCAACTTGCCAAATGTAAATTGAAAACTGTATGGGGCGGTGTCGAAGTATGCAACATATCTATTTGAATCTGGCTTGTCTGAATTTTGACCAAATAAATTGTTTCCAGTGCTGATTATACAAACGAATATAATAACCAACGAATATTGATTTTTCATTGATTCCTCCTGAATTGATTTTAATTATTGAGTGAATTATAAAATAATTTATTTGCATTTATCCTAGCAAATATGAAAAAATTTGTCAATAGTAAAAAAGACAATAAATATAGGCACTATGGAGTTGTGTGAATTTCTACCTACTCCACACCGCGCCCTACTCTCCCCACGCCTTAGCCCAAAGCCAGTAAGGAAGAGGTGTTGTTTCGTGCAACTACTCCAGTCGCGCCCTCTCTCCACACCCTCCGGTTGGGAGGTGGTTCTTAGAGCCAGCTCTGACGAACCCGCCTGCTTCGAAAGGCGAAGCATTTCGGGCAGGCAATTTGCATGGTTTTTCGTTTGAAGAGAAAAATATAGACCTACTGCCCGATAATTTTTCGTAGTGAAAGGTGAATCTGGCGAGCGAGACGAGATAAAAATTTAGAGGCATATTGGTTATATGGCGAGAAATTTTTATGAAGTCGCAGTCGTCAGAGTGAGCTTGCAATAGAAAAGGTTATCGGGCAGTAGGTCTAAAGGGAAGTGCAAGAAGCCAATCCGCCAGCTGGCGGATTGGCTTCTGGTGGTTAAAAGGACTACCTCCAACCGGAAATAAAATACCTTTTCTTTAATTTTTAAAACAATTCATTTAATACAAATAGATTCCCGATCAGGTCGGGAATGACGGACGGAAAGGTTGGATCCGTCGGCTGACGGATGACGAGGAATAATTTACTTTACTAAACCTTTTATCTTTTGAACCAAACTTGATTTTTACGAAACCTCTTTTTGTATTTTGTCTAATTCACTTCTCTCATATTGTCCAAGGGGCTTAATGCCAGTAATAAATTGTATTGGCAACCCATTTTCTGTAATAATACTTTGGTCACAGTCCTCTAATGTATCGCCTCCAATTTCCTTGTAATTTTCAGTTATGCGTTTTGAAAGTGTAATGACTACGCCTTTGCGTTTTTCATAAGCCTCACGTACAAGTTGACGGAATAATTGCTCATTAAAATTATTTGGAATTACTTCATTATTTATAAATTTTTCTAATGCTTCGTCAAAATCAAAGATATTATTAAAAATTGCACGATCCTTAATCTTAAATGGAAGTTGACTTATAACATAATATTCGGCGGAAAGAGACATTGCATATCCTTCAGCCTCTAGTTGAGGGCGGACACCTAACGGCAAACCCGAATAATCGCGACTCGGAGCATAAAAAAATCTATCACCGTGTACGCTATCTGACGGCAAATTTCCATAATTTGCTAGATGAATAATTGCTTCTATTGAAGTGCCGTGCCAAGCATAAATATCATCTGAATTTAACCCAATCTCACACAATTTCGCAACTCTTTTTTTATATTCAAATGCCCTTTCTTGTTCATTAATATCATAATTATGAACATTATTTTGATATTCTTTATTCAACATATAAATTTACGCGATCAAATTCATTCTACTATTTATCCCCAACATAATCTCTCACTATCACTTTAACAATGAATTAATTTTTTGAACCAAACTCGATTTTTGTTGCAAGCCGACCATTTGCTCGACCATCTGACCATTATTAAAAAAACCTAAAGTAGGAATACTCATAATGCCATATTGTTGCGCCACATTATTATTTTCATCCACATTCAACTTGGCAATTTTAAACGGCCGACCCTCATACTCTTTGGCTAATTCTTCCAAAATCGGTCCTTGAATTTTGCAGGGCCCGCACCACGGCGCCCAAAAATCAACCAACACTGGCACTGGGCTTTTTAAAACCTCTGCTTCGAAAGTTGCGTCGCTTAAAATTATTTCGGCCATAAAAAATATATTAAAAAAAATAACGAGCTCTTTTATTGTATCACAAGCTCGGACTAAAACAACCCCCTTTTGAACTAAGTCTTGCTAATTGCTAGCCACGCTAGTCTTGCTAATCCAACCCGAGACTTGACAGGTTTTAGGCCTTAGCATAAAATAAGGGGACTTACTTTTAGTAGTACTTTTAAACATCTTTAATTTAAATTCTTCAGGGTGGACTTTTGCTGCTGAAAGTTTTACTCCGGTGCGTCTGTCTGTTCAAAAAACAGCTTTTGGCCGCAAACACTTCTCTGAAGTTCTTTCACAATTAAATAGTTTTGGAATTTTAAACTTTGTGCATTAGGAAAAAAATCAATTCCTTCAGAATCCTTTGTCTGTTTAGATGGTTAAAATAGACGCGAAAAATTTATTTTTCGCCATGAGATAATTCTCATTAATTTGAAAATTTAATCCTCTCTTTCTATAGTCGACCGCTTCGGCGGAAACTATCAGAAAGAAAGATGTCAATCTTTATCAGCAATGATAAAGCTTGCCATAAAAATTAAACTATCAAACAATTAATTTGAGAGTTTGATCCTGGCTCAGGATGAATGCTGGCGGCGTGTTTTAGGCATGCAAGTCGAGCGGGCGTAGCCCGCAACATCCAATTCCCAACAACCGACAAACAAATTATGATTTTAAATATGACCTTAAGATATATTAACTACCCGGTTTATAAAGACAGTAAATTACTTCACCACTTAACCGTTCATCTGGTGAAAAAATTTAGTCGTGATTATTATTATCTAGCTGACCAAATGAAACGAGCGGCTTTATCAATTATTTTAAATATTGCTGAAGGCGCCGGTAAAAGGTCCGATAAAGATTTTAACCGTTATTTGGAAAATGCCCTAGGTTCTGTCAGCGAATTAGGAGCGGCTTTTGATGTCGCTCTAGAAGAAAAGCTGATAACTGATAATGATAATCACACGGCTCTAGAATTAATTATCAGTATTAAAAACCAGTTAGGCGGATTGTCAAAAAAGTTGTTAGTTGGAAGTTGAATGTTGTGGGTTGCGCTAGCGGCAGACGGGTGCGTAACACACTAGTAATCTACCCCAAAGACGGGCACAACCAGTCGAAAGATTGGCTAATTCCCGATACCCTCCTCGCGCGTGTAGGCGCGAGGCGGAAATGATGCAAATCGCTTTGGGAGGAACTTATGGCTCATCAGCTAGTTGGTAGGGTAATGGCCTACCAAGGCTACGACGAGTAGCAGGCGTGAGAGCGCGACCTGCCTCACTGGGACTGAGACACTGCCCAGACTCCTACGGGAGGCTGCAGTCGAGAATCTTCCCCAATGCGCGAAAGCGTGAGGGAGCGACGCCGCGTGCAGGATGAAGGCCTTCGGGTCGTAAACTGCTTTTGTGAGAGAAAAACAATGATGGTATCTCAAGAATAAGGGGCTGCTAACTCTGTAGACTTCGTCAGCTTTCAGCAGACAGCTAACAGCTGTCGGCCGAGAAGCGACGAGACAGGTGCAGAGTAATTATGGCAACATAATTTAAGAAAATTTCGCTATATGCTGGAAACCCTCGTTAATGAAAACGTACTTTATAAAAAGTGAAAATCGTTTTCCAACCCAAAAAAGACTCCGCTGGTCATAGGGGTTGCGAGACAATCAGCAGGCAACCGCGACGAAAGTCGGGGGCGCCTCAGAGACTACACGCGAAACCCTCATTAAACTCTATAACCAAAAAAATCGAAATTTTTTTGGTAGAGGAGTAAACGACGGAGTGGTGCGCAAATTTCCTGAAAAGGAAATTTAAGCGTAGCGCAGTCGATTACGACGAGGTGATGATATAGTCCACGCTTCATGGCGACATGAAGGAATGGTCTTTTCAAAATCGAAGATTTTGAAGAGGAGTAAGCAATGGAACGGTGCGAAAGTTTTGCCTTTGGCAACACTTGAGCGTAGTGAAATTGATTACGACGAGCCAGCAGCAGCGGTAAGACAGAGGCCCCGAGCATTATCCGGAATCACTGGGCGTAAAGGGTCCGCAGGTGGTTAAGCAAGTTTTTGGTTAAATCTTATGGCTCAACCTTAAGGCCGCCGAAAATACTGTTTAGCTAGAGACTGGGAGAGGCAAGCGGAATTACTGGTGTAGCAGTAAAATGCGTTTATATCAGTAGGAACACCAAAGGCGAAGGCAGCTTGCTAGAACAGTTCTGACACTCAGGGACGAAAGCGTGGGGAGCGAACGGGATTAGATACTTGCCGTCTTAAACGGCATGCGATCAATTATTTATAATTTTCGCAAAAGTGTCTCACTCCGCAGTAATGCGGAATCGAAAATTTGGCTATTTGCTGAAAACTCCGAGTATCTTTGAGTACGAGTAATCGTGATAATCTCAAAGTGCGGACAATCAGCAGGAAAGATTGTAAATTTTATTTTGAAATTCACAATATCCTCAGAGACTACACGCCAAACTCCTGAAAAATTATTAATTTCAGGATGAAGATATAGTCCGAACTGTATGGCGACATACAGAGCGTGACAGAAATGATCACGCCCGTAACTTCAGTTGTTGGTTGTCTGTTGACAATTGGCAGTTGCTGTTACGAAGTAACAGAATGACCCCGGTAGTCCACGCCCTAAACGATGGGTACTAGCCCTCGGGAGTATCGACCCTCTCGGAGGCGCCAACCTAAGGTAACCCCTCAAGTACCCCGCCTGGGAAGTACGGCCGCAAGGCTAAAACTCAAAGGAATTGACGGGAGCCCGCACAAGCGGTGGAGCATGAGGTTTAATTCGTAACTAAGCGAGGAACCTTACCAGGGCTTGAAATGTCTTAGAATCTGGCTGAAAGGCCGGAGTGCCCGCAAGGGAACTTTGACACAGGTGCTGCATGGTTGTCGTCAGCTCGTGTCGTGAACATTTCGCGACCTCGTCTAGAAATAGACGTGTAAAATTTGGCTCATATCGGAGAACCCCGTTATCAAGATATAATTTTATTGCTAAAATAAAAATATGTCTTTGGGAATTCCGAGGGAAGTCGGACGACTTAATAATACGCTTACAGTTCGTCGTTCATGTCGTTTGAAATTAACTAATCGACAACAAGAAATTATTGTCGGTTCAATTTTAGGCGATGCTTACATCTATCCTCAAGGGAAAATTCAATTTGAACATTCAGCTAAACAAATATCCTATATTAAATGGAAATTTGCCGAGCTAAAATCGCTGGCTTATAGTCAGCCAAAATTAATCAGGCGCAAACATAAGCTGACTGGAAAAACTTATTCCAGCTACCGTTTCTGGTTGCGACAATATTTTAGACCATGGCGTAAAATCTTTTACCCTAAAGGTCATAAAATATTTCCTGATTATCTCAAATTAACTCCCTTAATGATAGCTGTTTGGTATATGGACGATGGCTCATTTAGTGATCATGTTTGTACAATATCTACAGAAAGTTTTTCTACTGCCTCAATTTTTATTTTAAGAAAAAAATTGAGACAACAATATCAACTTCCAACTGAAGTACGTTCAAACGGAAAAATTTGGATCCGTTCCAAAGATCATAAAAAATTTGCACTGCTTATTAAAAAGCATTTACATAAAAGCATGTTATATAAGTTGCCTTGACCCCGTATCGACTGAATCCATTAAACAAAATGGATGAGAGCGAAGCTATTCTTAAATGAAAAATAGCGCTTTGCTCATACGCCAACTCCTCCTCTGAATTTTCAGAAAGGATGAAGGAATAGTCAGTGAAACGATAACGATACTTGGAGATGTACCGTTCAGTCGGGTAACGAGCGCAACCCCCATGATGTGTTACAAGTGTCACATCAAACTGCCTGGGTTAACCAGGAGGAAGGCGGGGATGACGTCAAATCAGCATGGCTCTTACGCCCTGGGCGACACTCGTGCTACAATGGCGTTGACAATGGGTCGCGAAACCGCGAGGTGGAGCCAATCCCATCAAACAACGCCCCAGTTCGGATCGAAGTCTGCAACTCGACTTCGTGAAGCCGGAATCGCTAGTAAACGCGTATCAGCCACGGCGCGTTGAATACGTTCTCGGGCTTTGTACACACTGCCCGTCAAGTCAAGGGAGTCGGGGGCGCCCGAAAATAGCGCTGGTCGCTATTGAAGGTGACACCGATGACAGGGACTAAGTCGTAACAAGGCATCCGTAGCGGAAGCTGTGGATGGATCACCTCCTTTCTAGGGAGATAAAGGTGTGTCCCAACCGATTTTTTCGGTTGAGGATTGTCGATGCTGTATTTAATTTATATGAATACGGTAAAACAAAGCCCTAATGCACAAAGTTTAAAATTCCAAAATTACTACAGTCGGTTCGCCGATTTTTTCTATTTCATAAATAATTATTTGGAGACCCAATGAGCGAATACAGTAATATCCCGAAAAAAGAAATGATTCTTTCAAGTAAAGAACCATGCCATTTACTTGTCACTCTTGAAAAAGAAGGTTGGCCTAAGTTTGCTGGCAACATTGAAATAATCATCCGAGAAATAAATGACAGTGGCACAATTTTTTGCCGCCCCTTGTACTTTAAAAAATCTCTTTCTCCAACTTTTATTCTTTCCTTGCCACCTGGAACTTTTGGCTGTGCCTACAAATTCATTCCTTCCGAAAAACCAGAAGGTGCCCCAATAACACCAGAGCCATGTTCCATTATCAGCCAAATTTCATCTGATGTTGCTACGATGCTCCAAAAATCACTTCCGGTATTTAATTTACTGGAACAATAAAAAGAATTCTTCCACTCTTACAGAGCGTCTGTTCAACAGACGCTTTTTTATTGGACAAAAATAATTTTTTTAATTAAAATATCAAAGTTATTTTGGGCGGTTAGCTTCCGCCGTCGCTAAAGCTATGGCGAGACAAGCAGTTGGTTAGATTGTCATATAATCCCGCTCCTTTAGAATATTCTTTGTTTAAGGTTTTCGTGGTGGGCGATTAGCTCAGTTGGTTAGAGCGTCACATTGACATTGTGAAGGTCACTGGTTCGAGTCCAGTATCGCCCACCACGAAAAGCTTTACATTTAAAAGGAGCGGAACGAAGGTCACTGGCCTGTCCCGTAGTGATTCGCCAACTGGCGCAATCTACTACTGGGATTCGAGTCCAGTATCGCCCACCATTCGACTCGCTTCGCTCGCTCATGGTGTTCCACCGTAAGTTTGCGAAGCGAGGCGAATGCCCTGAGCGAAGTCGAAGGGCCTTCGGCTCTGAGGCTCAGACTCGAGGAGGGCAAAAAATTAAATCGGATGAAATACTTTGTATATTTAGCGCGTTGCAACGATCAATCTCTATATGTAGGGTCTTGCAATAATGTCGAGGCTAGAGAAATTAAACATAATAAAGGAGAAGGTTCTTTATATACAAAACAACGCCTGCCTATTAAAATAATTTATTTTGAAAATTATGATACACTTGCTGCAGCACGAAAAAGGGAAAAGCAGTTAAAAGGCTGGACACGAGTAAAAAAAGAAAGCCTAGTGAAATTTGGACATCCCACAAAATTCTAATAAAAAAGTCGCCAAGCCCTTGAAAAAATCATAAAACATTTCTAAAATCCTATTATAAATCGAGGATCCTCGAAAACTTATGATGAGGGCTGTTAGCTCAGCTGGTTAGAGCGCCTGCTTTGCAAGCAGGAGGTCGAGGGTTCGAATCCCTCACAGTCCATAAGTTTTCGAGACAAGCCACTTATTCGAGTCCGCTCGGGTCCACAACGCTAAGCGTGGTGGTGTTTGTTTGATTCGCTTCCGAATTGACAGCCCTTTATTTTTTGAAGAAAAAAATGTACAATCTAAAATAATATGGAATCAACAGAAAATAGAGAGACATTTTTAAAGCGCCTAGAAAAAAGATTTTCACAAGAAGAAATTGAAGATATTGATTTTGCGTATGATATTGCTAAAGAGGCTCACCGTCCCGCAGTGCGTGATGAAGGAATACGTTATTTTGAACATCCTCGTTCTGGTTGTTTAATAATGACTGACGAACTTGGATTGTACGACAGGGATTTACTCATCAGCTTTCTTCTTCACGATGTTGGTGAGGACACTCCCATGCTTGGGAATGTCACTAAATCTTACGATGAATTTAAAAGGAAAGCTCAATTGCGATTAACGAAATTATTTGGAGAGAAAGTTGCTGATACTGTAATTCGTTTAACAAAACCATCTGTCGACAATATTCGATTTCATAACAAACAAGAAGTATATGATTTTTATCTTGCAGAGTTAGTAAAAAGTGAGGAAGCCATTCTGCTTAAAATGGTTGATCGCTTACATAACCTAAGAAGTTTACAAAAGGATAAACCTGAAAAAATTGAAAGACAAATCGAAGAAACCGAAGAAAAATATATACCAATTTTTGAATCTGTGGTTGGTCCACAAAAAGAATATGTTGCAATGTTGGTTGCTAAAATAAAACAACAATTATCCATTCTTAAAGCTGAACGGAATGTTAAATAAACTATCTTATAGAAAAAAATTTGATTATGAAACAAAACCCAGAAAATCGAGCAGAAGTTAAACCCAAATATAACTTTACTTACCGCGACAACAATGACGATGGTAGAAAAATTATTTTTGAATACGAGGCCGAAAGTATTTTAGAAGCCGACAAAAAATATCAAGAAAAATTCCATCAAGATGTGTCCAAACAACCCCACATTGGTTGTTCTATTGAAAAAATTTTACCAGAAAAACCGACTCCCTAACCAATTTAAAAGTTATCAACAAGCCAATGTAAAATCAACTTTACATTGTTTTATAAATAACTAAACTAAAATTAGTTATGTCTGATAATATCATAAATCATGTGCGCGATTTACGACTCAAGGCTGGACTGACTCAAGCCGAATTGGGTAAAATCTTAGGTATTAGCCGACAAAGCATAATCGCTATGGAAAAAGGCGACTATATTCCTTCCGTACTTTTAGCTTTGAAAATTGCTGGCTTTTTTCGTAAAACTGTAGACGATATTTTTCACATTGCTTTTGAAAAATAATTCGTCAGCTGACGGATTAAACTCCGATGTAAAGTTAACTTTACATTAAAAATTTATTAAAATTGCTTTACCTTAAAAACACTACTATCCTAAAATTATGATTACTGCCCAACAACTTTACCAACCAGATAAATTCAAGGTCTATTTAGGCGAAGGTCTTAACATTGGTTTTTGCACAGTTTGGAATGAACCACAATCAACTTTAAAACAAGCCCCTGAACTTAACCAAAAATGCGCCATTTTAGGCACACTTTACGGCCGACAAGGTGTTTCTATTATTATCCGCAACTTGGCGCTTAACCCGCAAATTCGCCATTTATATATTTGGGGTAATGGCCCTTTGTCCAACACCAAATTTGGCAAAACTGGCACGGAAGTTATTTTTGCTCTATGGCAAAATGGTGTCGCTCCCGACAACACCGTTAATAACACCAATTTTAAATTGGAAAAAGAAATTGACGCGACTATTGTCCAAAAAATTATCACCCAAGTTGAACTGGTGGATCTGTCCGAAAAATCATTGACCGAAGCGGTCGCTTTAATAGATAACAAAACTAGCGAGCCCTATATGGAGTCGGTTAGATTCCCCGATGCCATTCCCGAAGCGCCAGAAAAATTCCCCTCGGAAACTATTGGCTGGATGGTGCGCGGGCCGTCTATTATTGACGCTTGGCTTAAAGTTATTCAACGGATTATGTTTTATGGCACAGTTAAAGGCACGCTATACGGTATGCCCCAACGCGAACTGATTAATGTCACTTGGGTCGTATCCGAAGAAGACCCAGACCATCCACACCTACCACAAGATTGGCCCCAAGAACTGCGCGACTTAACCGGCGCGGACGAAAGCGCCTTGAAAGAATATTTTCCTGTAATTCTCTCCGCTGAAGCCCAGCCCGGCACTTCCTATACTTACGGCAACCGTTTAAAATCTTACCCAACCAAAAATGGTCCCCTCGACCAGATAAAAGATGTTATTATTAAACAATTAAAAAATTCTCCAGACGCGCGTCGAACAGTCGCGACCACAATGGCGCCAGAAATTGACTGGGATTCAAGTGAGCCACCCTGCCTAACCCAAATTCAGTGTCTGCAATCAGACGGCTCTTTGCATTTACTCGCTACTTTTCGTTCACACGATATTTTTAAAGCCGCTATTGCCAATGCTTTTGGTCTGCGCAAACTGCAACAAGAATTAGTGGCTGAACTTGGTTTTCAAATGGGCAGTCTGGCGATTACTTCACAATCGGCCCACATTTATGAAGCCGATTTTGCGCACGCCAGAAAAATCACCGCCTGTGCTTTTATGGAGCGTGAACCAAATTTAGTTTTTCAAGCCGAAAACGCCGACCCCAGAGGCAATTTGATTATTTTAGTCAAACCAGAAACAAAAATTATTGAGGTCGTTTTAATGGGGCCAGATGGCGCTGAACTTTGGAAATATAACGGTCCCAGTTCTCGCCACATTCAAGCCAAACTCGGTCAGCTCGACTTAATTTCAAAAACTGAACACGCTCTGGATATTGGTATGGAACTGCAAAAAGCCCAAATCGCTTTGGATAAAAATCTCGTCTACACCCAAGACCGCCCACTTAAATTTTAAATTCGTTCAGGCGCGCCAGGGTTTCGGCCGAGACCGCTTCCTGCGGCTGGTCGCCATTAATATAAAAAACTTTCGTGCCATAATTTTTCCATAAGTCGGCAAACCACGGCGCGTGATAGGCCTCATGAGCTTTCTCTAAAAAGTCCAACTTTTCAAAAATCGCATTATCATTTTTACCCTGCCGAACCGAAAGTCTCTCCATAGCCACTGCTGGCGGACACGACACCACTAACAAAATATTTGGCGCGTATTTTAAAACAAAACGATTGCCCTCTAATTTCAAAATATCTTCCACGGTTATTTCTGACGTCTGCAAGGGCTGATACACGATGGATGTTTCCACGCTCCGGTCGCTAATAACAGTCGCGCCCGCTTCTAAGGCCGGTAAAATTAACCGCTTGTATAAAATCAAACGATCCAAGGCAAAAGATTGAGCGACCACATGAGGACTATAATTTGCGCCATTGCGCACAATTTCTTGCCTAATCACCGCGCCCATACCGGCGTGCGTTGGCTCGGCCACGGAAATAATGCGCGCCTTGGGGCAATCTTCTAAAAAACTGGGTACTTTTCCAAACTCTTTACTCCAAGCGACCGCGTCAAAAATTTCTTTATTTTGCCCCAAAACCCCAACCACTGCCCGCAAAACTGTGGACTTGCCCGAACCATCTATCCCGCCAATGTGTATAAGCATGACTTCCAGTATAACCAATATTTTAAATTACAAAAGTTGACTAAATTTATTCAAAAAACCTAAAAAAATCAAGGAAAATAAAAAGCCTATTTTATATCTAAATAAACCTTTTATTTCGAAAAGCTATCCCTGAAGCGGTTTTTAAATATCTTTCAAAATCTAAAGCTTTCTTCTTGTCATTAAAAGCACAGTAATAAATTAGTTTCCATGGTTTAAATTTATTTGTGTGGGTAGATTTTCCATCATTGTGTTCACTAAGTCGATTTTCTATATTTTCAGAAAAACCAGTATAGAACTGTTTGTTATTTATTTCACTTTGAACAATATAAACAAAAAACATATTTTCTAATTAATCCGCCCATCCTTCGCCCCAAGCTTCACTAAAAATTCACGGGGCTTCGGAGGGCATTCTTCTACTTCTTATGGCTGTGCCATTCGAAGTTCGCCAAAGACGAACGAAGAATGGTGGGCACAGATGGACTCGAACCATCGACCTCTGCATTATCAGTGCAGTGCTCTAACCAACTGAGCTATGTGCCCGGACAAAGTCAACCTACAACCTACAACCGCCAACCCACAACTTGCGACTAACAACGAGCAATATACCAAATATTTTACTCTTTGGCAATTGTATTTTTTTACTTTATACTAAAAACTACTTGATATTAAAAATCTTTAATTCTATGCGGAAATTTTGGAAAGTTTTATTTAATAGATTGCGCTACAAAAGCGCCGCCTCTTATGAACACTTAATCACGGTTAAAATCAATCGCGACCACCTGCTATCCAATCTCCGCGATTATCAACAAAAATTTCCTCGCTTGCAAATCGCGCCAGTTTTAAAAAGTAATGCCTATGGACACGGACTTTTGGCAGTAGCGGAAATTTTACGTGGAGAACCTACGCCTTTTTGGATTATTGATACATATTTTGAAGCCCTCGCTTTGCGCCGCGCTGGTTTCAATAAACCTTTGCTGATTATCGGTTTTACGCCCGTTAAAACAATTTGCCATAATCGCCTGCACGAACTGGCTTTTACCATCACGAGTGAAGCCCAACTTTTAGAAATTGCCACAGACGATCCGCGCGCCAAAATTCACCTCAAATTTAATACTGGTATGAATCGCCAAGGCCTGCCTTTAGTTTCTACGGAAAAAATAATTGAGGCCTTAAAAAAAACTAAGCACTTAGAGCTTGTTGGTTTATGTTCACACTTGGCGTGCGCCGATGAACCCAATCATCCGCAAAATGACAAACAAATTACCGCTTGGAATAATCTTGTCGATATCTTTAAAAACAATTTTCCACAAATTAAATATTTTCATTTGGCGGCGACTTATGGCGCAACCTTGACCGATAAAATTCATAGCAATGTTTTGCGCCTTGGTTTGGGCTTGTACGGCTTAGAAGAAAATAACAAAAACCAAAAACCTGTTTTAACCTTGTCCACAATTATTTCTGACATCAAAACTATCCCAGTGGGTGAAGCTATCGGTTACGATGCCGACTTTGAAACTACTCGTATCACTAAAATTGCCATTTTGCCTGTGGGCTACTACGAAGCTATGCCACGAATTTTATCCAATCAAGCGGTTGTAAAAATTGGCGATATTTTTTGTCCGCTTTTAGGCAAAATCAGTATGAATATTATGGTGGTCGATGTCACCACTTTACCCAATATAAAAATTGGCGAAACTGTGACTATTATTAGCGATTGCTCAAACGACCCCAATAGTGCTAACCATTTGGCTCAACTCGCCCAGACTATTCCTTATGAAATCATCTGCAAAATCCCTTTAAATATTAAACGGCTAATAGTATAAATGAATCGCTACTCGCTACATTCTATCCGTCAGCTGACGGACTAACTTGCTAGTCTTGCTAGGCCTCGCCCCGCTGTGCATAAATATCAACTATAATAACTACAGAGAAAGGGGGTGGATATTATGATGTCAGGCAAAATGTCATGGCTCGATTGGCTCGCTTGCGTCCTCGTTATTATCGGGGCGATCAATTGGGGTTTATTCGGTGCTTTTGATTTCGATATAGTCGACCAGTTGTTTGGTATGACCAGTGCGCTCGCCCGCTTAATATACATTCTCATTGGCCTATCCGGTATTTATTTAATCTTCAAGTGCAATGGTAAAAAAGAGATGTAGATTAGAAAAATTACAAAACTTCAAAACCACTCTTGCGGGTGGTTTTGAATAATTTAAAAAACTGCGCTAAGATAAAAGTACGCTCTTTAAGCGTAAGTAGGTCGAACTTGTGAATAAATATTAAAAATTTTATTTTAATTTATGTCTAAAATTATTTCAAAATCATCTATCTTTGCTGTCCTTATTGCCAGCTTAATATCACTCATTAATAAAACTGCCTTGGCTCAAACAACTTGCACACTAAATGGTCAAACCGTTCCTTGCAATCAATTAGTAAATGAGGCAAAAAGTTTTTTAGGCTGGGGATTAGCTGGTTTCATTGTGCTTTTTATACTCGGCATATTGTCAACAATATTTTGGGTTATGATGATAATTCATGCGGCCAAACATAATATTGATAATAAAGCCATGTGGATTATCTTACTGGTTTTTACGGGAATTATTGGTGCGTTAATTTATTATTTTGAAGTAAAGAAAAAAATGGACAAACAAACTTCCCCAGTACCATTGAATACGCCATCGCAACAACCGCCAATAACACCGCCAACGCCACCTTCGACTCCACTCACTAACTAACAAAAATTATTCTAACACAAATTTGGACGGTAAAGGATTCGGATCCCAGTAGTAGTCCCGCTAAGCGGGACACTCCGGGACTCTCGCCTTTGACCAAATCTGGTGGACGCTGCTGGGCTCGGATCCCAGTAGTAGAACGCTCTGCGTTCACTACGGGACAGGCCAGCGACCTTTCGGATGTATCGGCGCTTCGCTTGATACATACACTCCTCGCTCGGTATAAAAATTCCATTTTTCTACACTCACTCGTCGCTATATAAACCGAATTGCTATAAAGTAAATCTGGACGCTAAAGGATTCGAACCTTTGACCCCTTCCATGTAAAGGAAGTGCTCTAACCAGCTGAGCTAAGCGTCCATGCCAAATATTTAAAAACTGCTTGTCCTTCGGAGCTTTCAATGCAGGAGGAAGCGTCCCTACGAGAAAATTTAGCCGAAAATTTATTCTAAAGCAAATAAATAAGCCGGGTTACCCCGGCTCTTTCAGACTTTCGATTCTACGAAAGCCCCATTAACTTCACACGCATAAGCACTCATAACATCTATCAAGACATCATCAATCTTGCCCATTTTCAAACCAAATTTATCGGCTCGCTGACTGGACAATATAATCGGCGTACGAATTGATAAATTTTCTGCTAAAATATCCTCTCTGGTCAGAATGCGAGGCTGAAATTTTTCATCGACATACTTTTGATACAACGGCACCATTTCAGCCAAACTTATTGGTGGACCATTGACCAAATGAAAGACACCGCTCAACCTATTAAGTGCAATCTGATAAATATTTTTTGCCAGATCATCAACATAAGTAAAAGAATTTTTCTCACTCGACACAATGCGAAAATTACCCAAACGATGAATTAAATTCCGCTGATGCAAATGTTTACCAATGGGTTGATGGATTCTAATGATCACAAATTGATGAGACCACATATCATAGAGAGCATTTTCTGCCCAACGTTTACTTTCACCATAAACACTTTTTGTTCCTGTTTTGTCATCTTCTAACCAAGCTTCACCTTCTGCCTGACTTAACCTGTCGAACACATTGGCAGTACTTAACTGAATTATAACTGTATCTCCCGATAAACAAGAATCTCTAAGGTTATAAACTACTTGAAGATTGCTATCTTCAGTGCGCTTTCGGTCGTTTTCACAATCGCTAATGCTTTTTTCACCACTATAGCCAACGGCATTAATCACGACATCTGGCTGAAAAGATTTTCTCAATGAATTCACGAGGTCCATACCAGAAAAATTTCCATAATCAGAAAAATTTCCAAACCACATTTGGGTTTCACACTTCAGTTGCTTTTTCAAAAAGGAACCGATAACAGACGCCAACCAACCAGATTTACCAGGCGAACGCCCGGCTAAAATTGCTATTTTCATTGTCGTCTCCTATTTCGGTAAATAACCGTGTCTATTTTTCGCTTCCTCTAGAGTCGGCCATGATTTATCTCGTCTAATGATATCCTCTCTATCATTTTTATTAAGAGATTTTACCAACTCATTACCTTTCCCCCATTTTAAATTTGGATCAAATACATAAATTCCTTTTTCGTCCTCTGGGCTATAGTGATCAGTTTTGCCATAAATTACATAAGCCTGATTATAACCCGACCAATAGCCATGAGCGAACCCTTTAGGAATAAAAATACCCTTGACTGGTGATAAATCAACCAAGACACCTTGTCCTAAAGTTTTTGAATCAGAGCGAACATCCAGAATAAAATCTGTGATTGTACCAATAATTGGTATAACTAATTTGGCTTGTCCATACGGGTTCTGAAAATGCAGACCGCGAAAAACACGAACAAATAACTGAACCACTGAAAACTCTGAAAATAACGCACCAATGCCCATATCAGATAAATTTGCCTGATTATAAACATCGAAATAAGCGCCCCTTGCGTCAACATACTGTTTCGTCGAAAAAATTATAGGCCATGGACCAGCCTCATGATCAAAACATCGATCCATTTCTTCATTAGGAATAACCTGAATATTTGCGACTCCGTCTACTTTCTTTTGCATTATTATTACCTTTCAAAATATGAATAAATTGTGAAAAAACGTGTTTGTTTGAACGCACCTTAATATATTCTGGTCAACTTATCAAGAGTCCTTCAAATTGCTAAAATTACCCTATGGTAAAAATTATTTTAATCACTGGCGGGGCGGGTTTTATTGGTTCCAATTTTATACATTATTGGAACAAAAAACATCCCACTGATTTGCTAGTCTGTCTAGACGCGCTCTTCGTCGGCAGCGACCCAGACAATTTAGCCGACTTGCCCCACCCACAAAAACTAACATTTATTCACGGCGATATTCGCGATCAAAAATTAGTCACCAAGCTTTTCAAAAAATATCGCTTTAATTTGGTTGTTCATTTCGCCGCCGAAAGTCATGTTGACCGCAGTCTTCTAAATCCCGCGCCGTTTTTTGACATCAATGTCATCGGCACCAATGTTTTACTGGAAGTCGCGCGCGATTTTAAAACCAAACGTTTTCATTATGTTTCAACCGATGAAATTTATGGCGATTTAAAAACTGGCACCGCCACGGAAAATTCCCCTTTCAAAGCCACCAACCCATATAGTATTTCCAAAGCCGCCGCCGATATGTTGGTGCAAAGCTACGGTCGCGCTTGGCGCTTGCCCTTTTCAATCAGCCGTTGTAGCAATAATTTTGGCCCGCGCCAACATGCTGAAAAATTTTTACCCCATATGATCGAACTCGCTTTGAAAAATAAACCATTAACCATTTATGGCTCTGGCTTGCAACAACGCGACTGGCTTTTCGTTTTAGACCATTGTCGCGGTATTGAAAAAATCGCGCTTGCTAAAAAAGCCGAAAGACAAATTTACAATATCGGCGGCGGTATTTCTCAAACCAATATTTACGTGGCGAAATTAATTTTACAAACACTCAAAAAACCTCTGACCTTACTCCAACATATTGCCGACCGCCCGGGCCACGACCGCCGCTACGCGGTCTCCGGCGCCAAAATAAAAAAAGAATTGGGTTTTGCTCCCCAAACAAACTTCAAAAAAGATTTAAAAAATACTATCAAATGGTACCTAACCAAATTCCTCTCTTAAACACCACCACTTAATTCACTACCGGACCATTCGCGCGAATGGTCCAGTGCTAATTATAAAATGTTTAAAATGTATTTAGCTACGTTGGATAAATCTTCTCTCAAGACATAAACAACATTTGGTCCACGCTGTTCGCCTTCGACCAAACCAGCCGCGGTCATAATCGTCAAATGTTTAGAAGTAGCTTTAAGGGATAATTTAATAACCGTGGCGATTTCTGTCACATGAGCTGATTTGGATTTTTTAAGCAATTTCAAAATAGCCAGCCGACGTTTGTTAGCTAACGCTTTCAATGCTTTTTCTAATTCCTTTTCATTCATAAAATAATTTTATCACAATCTCTCAAACTTTACTTGTGTCCCATGCGACCTTTCGCGCGAAAGGTCGCATGGGCTATTTGGTCCAATAACTTAAAGCTATGGCCGTGGCCGAAGCGACATTTAGACATTCCTTTGGTCCAGTACCTAGAATCTGCACTACCGCGTCGCAAGTAGCCAAAATATTTTTATCTAAACCCACCAGCTCATTCCCCACGATCAACACGCATTTTTCTGGCCAAACAAATTTAGTAACTTCCACCGCATTTTCAGCCAATTCTAACGCCACTATTTTATAACCCTCATTTTTTAATTCAAAAATCACGTCATCTAAATTCTCTTGATAAATATTTTCCACCATTTTTTCCGCGCCCAAAGAAACTTTTTCCAATTTTAGTCCCGGCCGCGCCAAACTTCGCCGCGCATCACCCGGATACGGCGTATAACCAGTATAAATAATTTTCCGCACGCCAAAAAAAGCGGCTGTCCGAATAATCGACCCAACATTATAAACACTACGGATATCCGGCAGGACTAAAACTATTTCCTTCATACTTCTTGACAAAATAGTAAATTACTTCTAGAATATAAGCAAATCAAAATTGTTCATTAAAATTGGAGGTTAAAAATGAAGGGCCTTAGAAATTTATTGGGCTTGGCCATTATTGCAATGGTTATTATCTGTCTTTACATTTTCCCAGACAAAACCATCGTTCCCAAAAAAATAAAATCACCAGCCGAAATGATTGCTGATAGTGTACGTCAATATTTGAATGACTACGAGACATTTATAGACTCATCAATTAAGAAAACTATTCAATGGGTTGATGAACGTGGCCAAGACTATGCTTTGCTAAAAATTTCTCAAGACAGCATCGCTTTTAAAGTTGCCTTTAGTACTATAGCTATAAAGATAATTCTAGATGACTACCTAAACGAATTGAGTTTACTTCAAGCAACACAGGAAATAGATCTGGTAAAAAATTGGTGCAATCTAGAATTTGATCCTTATTTTGAATCACGCTCAAGCCCAATGAAAGCCCTTGCATTCTTGATTAATCAAACAAATCAATCCCTCAAACGAAATCAACCACAAAAGAACAAAAGTGTGCGGGAGACCTGGGTTCAGGTCTCTTTTTTATCAGGTAGTGAAGCTTTGCTCTACTACCTGATTTATTAGCCAAAAACCTCAAAATCTACTAATTTATACTTGTATGGTTATTATTCCAAATTCCAAATTCCATCCGTCAGCTGACGGACCAAATTCTACAATTAACTCACTGTGGATTATCATTGCCAATTACAACGGAGCAAAATATTTACCCGAATGCCTTACCGCCCTACGAAACCAAACCAAAAAGCCAGACGGTATTATTGTGGTTGACGATGCCTCCACCGACGAATCGCTTTTAATTGTTAAAGAAAATTTCCCCGAAATTATCAATGCGCCCCTGCCAAAAAATGTGGGTTTTGGCGCGGTCAACAATCACGGCGCGCGCGTGGCCATTTCTTATGGCGCTACGGCTCTTATTTTTTTAAACAATGACACTGTTCCTAATCCTGACTGGCTGAAAAAACTTTGGAGCGCCTTTGAAAAAAATCCCCAGGCCGGCGCTATCGGGAGTACGCTTTTACTTTACGATAACCCAGAAATAATCCAAAGTGCTGGCATTGAAATTTTAAAAAATGGTGGCGCCAAAGATTATTTAGCCGGCCAAGCTCTAAATAATTTACCCTCGGACATTGCAAAAATTTTCGCGCCCTCGGCGGCCGCCATGCTCATTCCCGTATCCGTTTGGAAAAAAATTAGCGGGCCTACCAAAAAAAACACTGTCGGAAGTGGGCTTGCCCACCAAAGCTTTAGCGAAGGTGGCTTTGATGAAAATTATAAAATGTATTTAGAAGATGTGGACCTCGGCTATAAAATCCACCAAGCCGGCTACCACTGTTTGCTCGCCCCCGAGTCGCGCGCGCTTCATCACTATTCTGGCTCGATGGTTTCTCATCCCTTTCGCAAACGTTGGTTTGTCGAAAAAAATCGCTACCGTCTGCTGGCCAAACATTTTACTTTTTTTCAAGCCTTAAAAGCCCAAACTAACTATTTTTTAACTATGTGGCGTCGCACCCAAGAACTCAAAACCCCTCAAGGCCAAAAAATGCTACTAGGAAAATCGAAATTATGGTTTATTATCAAAATAACGGTCATTTTTTTCCTCGCGCACATCACTGGCAAACTCCTCTATTTAAAGCTAAAGTTACTAAATTAGAATCTGGTTGCTTTTCTAAATTCCAGTATGACTAAAGTGAATATCCTTATCATTGGCGCTGGTCGAATTGGTTTAGCTTTATATAATCAATTTCAAAAAGCTGGTCACCTACCAAAAGTTTGGGACAAAGACCCAGCGCGACGCAAAAATGCCGAAACTTTTGAAAATTTAGTCAAAACAGCGGAAGTGATTTTCATTACCGCTCCCTCTTCAGCTAATCGCACCATCGCCAAAGAAATAAAACCATTCCTTTTTAAAAAACAAATCATTATTAGTTTGGCCAAGGGTTTAGAAGAAGCGACCGGCAAAAATATGTCGCAAGTTTTGAAAGAAGAAATTGGCAACAAGGCCACGTATGGTTTTATGGCTGGACCGATGTTGGCCCATGAAATAGAACGTTTCGAACAAACCGTCGCCGAGATTGCCCTGTCCAATAAAAAAGCGTGGATAAAAATTAACGAAATTTTTCTAGGTACATGCATTAAAGTAAATTACAATGCCGACTTAATTGGCTTGACCTGGTGTGCGGTCTTAAAAAATATTTATGCCATTGGCTTCGGTATTTCCGATGAACTGGGTCACGGGACCAATATAAAAAGTTGTCTAACTTTAAATATTATTTCAGAAATACAAAAACTTTTAAAAAATTTTGGTGGCAAAAAAGAAACTTTTTTCAGTCCAGCTGGACTGGGCGACCTTTTAACCACGGGCTGGAACTCACATTCTTTTAATTACAACACGGGGCGAGAAATGGCTAAAGACCCCAGGGCCGAACTGGCGAGCGAAGGTAGTCGCTCACTTAAATGTCTCTATGCCAAGCTAGGTAGCAAAATGAAAAACTACCCAATTATGAACGGCCTGAAAGAAATGATTTTAAGTAAAAAAGATCACCGCGCCGTCTTCGCGCATTTACTCAAAAATATTTCGTGCAAAATATAATTTAGTTGCTTATTCGCCCATACGTGCCCACCCCGTAGAGTAAATTATGAAACAATTTTCTTGTACTGGGGAATAAGTTCTTCGTATATTATTTTTGTGAATACAATCGCACATTCGTGCGAATGTGCGATTGGTGAATTATCTAGACAAAACCATAAAAATAGCTAAAATTGTGGAGTTAGGGAGAGGTCGCATAGCGGTCTAGTGCGCTTGCTTGGAAAGCAAGTGTACCGCAAGGTACCGGGGGTTCGAATCCCCCCCTCTCCGAAAAACTTTGCATGGCCAAAAGGCCATAAAAGGTTTTGGGGTGATTCGAACAAAGAAGGGGTCGGGAAACCTGGGTTTCCCGTAGAGGAAGAACCGAAACCGAGTGGTTTCGGAAGTATGACAGGGTTCCCGCAAAGCTGGGATGTCAGACGCGTGAGATTCCCCCCTCTCCGCCAATTTTCACTTTTTGTGAAATCGTAAGAAACTGCCTCGGCGCAAAGCGCCTCGGCATGGTATTTTTCCGCAATTTTGAAGGCATTTTTGAAATCCAAAACCAAAGTGCGGTCGGCAATGCGGAAGTTCCCTGTCCGCCTTTGGAGGAGAACCAATCTTTTTGAGAAATGAATTTCAAGACCCGCCAGCAGGCGGTTTTTATTAACAATAAAATATAAGGTAATTATTTTAAAAATTTATATACCATTAAAAATTTCTGATGAAATTTTTAATCCAGTAAGCACTTGTGCCAAAAGATCTTTATTTTTTTGATAAATTCTTTCGATTAAACCGCTTTTTTCTATTTGACCCAATTCTTCTAAATTGAAAAATCTAAACGCCTGACCTTCATTACCCAAACAAAAATGGGTAACATCTTCGGCACTAACAAAACTTATAAAATAATAAGAGTGCCCCTGATTGGCCTTTAATCTACTTCCCAAATAATCTAAATTTTCTGGCACATAACCAACTTCTTCTAATAATTCACGCCTGACTCCATTTTCCGGAGTTTCGTTCTGATGCAAAAAACCACCAGCTAAAGCCCAAGTATTTGGAAAAGCAATATCTGGTTTATTATCTCGCAACAATAAAAGTACTTTGCCTTCACAAACCACCAAACAAGTAGCTGAATCCAAAGTATCCAAAACAACCATATTTATCTCCTGTATTTCCTCTCCGCCTTTTTGACTAAAAGTATTGTTTTAATAACCACATCCGGATTCAAAGAAATACTATCAATGCCCGCTTTAACCAGCATTTCCGCAAATTCCGGATAGTCCGACGGCGCTTGCCCGCAAATACCAACTTTCACGCGCGGTTTACACGCGTGCGCTTTGTGAATTAATTCTTTGATTAAAGTTGTCACCGCGTCGTTTCTTTCGTCAAATAAATGCGAAACAGTTTTGGAATCGCGATCCAAACCTAAAGTTAATTGCGTTAAATCGTTGGAACCGATAGAAAAACCATCAAACAATTTGCCAAATTGTTCAGCCAAAATTACATTGCAAGGAATTTCCGCCATCATATAAACTTTCAAACCATTCTGCCCACGCTTAAGTCCATGTTTAGCTAAAAGCTCTAAAACTTTTTTACCTTCATCAATCGTGCGCACCATGGGAAACATAATAATGACATTATCCAAGCCCATTTCCACACGCACTTTTTTAATGGCCAGACATTCCAAGCCAAAGGCCTCGGCAAATTTCGGGTCATAATAACGAGCGCAACCACGCCAGCCGATCATTGGATTTTCTTCATGCGGTTCAAAATCCGCGCCACCTAAAAGTCCAGCGTATTCATTAGTTTTAAAATCGGACATTCTGACGATAACATCTTTGGGATAAAAAGCGGAAGCAATACGACCAATACCGTAAGCGAGTTTGTCCACATAAAATTGTGTTTTATCTTTATAACCCTTGGTAATTTCTTCAATTTGGGCTTTGACTTTTTTGTCTTTTAAATTATGGAAACTTAAAAGCGCCTGTGGATGAACTTTAATATAGTCGGTAATTATAAATTCCTCACGCGCCAAACCCACACCAGCATTCGGCAAAAAAGACAAATGATATGCCTGTTCGGGATCGCCCACATTCATCATAATATGAGTTTTTGTTTCGGGAATTTTTTTCAGGTCCCACTTTTTTATTTCAAAAGGAATCTGACCGGCATAAATTTTGCCGACTTCACCTTCGCAGTCAGAAACTGTAATCATTTGGCCATTTTTTATTTTGTGAGTGGCATCTTTCGTGCCGACGACCGCGGGAATACCCAACTCGCGCGACACGATGGCGGCGTGCGAAGTGCGTCCACCAGAATTGGTGACAATGGCTGAAGCGATTTTCATAGCTGGCTCCCAATCGGGATCGGTGATTTCTGTCACCAAAACTTCACCTGGTTTAAATTCGCCAATAGCTCTGACATCATGAATGATATGAGCCGGACCGACGCCGACTTTAGAACCGACCGCCACGCCCGTGACCAAAACTTGCCCGGCCTCGCCTTCGCGAATACTGCTAACTTTCGGTTTTTTAATATGGTATTCCGACAACTGACTAGCGCTTTTTTGCGACTGCACGGTTTCGGGCCTGGCTTGGACGATAAACATTTTTTTGGTCACGCCGTCAAACGCCCACTCCATATCCATAGCTTTGCCATAATGTTTTTCTATGACAACTGCCCAGCGTGCCAATTGCAAAGCTTCTTCGTCGGTAATAGCAAAAGTGTTTCTCTCTTTTTCTGGCACATTGATATTTTTGGTGGGCTTACTGCCTTCTGTCGCATAAATCATTCGTAAGGCCTTTTCACCCAAAGTTTTAGAGACAATGGCTTTTTTGCCTTTGGCTAAAGTCGGTTTAAAAATAATAAATTCATCAGGATTAACCACGCCTTGCACGGCATTTTCTCCCAAACCAAAAACCGCGTTGATTAAAACGACATCTTTAAAACCAGAATCTGTATCAAGCGAAAACATAATGCCAGACGCGCCTTTATCGGACCGCACCATTTTTTGCACCGCCACCGAGAGCGCCATTTTGGTTTGTGAAAATTTTTGGTCCACGCGATAAGAAATCGCGCGATTGTTATAAAGCGAAGCAAAACATTTTTTAACAGCTTCCAACAACATAGTTTCGCCAGTAATATTCAAATAACTTTCTTGCTGACCGGCAAAAGAAGCATTGGGTAAATCTTCAGCTGTCGCGGATGAACGCACCGCCACATCCAGATGATTTTCTGATAATTTATAATGCTTGGCTAATTTTTTGTAATTAGCACAAATGGCTTTTTCTAAATTCTCTGGCCATTTGCCCTCGACAATCATTTGACGAATTGAGGCGCCTCGTTTTTCTAAATTTGTACTGTTAAAAGTATTTAGTCCTTTTAAAACTTTGGCAATTTTTTCATCGAGCTTGTTAAATTTTAAAAATTCACGATAAGCATTGGCGGTGACGGCAAAACCATACGGGATAGCCACATTTTTTTTGGACAAAGAACGGTACATCTCACCCAAGGAAGCATTTTTGCCGCCGACCAAAGGCACATCTTTTATCGTCAGTTCATCGAACCAAAGAATCTGGGCCTTGTTTCTATCCATGAGTATTTTGTTAAAAAGTCTCCTTATTATATGTTTCGCACTCATGCATTAAGTTTAGCAATTTTAAATCTTTTGTCTTGGGGACATTACTTAATTTACAGCCTATAGCCCGTCATCCCCGACCTGATCGGGGATCCATTTGTATTGTTTTGGGCGTTGTTTTACCTAATAAGCTAGGAAGCTACGACCTAAAAAGCTAGTATAAAATCCCTATATTCATTGTATATTTTGCCTCTTGACAAATTTTTAGATATGTGCTATAATAAAGAGTGAACAGTTACACAATATTCACAATTCACAATTTCATAATCACATTAATCATTCATATTCACATCGGAGGAAACATGTATTACTTCTCGTATTTTTGCAGCATATTTTGGGGATTTGCCATGTGCATGGTGCTTGGACTCACGTTAGATGCGCCACTTTCACCCCTACACCTGATAACTGGCATATCACCAGAACCAGTTTCAAGTTTGATTTGGGCTATAGCAGGGATATTTGGTTGGCAAATCTTCACAACAACCAAGCCAGATGCTGATGAACGAGCGCTCTACTTGAAAACGAAAAAGAGCATCGAGGCTCAACATTCATCAACTAATTAAAAACGAGAGCGTTTCTCTCGCCGCCAGTCATAATTGATTGGCGGGTTTTTTTATTTATCCAATTTTAAACTTCCTTCACTTTTCAACTACTCCACACCGCGCCTCTCCACCCCACCTTTCGGCCCAGAGGGGCGGGAGCGTTTGAACCAGCTCTGACGAACCCGCCTGCTTCGAAAGGCGAAGCATTTCGGGCAGGCAATTTGCATGGTTTCTTGGCTCTGCAAGAAAAATTGTGAGGAAGCGCAAGAGACCAATCCGTCAGCTGACGGATTGGTCTCTGGTGGTGAAAATACTCCCGCCCCGTAAAGGGCCGAAAAATAAAAATATCTTTTCTTTAATTTTTACACCTAATTTATTTGCCTAAAGATTCTAAATAACGCGCTCTAGCTTTTTCCCACATATTTCTTTCTTCGTCTGGCATAGTTTTCATTTTTTCTTCAAAAGCTTTCAGCTCAGCTTCATTTTCAGCCATTTTTTGCCATTGACTAAAAGCCTTATTATTCTCTTCATCAATACCAAGTTGTTCCGCAGAGAAATTTGTCTGACTAAAGTCATTATTTTTTACTTTCTTATTTAATTCTGTTTGAATATCGTGTTGAGACGGCATATCTGTTTCATTGAATTGGACTTGTTCTGTTGGAGGAGTTGCTTCTACCATAAAATAAAAGGATAAGTAACTGCATTAATTATAACCCATAAAAGACCTATGGCAAGTGGATTATAGTCCAAATTCACATGATGTATAGAGATTGCTTCTCCGCCAACTGGCGAATCGCAATGACAAATACTGGATCCGTCAGCCGACGGATGACAAACGAATTTCTAAAAGCTATCAGCTAATACTGCGCACTTCGCACAAGTTTAAATTTTCCCGAATACCCACGGGCGAACCGGTGACAAGCACAATTTTTTCTCCTTTTTTAACTAATTTTTCTTTTTTTACCAAAGCCATAGATTTCGCCACCAATTCGTCCAAGGTTTTACAAGTCGGCATTAGATATTGCCTGACGCCCCAAACCAAAGCCAATTTACGATAAACTACAAGCGAATTAGTCAGGATAATAATATCGGCCTCTTGAGGACGTTGTCGCGCCAGCATCCGACCAGTTAAACCAGACATTGTTGCCCCCACCATAGCTTTGGCTTTAACTTCTAAAGCCATTTCATAGGCCGAACTGGCGACCGCCGCCACGACCGATTTTGAGTCATCGCCAAAATAATGAACGGGTAAATTATCGTAGGGAGATTTTTCGGTTTGTTCCGCAATGCGCGCCATCATTTTGACAGCCGCGACCGGATATTTACCAGAGGCAGTTTCGCCTGACAGCATTATAGCGTCGGCATGATCGACCACGGCGTTGGCGACATCAGACACTTCCGCCCGCGTGGGGCGCGGATTGCGAATCATAGAATCCAGCATTTGTGTGGCCACAATAACCGGTTTGGCCGCGCGCAAACATTGTTCGATAAGATCTTTTTGCACCAAAGGCACTTGTGAGGCCTCAATCTCCACGCCCAAATCCCCGCGCGCCACCATAATTGCGTCGGCCATTTTTAAAATACTCGCGAAATTTTTTATAGCTTCCGGTCGCTCAATTTTGGCCACTAGCCACGGGGCTTCTTCTTTTTTATTTTTATGGCGCGCTATTATTATTTTAACCTTTTTAAGATCATCGGCCTTGGCCACAAAAGATAAAGCGACAAAATCCACACCTTGTTTGAGCGCAAACAATAAATCTTTTCTATCTTTCTCTGTCAAAGCGGATAAAGTGACTCGGCTGTCGGGTAAGTTCAAACCTTTGTGAGAAATTATTTTACCCGGCACAACCACGCGCGCGAAAATAACGCCCCGTGAAACTTTTTCAACAGACAATTCTACTTGACCATCGTCCAATAAAATCCGCTGACCTTTTTTTACATATTTACTGATATCTACCTGCAAAGGCAAGAATATTTTGCTGATTCTTTTTTTATACGACAAAATAACTTTCTCACCCTTTTTTAAAATGACCGCTTCTTTAAGTTCGCCCACCCGTAATTTTGGACCTTGTAAATCCGCCATCAAAGCGAGCGGTTTTTTTAAGAGGCGCGCCTGTATTCGTAAAGTATTAATAAGTTTGGCGTGACTTTGATAATCACCATGAGAAAAATTAAGCCGAGCCACATCCATGCCGGCTATAAGTAGTTCTTTTATAACTTTGGGGCTAGCGCTAGCAGGACCGATAGTGCAAACAATTTTAGTCTTTTTCATATCAGGTAGTAGAAAGTCGCCAGTTTAAAAAATTTATAATTAAAATCATATTATAATTAAACATAGTATAAAGCTCATTTTCCATAAAAGCTATTTTTTAAACTCGACGAGTATGATTTTGGCGAATTTTCACTACCTGACATATGTATATTATACAATTTTCTTGAAAAAATAACCAATGATTAATACAGCTTATTAGCTTGTTAGCCCCAGTAGTAGAGCAAAGCTCACTACGGGGTAAACTTGTTAGCTTTTTAGCTTCTTAGCTTATTGGCTTCTTAGCTTGTTAGGTTCAAGATTTGTCTTAAAAACCCTCAAAAAGCCCAATAAAATAGGGACTTGACAAATTTTTAGATATATGCTATACTAGTAAGTGAAAAGTTAGATAGTTCATTGTAAAATTACATACATATCACACTTAAGGAGAACTTTTATGCCAATTGAAGATGCCGATGTAGCGTTGACTCAGTTCATACACACTACAACTCATAAACCGATATTTGCTGTTTCATCGGAAAACTATCAACTTCTTCCGAGTAGCATACTGATATCATCAGAAGACGATATGCCTGAATTACCGTTCAAACTATCGGATACAAGTTGTTTTCTTGGATTGCCAGAATTGGCAAATACCTTGAATCGACATAATATCTTTACTGGATTACGGGCATTTGTTAACCCCAGTAAAAAGTTTTGGTTAACCATATTTCTTTCTGGGTTACCAAACAATGAAAATCCACTCAACAAAGACATACCCCAGCAATAAATCCCTGAAAAGGGAGATGTTTGATCGACAAGCCCCGGCCAATAGGAGGAGCCAAACATGACACGAATGTGACGGGCCTGCCGAGGCCTAAGAAAATAATACGTTACATTTTAAATACGAATGACCAGCTTTTTTAAGGCGCTTACCCTTAGAAGCTGGTTTTTTTATTTGCCTATTTTTACCCCCTCCTTAATCCTCCCCCTTGAAAAGGGGGAGGGCTGGGGTTATACACTCCACACCGCGCCTTCTCCCCCCTCCCTTTCCGGTCAAGTCCGTTTTAACCAGCTTTGAGGTCTGATTAGCTTGGTTCCGTCCGCCTTTGGCGAGACGGATAATCAGACCGAAATTGCAAGCAGTCAGCTCGCGGGAAGCTGACTGCTGGTGTGTTAAAATGGACTGACCGGAAAAATAATAACTTACTTTTTCTTTTATTTTTTTCCTTTACTTATTTAATACAATACATCAGATCCCTCGATCCGTCAGCTGACGGATGACGAAATTAGTTTAATTTTATTTTTTCTGCCCAGCGGCCAATGAGGGGTAATTTTTCTTTATGCCCGCCTAGAACATTTATTATACCCAATAAAGATAAAACTATGGAGACGACAATGGCTAAAGGAAAAATCATTAAGGGGCCGACTACGGGAATGGCCACAGCCAAAATCATTAAAATACTTTCAAATAAAAATAAAACAACGCCTTGACGCGCGTGAAAATGAATAAAGTCGTCTTTGCCCCAAAAAAGTAGTGGCACTAAAACCAAGGCCCAAAAATAACTTAACACAGCCAAAGAATGGTCAATTTTTTTAAGCGGAATATTTTCTACCATAATTTAATTTTTCGGCTGACGCGCTAATAAAAATAACGACCAAAAAAATCCAAAAATAACCCCAAGGACAGCAAAAATCAAAATACTTAAAAACAGTCCCAAGACTTTCCAATCTTGATAGTCGCGTATGGCTGAAAAAGCCATATGAATAAAACCTAAGCCCCCGCCTAACTGCGCCATATGCCAGACGATATTTTGCCAAGTGGCGTTGGGTGATACGGTATAGGCCAAACCAAAGAAAAATAACACTCCCCCGTAAAAAACATAAGTCATGCTTTCAAGAACTTCATTGGTCAGCCAAACTGTGACACCCGAAACTTGCCACATAGATAACAAAGCTACCACCGTTGCTAAATAAAATATGGGATGCGCTAAAAATTTTTTTAGAACGGTTTTTTCGTATTCTTTTTTTTCAAGTTTTGCTTGAAAACTTTTAGCCAATAAATCTGTCTCGGCCGGCGTGGTCGCAAGCCCAGGTCTTATTGAATCTGAAATTTCTTCTGGCATTAACTATAAAATATAACTTTCAAATCTAGGGATTAGCAGGAATAAAGGTCGCTGGCGGATTGGTGGGTGAACCAGCAGGATTATTGCTGGTGCCACCAGTACCAGTTGAACCAGCGGTGCCACCAGTAGGAATAATAATATTACCGCTATTAGGATTAATAATGTCAAAACTTTGGCCAAAAATATCACTCTTTAATCTTTGTGTGGTATCAATCGGGTCAAAAACATTCAAAACTCCTTTAGTGAGCAAACGATACTGCCCTGTTGCTAAATCATTGCTCGGGAGATAGCAATTTTCCGAGGTAAACTGAGAAAAATTCTTAACTAGAGTTGAGGCATTTTGATAAGTCCCGCCATTTAAATACTGCAGCACATATTCATAGCCAATAATGTTGCCACCCGCTAAAACCTTAAAGCCATCATAAGCGGAGGCGCTTGCCGGCACTACCCCCATTGGCCTCACGGTTGAAGCATTACTACCCTGACAAACGCCGCTAGTTTCAATTTTAATACTGGCTTGATCGTCTTTTTCTGTCCAAATTGGAAAAATTTTAGGATTTTTCTTGCCTGGAATAATAGCGAGCTTACCCGATGTTGCCTGCTCATTTTGATATTCCACATCATTGATATTTATTGGCAATAAGCAAGGAGGATTCGCGCTAAAACAAGCCGGTATCGGTTTTTTGAAAGCGCCAGCTGGACGAATAAAGATTGGGCCAGTTGACGCGCCCGGCACTGGTAGCACTGGTAATTGGCCTGGCAGAGGCGCCACTTGTTGCGTCATCACCGAAAATTCATAAACCATTCGGTCACTCTTTAAATAGGCCGTGCGATCACCCGCCACCGGACTCTTCGCATTTTTTTCCGTAGACACGGCTTTAACCGTTATGCGATAATTGCCGGAAATTAAATCTTCATTCGGTTGATAGCAAGGCATGGCGCCCGGTTTAAATTGTTCTGGATTAGTCAAAGTTAAAGGTGTTTGCGCGCCGGTGGCGATTTGTGGCGGTTCAGTGCCACTGCCAGGAATTTTTACATAATTTCTAGTGCCAGGAATTTGCCTTTCCAAATAAAATTCCACGCCCAACAAACTGCCTTTGGTGCCATCAATAATCTTGAAGCCGGGTTGATTCAAAGTACCAGTTAAAACCACTGGTCGAGTGCTGGTCGCGGCTGAACCCTCACAACTATTGGACAATGTGGGGCTGGCAAAAGAACCATCCGTCACAAAGACCGCGCGTTGGCCGTTGTTGGCGTCATCGGCTTGATTATAAAGATATTCGGTCAAAGGATAATAAGTTGGGTTAACTTCTGGCGAACGCAAGACGCCAATTTTTCTGGTGGTGCCTCTCGGCTGGCTGATATCTTGATAATAGAGATTATTATTTTCGGTAAATAACGCGATCGGACGATAAGCTTTGCCAGCCGTGGCTGTCGTGGTTGAACTATTTTGCGCGCTCCCGCCTAATTGATTAAAGAGAGTATTTGGCAAAAGATTATAATTGGAAACTTGATTTGCGCTCGAGCCAGATGAAGCGCCCGTAGATGCGCCCCAGAAACTATTGATATCAACTCCCGGTTCACCCACCGCGGCCCAATCTGAAGTCAAACCATTTTGGTCCAAACCTCTAACCGCGAAAGCTAAATCCGTACCAGCAAAATCCAGACTATAACTGCCGAGCCGTAAACAAGCGGTATTTCCTGCCAAATTTTCTTCTTTTATCTGCGCAAAACCCATACCTTGTTTCTTGCGCATATTAATTTTAATACTAGCTAAACTATTACTCGCTTTAATGCCCGAGACATTCGTAAAAGTCCATTTCAAAATTGGATCAGTCGCGCTGGCTTTTGTGCCGTCGCAAAAATCGGTTTCACTCGTGGAATAGACGACCGCTTTATGCGAAAATTGTGTCGGAATAACTGTGGGGTTAGCTGTTGGTGAAGTTAAATTGTATTGACCGTTTGGCGCTTGATAAATATTACTGTCGGTCATTCGCAAAACTGGCCTAACGCCTTCATCGCGGAAATCGATAGAAGAACCAGTTGCCTCTTTCATAAAGACATCTGAAAGCATTCCATCCGGATTCATATAGGCGATATAAAGTTGAACTCGGTCGCTCGCGCCGACATTACTAACTGTCAAAGCTTCAAACTTAACGCCACTGCTATCTTTAAGCGAACGAATTTGCAGACCGCCAGAAACACCGTTTTTTACAATTTCATAAAAAACATAGCCCGCTTGGCCATTGCTAAAAGATGAAGCATCCACAAATTGATAATTTTGCGGCACTTGTCCAACATACGAAGCGTATTCGGCCGAACGCGCCCAAGTAAAGCCAATTTGGCCAGTAGCCACGCTCGCCGTCCAGTCATTCAGGGTTAAATTGCGGGTCAACACGCCCACCGCACCCGGCACTCTTGGTTTATTTCTAAGTTCAGCCCAAGTTAAATCGCTAAAAGCATTTTCTTGAGTAAAGGCCTCATCGCCTTTGGCAGTTAAAGCGTTTTGACGACCAACGCGACCATTGTAATTGATTAAACCGGTCGGCCGTTGGCTGGTAATCGCGCCGCCCAACATCCTCCACGAATAACCTTCAAAAGAAATAGTTGAAGCCGTGCCTTCGCTCGTATATGGGTCGGGCGAACCATATAAAACTATGTAGGAACAACCAGCCGACGGACTGGCCAAAGTTGATACATCAAAAGAGGCCACACCAGCGCTCGTTAAATTCTTGCCGTCAAAACGATTGTAATAAGTCCCACTAGGGCCCTCTATAAAATCGCTGTCGTAAGTCGCGCCATCCAAAACATAATATTTAACATTTGGATCATTGGGGCTGGGGGAATAATGCGCCGGTAAATTGGGCAAAGTCAAAATGGACGTAATGCTCCTACTGACTAAAGTCGGGCTTACTGTCACGCCTAGGCCGTCAACTTTATTCAAACGAATCTGCGTGGCGGTAATCGGAATCATTAAGCCAGTGCCAGAAAATCTTTTGGAAATGCCGGCTTTTTTCAATTGCTCGTCGCCGCCAAAAATCGCGCTGTTTAAATAACTGATACTGTTGCTACCCTGCCAAGTACAATATTTATTGTAATTTTCTTTGACCACATCATAAATTTGTAAAACATAAGAATTGACTGGTCGGGTCGCGCTAACAAATGGCGTACCAACCGCGCGCGGCAAATTTGTGCCCCACTTGGTTTGCTCGCGAATAGTGCGTGTCGGTGGCGTGATGCCAGCCGTGGTGAGTAAAGAAGCATTGGCGATTGCGACTGTGCTACTTTGACCACTGGTAAATAAATTATTGGTTGACCAAGTGCCAACATTGCCCAAATTCGCATCATCCATCGCGAAGCTATTACCACCTGGATTATAATCGGGGCCCGCGCCGCGCAATTGATGCGAGGTGTCGGACCACAAACCAATCCTTTGATTTTGAACATTCAAAACTTCTTCAATATTTTTGGGCCAAGTAATGTAATCTTTAATTTTACCAGTTTGTTTATTTTTAACCGTCAATTTATAAACTCGCCCGCGGTCATAACGCGTTAAATTTTGCTGACCAACTTCATAATCAGAACCCACTTTAACAAAAGTATGATTATAAATGTAAAAACCTTCTGTTGTTGTCGCAGTCAAAAGAGCCGTGCCAAAACCAGAGTCAGAAAATATCATCGTGCCACCTTGATATAAAGAAATTTCATAACCAGAAGTGGAAGCGCCCAAGTCTCTGCTATAAATCCAAACGGGCAATTGATTGTTCAAATTATCTTGATCGGTTTTCGCGTATTCCCAAGAAATATTGGAGCCCCAAGAATCGGTGCGTCGCGCTAAACGGCCTTTTTGAATAACTTTATTGCCTGTAATAAAATTTTTAATTTCCACGGGACCGCTTTGCATTCTTAGAGTGCGCGTGTCCGAAAGCGCGTTACCTGTTGCGTCTTTAGCCACTTCGCCCGTAATTTCAAAATCTTCTTTGTCACTTCTTTCGCCATTTAAAAACATGCCGAAAATTCTTTGGCCACCGGTCGTGTAGTGGTCACCACTCGTGCGCTTACCGACTTCTGTAAAACCCAAATAAGCTGGCAGTGTTCCACCCGAAAGTCGTAAACGAATGTCGCCCCGATCGCCTTGGAGTTCGGTGACGCGAGCGACATCGGCACCAGATGATGGCGGGACCACAATTTGCAAAGTCGCAGACAAGCCACCAGTTTGAAGCGGTGTGCCTTTGACGGTCGCAGTTTGGCCTTGACCACCCGGAATGTCGTTATAAACATTGTCCCAAGCTCTGACTGTAAAAATATACATAGCAGTCGCGTCCCAACCAACTTGCGTGCCAGAAATCGCGTCATACAGCGCTAAATTTTTGCTCGTACCCCAAGCCTCGTCTGTATAAGTTTTTTCTACGCCATTGTATTTAATTTTGCTCGTCTGAAAAGTGCCGTCGGCTTGTTGCACCAATTTCAATTCAATGCCCATATTTTTATTGGCCGTTACGCCCGACAGGCCGAGTTTTAAATCTTTGCAATTATTTTCCCAAGTTTTGCGGAGCAAGGGCACGCTGGTAAAAGATGACACGGCGGTACCGAATTTTTCCACCACCAATTTGGCGGGGCAGACCTGTATGCTTAAATTAAACTTGGCGGCCAATTGCAACCAATCGTCATTCTTGCCATAAGTAGAAAAAAGTGTGGACCAGTCGATGGCAGAATATGTTTTCGCACCGACAATGTAAGTTCCCGATAAAAGTTGCGGATTAGACGCGGTATTTAAAATATTCCAAACGCCATTATCGTCCGCTGTCATCCGACCCAGACCCGGCACATAAACATTGGCGCCTTGAGAGGCCCAAGTTGTCTGCGAGAAAACTACACCCAACGCTAAAAGCGCGATGGTCAAAAACTTAAAATAATATTTTTGCATAATCAATATAAAAAGGCACGAATCCACTTGGCAACTTTGCTTTTGAATAACAGCAAAGGCTACAAACGGCATTTAGATTATAGCAGAAATTCATACACAGGAGCATCCCGCTGTTAAGTGGGACGCTCTTTTGCAAATGTTAATATTTACTGAGTCGGCTCGCTTAGGGTTTTGCCTGTAAAACGGTCATAATAACAAACCTTGTTGTTGGGGTCTGTGGCCACTCCTTGGTCATTTTGTTTTATGCAGAAATAACTGCCACTCCAAGGCGAAATACAACCAGCCGAGCCATTGCCAAATTCCCCGCCCGACACAATCTCGCCTGTGAATTTATTCACGCAAATGGCATTGGGTTTGGCACCATCGCTGCTTTCTGAAGCGCCCCAACCATTGCATTTATTTAAAGCTGTTTTATACGGAATAGTTTTGGCGAGATCCGCGCAAGAAAGTTCAGCTTTGCAAGAAGTAGTAAATTCTAATTTTTTAGAAGTTAGCTGGGTGCCAGCAATAGGTTTGTCTGTGTTAGTTACAACATTAAACCAGTATTTCGTATTCTTTTTCAAGTTATTAATTTTGGCTCGGTGTTTTGTTACCCATGCCGTATTGATATAAGGACTGATAGAATCATTTGCTCCAACAACCCCATAATCGACTTCAGTAAAACCTGGATTATCCGTCGTCCATTCAATAATCACGTAATCACAACCAATTTCCACCACTTTAGCATCAGTAATAGCGTGGGTTAGATTATAGCCAGTAGAGCAAACTATGGCAGATGATGGCAAATTTACAGTCTTTTCCCGAGGATTATTGTAGATGTCTATATAAACACATTTATCTTCACCTGGCTTTTTGCAACCAATATATTCACCGGAATAAGGATTCACACAAGTACCAGAATAACCATTGCCTTTACACAAATCTAAACCCGCTCGCCCACGATTGTTGGTTTGGGCCCAAAAACTACAAGCTTGACCGCCAATCGGGCATGCGTAAAGATTGTTGGCATCTCCATTTTTTTTGCATTCTTCATAAGAAGAAGCGCACCATCCTTCTTGCCTTTGTGAAGTATACCACGAATAACAAATGAATTTTTTACCTTGTTGAGCACATGATAATGGCGTTTGATAACCACCTATTAACTGCTTAGCCAGTTGACCTTGAGCATTTCTATCTCTCAAACGACCGAAATTGTCTTCTGTTAAAACTTTACAATTATTAACTTCCTCTGGTGAATAGTATTTTTTTATATCGCAACAATAATTATTGGGGGCGTTGCTGTTGGATTGTCTTGGACTATAACCGGCCGGAGCTCCTACTATATTATCTGGGGAATAACGAACATCTGGATCGGTTGAGCTGGCTCCGCCAATATATAAATCACCACCAGCATTATTGGAAAAACAAGCATAATCATTTTTAGGATATGGTAACCCTTCGTTAGTAAGTTTAAACTCATTATTGTTAAAAAAATATTTTGCTTGGCTATAATCTTTAGCTAACAAACTACAACGCAAATCCGCATCCTTTATATTACTTCCTGCAATATTGCCACTTGTCACCCTTACTGGATTAGGTACGGGATTATACTTTTTAGCCACTTGAAAAATACCAATGCCAGCCGCAACCGCTACCAAACCGATCAAGGCGATCCCTGTCGCTGTCCGAGTTTTTGTCTTTGTTAATGTGTACATAATAATATAAATAAGGTTAATTGATTAAATTGTAGCATTATAAACATCTTAAGATATCAACAAGCTGAGTCTTATTAACTTTTAATATTTAGCCAAGTTGCTAAATTTATCTTATTGATATGTTAGAAAATACCTTAATTAGCCAAAATAACCAGCTCCCTAATGATCCGCCGACCGCGGAAACCACGCCAGCTATATCCCCAACACAAAATTTACCGCCGATGCCTTCGTCCAATATTCCGCCTCAACCGCCTGCTCTATCGACTCCTAGCAATCCAGCACCCAGCCCCCAAAGCAAGCCTTGGTATAAAACCCATAAAGTGATTTGGTTTATTTTAAGCCAACTTTTAGCGGCACTTATAGGGCTTATTGTTTCTGTTGGACTATTTTTATTGAGTTTTAGTGCATTTTCGTTCGAATCTGAAATAACCACTTATCTTTTAAGACCTTTAAATTACTTAACATATACTGCTCCTTATTTTGTGGCTCTGATAATTAATCACTTTTTCTGGCGTAAACGTTTACAAATTAAAGCAAAATACTGGGCAACATTGATTAGTTTAACACAAATTATTTTTATTCCTCTTACATTTATTGCCACGACTTATGGGTTTATTTTATATTTTCAAATTACAAATCCAGAATATAGACTACTACAAAAAAAAGCGAATCAAGCAGAATCAAATTATAAAACAGATAATTTTTCTCAAAATAATGAACTAATTACAAATGATTCCATAGATACTGACGGCGACGGTTTAAGCAATGTAGAAGAACAACGTTATGGAACAAATCCAGAAAATGGCGATACTGATGGCGACGGACTGTCTGATTTTGAAGAATCTCAAATCTCAAATCCCCTAATTCCTGATTCAGATGCCGATGGTTTATCTGATTACGAAGAATTAAAAGTTTATTATACTAAACCTTTGGCTGTTGATACTGATGATGATGGTTACAAAGATGGTGATGAAGTTAAAAACGGTTATAACCCCTTAGGAGCAGGCAAACTCCAACAATTACAATAACTTTTATAATTAACCACCAATTTATGTCTGAACCACTTATTAAATACATTAAAGAAGAGCTCACTCGCGGACTTTTACCAGAACAAATAAATTTGGCTTTACTTCAAGCTGGTTGGAGCAAAGATATAATTGATAATGCCTTTAGTGAAGTTAACGAGGGTAAAACAATACCGGCAACTCCTCTACAAACTCCGCCTAAAACCGGCTTGCATCAAGAACTAAAACACGTTTCAGCCGCGCAAGTTTTACTGTATTTGGGTGGTTTAATAGTTTTTATTGCGGCCGTCACATACATTGGCACTAATTGGTCACAGTGGGGTGCCTTGGGACGAATTCTCGCTATTTTTATTCCAACATTGCTTTGTTATAGTATTGGCGGTATAAACTTTCCAACTGAACATAAAAAATCGGCCACGGTTTTTTTAGTAATTGGCGCGCTCTTATTGCCTTTTCTTATTGCTATTGCTTTTAGAGAACTTAAAATCTTTACCGAACCGTTCAACGATAATTTTAGTCTTGTCGGCTGGTCCATTCTATTTGGCTGTTATTTAATATCTAACTTCATTTTTAAACTGCCGATTTGGTCTTTCCTCACTCAGTTTTCTGTTATTTTTATTTATTATTATGCGCTTAAATTATTGGGTTTTCAAGGAATTTCTGAATCGCTAAATATCTCTTGGATGTTTTTGATACCTGGAACCAGTTATTTATTTTTAAGTTTATTTTATGATAAAAAAGGCTACGAAAGAACTTCCTATTATGCCTATGCTCTTGGTTCAGCCATTTTAATATTGACTCTTTTCAATGTATTTTTTGATCCAGAACAATCTGAATTTTTAGCTTTGATATTATTGCTTATAGGAGCAATTTTTAGTTGGCTTGGTTTAAGTTGTGAATTCGGCGATTATAAAAAATTCAGCGCGGGCCCATTCGCAGTTGGAACTATTGCAATTGTCCTTGCCTTTATTCAATTATACAACGGCGATAATTTTATTAATGAACAACTTCAAACTTGGATTCTTTTGTTCTTGGGGATTATCTATTTTTCAGTTGGCACATTTTTAGAATCAAAAAATTTAAAAAAATATCTCGAATCATATTATGTAATCGGCACGATTGCTGTTTTTTTCTCGTTACTTAAAATTGCCATGAGCGATAACATTTTAAATATCGTTGAAATTAAACGCGAAATTATTGGTTGGCAAAATGTGGCTATCGGTTTAATTTATTCGGCCTTTGGCTGGGGCTTGGCAAAACTTAAAAATTCAAAACTTACGACACCAATCAAATACGGTGATTTTTTTACGATCGTTGGACCACTTTGGATTATTGGCGCCATCTGGTTTTTAGGCCTTGATGGTCCCAAACCAATACCGGAAACATTACTCGTGTTATTAAGTCTCGGTTATATTTTTGGGAGCATTCCAACCAAAACTAGCCGACTTTTATATATAGGAACTATTTTTTTGGTAATTTATATTTTTTCAATTGGCGCCGAATACTTTCAAGACAACATTGGTTGGCCGATTACATTATTTATTGCCGGCTTACTGGCAATGGGTATAGGTATTTCTATAGAAAAAATCCGAACTAAATATTTTAGTAGCCCAAAAACTGATATTAAAACTGGCTAGATAATTTTACGACTAATTCTAATAAATCCATACCTATGCAAAATCTAAAATACCTAAAAATGTTCTCATTATTTATCATCGCGCTATTTTGCCTTGCGTTCTCACTGCCTACAATAATTGACGCAAAAATTACAACCAAAAATTTTGGTCCATTTAAAAAAGTAGAGTTGCTTGAAGACGTCGGATCTGAAACTATGGAACCATATCCTGGTTTCAAATACACTAATGCTCAAGGCGATTTCTTATGGTTAAATGGAAAAATTTACGGTCCATATCCAAAAATCATTGGTCATTTTATTACAAAAAATACAGTCGCTTTTGTTTATAAAAATAAATATGGCAAATATTACTTTTTTCTTAACAATAAAGCGATCGGCCCATTTACTGATTTAGGGGACAACGTTCAAATTAAAGTTGCTAAAAACAACTGGGCAATCCAATACACCAACCCTACAGAGCTCAAAAAAAATGGTGGTGGAGCATATATAATAATAAATGGCCAAACAATGGGGCCTTACGGAGTTATCCCAGAATTTGAAACTTCTTATACATCCTGGGCTTTCATCTACAGCCACGAACCTTACAACTATGAATCATTCTTTGTTAAAACACCTAAAAATACACTCGGTCCATTTAAAAAAGCTTACTCAATTGATATTTACAACGATGATTTAACTTTTTTATCAAGTGAAAAGGAAGATCTAAATAATAAAAATGACTCCCAGATTTGGGTTACTCTTCATTACAATAAACAAACTTTCGGACCATTTAATTTTACTACAAGCTTTGCCCCAGATATTGAGGGAGGCAAATTAAAATATTTTGGTCAACATAAAGACGGTTTCTATTATTTTTATGAAGGAAATAATATAAGCCAACCTTATGAAAAAATTAAACCCATTCAAACAATATATAATAAAGAAATTCTCGATATGGAAGATCAAAAAAAGGGTCTCCGGTATCTTAATTTGGCTGATTCAAGAAAAAATATAATACAACTTATGGCTAGTTTTTTACCAAGCTTAGGCCTTAACAATATTAGATTAGCTAATTATATTTTTGAATTGTCGGGAAAAAAATATGCGCATTTAAATGGCAAACAATTTGGACCTTATGATGATATTGAAAGCATTATAACTTCTGATCGTAATTTTATTATGAGTGCCGTTAATAACGGTAAATATTTTGTCATTTCTGAAAACAGTACTTATGGACCATATGATGAAGTTATTTTTTCATCCAACCCAATTTCCGGTTCATCCTTTGGCTTTCTCTATAAAAATAATAACCAGGCCTGGGCCAATATTAATGATAAAATTTATGGCCCATACGATATTAAAACATCCAAGGACAAAAGTGGTACTATTTGGGAAAATTACGGTGAAATCTATATGGATGGTAAAGCATTTGCTTTTTCATACTATAAAAATAAACAAAGTTTTGTAAATATCAATGGTCGTATTTACGGCCCATTTCAAACCGATGATATTTACACCATCGGCGTTAACCATATTTATTTAACTGAAGGAAAATTCAGTTTTATTAAAATAAATAAAGGTAAATTTACGATCAACTTTAATGGTGTTGAAAGCACCCTCTGTCCTGAGATGGGCGAAGCTATAGTTAAGAAAGATTATTGGTGGACAGTTTGTAATGATCCAAAAAAACAAACCTCTATGTCAGAGCAAATTATTTACAATGGAAAAAATATGGGCACATTCCAAACTAGATGGGGTACAAATGACACATCTCTCGGCCTTTTCGTCACCAACGAAATAAATAAAAACATTTACGTGAAACTTTTCCAAAATAAATAAAATAATTCCGGACTGCATCGTCCTCGAGACCAAAAACTGATATTAAAATTACCCCTTGACAAAATTTCATAAAACTGCTAAAGTAGACATTAACTTAAACACGCTTTTTCCATCATCCATAATCACAAACAAGGAGATTTTCAGTGAAAAATTCAGTATTTTCGATGTTTTTTGCAGTGCTTTTGGTCACAGTTTCTGGCTTGGCTCAAACCACCGAACCTCGCGTTGTTGTCGGCGTATCCCAAAATACGCCACCCCATCAAAGAGTCCATCCGGGACAAAGAGATGTGGTATTAGCAATCATGACGATCACGGCCCCAGACGAGGGTATTCTTATCTCGGTCTTTACACTTGGTTCTTGGACGATACTAAACTCATATGTGACCAATATACGGGTGGCGCACATTCCCAACAACAATATCTTTGTTGCTGCTCTGTGGTTCACAGACAACATCATAGATTTCTGGAATTTTAAAGAATTCACTGTTTGGAAAAATCAAACGCGTGAAATCAAATTCGTTGGTGATATCAGTCCACTCGCACCACTCGGCCTGACTTTTAATGTCGGTATTCGCGGTGGTGGCGATCTAATCGCCTACACCATAAGCAACACGAGATTATGCCTAACCGAGGGCGGGGGTCTTGGAAATATTATCTTGGTAGATGGCACAACCGACGTGGCTTCGACCAACTCAACCGAATTTTCCCTCGCGCAAAACTATCCAAATCCGTTCAACCCAACGACAAAAATCAGCTACTCCCTGCCCCAACGAGACAAAGTATCGCTTAAAATTTTTGATTATTTAGGGCGAGAAATGATGGTGTTGGTCAATGAAGTCAAATCTGTCGGAAATTACGATGTAGTTTTTGACGGCAAAAATCTGGCTTCTGGCACTTACTTTTACCGCTTGGAAACAAACGGAAAAATAATGACGAAAAAAATGACGCTGATGAAATAAAGCCAACAAAAAGGTTTGAGGAACAATCTTCAAACCTTTTTCATTATCTGAATCATCTAAATAGGGATTGCTTCTCCGTCGACTGACAGACATGGAATGTTGGACTCGCTACATTCTACATTCTACATTCTATATTCTCATTAACTTGCTACATCCTACATTCTCATTAACTTGCTACATCCTATATTCTACATTCTATATTCTAACTTATTAAAGTCCGCCGACCATTGTGGCAAATGGCAAATCTTGAATGCCAGAATAAACTGGACCATTAAATTTTGGTGAAACACCAGTCGGCAATGGTAAAATTAGTGGCGCGGTTACAGTCGTAGCATTAGTCCGCGCTTGTAGCCACTGCACAAACGGTTTCCACCAACCAGTATTATACGCTGGCACAGTTATTGGCAAAGTGTTGGTTATATTGCCGGTGGCAGATGAATTGACAGGACTGGAACTAACAGACGGCACGACGGCAGGGTTATTCAAAATATTCTGACTAGCTGGCGTAGTTGGAGTAAACGCTGGAGCAGACGCATTATTAGCCTGTGGCAACACAGAATTTGTATTATTTGCCCTCGGTAAAATTATTTGCTGAAAAGTATTGCCGACTTTTTGCCAAGTACGCACAGAATTTAAAGTATTATTTGAATTTGAATTGACTGGTGGCACAACTGTTGCAGTTGAAGAAATATTTGTGTTGCCGCCTATAACACCTTGCGGTGTACTGACGCCGTTGTTTCCGAGCGGCTGCCCTGAAGGCATGGCGGCAACACTTTGATTTGTCGGATTAGAATTATTTATCGATGTTTGAGCTGAAGACAACGCGGCCTGTTGGTTTAAAAATATTGCCACACCATCCCAACTTTGATTACCAGCTAGATCTAAAGCTGTCACGCCAATAAAAGCGCAGGAACGTTTGGCACTATCAGCGCTATAAAAATCAGCGGATAATTTTGCGAAATCCGTAGCCGATAATTTCAACATCGGGCCATAATTATTTGGAGCCACTTCTGTCACTTTAACTTTTTTATCAACCAAAGTTTTTACACCCGAAACTTCGACCCACTGATTTTCTGGCACGAGCGCGGTTTGATAAGTTAAAGAAACTTCTTTTTGAAGAGGATGCGGTAAAAAGCGCGTTGAAAAATCGGCCGTGATATTGCAATTTTTCTTTTCAAACAAACGCAAACGATATTCTGCTAAAGAATTTTCATAATCTTGCCACGGAGCGACTGGCACCTGCAACCAAAAATCTGACCAAGAATTGCTCGCGCTGTCATAGGTCGGACGGACGACCACGCTCTTGGCTAAAGCCAAACCATTTCGCGGATAACCAGAAATTGCTGGATGACCAAAATGCCAAAAAACCGCGCCTTGGGCGCGCGCGTTATTTAAGGCCTGTACTCTTGTTTGTTGCTCTAGCGCCGCATCTTTTTCTTTGGGCAAAGCGTTTGGTTGCATCACATCTAAAAGAGTGCGCGCGTCTTTGCCGACAATTTGCGAGTATTTATAAAAAGTTGGATAATCGGTCAAAGCCATATCATTGTCGTCCCAACGCAAACGCGGACCAAACATATCGGCTAACATAGTAATGGAATTTTTCGGATAAACTAAACTATCCACCGTGCCGGTAAAAGTTTGACCGCCAGTTTGGGCGGAGGCGACTAAACGCAAACGGTACAATTTGGCTGAATTATAAACTAATTGCAATTGGGGCCAGCCAAAATTACTGATTTGAAAATTCATATCGCCACCCCAAAGTAATTTCCACGACACCGGCGCGCGATCCACGAGTAAAGACGGCGCCACGTGATAACCAAATTTATTATAAACCGGATGATTGGGCTTCTGCGTGCCTGTCGCCATCACGCCCGTAAAATTATCCAAGGGCGCGTTCCACACATAGGCGTCATTATTTTCCCAAATTTCTAAACGCAAATTTTTAATACCGCCAAAATTACCTAAAATCTGACTGCCATCGTCATTGCGAAAAACTTTCGCGATATTCCACGACGGAATTTGTTCACCTTTGTTCGCGCCAACTTTAGACGAAGCAAAAAAACTAACTTCAATCGTCGCCGGATTAACCCAGCCCAAAATATTTTCACCATTTTGCCCCGACGGCAATTGTTGAACAAAATCTGTCGTTGGCCTGGCCTTGATACCCATTTGCACACCACTTAAAGCCTCGGCCAACTGGCCCGAAAACAAACTAGCCGAAAAAAGCACCAAGATCATTAAAATAAAAATCTTTTTCATATAACCAAAATATAAGGATAAAAGATATAAAAGTTGACAAAAAAGGCCTTTTTTGATAGAATTTGAAAACTAACGCACTAATGGCTTAGTTCTTACCTTAAAGGTTGTCAAGTACTATTTTTTCTATATTTTATGGCTAATAATAACATTTTTTCTCTACCAAAATTGGGTAAATTTTTGAACAATAGAAGCGAGGCGATTGAAGGGCTAAATTTTAAGCCATTATTGATCGGCGATCCCGCTCCGCAATTTAGCAAAAACGCGCTGGTGGGCGAAGAATTTAGAAACATTGCTTTGTCTGACTTTTTCGGCAAATGGGTGGTGTTATTTTTTTGGCCCCGCGATTTTACTTTTGTTTGCCCCACGGAAATTAAAGATTTCAACGCTCATCTAGAAAATTTTAAACAACTAAACGCCGTTATTGTGGGCGCATCCTGTGATAGCACTTATGTTCATCGCGCTTGGGTCAAAGCCGATTTGGGCCAAATTAATTTTCCGCTTTTGGCCGACGAGAACCATTTTTTAGCCAGAGCTTATAATGTCTTGTTGGAAAAAGAAGGCATAGCTTTGCGCGGCACTTTTATTATTGACCCCGATGGTATTTTAAAATACAGCGTAGTTTCTGACCTCAATGTCGGTCGCTCCGTCAAAGAAACTTTGCGCGTTTTATCTGCCCTTCAAACCGGCGAACTTTGCCCGGCCTCGTGGGAACAAGGACAGCAAACTTTAGGCCAAGCCTAACGTTCCGAATTATAAATTATAAATTTTAAATTTTATATGGAACCATCAATAGATCAAACAAAAAAAGATACACCCATGAAAATACTTCTAGTATTGTATATATTAGGTCAGTTTGGTTATATAATTTTTTCATCGTATAGACTTGCAGAATCTAGAGAAAACCCTTTTGGAATCTTTGCCATTATTGAAATTGGCCCAATAAGTCTATTTCTTGGTCTAATGGGTATTTTTTTATATAAAATATCAAAGAGAGAATTAACCGCCCCATCAATAATATCGGCATTAACTTTAGGGGTGGCTATATTCAACATCACGATGATTGGCCCATTTTTGTTGGATCTTTTTTTGTCTAATTTATTTTTATGAATAAAATTAAAAACTTGACATAATTCACTAAAAATATTAATCTACAACTTATAACTATTTAATTATGTCAGGTAGTGAAAGTTTGCCAAAATCTAAACCATCTTATAGCTCTGTTTAGGCAAATTTAATAAAAGTCATTACTTGACCATAAATTAACTTTCGTGTAAATTTAGATTTTAGTTTCTTTATATTGCCTAAACTGGCAAACTTCTACTACCTGATATGCCCAACATTCCTTCAGCCAAAAAGCATTTACGCCAGACTAAAAAACTGACGGTCAAAAATAACGCTGTTAAAAACAAAGCTGTTCAAGCCATGCGCGCCACGCGTGCTTTACTGAAAGAAGGCAATTTAGCAAGCGCTCAAGAAAATCTAAAAAAAGCCATTCAGCTTTTAGATAAAGCCGTCTCCAGTGGCATTTTGAAAAAAAATACGGCCGGCCGCAAAAAATCCCGCCTAACCAAAGCTTTGAATAAAACCAAATAAACGAGGCTTAAATATGTAGAAATGCCACGGCCTAAACCGTGGTGTTTTTACAATAGTAAATATAACAATGCCTGCTATAATTAATAAAAATTATGAGTTACCGCCTAAAAGAACCTAACCAAACTGACCGTGAAGAAAAGTTATCAACGACTGAACAAAAAATTTCGGTCCCGCTAAAAATTACACTTGATACAGAACCACTGGCTATTAAATTTGAGTCAGAAATGCCTGAAGTTGTTTCGGCATTTCTGAACCAAGCTTGGTTGGTCCAAGAATTTAAAAACTGTATTTCCGAAAAAAATAACCTCCCCATAAAATACAAAAATGATCTGAATGAGCTTCAAGATTTAAGCTCTATTCAAAAAGATTTAGCTGAAGAAATAACTCATTATGATGAAAAAAGATACAGTCCAAAAAATACTAAAATTCTAAATAATGAGCTCACGGAAAAATTATTGATCGAAAAACAAACAATTGAATTAATCATTAATAATAATCTTTTTGCTTTTCGTCAGCTCTATTTTAAATATCAAGATACTTTAGAAAAAATAAATAATAAAATTGAGACAGAGCCTAGAGAACATATTGAAAAACGACTTAAAGATCAATTTATTGAGGCTATAAGAGGTCTTAAAAATATTCCCAGTATAGCAATTTCACAAAAAGATCTAGGGCAAATAAATTCAGTCCTTAAAGAGTTTTCTGATAAAAAAGAATTGGAGAAGAAAAATCTTCGCTTAGACCAAACAGAAAAAATCATCCAGCAAGAAAATGCTTGGGCTTATGTTAGAGAAAAAGCCCAAGCACTAGGTTTAAATGAATTTCTTCAACTAGATAAAAATGACTTTGAAGATACTCGCTCTAAAATTACCTGGCGTAACCGCTTTTTAATAGCCCTTATGGCCTTAAGTTTTAGTGGTTCACCCAAAGTTGAAATCTATGAACTTGGACTTGAGGCCCTAAAAGAAAAAATTTCTTGGCTTAAAAGTAAAGGTGAGGGAATTTTTGACCCAAATGAAACACTTTCCAGCGATGCTCCCGATAGTTATGAACCCACCACAGGTGGCACACGCGGTGATTCGCGTCCTTTAAATATTCACCCCGATAGCGCTTTGACCCGTGACGACGATTTTACCGGAAAATTATTTGCTCAAGGCCTCTATTTGGGAGAAGGCAAGGAATTTAACCGCCTAGATCTAGCTGTCAAAAACGAGGTGCAAAAAGACGCGCCAACTTTTTCTGTTATTATTGAACCTCAAGGCAAAAATCATTTTACTATTCCCACCTCATTTGATGTCGGCTTGAATCCAAATTTTAAAATGAATGACATTACTGTTGAACAATATCTTGGTCGCGTTCAAATAGAAATAGACGGTAGTCTAGAGGATCAAAAAACCATACTTCTGAAAGATATTCTAATTAAACTGAACAAACCAGAATTTACTCTAACTAAAGAAGCGCCTGCGGAAATTACTGAACCAAAGCTAGCGGGTGGAGAAGTAATTATTGAGGCTTTAAATAATTTCCCCGCTTTAAGAAATCAAAATTTAGAATTTTTTAATCTTATACCAGAAGCCCAAGAAAGGATGACAAAAATTAGAACAATTTTAACTGAAACCCAACAAATTTGGCGGCGTTCAGATTTTAGCCTAGCCGATAAGGCTAACTCTATTTTAAAAATAATTCAAAACTTTGTTACTGGCCCAGATTTTTTATATTCCAACAATCCCAATGAACAAGCCAGCGACCAAGCGCTGATGGAGAAACTCAACCTCTCGGATCAAACTATTGTTAACATTATTAAAGGTAAAATGGATTGTGATATGGGCGCCAAAATGGGTTTATATATTTATAACGCTTCGATTGTTATGGCTAAAAATAACGGCATAAAATTTGACCCAGTGCCGCCAGTGGCAACGCTAGCCATTGGCTATAAAAATGATTTATGGAGTTTAGAAAAAATATCTGACAGTCCTAATTCTTTTGGCATAATCCAAGCTGAAACCGCTCATGGCATCTTGGCCCTACTTGAACTTCAAGGACAAAAGATAACAGTTAACAGTTTTGATTTAACTCCAACTGATAAAGATTCAGAAATGAGTCAAAGCGAAAAAGATGAAAATATAGAAAAGCAAAAAATGGAAAGCTTTATGGAGAAGCTTAGTTTCTTACTAACCTTACCAGAAAAAGTTGAAAACGACTTTAATGAACGCAGTAATCATATTACATATATCAACCTTGCGGTAAATTCAAACATACAACTTATAAAAAAACTTCAACCACTTGAAAAAGCTCGAGTCTTAGAATTGGTTTATAAACAAATAAAATATCTAAAATCCTTGAGTGACTTTTGCCGTCATAATGAAAAAGCGACTGAAGCCGACTTTTCCAATCGTACAGACTTAATTGAATACCTTCATAAATTTGCTCTCGGCTTACGCTCTGAAGCTTATGATATTATTGAAGCGGAAATTATTTCAGAACTCAAAGATAGTCGCACCTTGGCGAGATATCTGCAAATACAATTTAAAAATAATATTGAAAATTATTCAAGCTACTTTAAGGATATGTTTTGTCACAACGAATATTGGAGTGAGTGGCCAGAATCATCTAAGGATTTGCCTTATCGTCAACGTGACCATTATATTGCCAATGCCTTTAAAATTTTTGACGCTGTCAACAAGCCCTCTGAAAAAAAACTGGCTTTCTTGCTAAAGAATTCAGGCATCGCTGGCATAAACCGATCCGAAACCGCGCAGATTATTGAAGATTGTGTCTGGAAAAATTATCAAGAAATAAAAACATCTATTCCAGAAACCAAAAAAGATAATTTATATAAATATTTTGATGGCTTTATTGATAGAATGACCAAAACAGAAAGTATGAATAAAAAAAACATTAAAATAATTGTTAGGTATGCCAAAGAGCTATTAAATGAAAAAAATGTCCAACCACAAACACCCACGACAGTTGCTAAAATGATTATTAATAAATATGAGCCAACAAACTCATTAATTTCTTTTAATAAAAAAACAAGTTTGAATTATGATAATAATTATAAACTGGCTACTTTAAATAATTTTTCAAATACCTTTACTTACCTTGAAGGAACATTTTTTAGGAATATTCGACTATGGCATGAGAGCGCTAAAGATACTTCAGTCCATGGCAATTTTCGTAAATTAAATTTTGAAGATAAACAAGAATTAATTAATATTTTTATGGCTTTAGCTTGTGATATGTCACCCGTCTATTATGAAGACTATCTGAATCTAAATAAGGGTTTAATCAATTATTATGAAATAAATCCTACCAAAAAAGATAACCATACTACACTTGTTATAAATAAAAATGAGGGTCTTGCCCCCAAAGAAAACGCATCATATATAGGGATTATAAATGCATTGCTGGGGATTGATGAAAATATTAAGGATGCTAAAAAGTTTACACCTATCGGTCGTGGTGGCGTGGGCAAGGCCCCACCCACCCCCCTTATCCCCGCCGAAAAACCCTCAAACAGCGTTTATGAAATTTATGCTAACAAAAATCAAGAAGCTTTAAAATATATTTCTAACTTTTTTACTTCTAAAGATGGGCGAGAATATCTCAATCAACTGGCTAAAGAAATAGAAGCGGTGCTAGCGCCAAAATATAGTGACATCAAAGTGCCCCCAAATAACTTAATCGGAAATGAACATTCTGCAAACAAAAATACCGCCGAAACTATTGTCGATATCGCTCTTAAAAAATATTTGACATCAGAAAAACAATCTGAAATTAATCCCCGGGCAAGACAAGACTTGATAGATATTATTGCTAAACAAATCCAGAAAAATAAAATATTAACTGAAGAAAAAGAAAAAAAACCCATTAAAGATTGGTGAAAGAATGTTAAAAATATGAAAATAGCTTTTGCTAACGGCAAAAATCCATAATGATTTGATGCAAATAGGCGGCGGGTTCGCCTTTGGTTTCTTTAACTTTTTTAAGCAAGGTCCAACCGGCTAATTGTAATGCCTCAATGTCTTTGGCCGGCCATAAAGCCAGACTCCGTCCCGAACTTTCCACTGGAAAAGTTGATTTCATTTTTAAATCTTTGGCCATTTCCGCCAAATTTTTTTTATCACTTTTAGTTAAACTCGCCAAGCGCAACATATTGGCCTGCCAAATTATAAAACCACCCAGCCAAATTAAAGTTGAGTCATCTAAAACAAAGCTATTAAACGCTTTTAAAGTGGCTAAAATTTGACGCCCTTTGAGCCCGTCTAAAAACGGAAACATTTCTTCGGGAATTTCTTTGGGAAAATAAATATTTAAAATTTCCGACCAGCTTAAATATTTTTTCATCAGAGCCAAAGCCGGCAGTTGCATCTGATAAAGTGCCGCCCCCTCGCCCGCGGCTGTTTGGAGTTGCTGTATCTCTGAAGCGGACAGACCATTTTTTTTACCTAAAGCCAAGAGCCACTTTTCCAAATCTTTGTCTTGCGGTAAAGCAAATTCTTCTAGCTCCACTTTGTCTTTAATTTTTTTCTGCAAACTTAGAGTGGGTTCATCGTCCTCTATAAAAACCACCGTGGCCGTTTGAGGTAAGACATATTTGAAAAAATAATCAATGATTTCTTTATTCTCTCTACCCAAGGCAAATAAATTTTTAATAATCAAAAATTGCGGTCGGCTAAAGAGCCCGGCCGAAAAAACCTGTTGAAAAATTTCCCCCAACTCGCTTAAATTATTTTTGGTAGCTTCTCTTTCAATAATTTCACCCTCTGGGAATTTTTTTACAAAAACATTTTGCCACTCCCGCAGACGAACTAAAATCTTAGTCCGATCATCGCCGTAAAAATAAAAACTTCGTGTTGGCATAATAGTAGAATTTGGAATTTAGAATTTAGAATTTAGAACAATTTCCTCGCTTCTCTCATCTCGCTTCTCTTTACTCGCTTCTCATACTCCCCCAATTTTCGCCAATTTTGGCTTCAACTGTTAGTGGCACCACCCACCCTTTCGGACAAACACTTTCCATTATAGCTTTTACTTCTTGGGCGACAATTTTAGCTTCTGCGACCGGCGCTTCTAAAACCAATTCGTCATGCACCTGTAAAAGCATTTTAGTTTCGCCCGTTTTAAATTTATCAAAAACTTTAATCATCGCTAATTTCATTAAATCGGCGGCCGTGCCTTGCATCGGTAAATTCACTGCCATGCGTTCGGCCGCCGCGCGTGCTTGGGGCGAGCCCGCGTATAGCTCTGGAAACTGACGACGCCGTCCAAAAAATGTAGACACATAACCCTTCTCTTGCAAACCTTCTTTAATTTCTTCCAAAAACTTTTTCATCCGTGGAAAAACCGAAAAATATTTCTCGATAAACTGTTTGGCCTCATAGGCCGTAAGATCTGTGCGCTGAGACAACCCCCAAGAACCCATGCCATACAAAACTCCAAAATTAACTTCTTTAGCTTTGCGACGCTGTGCCGGTGTCACTTCACTTTCTGGCACGGCAAAAATTAAACTGGCTGTACGCGCGTGAATATCGGCGCTTTCTTGAAAAGATTTTTGCATTATTTTATCACCCGACAAATTGGCCACGATTCTTAATTCTAATTGCGAATAATCACACGCTACTAAAACTTTTCCTTTGGGCGCGATAAAGCCGGCGCGCATATGCACAATGTCGTCGTGAGTATGCGGAATATTTTGCAAATTCGGTTCAATTGATGACAAGCGACCGGTCGCCGCCACTGTTTGCTGATAAGTCGTGTGCAATCGTTGATCTTTATCAACCAATTTTGGTAATGGTTCTAAATAGGTAGAGCGCAATTTAGACAGCTCCCGATGCTCTAAAATTAGAGCAATTACTGGGTGTTTGCCCGCCAAAAGCTCTAAAACATCAACCGCTGTCGAATAGCCACTAATGGTCTTTGAAACGCCCGCGGTTGATAAACCTAAATGTTCAAAAAGCAACCAGGATAATTGCTGGGGCGAGCGCACATTTAATTCTTTTTTACCAGCATAGCTCAAAATTTTTTTCTCTAACTCCAGGATTTTTTTCTGCACTGCTTGTGATGATTTTTCAAGTCTCGAGACATCCAGCCTTACACCATTTTTTTCCATCTGCGCAAGCACGGGCGTTAAAGGTCGTTCGATTGTTTCATAAACCGACATTAAGGCTGGAATCATTTCTTGCTTTTGACTTTCGTAAATTTTTAAAAGTTCACTTGCTTGTTCAGGTAATGGCAAATTTATCAACCCCCGACCTTCTAAACCATATTGCCTTAAACCAGGATTTAAAACATAACCCACCAATTGAATATCCCAAACATTTGGCAGATCAAAATCTATAGACAATAAATGATTCAGATTTTTTAAACCATCGACCACTAAAACACCACTCGCTTCTTTTAATGCGACTGATAACATTTTGTATTCAGCTAAAGCAACTGTCGTGGCAAAAATATTTTTGCCATAAGCAACACCCAAAGAAATTCCACTGGTCTCTTGGTCGACTTCAAAAGTCAGAGCTAGAATCTTTTCTTTTTTTATTTGCTCTAAAATTTTCCCCAAAGCTTCCCGCTTGGCTTTAGTTTTAATTTCAGTTTTGTCGAATAAAGTTGGCGTCAGTGAAAAACCATAAGAACCAAACAATTTTTCTGATAATTTTGGCAACCGTTCTACTAGGGATTTAAAATTATGGACCAATAAGGCCTCGGTAGATTTTTTAGGGTCAAATAAATGAAGTTTAGAATCTGCCAACTTAAATTTATCTAGGGGTGTATTTAAAATAATTGTGGTCAATTCTTGCCCCAAAAAAGCGGCTTGCTTGTCAGCTAACAATTTCTTTTGAAGAGCTTCCGTCAAAGGTGGCGTCAGACTCTTTTTTTCGGCTACTTGGTACAATTTTTCCAAAGAACCAAAATGGCCAATTAAATTACTGGCGCTTTTTTCACCTAAGCCAGACACTCCCGGAATATTGTCTGACTGGTCACCAGCCAAGGCCTTCCAGTCGGGCAAGGCCTCGGGGGGACAACCAAAACGTTCTTTGACTTTTTCTGGATTATACCTAACCTCTTCTTTAAAACTTCGGGCAAAAGTTAGCACGGAAATATTTTTATCCACCAACTGTAAAGTGTCTAGATCACCGGTTAAAATTAAAACCTCATAGTCGCCCTCGCCCATTTTGGCCAAAGTGCCGATAATATCATCGGCCTCATAACCCGCGCGACTAATAAAATGAATGTCTAGTCCCAATAAAATTTGCTTCACGAAATTAAACTGGGTGTAAAATTCGTCGGGTTTTTTAACCCTTTGAGCTTTGTACTCTTTAAATTTTTCGTGTCTTTTAGTCGGGCCTTTTTCGTCAAAAGCCACCACGCAATGTGTAGGTTTTTCTGTTTCTAAAACTTTAAAAAAAGTGGTTAAAAAACCATACACGGCCTGCACCATTTGGCCTTGCTGGTCTTTCATTGGCGGCAACGCGTGCCACGCCCGATGCATTAAAGAATTACCGTCTATTAAAAGTAGCTTTGACTTAGCCATAGGAAGTGGAAATGGGTCCGTCAGCTGACGGATAGAATTTGGAATAATACAAATTTCTACTATCCAAGATAGACCCATATTAGCTAAAAAAACCCAAAAAAGCTATTGTCAAAAATCGTTAAAAAAAGTAGTATAAACGGGTCAATTGTTAACTGTAAATTGTTTATTGTTCGCCAGATGGCGTCGTAGTCCGTCAGCTGACGGATAAGGCAGGGGTATTTGGTCTGTCCCGATATTTTCAACAGTCTGAAAATATCGAGGATCCGCGAAAATTTCAAAATTGTATATGGCGTCGTAGCCAAGTGGTAAGGCAGGGGTCTGCAAAACCCCTATTCAGGGGTTCGATTCCCCTCGACGCCTCCACCGGAATCGAACCGGTAGGAGCGAGACAAGTGCGACAGCACGCCGACGAGCGTAGACAAAAGCGGTTAGCTTTTGGCTCTACCGAGGACAACGAGTCCCACTAAACGGGACGAGGCGTAATTCCCCTCGACGCCTAATTTTGAAATTAATTGAGTGAGCAATTCGACAGGATATAAAAAAGCGCGGACATTTCGCCTGCGCTTTTTACGTTGATAATTATTGTGGATAAATTCGCGTATGCGAATTTTAGTTAGAACCAAAATTTGCCAGAAATAATCCAACCGGTGAAAAACGGATTGTTTTGATAACTGGCGCCAAGACGAACATCTGTCGCGGGCAATAAGTTCAGCCCATAACGAAAATATGCTCGCTCACCCCACTGGGGATTGCTTTCCAATTGAACGTATGGTTCAAAACCAACAAACGGAGAAATCTCGGCCGCCCAACCTTTATAGTTGGGATTTTTCGGCGCGATCAACCAAGCCAATCTCGCTTGATATGACCACGCGTATTTTTCCCGCGGTTCTGCTTTATAACCAAAAGCGAGTCCTGATATTTCTAAGCCCCAATTAGTCAAAGCCAGATAAGCTATCAATTCTTTTTTAGACAGAACTAAAAAACTTTTTAAGCCAGCTTCAAATGGTCGATTATTTTTCAAGCCACCATCGCTCTGCTGATGTTCCAGCATCAACATATAATCGCGATTCTCGCCGTCTTGGTCCACGCGTATTTCTCCGACCACCCGCGTGCCAAAAAATTCTGGCGAGGCGATAGCTAGCCCACTGTGATAAGTGGGCAAAGCATACCAATGATAACCAAACCAACCGGGCGCGGGATCCGTATAAGGCGAGGGCAACATTTCCGCGTAACGGCTCAAAAATGCCCCAACTGTGATTTCTGCATCAGCCACCATAAACTTCAAGTACAACTGATTAATATAAATATCGGCTGGTTGTTGAGTTAGTGGGATATTTTCTCCTGACCATTTGAGCGACTGAATTAATTCAATCTCTGCCCCGCTTTCTACTTTTCCACGCCAATTTTTTACCAAAGCCAAACCAGAAAGAAAATCTGTCTTGAAGCCAAAACGGATTGGGTTAAGATAAAACGGACTATAATAAATCGTTTTACCTTCAACATCATAACGTAAAAAATTTTTACGGAATGACGCACCTCCGTAGATTTGCCATTTGGTTTCTGGCTTTTCTTGAGCAAAAATCCCACCTGTCAAAACCACCAAAATCAAACTGCTAAAAAACAACTTCATGTCTTTATTCCTTTCTCTGTTTATAAATGTGAATGTACAATCTTGCCTACTTTAAACACCTTATTGAATATCGTCAAGACTTTTACGATTTTCTTGACAAAAAAACTGCTTGGCGCTAAAACTAGGGCATGAAAAAGAACCTAATTATCGCCATTTTAGGGCTTTTAGCCCTAACTTTAGGGACGCTCGCCCAAGCCGCCGAACATCCTTTTTTCAGGATGTATGGCGCCCGTTCAACTTTTCAATATATTAACGTGCAAGAAGAAAGAATGTCTGACGCCGAAGCGGCTGTACCAAAAAGAAGCCAGCCCAACTCGGTCTACCGTATTACCATGACTTGCTGGAATAATCAACGACTAGCGCGCGAACGAATTGAAGCTCAAAATGGTTTTTCCAACTACACCTGTGGTAATCGCAAGAATTTTATGTGTTACCAAACCGGCCTTGATTATTACTTTGTGGAATTTTGCGATTATGGAAATTATTCGCCCACTTACACCACACCCAATACCAATACTTTTAATTACCGCAATCAGGGCAACAATACTTTCGGACAATGTCTCGCCACCGGCAATTTTAGTGAATGGACAACTTGCTCTGATTACTGCGCCACCCAAAGTAAAAGCTGTTTAAATTACGGTTGCGTACACCCGAACGAAACTAATTCTAGATTCGGCGCGATTTTTTATAATAACAATTACTGTAGTGGTTCGCCCACTAAAAACTTTCAGTGTTGGGATCGCTTCGCCCCTCAAACCGGCACCGGTGCGAAGTGTTGCTGTAAATAAATTTAATTATACTCCACATCATAGAACGAGGCTCACCACAATATAAACTTATTGGTTTCTTAATTTTTTAAGATATAAAAATGTTTGCGAATTAAGACGATCGTTGTTTTTCGCAAACATTTTTATATTATGACTATGCTAGTCTTCTTAAAAATATTAAAATAAAATTTAAATCTCTTTTCGATTACCGCGGGCTTTTTGCGCTAAATCATTTATAAAAGCCACAATTTTTTCGGGCTGGCCCACGGCTTGAAAAGTTAAATTTTGTTCTGAACCAGCAGTTTGGACATTAACCGTGCCAAAATGAAATAGACTCGCCCAGAAACCATGCATTTCACTTTTAGCATCTTGGATATTAGCTAAATTCGTCGCCAACAATTTACGACTAAAAAAACCTTCAGTTTGAAAATTGACGACGCGCTTATTGGTCACGAGCCAGACATCAAGATAATACGACAACCAAGCATTATAAAAAGTCGTTAACATTAAAAGCAAATAAATCGAAGCCACTAAAAATAAGGCCACTTCGATGACATCGTTACTGTTTTGAGAAATAAATTCACTCCATTGTGCTTGCGCGAAAAAATATAAAACAACGGGCAAGGCAAAAATTACCACGAACATAAAAATTTGTTTCAAAAAAATAAACCAATGGGGCCGACATAAATAAATTACTTCTTCGCCTTCTTCCTTGCCTAAAAATGTTTTAAGATAGTTCATATCAGGTAGTAGAAAGTCGCCAGTTGAAACTACTGACTGTCATAAATCTACTTAAAATAAAATAAGGCATATCAGGTAGTAGAAATTCGCCAGTTTAAAAAATTTATAATTAAAATCATATTATAATTAAACATAGTATAAAGCTCATTTTCCATAAAAGCTATTTTTTAAACTTGACAAGTATGATTTTGACGAATTTTCACTACCTGACATAGGTTTTAATAATAATTATAAACTGGTTTCAACTATATCAGAAGTGTAGATTTTGGCGACTTTTCACTACCTGACATAATTTTCTGAGTTAAAAAGAGATAAAAATTTGCGACAGGTCATAATTTAAAACAAAAAATAAAGTACCCGCGATAATTATAAAAAATAGAAAAAAGAAAACCCAAGAAATAACCGAAACAAATGTTGTAAAAGTCCCTTGCTGGCGCACCATCCGCAAACCAAAAAAAATATAACCAGCCAAAAATAAAACGACCAGAGCGTACGGGATTAAAAACAGCAAAAGAGTCATATACTAGAAATTGTAAACTATAAGGATTGCTTCGCCTAGTCTCGCAATGACAACAATTTTCCAAATTCTACATTCCAAATTCCAAATTCTGATTCTTGCCTAAGTGTTTGCGGCCTAAATCCGACAAAACACGCCCGCGCGGACTGCGTTGAATTAAACCGCGTTGAAGCAAAAATGGTTCAATGACTTCTTCCACTGTCGCCATTTCTTCACCCAAAGCGGCGGCAATAGCGGAAACGCCAGCCGGTCCGCCTTCAAAATTTTCAGCTAAAATCTGTAAATACTGACGGTCTAAACGGTCCAACCCTAAAGAATCAACGGAAAAAGCTTCAAAAGCCGCTTGCGCGCTGTCTAAACGCACCTTGTCGTGTCCTAAAACTTGAGCATAATCTCGGACTCGCTTCAGCAAACGATTAGCAATTCTCGGGGTCGAACGGGCACGCTCGGCCATCGCTTGCAAAGCTTCTTCATTAACCTCAATGCCTAAAATTTTAGCCGAGCGCTCAATAATTTTTGTAATGTCTGGCAAATCATAATATTCCAAACGAAAACTGGCGCCAAAACGATCTCGTAAAGGCGCGCTTAAAAGATCGGGTCGCGTGGTCGCGCCGATTAAAGTAAAACGTGGTACTTCTAGCCGGACTGACCGCGCGCCCATACCTTTACCCAAAATTACATCCAAACCAAAATCTTCCATCGCCGGATACAAAATTTCTTCCGCGATTTTTGGCAAGCGATGAATTTCATCGATAAATAAAACTTCATTTGGTTTTAAAGATGTTAAAAGCGCCGCCATATCGCCAGCGCGTTCAATGGCCGGACCAGATGTCGTGCGCAAAGAGACATTTAATTCTTTGGACACCAACATCGCCAAAGTTGTTTTGCCTAAACCCGGCGGCCCTGAAACTAAAATATGTTCTGGCGCCTCGGCGCGTTGACTAGCCGCTTGCAAGATTATTTTGAGCGCATTTTTAACGGCGCTTTGTCCAACATATTCGTCAAAACTCGACGGCCGTAAAGTCGTGTCCAATTTCACCCCCTCTTCTCCATTTTTTATTTCAAGCTCATTTTCCATATTTCAAAATTTGGTATCTATCTGGATCCCGACTTTCGTTGGGATGACGAAATATTACTATAATAACTTATAAAACTTGTCGCTACTAATTACTCACAACTAAATCAGGGCTAAACTGACCACGCTATCGGCTTCTTTTTTGAAACGCATAATCCGCACGCCTTGAGTGGAGCGACCCAAAATATTCACGCTTTTGAGTGGTAAACGAATAATTTGGCCAGCCGCTGAAATCACTAAAATATCCCGACCCTCGTCATGCTCCATATCAACCATAATTGATTGCACCACTGGGCCAGTTTTAGCCGAGACCGCCATAGTTTTTATACCGCTCCCGCCACGACCTTGAATTTTGTATTCGCCAATCGATGTCCTTTTGCCAAAACCGTGCTGTGACACCACCATCAATTGCGTTTTCTTTGGCTCGGCTTTTTCAATAATCACTTCCATACCCACAATGACATCGCCTTTATCCAAACGAATGCCACGCACGCCTGAAGCGGCCCGACCCATCTCTCTCACGCCCACTTCTTGAAAACGAATGGCTTGACCTTTGGCTGAAGCCAATAAAATAGAATCCTTACCATGCGTTAATTTAACCCATTGCAATAAATCACCATTATGAAGTTTGATCGCGATAATACCACTCTGGCGAATATTGGAAAAAGCCGAGAGCGCCACGCGTTTGATCGTGCCTTCAGTCGTCACCATAGCGACGTAGCCCGCTTCGTCAAAATTACGAATAGCTAAAATAGAGGTCACTTTTTCTTCAGCGGAAAGTTGCAAGAAATTTTGCAGAGCTTGACCTTTGGCCGTGCGTGAAAAAACCGGAATGTCATAGGCCTTGAGGCAAAAACAACGACCCCGACTGGTAAAGAACAGTAAATTATCGTGAGTCATCACCGAAAGCACTTCTTCGACCACATCTTCTTCTTTGGTTGTGACACCGGTGACACCTTTACCACCTCGACTTTGCGTTCTAAAAGTATCTGGTGGCAAACGTTTAATATAACCCTCTTCGGTTTTCACAATCAAAGCGGCTTCATTAGCAATTAAATCTTCAGTCGACATTTCACCAATGGCATGAGCGACAATTTTCGTGCGACGTTCGCCATCGACCCGTCCTTTTAAGTCTTCCAATTCGTCGCGAATTACTTTCACCAACTTTTTTTCTTGAGCTAAAATGGCTTGATAGTCTTCGGCTTTTTTCTTTTGCTCACCCAATTCTGTTTCGACAGCCAATCTTTCTAAATTGGCCAAATTATGCAAACGCATTTCCAAGATGGCCTCGGCTTGACGTTCGCTTAATTTGAATTTTTTTATTAAATTCACTTTAGCTTCCGCTTTGTCTTTTGATTTTTTTATCAATTCAATAACCGCGTCAATATGCGCCAAAGCGATGGCTAAACCTTCTAAAATATGAATGCGGTCCAAAGTTTTATCCAATTCATACTGGGTGCGCCGACGAACAACTTCTTTGCGATGTTTAATAAATTCATCCAAAATTTCTGGTAAGGTTAAAACTTTTGGCACGACACCATCAACCAAAGCCAGCATATTAACATGGAGCGCTTCTTGCAGTTGCGTATGTTTATAAAGTTGATTCAAAATTTTTTGCGGATAAGCGTCTTTTTTCAAATCGACAACAATACGAATGCCTTCTTTATTTGACTCGTCGCGTAAATCTTTAATGGCTTCAATTGTTTTGTCTTGAACTAAACTAGCGATTCGTTCCAGCAAAGTCGATTTATTAACTTGATACGGAATGTCAGTAATCACGATACGAGTGTCATTTTCAATTTCAGCCACGCCTCGGACTACGATTCGTCCTTTACCTGTTGAATAAGCTTCTAAAATATCTTTTTTATTATAAATTATGGCGCCAGTCGGTAAATCCGGACCGGGAATAATTTTCATAAGTTCCTCGACCGTAGCTTTAGGGTTATCTATTTTATAAACACAAGCCGCGATCACTTCGGCCGGATTATGCGGTGGAATTGAGGTCGCCATACCGACAGCAATGCCATCGACGCCGTTGATCAACAAATTTGGCATTTTGGCTGGTAAAACCACTGGCTCTTTATGCACGCCGTCATAATTGGGAATAAATTCCACGGTATTTTTATCAATATCCGTCAGCATTTCATCCGCCGCTGGCGACATTTTGCATTCGGTATTGTGATTAATAAAACCATTCGCCACAAAAGAATGACATGGCGAATCCACCCTGACCGAATAAACTGTTTCTTTTTTTGACAAATTTTCTATAGACAAAACACGATCAAAAAGAAAATGCCGCGCTAATAGCCACTCTATTAATTTCCTATCGTCACTTGCTAAAATATTTTTTATTTTTGAATAATTTTTAACCAATGAATTATAGCGGTCAAAATTATTTCGTTGAACAAACGCCTGCTTATAACGATTACGCAGATATTTATTTAAAAACGGTATGCTGTCATTTTTACTTAATCGGCTGGAATTTAATTCCAAAACACGCTCCAAAATACTATTTTTGCGTTTTGAAAAAAATCCCACATTTTTTTGAAAAATTCTGATATTATCAACGCCGGTAATGGCTAATTTATAACATTGGCTCCGCGAATCTTTAGACAAAACCGAAGTAATAACTCCAAAATTCAATAGCAGGGTCTTCAACTGCGACAATAATTGGGTGCTTTTGGAAACATAGGTCAATTCTAAAAGTTGTCCGCCATGCCGATTATCTGTATGAAAAACAACCGAGCCGTCGCCTTCAAACAAGCCTTGCAAAAAGGCTCGAATAACTTTTCTAGGCGATCCTAAAACTGAAAAAGGAATTTCTTTACCGTCGGCCTTCACATTTTTTAAGCCCAGAGCTTCCAAAAAAGCCACGGCTTGACGATGATACAAATCAAATTCCCAACAATTACCTTTAATTTTTCTTTCATAAACACGCGCGCCTTTTAATTCGCCAAGTAAAATATCTCGCACCACCTCATAATACTTTTTATCTTGATTATTAAAAATAATTTTATTTTGATGAAAGCTTCCCTCAGCCACTAACGCACCTAGAGCAAACGCCATTTTTTTCGTCATAAACTTAGGCAAGCCAATCGCTTGAGCGCGTGGGAACTTGGCCAAAACAATTTTTGACAAATTGAAAAATTTGGTACTAAAAAGCGAGTCCGACCGATTGATTAAGGCGTAATCTTTATCGGTAATATCCTCCAATAATTTCCAAGTCATTGTAGGAAAACCAAAATTATTTAAACCCCAACACATAATTGGGTGATTTTCAGTGCCTTTTATTTCATAACCATGCACCGTCTTAAGATGAATAATTTTGTGCTCGCCGGAATTAAAAAATCTAGAGGCCTTTAATTTTTTACCTTCATAATTTGTAATAGTGAGATTTACTTTACTCTCTTCTTTATTAGAAATTTTACCAATGGGTAATAAACCATGACCAGTTGAAATTAAAGTATCGGCTGTCACACAATAGCGCATGGCGGCAGCGTTGTCGCCATCAATAGAGCCCCAGTTACCTTGACCTTTAATCAACGGCACGCGCAAGGAAAAATCTTGTGCCATGCGCACCATCGAATCATAAACAGCGCTATCACCATGAGGATGGTATTTACCTAAAACTTCACCCACGACCATAGCTGATTTTCTAAATTTAGCACTCGCCCGCAAACCCAATTCTCCCATGGCATATAAAATTCGACGATGCACGGGCTTTAGACCATCTCTAACATCGGGTAAAGCGCGACTTACTATGACCGACATCGCGTACTCCAGATATGCTTGCTTCATTTCTTCAACCAATGGTTGGGCAACAACTGCCGCTCGTGGCAAACCATTATCTGCTACTGGTTTAATTGTTTTTTTAATTAATCTTTTGGCCATAAAATTAGAATTTGGAATTTAGAAAAATCATTACTTAAGAATCAAACCACTCCCAAATTTTTCTGGCGGTTTAGGTAATGGCATAGCCGCTTTTACTTCGGGCGCGGGTAAAGAAACCGTCTCGCTTAAATTGGCAGAAAACTTATTGATGGCTGTTTTAAAATTACTTAAAGCCGTCACATTGGCCTGACTCTGCTCTTTTAAATATTGTTGCCAAGAACTGGTCACAGGCGCACTGCCCATAATTAAATTTTTCTTCAACGATAAATACCAAGCCACCATAGCAATCGCTAAAATTAGGCCTGCAAAAAATAATGCTAAAAATCGTTTCGCGCTAGCCGGACGAATATTTTTTTGACGTGGATAATGATTAACTAAATGAGTCACCATATTTAAACGATATTTAAAATTTTTACAACAGTTGCTTCGACCGGTAAATCTTTTTTAAGGACGCGAAAATTATCTTCAGCCGGTCCAGCTTTTAAACCAGCTTCACTTAAAAAGGCAGCGACCGTACTCAATTTGGCTTTAATTTTATCTTGAGCAAAAGCTACTGGCACAACCGCGCGCGGTTCAATTTCCCGCACCAATTTAGCCGCTTCTTCCGCTTTAGCTAAATCGCCACCGCCCACTGGTAAAATCAAAATATCTACCTGCCCCAACTCATCTTCGATTTCTGTTGGTATTGGAAATTTTAAACCACCTGTATAAACGACATTCAAACCTTCTATTTGCATTTTTAAAATTGAGGCCGGCATATTTTTTTGACCTAAAGAAGAATTCGATAAAAGTGGAATCAAGGTGAAAAAAATACCGCCTGTTTCATATTCACCCGGCTGATTTATGATAATAGCTTCACTGCCAGCCGCGCCAATATTATTGTGCCAAGCATGAGGCGCGGTGGCAACGACTACTCGCGCTTTTTTACGCAAAGAGTCCAGCCCTAAAGAATTATCATAGGGGTCGAGTAAAACCGTATTTTCACCGCTGGTGATAAAGGTGCAACAATAGCCAAGCCACTCTATTTTCATATCAGGTAGTAGAAAGTCGCCAGTTGAAACTGCTGACTGTCATAAATCTACTTAAAGTAAAATAACGCATATCAGGTAGTAGAAATTTGCCAGTTTAAAAAATTTATAATTAAAATCATATTATAATTAAACATAGTATAAAGCTCATTTTCCATAAAAGCTATTTTTTAAACTTGACAAGTATGATTTTGGCGAATTTTCACTACCTGACATGAGTTTAAATAATAATTATAGATTAGTTTCAACTATGTCAGGAAATGTAGATTTTGGCGAATTTTCACTACCTGACATATTAGAAACTTAACATATTTGGTCTCATTTGTCAATGGGTTGACGTAATATTTTATGGATAGACTATATTTAATGGCTAATTTTAACCCTTATTTTATATGGGTATTTCAGCCCTTGACAAATATTTAGTTATATGCTATAATATGTTTAACACAATCAAATAACTGTTCATTTCACCTTACATACTTAATAAAGGAGAAGCCCTCATGACAAATGTATATGCTCATAAAAACCGTCGTCAACATGAAAAAAACTGGCTTTTCAGAATTATTTTCTCGCTCATTCATTCATTTGAAGTTGAAAAATCAAAACAAATGACATCATGGGAGGAGACTGAAGGCCAAGACGTTGAATTCATTCATCATTTTTCAAGAAGAGATAGCTTCTTGAAATATTTCACGAATCAAGTTGGAAGATTCATCGAAAATCTCGTGGACAACGGCATTACTTTGATGCCAAATGAAAAAATTTTGGTTACAGAACCAAACTACGAGATGTCTTTCGACGGACTTATCGATATCACAAATGGCTTTACCGCAAGGGCTCAATGCTATTGTGAAGTTCTTAATGAGGTTGTCCAAATCGAAATTTCGACAAGTCGCCGGGAATCTATTGTCAGAACAAAAATTGGCGGTACGATTAACACCCGGGTATTGGTATATTCCAAAGGCAAAGCGATGACTCTCACCACAGAATTTTTTCAAAAAAAATACACACGAAACAACAGCGACGGTTATACGATCGGCGAAACATTCCATAGTGGAAAAAAAGCCGCGTAACAAAAATTCCTCAATCACCCCTACTTCCATCTCCCACCGAGCCTTGAGCTCTATCCTCACTCAACGGACGGCAACCCACCCCGTCACCTCTTTAAACCTCACAATGCGGATTGTGGGGTTCTTTTTATCCCCAAAATTACAACTCTCATCTGATATACTAAATTTAACTTGATTCTCTAACCTAACCCCTAAAAGCTATCAGCTAACAGCTAGTTTATGAAGTCTCATCTTTTTTGGCATAAAAATACTCCCCCTCACAAAAAAGGTTGGTTTTATAAAAGAGTCCCTGGTATTATTTCAGGTGTCGCTGATAATGACGGCACAGGCGTTTTTACTTACGCTATGTCTGGCGCCTTGTATGGTCTAAGCCAAATCTGGCTCATAATTTTGGCGACACCAATGCTCATCGCCGTTCAAAGTCTCGCGGCCAAAATCGGGGACGCTGCCAAAACTGGCGTGACCAAGCTTATTGCGGTGCATTTTAGTCCAGTCTTGGCGTGGCTGATGTGCTTGGGCTTATTTGCCGCCAACACTTTAACCTTGGCCGCCGACCTTATTTTAATGAGCGAAGTCGCGACCGAAATATTTGGTTTGCCCCGCCTTTTTTGGCTTCTCGCTTTTAGCTCATTGAGCTGGTATATTTTGGTTCAAAAAAAATATTTCACTTTGCGTAAATTTTTATTTATCTTTTCGCTCTTAATGATCTCTTATATTATTTCTACATTTTTTTTGGATTTAAATTGGTTGGAAATAATTAAAACTGCCTTCAGTCCTCAATGGGAATTTTCTCGCGGTTACGCGCAAATTGCACTGGCTGTTTTGGGTACGACCATTACGCCTTATGTTATGCTGTGGCAAACTGAAGAAGAAATCGCGGAAAATTCTCCACGCGCGCAAGCTAAAAGCGAAGATAAATTATTGGCGCCGGGAATGTTATTTTCCAACATCACTTCAATTTTTATTGTCATCGCCATGGCTTACACGGTTTTCGGCAGTGGTGGTATTACGAGCGTCCTCGACGCGGCGCGTGGATTAGAACCACTAGCGGGAGTTTATGCTAAATATCTTTTTTCCTTTGGGCTAATCGCTGTTTGTTTGGTGGCCTTGCCCGCGCTCGCGGCTTCCAGCGGTTTTGGTTTTGGACAGCTCTTAGGTTGGCGCACGAGCTTAAATACTACTGCCAATGAATCTCCGCGCTTTTACGCGCTTATCAGCGCCGCTTATTTTTTGGGATTAATTATCGCGATGCTTGGATTTAACGCTCTTAAAATCGTAATCGTTTCCCAAATTATCAATGGCCTCTTAGCACCAATCTTAATTCTCTTTATGATTTATTTTGTCTGTCATAAAAAGATTATGAAGGGTAATTTTGCCACTAAATTTGACCTTATCTTCTCGAGTTTGGCGGTTATTATAATGCTTGTCAGCGCGGTTTTAATGATTTTATAGAGAATTAATAAACCCCTCGAGGGGTAGTGAAAAATTTTATGAAATTGAATACAAATATTAACAAAAATGCTAAAATAGCTCATTTTATTGATAATAACTGATTATTTTAAAATTTTCTACTACCCCTCTTGCGTTTTTTTTAAATTTATGTTACCGTAAGAATGCTCTTTCAAATAACAAAATTTCAACAAGGAGGTCAAATGGTACCTGAATAAAATTTTAAAACAACTTTTTCAAAATAACAGAATAAAAAAGGCGGATAAGAATATGCTTGATTATTGATACTATATAGAATTTACATCATGACAAAGTCATGATAAGAAAAATCCCGTTCACAATGAACGGGGTTTTCTATATCCCTAAAATCTTTACTAGGCAGATTTTTTTGCTTGCAAAGTTTTTGCTCCCAACATTGCTAACTTATGCAAAGTTTTAATAGTTTCAGCAATATCTTTATTTTCAATGACAACTGCCATCAATTTATCTTTTAAAGTCATTAAAGAAACTTTTTCACCATAAGCGTCGATCTCGGCCAAAATTGGATAATTTTTGTCGTCAGTAATATGATAGCGCTCAGACATTCTATGCTCACCCAAAGGACCGGCTTTACGAGTATAAATATGATGCACAAAATACTTTCTAACATTGCGATGATGCTTAACATATTCCACATCGTCTTTAGTCATTATTGATTCTACTAAATCGCGTGGCGAAATCACGTAAACTTTATCGCCTTCAGCCGTTTCGGCCTGATCTCTAACAGCGCGCATCACGCCATCTTTACCTTCCAAAAAACGAACCTTGGGACGACTAGGATCATCTTGCTGATAAACCATTTCTTCTAAACTTGGCAAAAGTTTGCCAATAGAATCTTTGGCGACAGCCAAATCGCTCTCTCGGCCTTCCACTAATTTGATCAAATTTCGCGGCGGTTGTGCCACAAATAACTTCACCCGTTCTCTATCAACTTGCGCGACTAAACCCTTTTTTTCAAGAATAATCATAACTGCATAAGCAGTTGGTCGATTAATGCGCGCCTTTTTAGCCACCTCTTGAGCGGTTGTTTCACCTAAAGACAATAAAGTCACATAAACGACTGACTCCTTTTCGGTTAAACCAATTTGACGCAATAAAGACTCTAAATGTTGCATAAAATATATAAAAACAAGGATAAACGAAAGTTGAGACCATTTTAGCAAATGGCGGTTCTTTTGTCAAGTCCTTTAAACTTTTACCTCTTTTAACATTATTTTTTCTTAACAAAAACAAGGGTTTTGTCGATTTCTGGAATAAATGTCATTTTATCTTTAAAACTGGTCTCACCTGTCACTGTTTGAACATACCAAGGGGCGCTCGCCGACACCGCCACTAAATCTTTTGCCCCCACTTGTTTTTGATAATTGAAATAAACCGTGTCTTTAGTAATCGGCACATCATAAACTATTTTAAATGAGCCACTCGACATTGGCTCCACGCTAAAAAATCCACCCACCACTCGAAATTCGTTTTCTTTATAAACATCAGCTTTGCCCGGTGTCTTATTTTTTGCTTCGCTCATAAAACCTGTCGCCGAAACAAACTCGGCCGAAACTGGTAAATACAACCTCGTGTATGTGCGGTAGCGCGTGGTGAACTCGGTAAAACCTGGCGCGTCATTTTTATAACTCACCGTCACTTCATGGCGCAAAATTTTTGTTTTAATTTCTAAAACCCTTACTTCCACGCGACGGGTGACGAACTTGTTGGTTTTAAAAGCGGCCATATTGCTATCGACCACCATTAAATAATCACCGCTGGTTTTTTTAAGCTCACCCGCCCAACCAAACCTTCTAAAAGTTTCTTGCAATTTTTCCTCGGTGCTATAAATCATAATATCTTTTGTCGCGAGTCTTTTTTGAACAATTCCATAAAGACCAAACGCCTTGCCTAAAATATTGTTTTGAATTCGACCCAATAAAACTTTGGCGATTTGCCCAATCAAGTCCTTGCGAGAAAAATATGGCACATTGCGTTCTCTAAAACCGGCACCAGTTTCATATTGCAAACGATCCAAAAATTTCGCGGAATCAAAAACAATACCATCAATGACAACGGGGCCAGTCAATTCAAGTAAATCGGTAACCACCGCTGGAGTGATAACTATGACCGAGTCAAAAATAGGGCTTTCTTCTCCAGCCAAACCGCCTTCACGATCATAAAAATATAAAGCGGTTTTAGCCGAGGTCGGAAAATCTGGCGACCAATTAGCATCGCGCAAATACCAGCTGTCGTTTAAATAACGAGCGATCGGCAAGGGCGGTAAAATCTTTGGCTCTTTTTCAAAAGGACCATCTAAAGTATAAACATCGGCGGTTTTAAGACTTGAAATTTTACCATTATCTACTCGCGCTACCGCCAAACTCCCCCAAAAGCCACCCGTGGAACGGAGCTCATTGGGATTTTGAAAGAGAATTAAATGCCTTTTAGGACCGTGAAAGCCAGCCAAATCAAAAAGAATACTGGCCTCTGTTTGTAAGTTTTTATCACCCGTTAATTTTAAACCCTGATAAGCCGGCCATAAATACAGACCAAAACTTAAACTAGAAGCTAAAAAAAGCCCAAAAAATATTAAAACTATGGTAAAAAACCAAAACTTTTTAGAACGCTTTGCCATGCTTTTATTATAATTTTTTTTATGCCTTGGGTCTAGTTTTACACTTCAGATAAAGACCCAAAACCTATAAAATGACCTTATGGCTATACTGAATTTACCCGAACTGCCCGCCCAGCTTTTTAGCTTTTTAGGGCTAAATAACCTGACGCCCAAAGAGCAGGTGGAAATATTAAAACAAATTGAGGAGGTAATTTCCAACCGTCTTTTGGAAAAATTACTTGATCGTCTAGATTTGAATACGGCCGATAAACTCGCGACTGCCTTTCAAAAAAATGATAGCTTAGAAATGATGGAAATTCTAAACAAGGCCATTCCTGATCTCCAAAAAATAATGAACGATGAAATCACCAGCTATATGAAAGAACTAACCGCTGAAGTTAATAAATAATATGAATGAAGAAGAAAATCCATACAAAGAAGAATCTTTTCATACTAGCTTCTATGCAAAGCATGTAAAGAAGAAAAATCTTGATATTGGCCTAAATTCTGAAAATCCTGAAAAATATGAAACTACGGTCGAACAATTAAAAACTCGCTTGCGAGATCTCCGCGGCTATTTAGATGAAAATTTTAAACCCTCGCTAGATTTAAGCAGTGTTGAAAAAATACAAGAAGCAATTGAGAAAGTTGAAAAATGGCAACGGTTATTTAATGGTGATATTACAAATAACTATAAAGGAGTTCTTGAAAAAACAGAAAACGATTCAGCTAAAGAAGAAACTACTGCTGATTTTGAAAAAACACGTCAAGAGTTAGAATTTATAAAAAAGGAGCTTGAAATTAAAAAGGAGCTTGAAATTAAAAAATATTTAGCTAATAATAATTGCTTGCCAGAGGAATTTAAAAACTGCCTAGAGAATTTACAAAAATTTTTAGATGAAAATTTTAAACCCTCGCTAGATTTAAGTAACGTTGAGAAAATACAAGAAGCTCTTAAAAAAATTCAGTTCTGGCAACAACTATTTGGCAACTATCTTGAAAATAATAAAAATATTATTGATAAAATAACCAATATAGAGATTACGGAAAGTTCTTTAATGTCCCTTAAAAACCGTCTTGAAAAAGAATTTGAATTAATCAATAAAGAACTCCAGCTCAAAAAAATTCTTTCATTTATCGAAAATGATCTTTCTGAACATATTATAAACAAAATAAATCCTAACCTAACGGCTAAAGAAATTTCTACATTAATTGCGAACTTAGATTATATAAGGGTTCATTTAATATCTAAAGAAAAAGAATTTTTAAAATTTGCCGATGATTCAGAGGCTGCCAATTATAAAGACACCAATGGCATCCGCGATCTTTATCAAAAAATTCAAGATAAAATGGAGCAAGCTGATGAACAACTTGTAGAACTTGCGGAAAAATTTGATTTTGATAAAGATGAACCAGAAGTTGTTCAAAAAGATGAAGCCGTCATCCAAAAACCAGTAATGACTCCAGAAAAAATGCTTTTCTATAGCTCGGAATATAATATAGACGAAGTTGAAAAATATTGGAAGGACAAATATAATAATTTTATTTCTCAAAAAGAAATTTGGGATGACAGTAAAAAAGAGACTTTTTTACTCCAAGCTAAAGCCCTGCTTGAAGAATTAACTAGCAGATTAGGTGAAGCTGAAAAATATACTAAATATCCCCGCATTAAATACGATTCCATTGAATTAGCTAAAAATTTAGTAGCGCAAATTACAGAAGTTATTACTAAATTAGAAATCCCTGAAACTACTAAAGATATTGTGGCCACAAAAACTCCCTCGAAATATCGTACCGAGATTAGCGAGACCACGACCAGATATAATTTATTTTTGGAAAAAACGGAAAAAGAATTAAGTGAATTAAGTGCTAAACTAAACCTCTCTTCTACTGATAAAAGTGAGCTTGTTGCTAAAATAAAAAAATTGGAAGACAAATTTACATATGATAGTGTCATTTTTCTAAAAGCTTCAGAAAAATTCTTAAATTCTACTGACTTTGAAAAAATAAATATTGCCACTAAAAAATTACAAGAAAAATTTGAACAACAAAAAATTCAATCTGGATCAGACGCCATACAAAGTGAACCCGTATCAGAATCAGCAACACCTTCTGCTCAAGATATACAAGATGAATTTAAAACAACTTTACCAACATCAACAATAGAGGCCCCTGTAAAAGCCACCGAAGTTCCGTCACCAAGCAATGTGCCAACGACAACAGAAGTGCTTACAGCAACTATTAAAGAAAAAGAACCAGTCTTAGAAACTGCGCCTCCTTCAATTATATATCAAAATATTTTAACAGAACTCCAAAAACAGGAAACCCAGACTGAAAAACCTGAAGTTGAAACTAAAAAATTAAACACTTTAATGTCAAAACTTAAAATTGACAAAGAAAAAATTAAAACCACTATAGAAAAAAAAGAAAAGGGTTCCCGACTTCAACTCAATTGGATAAGAGCAATACTCTCTGTCTCTATAATTTCTGGTACGTTATATGTATTGTCACTATGGACTGAATCCGAAAATGTTCCCCAAAATGTGCCTGAAGCTGACACGACTCTAGTACATAAAGGTTATAGCGCCAGCGCAGTGGCGGAAGTAGATTCTAATCCAAGGGGTATGGAGCAATACGCTAACCCTCCAGACAACACAGGGTTAAGTCCGGAACAACCATCAATATCTTTAGAAAATTCTCACGAAATACCTCTAGCAGGCAGTCCTGAAGAAGAAAAATTACGCAGACTTCAAGAAAATTTAGAAAAATCTAACCAACCTCCGCCAGTAAAAAAAGATACCACTAGTAATAAAATCACCAACCAAGGACCCGAGGAGATTTAGTTTGTCTCTTTCAGTATTTTCTCTCTGACTTTTTCAAAAAAAGTTAAGTAAGTCCATAAATTTATAGATGTGGCAATTTTGGCGCCCACGACTTCGTTAATTTTAAACAAATACGACAACCAGCCATAGCTGCAACTAGCCACTTCTGGCAGAGGATGCGCCGAACAAATTAAATCAAAATTTTTCTGAAAAAATGACTTTTTAATATCTATTACTTGTAGTTCTAAATTCAAATCCCCAAAAATTCCCTGCTTTCCATTTTGCCATAAATAAATTCGACCATGGCGCGCCTCGCGCGTTGGCACCACGCAGTCAAACATATCCACGCCCAAATTTATGGCCTCATACATTTGCGCTAAATCACCTACACCCATGGCATAACGCGGTTTATCTTTAGGTAAATATTCTAGCGCCCAAGATAATGCTTGTTTAATTTTATCTGGTGATTCCCCCACCGCTACACCGCCGATGGCAAAACCGTCAAAAGACATTTGACCGATAATTTGCGCGTGTTGACGACGCAAAGCTTCATCTGTCCCGCCTTGGCAAATCGCAAAAACCAATTGCCCTGAATCTTTTTTGACCAATAATGCCCTTTCCGCCCAAGCCGTAGTTAAAGCACAGGCCTCTCGTAATTCATTTAAACCAGCTTCTGAAGGCGGACAAACATCCAAAACCATCGCGATATCTGAACCAATTTTATTCAATTGAAAATCCAGACATGATTCCGGCGTTAAAAAAATTTTTAAACCGTTTAAAGGATGCCGAAATTCTACGCCCTCGTTAGTTATTTTTCGCCATTGCGCCAAACTAAATACTTGAAACCCGCCCGAGTCTGTTAAAATTGGCTTGGTCCAACCGTTCAATTCGCGCAATCTTTTTTCTTGTAATAAATTTTCCGCTTCAAGTTTCAAATGATAAGTATTGGCGAGCATAATATCGGCGCCAAGCTGTTCTAAATCAGCGCTCGCTAAACCCTTAACCAAACCCCTCGTACCAACAGGCATAAAACACGGCGTTTTGACAACACCATGAGCCGTAATTATTTCACCCACTCGCGCTTTAGATATTTTGCTCGTTTTCAAAACCTTAAACATTCTTATCTTATATCAACTAACTGAATTCCTTGCAAATTGCTCATACTACATTACTATATTCTACATTCTATATTCTTCTCTGCTACTGCGCTTGCACTACCCCTTTGCCTGAAACCGCGTCGGCTGTAGAGAGCGCTTCTGTTGTTTGACTTATACTTTGATTTTGTTCGTCTAAACCTATGGCTTTCGACTTACCCAGCAAACCCAAAACTTTTCCGACATCCACACTCTCTGGCTTTAAATTTATAGAAAATTCCCCTCTGTTATTTCCGCCTTTGCTTAAATCTCCCAAGCGCCAAGTGACAGTGCGCGTGCTAGCATCATAAGAAATAGCCGAAGTTAAAGCCGACGCAAAATTTACTCTCTCCGGTAATACGGCTCTTATTTCAACATTATTTAAATTGCTATTGGCCGAAGAAATATTCCAAACCATAGCATAAGTCGTTTCTTGTCCAGCTACTGGTGGTAAAGGCCCGGCGCCTACTGGCTGAAGATTTTCGTCAAAATATTGCGCCTTAGAACTAAAGGCCAGTGCCGCCTTCAGAGGAATGGACGGTAAATTATATTCCACCACTACTGGATAGCCCCCTTTGTCTGTTTCTGTGGTTAAAGTGCCGCTAAAAACAACCTTGCCCGAAAGCGCGGTTTCAGTTTGGCTAGAATTTTCCAAAGGCACACTAAATGGTAAAACTATTGCTGTCGCGGTAATATTTTTTAGATCAGAAAATTCTCGTTCGGTCCAAAACATATTTTGCCCAAACCCGTCTTGCGGTTTTATCTCGCCCTTAATTCCGCCCCAACGCACTGGTCCAGATAAATTAACTGTCACTTTAGCGTCTTTAAAGGTGCCTGTGGCCAAGGATTTTAAAACTACTTGCAAAGAAACTTCACTGCCCCAATCTAATATTTTTTCATTATTACTTGGAAACATTTTCAAATCTAACGCTGAAGAGTTAAGCCCAAAGGGTTTAATAATCGTTGAGAGCACCTTCATTATCTGATCCTGTTTAACACCAATAATGATTACCACATTGCTATTGGCGGGCGTCTGCGCGCTTGGCGTCACGGTAAATTTAAAAGCTTTTTTTTCATTCTGCGGCAAGTCTCCAACACTCCATTGCAATAATCTCTCTTCGCTTGTATCTTTATCGCGCGCTGGATTAATTTCTGAAACAGCTACAGCTTCAGGCAAAAGCACCTGAATAACCGAATTACTAATAACATTTTTACTGGTCACTTCAAGAGTTAAAGGTTGCTTTTGTCCAATTTTAAAAGTCGCAACCGGAGACAACACTACCGTGTAATCGGACTGCAAAATAGTGATTTCTTTTTCAGTTTGGCTAGAAAAATTAGCGGTCAGGCCTTGTGGTGTATAGGTGCTATAGGCGCGTAAAACAATTTTTTCAGCTGAACCAGTAAAAGCTCCCTCGATACTTGCTTCAACTTTTTCACCCGCTTTCAGTTCATCCAAACGCCATCTTAGCAAAACTCCTTCTTTTAATTCTGGTTGTGTTTTGGAAACTACAAAATCAGCTGGCAGAGTAATATCCACGACTATCTTTTGTAAATCTACTTGTTCTTTATTTTCGGCCGACAAGATTAAAGTCGTCAATTCACCTGAAGCAATATTTTCACTGGTTTGCCAAGATAAATTCAGGCCTTGACCGGTAAAGGGGGTTCGGCCTCTTTGAAAAAAGAACCAACCAGCCACCGCCGAAATAATTAAAAGCACCACCAAGATACTGGAAGCAGTTTGAATTCTTTGCCAAAAAGTTTTCGTCTTGGGTTTAAAATTATCGAGCTCGCTCGAAATATTTTTTTTATCATGATGATTGTCTTCATGATATAAGTCCGCCAAGGCCTCGGTGCTGTCACGTTCGATAGCTTCAACTTCCGCATCAATTTCTTTTTCATGCTTTTGATTATTTTTATGCTTTTTAAACATAAATTATTTAATTTAGAATTTAGAATTTCTAATTAAAAAATCCTACGGATTTTTTAAAGTATTCCCACGCCGGCAATGGTCTTTCTATTATAGCAAATAAATTATCCTCTGCCCACGTTAAATCTGTATTTTTTATAGACGCGTTTTCGACTGGTAAATAACCAAAATACACAAAAAGTTGTGCCAAACCGTTTAAAGCAACGTTCTTGGCATTTATTTCATCATCTTCTAACTCTTTATAAAGATCTCTTAGAATCTCAAATAATTTTTCATCTCGGGGTTGACGGGGAGACAGTCGTTCCAAAACCAAACACCATAAAGCATAAATAGCTAAATGTTCTCTCTTAAATTTATAAGGCAAGACACGCGCGCCTATTATTCTACGACTCGTTCGTCCAGAAATAATGGTCAAGCGCGCGAGCGAATAAGTTAAAAGATGCGGCGCCAATTTGCTTTTTGTTAAAAGTCCAGAAATAACTCGCCCTTCTGTTAAACCCAAGTGCGGACTGACAAAACGCACCCAGCGATCCTTTTCTCGGGCTGGCCATTGCGCCAAAATTATCGCTTCGGTGGTTAAAGATTGCATTAACTTATGATAAAAAATTTTACTTTAGGGCTACAATTATTTCATACTCCGCGATTAGAATTTTTTCACCATTATTTTTTTTAACTTCAATCTCGAGCCAGATTTCTTGCCACTTGGCCTGTTCCAACAAAAGCTCTCGTGTATTTTTATTATCTGTCCAAACTAAAACTTGAGCCACTTCGCCCACTTTTAATTTTTGCTGTTTACGCCAATCGGACAAGGCGCGTTTTAATTCTCGCGCTAAGCCCATTTTTTTAAGTTCGGGCGATAAGGTAATGTCCAAATAAATTTCTCCGCCAGCCACTTCTGCTTTTGGCCAAGCGCTTTCGCCAATACTTATTTTTAATATATTTAATTCAGCCGCGATTAATTTAAAATAATTTTCTGATAAATTAATTTTCCAAAGCTTAATCTCCGCTAGCGGTTGTCTGATTTTAAGACCATTCGCTTCACGCAAAGCTCGGCCAGCTTCTATTAAGGCGCGCGCCAAAGACATTTCAGCCAAGACTATGACTTCTCCTTCCAATAATTCCACCGGTTCTCTGACTAAAAATTTTTCATTTAAAAATAATTCACCCTCGCCGACTTTTTGCCATAAATTATCGGTCATAAAAGGACAAAATGGCGCCAACATAATACTGGCTGTTTTTAAAACTTCCTTAAGTCCAAAAACCGCGCTCGCTTTTTCTTCACCCTTAAAACGTTCGCGCGACAAACGCAAATACCAAGTGCTCGCCTCGGTCACGTAATCAATGGCCAAACGAGAGGCCTCTGTTAATTTATTATTTGAAAAATAACTAAACCACTCACTATATTTTTTCGCGCTATATGCTAACATCCAATTATCCATTAAACTAGTTGTGAGTTGTGAGTTGTTAGTTGTGAGTTGTGTCAAAGCGGTATATTGTTCATAAAATTGCGCCATATTGAGCAATAAATTTAAAGTATTGCGCTGGGTAGTTTCTAAAACTTTTTCGTCAAACTTTTTTGGCTCACCGGCCGCGTTCATAGAAACTAAAGCTAACCGCACTGTGTCGGCACCAAATTTTTCCATCACTACCATTGGGTCTAAAACATTACCTTTAGACTTGGACATTTTTTGTCCTTTAGCGTCATTGATATGCCCCAAACAAATTACGCTTTTATATGGTGGTTCGTTTTCACATAATTTGACACCACTTGCTTCCAATAAACTCGCGACCGCCAACAGCGTATAAAACCAACCACGTGTTTGATCGATTGCTTCAGCAATATAATCGGCCGGATAAAAAATTTCACCCGAACCAACAAAGCCACTTTGAGCATACGGCATACAACCAGAATCCAACCACACATCAGAAACATAAGGCAGACGTTTAAAGTCATCAAAAACTACCCGATCTATAAACGGCCGATGATAATCATTTTCTTTTAGTTCACCTTTAAGCCAGTTTAAACCTTGCTTAAAAATTTCGTCTAAATTTTCTCCAGTCTTAACTTGCGCTTCACTAATATTAAAAAATCTTATCTCACCAGCTTCATTTTGCCATAAAGGCAAAGGTGTGCCCCAATATCTTTCTCGTGAAATCGCCCAATCACGCGCGCCAGACAACCACTCACCAAAACGGCCCTCTTTAATATGTTCTGGTTCCCAACGGATTTTTTTATTTTTTTCAATCATCAAATTTTTTATTTTTGGTTCGCTCACTTTTAAAAACCAACTATCTTTCGCCACATAAATTAAGGGCGTGTCACAACGCCAGCAAAAGGGATAAGTGTGTTTAATTTGTTCAGTGGTTTCGTTCAACAATAATCCCCGCTCTTTTAAATCTGCCAAAATATCTTTGTCGCCTTCTTTAAAAAATTTACCCGCGCCCGGCAAACCTTCCAAAATTTCACCGGTTAAAGTGACGCTTTCAATGGCAGGTAGACCAAGCTGTTCGCCCAGAATATTATCGTCTTCACCATAAGCTGGCGCGATATGAACAAAGCCAGTACCTTCGGCCAAACTAACAAAATCGGCAGAAACAATAATATATGGAATTCCAGAATTAATTTCTTTATTTTGGAAGAGTGGTGCATACTTTAAACCTACAAATTCTGAACCTTTTTTTTCTTCCAAAATTTCTGTGCCATATTTAGCTAAACTTGCAATCAATTCTTTGGCGACCCAAACCGACTCCACTATATTTTTTGGCTGGAATAATTTTATTCGTACATAAGTTGCTTTTTCATTTACAGCTACGGCGACATTGGCCGGCAGTGTCCAGGGAGTTGTCGTCCAAACGACTAACGCTTCTGTTGGTTTTTCCAACAATGGTAAAATAACAAAGACACTGGGGTCTCTGGTGTTTTCTTTATACCCTTGCGCGAGTTCATGTGAAGATAAAGTTGAGACACAACGCGGACAATGTGGCACGATTTTTTTCTTGGCAAATAAATATCCGGCCGCCCACGCGCGAAACAAAACCCACCACACACTTTCAATGTAAGAACTATCCAAGGTGCGGTAAGGATGTTTTTGGTCGATCCAATAACCCATTCGTTCGGTGGCCTCTTCCCACTTTTCCAAATAAGTAAAAACACTCTGACGACACTCCTCATTAAAATAAGCAATACTAGCTTCTGCTGTATCTTTTAATTTTTCAATATCTTTTTTACCAGCCAAACCTAATTCTTTTTCAACTTGAAGCTCGACCGGTAAACCATGGCAATCCCAACCGGCCTGACGTGGAATGGCAAACCCACGCAAACTCCAAAAACGCAAAACCGCGTCTTTAAAAGTTCGCGATAATAAATGATGCAAGCCGGGCGCGCCATTGGCAGTCGGTGGACCTTCCCAAAAAATAAATTTTGACGTCTTTGGATCTTTTAGTTTATCGGCATCTCGCGCCAGCAATTTATCCAAAACTTTAGAAACGCGCCAACGCTCTAAAACTTGTTTTTCTAAATCATTATAATTTAAAGGCATATCAGGTAGTAGAAATTCGCCAGTTTAAAAAATTTATAATTAAAATCATATTATAATTAAACATAGTATAAAGCTCATTTTCCATAAAAGCTATTTTTTAAACTTGACAAGTATGATTTT
>Ga0209514_10000484_pt1 | contig 81260 bp, 52 predicted proteins | sample Subgrocontami58m_FD_187452 | JGI IMG/M metagenome (GOLD analysis project Ga0209514, IMG submission 187452) | Subsurface groundwater microbial communities from S. Glens Falls, New York, USA - GMW37 contaminated, 5.8 m (SPAdes) (version 3) | ecosystem: Environmental > Aquatic > Deep subsurface >... | reverse complement strand
CTGGCTAGACAATGAGGAGCGCCTCACCCTTTCCGAACCCCCACTCTCAAAGTGACAAATTATAATCAGGACTTGACCCCTTCAAATCCAAAACCCAAAACAAAGCGATTGCTGGCCATTGACCTTCGTGGAAAGGCCCTGCTCGTTTTGAGCATTTGAGTTTTGGTCTTTCGAATTTGTTTCGAATTCCGACCTTCGAATTTCGGATTTGATTGATCTAAGAATCTGAGAGGTTTTGCGACGAGAATGTCGAAAGAAGAATCTATCCATGAAAAAACTCATTGTTTTCGATCTGGATGGCACGCTGGCCGAAAGCAAAGCATCGCTCGATGCCTACGGGATTAGAAAACTCCGGGACACCCTTGGCATTGCAATTGATGAGATGATTGAGCAATCCAATGGAAGCCGAAGGTGTTTTGAATCCGGCTGCGTTGCGTGGTCCGGATGGTCAGCTTTGCCTGTTTTTACGGATCGTCGCACGGGGCAATTACTCGCGCCGCGGTAGTCATTTCGAATGCATCGAATCAGCGCTTGTCGGCCGTGATGTGGGGTGAACACCCCGTAGGCAACGGCCAGCCCACGGCCTAGCGTGTCAGCGGGACGATACCACGAAGCGTTCATGCGCCTCGTGGCTTCGTCGCTTAACCAGCGGCCTTCTGGAATCATGAATGGTAAGGCCAGCGCAGAGAATTTGGGAACGGTCGTCTCGGACCGCGAGGCAAGGCGTCCGTCCCTATCGAAAGTTGTTCCTTTATGAAATGGTCTCTCAAACTCGGCAAACTGCTCGGTATCGACGTTTATCTGCACTTCACGTTTCTGCTGCTGCTCGCCTTTCTGGGGTTCTATTACTGGCGCGCCACTCATAATGTTGACGCCGCACTGCGAGGCGTCGCCTTCATCGTTGCCTTGTTTGGCTGCGTGGTGCTGCATGAACTGGGTCACGCCTTGATGGCGCGTCGCTACGGCATCCAGCCGCGCGACATCACCCTGCTGCCCATTGGAGGCATTGCGCGCCTGGAGAAGATGCCGGAGAAACCGATGCAGGAATTCTGGGTCGCGCTGGCCGGACCCGCGGTGAACGTGGTCATCGCGGCCATCCTGTTGGTCGGACTGGCGGCGACGGGCGGCTTCACTCCCGTGGAGGAAATCAGCGTGACCGGCGGCTCCTTCTGGCAACGACTGATAGTGCTGAACCTGTTCCTAGTCGCCTTCAATCTCCTGCCGGCCTTCCCGATGGATGGCGGTCGCGTCTTGCGCGCTCTGTTGGCCATGCGCCTTGGACGGCGTCGCGCCACAGCCATTGCCGCCAATGTGGGGCAAGGCATGGCCATCCTCTTTGGCATCTTCGGGTTCTTCTACAATCCGTTCCTTATTTTCATCGCCATCTTCGTGTATCTGGGCGCGCAAGCGGAGGCGGGCATAGTTGAGATGCAGTCCGCGCTGGCCGGTCTGCACGTGCGCGATGCCATGATGACGCGGTTTCGCACCCTCGCGGCGCAGGACACACTGGCCAAGGCGGTGACTGAATTGCTCGCCGGTTCCCAGCAGGATTTCCCCGTGCTCGAAAACGATCAACCAATCGGCATTCTTCGCCGCAACGATCTGGTTAAGGCGCTTTCGGAGGGTCGCCGCGATGCCGTCGTAACCGAGGCTATGTGCCGCGATCGCGAGACGGTGGACGAAGCGGCCCCGCTGAAAGGCGCGGTTGACGCGATGCACGCGCGGCAGCGCGCCACGATGCCGGTCGTGGCGGGCGGGCGCATGGTCGGCCTCCTGACCCTCGAAAACATCAGCGAGATGATCATGGTCAATACCGCGATGGACCATCAAGGCGCGGGCCATTCGCTGACGGCAAAACCACCCACCAACATTTTTGCCGCGCCATGACTGGAGCACCCCAAGGCACCGTGGTTTCCGTGCGCGGCAGCGTCGTGGATATACGGTTCGATGGGCATTTGCCGCCGATCTACTCGGTGCTGCGCGCTGGAGCAGAAAAGAAGATCGTCATCGAAGTGCTGGCGCAGCGCGATGCGCGGCACGTCCGCGGGATTGCGCTGACGCCGCTCACTTTTTGGGTTTCCAGGTGGTGGGCTGGGCGCGGCACAACGAAAGGAAATTTATGATGAATGCATTGGCTATGTGCCGGCAGCTCCAACTCAAAAGGATATCCATTTCGTGAACCGTGGCGAGCGCGATGTGCGCGGCGTCACGGTCGGCGTGCGCCGGCAGCACGCCTGAATCGAGAATGCCTTGGGTCAATGCTTCCACTTCACCCGTCGCGCGAACAACGGGTTATCTTCATGGTCGCGCTTCCATCGGGAGCAGGTTTAGGACGAAATCGTAAATGCCTTGGGCGTGCTGCAACGCCTCGTCGTATTCGGTCGGCTGCGGTTCAATGGCGAAGGTGGCGTTCGGATAACGAAACCGCGTGGCGTAGGGAGTCTCAGCGTATCGGCTGCGTCAGTCAACTGGCTAAACTTGGAATCATTCACGCCTTCGCATAAAGCTCGCTGCCCTTCTCGGTAAACTCGCGGGACTTTTCTTCCGTCCCCTTCTTCAACGCCTCTTCCTCGGCGGTGCTTCGGTCCGCTGCGTATTTCCGCACGGCGTCCGTGATTTTCATGCTGCAAGAGTAGTGGGATGGACGGCGGCTGCAAAGGCGGGAATCTCGTCCGGCAAGTCGCCAAGCGAGGCAGGCGGGACGCACTCTGCCAAACTGCAAATCTTCCGTAACGATTTCACACCATTGCGATGCCGCCGCTGCCGGAGCGATTATAGGAGCGTTTACAAACGTGCCAATCGCGGTGAAAATGATTTCGCAAACATGCCATGATGACCGCCGCGCCTGAAACCGGCAGAGGAGCGTCAGATTCGGAATTTGCAATAGCGCAACAACAGGCACAACATGCTCCCCCGCATTTACCTCATTCGACACGGCGAAACCAAGTGGTCGCGCTCCGGCCAGCACACCGGGCATACGGATGTTCCGTTGACCGTGCATGGCGAGAACGAAGCGCGGGAACTGGGACAGCGCCTCCGGGAGATCCAGTTTGCCCGGGTGCTGACCAGCCCGCGGCAACGTGCGCAACGAACGTGTCAGTTGGCCGGCCTGGGTCCGGCGGCCGAAATGGAACCGGACCTGGCGGAGTGGGATTACGGCGACTACGAAGGAGCGCGTTCAGCGGAAATTCGCAAGGGGCGAGCGGACTGGAATCTTTTTCGGGATGGCTGTCCTCGCGGGGAAACGCCCGCCCGGATTTCCGAGCGCGCTGACCGCCTCATCGCCCGTCTCCGCGCGCTGGATGGAAATATCGCGCTCTTCTCCCATGGCCACTTCGGACGCGTCCTGGCCGCGCGTTGGATCGGATTGCCGGTGGGGCAAGCGCAGCATTTCCTTCTCAGCACAGCGTCACTCAGCATTCTCGGTTACGAGCACAACCTCGCCGAAGCGTCCGCCATCGTCTTGTGGAACGCCGTCTCGAACAGAATTTCCGACTCAGTGCCGCAGCCTGGTTTCGAGTCTGCAGAACTTTGAGCAAACAACATGAAAACGTTCTTCTCCTGCGACGAAGCGCTCATTCACATTGTCGATAGGATGTTCAAGCAGCACCCCAAATGGCTGATCGATCGCGTGCCGCAACTCGGTCCGAAGGCCGCCTGTATGAAGCAAGCCATTCGGGACAAGCTCATCGAGCACAAGCAATACATCGCGAAGTATGGCGAGGACTTGCCGGAGATTCGGAAGCTTCTGGCCTTCGCGCATCTGCTTTGCGAGTTCAATCAATTGCGCGATGACCTGCGCCGCTTCAATCGTCCGGTTCTGGTATTTGCGAATGGTGGCTTCCAGCTTTTCGGCGAAGGAGCGGGACTGTCCGAGAGATTTCTTCGAACGGATTTTCAGTTCGTTGTTCAGCAGCTTTTGCAGCAACTCGACGGCGAGATTGCGTTGCTTACGAAGACAAGACCTTAACAAGACAGTCTTCTGGGGTTAAAGCGCACGTTAACGACTGGCCCGCCTTGCTTGGTAACGGAAAACCGTAAGCGCAAGTGGCCGACGTCGAACACTTGTTCATCACCGCTGGATTCGTCGTAAACAGCCACATCCATTCGGGCGAACCTACATTCACGGCAGAATCGGCGCTCAAGTTCGCGGATGAGGACAAGCTCGGCAACGTTTGATGCTTCTTTGAGAGCCAGACGTGTAGTGAAGGCAAAGGGTGGAAGCCGACCAGTGTAGGTCAACGCTTGGGGCAACTTTTGCTTCCGCTTTGGCTGAGCCACCGCATTGCAGTTTCGGCATCAGGACAAATGGCGCGAAGATGAACCCAGAACGCGTGGCTGTGGTTCAGAATCTTGGTGTGAACCAGCTCGTGGAGGATCACGTAGTCAATCACCTGCCTCGGGGTCAGGATCAATCGCCAGTTCAACGAGATGTTGCGCTTGGCTGAGCACGTTCCCCACTTGGTCCGCTGGGAGCGGATGAACAGGCGGTTAAACGGCAGGCGGTGCGCCGCGCTGAGTTCGGCAATGCGGGCGCTCAAGAAATTGTGGGCGTGCGTGCGCTGCCAGCGGCGGAGGTCGGCTTCGCGCGTCAGGTCGCGGCCGGAGCGGACTTCTTTGGCCGGCTCGTCAACGACAACTCCACGGCCAAGCCCAGGGGCGAGCACTAAACGATAGACTTCGCCAAAAAGTGGAATCCTGTTGGGCGCAAACGTTCGACGATCTGAAACGCGGTCCCGGAAGAACTGCTGATGGCGGGCAATCCACTTCGCCTTCTTCTGAAGCAGGCTGTCAATCAACGATTGGTCGAAGCAATTGGGGACGATCAACTGGACGCTGGTATCCTCCCGCACGCGCAACCGTGCGTGTTTCACCGGACGGCGGATGATGGTGAGGGCCGCATCCATGTTCGTTCACTCAATGGCGTAGTGTTGAATCAGGCGCTTCAACAGCGTCTCGACGAGGTTCACGTTCTCACTGATGCCGAGAGAAGCAAAATCGTCATCGTCGCCCAGCGTCTTGATGTCAGTGACGAGATCGTTGCGCTTCAATTCGCTTTCCTGCCAACCGGCGTAAAGGCCCTTGAGCAGTCCGCCGACCAGCACGTCAACGAATTGCCGGGCTTTCGTTTCGTCAAATGCCGAGCCGGTGGAGTGCTTGATGTCGAGGAACAGGTCGTAGCGTCCGCGATCGGCAAAACCCATGCGGTGCGGCAGATTACCAACCTCGTCCACGGCGGTGTAGAGCTTTTCCAGATCGAGCAGGATTTGCTCGATGTCCGCGTTCAAGTCGCGTTTCTTTTCGATCAACTCCTGCAAGCGAACATCCAGGTCCACGTAGGCGGGATTCCGGGCTTCTTCGCGGCGGATAATCGTCTCGATGTCGCGGATGATTTTTTCGGCCTTGTCCGCGCTGGACATTTTACTGAAGCGCAGATTTTCCAGATAGCGCTCGTCAATGGCGATTTCCGGCAGGTGGCCGAGGAAACTTTTGAGCTTGGCGCAGTCGCGGATGAGTTTTCGCGTCTTGGCCGCGTAAAGCTCGGCGTCGAAGTCTGAGCGTTTGAACTCCGTGAGGTAAACCTGGTAGATGGTCAGCAGCCATTCGTAGCGGTCGCGGACCTCAGCTTTCGCGAGTATGGCGTGCGGTGATAGCGCCTCGTAATTCTGCACCACGTCGCGGAAACCTTTCTCGAACTGCGTCTGGTCAATCTTTTGTAGCCGCCGGACAATTTCGATGGAACATCCGTAAGTGTCCTCCAGTGCGATTCCCTCGAACGGCTTCATGGCCGTTTCGATGAGACCGGGGAACAGCGCGGCGATTTCGTCCGTGCTCTTGAACTCGGGCAAATCCTCCGGTTCGTACGCCAGCGCCTCCTGGTAGTTCTTGAACACGCCGACGTAATCCACGAGGCGGCCAAACTGCTTGCTCGTGCCAGTCACGGGGTCATCCCACGGGCGATTGGTGCGGGCGATGGCTTGAAGGAGGTTGTGATCGCGCAACGGGCTGTCGAGATACATCGTTTGCAGGATCGGCGCGTCGAACCCCGTGAGCAGCATGTTGCAAACGATCAGCACCTTTAGGTTGTTGCCGAGCTTCTGCTCCTCCGGCGTGATGCGTTTCTTGAAGCGTTTCAGCAACGCCTTCAAGTCACCCGCCTCCATGTTGAAATCCTTAAGGTCGTTATACAACTTCTCGCCAGCTTCCTTGCCGGTGTGCGAGATGACGACCGCAATCTCGGACGGATTGAAATGCTTGAGGAGTTCCGTGTGGTAAAGGCGGCAACCCTCCTTGTCCACGGTGACGACCATCGCCTTCCCCCCGGTGGGCTCGACAACCTCGCGGAAATCCTTCGCGATGTCCGCCGCCAACGCCTTGATGCGTGTGTCGGTTTTTAGAAATTCTTTCCACGGCTGGACCTTCTTTTCGACCTGCTGCTTTTCCTCTTCGTTTAATTCTTTGGTGATGTCCTCGTAGCCGGCTTTGAGTTTGTCCTTGTCGAGCCAAAGCTCCGTCGGGCCGAAAGCATAGCGGACCGGCTTGGTGGCCTCGTCCTTGATGGCATCGTCAATGTCGTATCGATCCAGATACGCCTCGACCTTGCCGGCTTTGACCGCGCCAAATTCCTTTTGCGTCTTGGGAATGGGCGTGCCGGTGAAGGCGAACCGCTTGGCGTTGGGAAACGCCGCCTTGAGCACGGAATGGAACTGGCCGTATTGCGTGCGGTGCGCCTCGTCAATCAGGATGATGACCTTCTCACGGTCGTCCGGCTTCACGTTGCCATTCGGGCCGAAATCCATTTCCTGAAACTTCTGGATGGTCGTGATGATGACCTCGGCGGGACGGTTGGTAATCTTTTCCCGAAGCTGGCCGATGGTGAGCGGTTTGGTTGTATTGGGGAACAGGCAATCCTCGAACGTGTCCCCGATCTGCGTTTTGAGGTCTTTCCGATCCACGACGATGTAAACCGTCGGGTCGCCAAGTTTCGGATGACCGCGCAGCTTGTAGGCGGTGAAAAGCATCGAGAGGCTCTTGCCTGAACCTTGCGTGTGCCAGGCGATGCCTTGGTCAAGATCGGTCTCTGCCACGCGCTCGACGATCTTGTTGGCCACGCGCAACTGCTGGTAGCGGGTCACTTTCTTGATGACCCCGTTTTCGGTGCGCTCGAACACGATGGCGTTGCGGAGGATGTCCAACACCCGCGCCGGCTGGAGCAGGCCGACGATCGTCTGCTTCATCTTCTCCACCTCATCAATCTGGCAGGTGGGGATGCCATCCTTGTCCGGTTTGACGGGACAAAGTGTCTGCGCCGGATCGAGCAGCGGATTGCCCGGCGTCCGATCCACCGACAAATCTTTCCACTCGGCGAAATACGACGAGGAAGCGCCCGGCACGCCGAACTTGGCGAGCCGTCCATTGCACGCGACACCGAAGAGATTGCAGACAATCATCTTCGGAATCTTCGATTCGTAGAGTGACAGATCGCCGACGCCTTTCAGCCAGTTCGAATTTTGCTGGGCGCGCTGCTTGGCCTCGAATGGAATCAGCGGGATGCCGTTGACCAGGCACACGAGGTCCGGCTTCACGAGGTCGGTGCCCTGGACGTAATACTGGCGCGTGACGGTGAAGTCGTCGTTACCGGGGTCGGACCTGGACAAAACCTTCGGAACCAGCGAAGTAAGGTCTTTACTTATTAGAGAATGAGGCCTTGCGAGCTATTTTCGGCAGCTTTTTTCGACTCTAACGAACAGCCGGTTTACTTCGTTTCTACCATCGGGAAGCGGAGGAAATTCGGCCCGGAAATGGGCTGTAAGGCTAGCGCTGGCCCGCTCAACATCCACTAGCTTCTTCGCATCGAACTGATTGCTCAGGTCCGACCCCAGGACTGCGGTGTAACGCTCACGGTGCAACTTGAATTCGATAAAATCGTCGCGGCGCCGAGTTGGTATCCGTCACTGTGCCGGAGTTGTGCGGGCCGCCGGGCAGCGTTTGCCATAAGCCGGATTCGATCGAATCGCGGGTTTGGACGAAATAATTCTGGCTCGATGGCGGTGTGAAACTGAGGTTGACCCGATTTCTGCCATCCGCCAATTTGCCAAACTGAATTTGCAAGCGCGGCCCGGTTCCAGAAGCCTCGCTGACCACCTCCAGCTCCGCTAACGCCGCTGTGTAATTGGCGCCGATCAACGGGTTCGTTCCGTTCTTTGGCGCGACTAAAAAATCTTCGCTAAAGGAGGTCGTCGTTCCGGGAGCGATCCGGAAGCTGGCTTTTCCCGCTGCCAATCCTTTGACTGAAATCGAGAACAACAAGATCTCGTTATCGCGTCCGGCCGCGGGGCTATTCATGAACGTATCAGCAATTCCGCGCAGATCGCTTCCGTTCTGAGTGCCGGGGCTGGCGGTTCGCGGATCATTATCAGAGGCCGGCTTTCTCAAGCTGGAAGGATTGATCTGGGCCACCGCGCCAGCGGCGTTCAGGAGGTCGATGTTCCACGAGAAAATCTGATCGGCCTGGGTTTGATACTCTGGAGAGATCGCGGCGGTGACCAGCAATGTCGCGGTACCGCCGATGGGCACGCGATTGGTGTCGAACCTGGCGAAGACGTTGACGGGCTCGCCGTTGCTGGCCGCGGGAAAAAGCGCCCAGAGCACGACACACATCACAAAGATTTGGCGTCGGCGATCCTGGTGTTGCGTTTCAGGGTCCATTTGTTTTTTAGATTTCTTTAGGGTCTGTTCAAAAATAACTTCAGCTTTTGCTCGAGCCTATTTGGCTTATTTTTGAGCAGACCGTTAATGCCCGCTGAAATTGCTTTTGACTGCGGCCAGATCATCTGACGTGACCCGTCCATCGTGATTTACATCGTAAGTTAAGTCGCGCTGGTCGCTTGGCTTTTGGAGGTTCCGCCAGAGCAGGTAGAGATCGCGCTCATTGATCAGCCCGTCGAAATTGAAATCGCCGCCGAGCGGTTGGGGCGGGGCGATCTTGTTTCGGAAATGATCTTTCACCACGGCGAGATCTGTCGAATCGACATGGCCATCTCCGGTTAAGTCGGCGTTAGCCGCGCCGCTCCCTAATGATTGCCAAACTTCAAAAAGATCCAGTTCGTTGACCATGCGATCGCCATTGGCATCCCCGGCCAGAACATGAAAATCGAACTGAAAATCGCTCGCCAGCTTCGCCCCAGCCCGGTTCGTCACACCAGCGGCGGCAACCGTCAACTGGTAATTCCCATCATTCAATTTGGCGCCTGACAGATTTGGAAAGCTTAACCGCGCAATATTTGTCAGCGGATCGTAAACCAGCGCCATCGCGCTGCGATCGATCAGCGCCCCGGTGGTCAAGTTCGTCAGGCGAACGTCGTCCAGGGTCAAGCTGGCCGAAACGTCGTCGGTGAATCGGACGGCCAACTCAGCCACACGCGAGCGCTGGGTTTGCCCAAAATTAATCGCCATTGGCAGTGCAACGGGCGTTCGGGGCGCCGCTTGGACGGAAATAACCTGGGCCGCTTGACCAGCTTCGCCATCTGAAACTGTCACGACCAGCGTGTATGTCCCCGCCTGGTTATATTGATGCGAGAAGGAAAACGTTTTGTCTCGGTTGAGGAGCAATAATGATTCAGTGCCGTCGCCGAAATTGATTCGTCCCGTCCATTGATCCGCGCCCGGATCCGAGAATGATCCCGTCCAGGTGGCGGGTTGACCAGCCACGGGAGCTGTTGTCGGATTGACGATGACAGTCGGCGCGATGTTGCGGACACGAATCAGAGCGGTGTCGATTCCGGTTGCTCCATCCTGATCGGTGGCAGTGATGATGGCTTGATAGGTGCCGTCATTTGCCGGCACAAAACTGAAAATCGGCCCGGTCCCGTTCGCGACATCCAATCCTTGCGGGCTGAGAATCCGCCAGCTGACCTGAATGGCGTCGCGCGGCCCAGGATCGGAAACGCTCGCCGCCAATTTGACAGTGGTTCCCTCGCTGGCGTCGAGGTCAGGTCCGGCGTTCACCGTGGGCGCGAGGTTTTGCACGAGCACCGTCATTTGGTCTGTGCCGATGCCGCCGTCTTTATCCACCACCTTCAACGTGCCGGTGAACAGACCATTCCCAGTCGGAGTAAACTGGAAATTCAGCGTGTTTCCTGACGCCACCTGTTGCCCGGTGCGGTCTGTCACGGTCCACTGGAAGGACGGGTTATCCGCCGCGCCGGGTTCGATGAATTGGCCTTTTAAAACCACCGGTTTGCCTTCGTCGACGATCAAGTTGGGGCCGGCGTTCGCTTGCGGCGGCACGTTCGTCGCCGTCAGGGTGATTTGTGCAGCGCCGATGCCGCCGTCCTTGTCGGTCACGACGACAGAAACTTTGAATGCGCCATTATCGGGCGGGGCAAAACTGAACGTTGCGCCGGTCGCTTGGGCGATGGCGTTGCCGGCTGCATCGACGACACTCCAGCGAAGCGTTTGCGTGTCATCCACGCCCGGGTCCGCAAACGTGGCCTTCAACTTCACTGGCGTCCCTTCGGCGACGGTTTGGTTTGCTCCCAGGCTGACGTTTTGCGGTGGGACATTGGCGATCGTGAGAATGGTGTTGTCTGAACTCGCGGCGCCATCGTCGTCCGTGACAATGAATTTCGCGACGAACATGCCATTATCGCGGGGAACAAATTGGAAATCCTGACGATCAGCTTTGGCGACAATAGCGCCGCGGCTATCTTGAATTTCCCATCCAACAACATGGGTGTCAGCCGCGCCGGGATCGGTAAATGTTCCGCGCAGCGGCACGGGTTGGCCCTCAAAACCGTTCTGGTCGATCCCCGCATCGGCCACGGGCGGCGCATTCGTGCTCGTCACCAGCATGGAATCCGAGCCGATCCCGCCGTCGTCATCCGTGACTGTGACGCTCACGGTATACGTGCCGTCATCCGCGGGAGTGAAACTGAAAGTTTCTCCGGTGCCGCTCGAGATCTCCTGGCCGTTAGTGCTCGACACCAACCAGAGGATCGTCTGCGTATCGCTTGAACCGGGATCGCTGAAAGGTTTTGAGAACGTAACGGCGGTTCCTTCCGCCACCGTGCGGTCGGGTCCGCCATTGACGATTGGCGCGACATTCAGGACGTGAATGGTGGCCTGATCCTGGAACGATTGGCCGTTCGAATCAGTGGCCGTGACTTGGGCAAGGAAATCGCCATTGTCCGAAGGCGTGAATTGGAATGTTTGACTTTGGCCGGTGGCAATGACGTTTCCGGCGGGAGAACGGACGGACCATTTAAAGGTAAGCGTTCCTGCCAGCGCGTCTGGAATCCTCGCTTGCAACTTCACCAAATCACCTTCAGGCACGGTCTGATCCGGACCCGCCTCGAGCACCTGTTGCACTTCAAAATTCATCCCGTTCACGACCTCGCCGCTGTCGGTGAAACTCACGTCGTAGCCCGCGCCGTTTGCGGGCGTGGTTTGTTTCCAGCCCGGTTTGAGTGATTCGACCACTTTGTATGATTTGGTCGGATCGAGATTAGTGAACGCATAAATCCCGTTCGCATCTGTCAAAGCGGTTTGCACCGTGTTGCCGTTGCCATCGACGAGATTCAGCGCCCAAGCGACGATGGCTCTTCCGAATTTATCAATCAGCCGTCCGTAAATCCCAGTGGTTTGGACATTGAGATCAAACGTTTGGCGATCCGAGCGGCCGTGTGCATCGATCACAGTCAGGCTGATCTTAACGGTTTTGGCGAAGGCAGAGTCCGCGCTGGGCGGCGTTAACACCAGCGTTCGCGTCCATTTGTTTTCCTGCGGATCAGGCGACGAAATTTTCTGCGCGTCGCCCATCCAGCTGACCAGGACATTCGGATCATCCGATTGCGCGCTGAGCTCGAGCGTGTCCGCCGCATCCGGATCGGTTGCGGTAATGAGCAGTGTTACAGGAGTTCCGTTTTTTGTTCCTTGCGGCGGGACTGGATCCAGCGCGGGCGGCTGGTTTAAGTCGAACAAGACGGTCGTGCCTTGGTCCTGCAGTTTTTTGATGACCTCGAAGGCGTCGTTGCCGAGGAAATTATTCGTCAAGGTCAGAAGCCGCAGATTCCGCAAATTGGCCAGGGGAGAAATGTCGTGGATAGAATTGTCGTTCAAAAGGAGCGTTTGCAGATTCGTCAGCCGTTCCAGCGGCGCGAGATCGCTGACAAGATTTTGAGCGAGATCAAGCACCTTCAAGTGCCGCAGCTCATCCAGACCTGTCAGGTCCAGAATGGAACTGCCCGAAGCTTGCAGTTCGGTCAACTCACTCAAATCGGTGACGTGAACGGGCTCGGATGCCAGTGGCAGGTCGGTCCAAGAAATTGTGCGCGGTAAGCCGAGTGCCTCCGCCAAGCGCGCTTGCAACCCGGGGTTGGTTACGCCCACGAGAGGATCCAACGCGCCTGGCTGGTCCGCCGCATCGGCAGAAACTTTTTGGTCATCTCGAACGTCGCCGGTCGCTTGATCCCGAATTTCGAACGGCAGCGCGATGAATGTATTTCCGGTGTTTCCTTCGCGGCCTTCGCCAAAAATTCGGTCGAGGCCTTGGTCGCCAATGATCCGGTCGTTGCCGTCGCCCCCGTGAATTTCGTCGCGATCGGAAAGGGGATGAGTTTCGCCCGCACGGATCAAATCGACTTCGAAGTGGAACGGGACCGTGCCGGATGGTCCGGTCGGCGAGCGATGGATGTGGAGGAAGTACGTGCCGGCTATTAGTGGGCGCAAATCGAGGATTGATTTGCCGCCCGACATGAGCCGGCCTTGTGCGTCGTAGAGATCCGCCATCAGGCCGGGATGGCCAGTCCATTGCGTCTCGATTCCGGAATGATTCAGCCCTGGAATGATCTCGAACGAGAAGGGCGAGTTCGGGCTGCTCGTTTGCACAACGAATCTAAATTTGAGGCGTGCAGCGGCCACTTGATCCGCCAGCCCGCCTTTTTGCCGGGCCGCTGTTAACCGCGCGACGACTAAATCGGTCAGATTCAATTGCAAGCTTCCCGCCGCCGTTCCCGTCAGCGTGAATGGAATCTGGGCCAGTGGATCGGCTGGGGCGGTTGCGTCCGACGCCGTGATTCGGCCATCGCCTGCATCTTGCAAGAGCTGGAGTGTAAACGTCCCGTTGATTTCGGACGGGAGATAACGAACCAGAGCCGGGTCATTCGCTTGGCCGGCGCTGGTCCAAAGCGCTGGTCCCGTTTGGCCGTTGCTCGCCGAGAAGAACAGAAAATTTCCAGCGCCGGCGAGCTGGCTCGGATTGCTCGAGGCGCTGCCCGGGTTGAGGTCCGCGACGAGATTTGCGCTGCCTAAATTGCCATCGCTCACCCACAACTCGCGACCGTGCACGCCGTCATCAGCGGTGAAGTAAATCCGGCCGTTGAACACGGTCAATGAATCCGGTCTCGAGCTGCCGCTGCCGGCCACCAAATCGCGCATCAACTGCGTTCCCGCGCTAGTGCCGTTGCTGCGCCACAGTTCGACGCCGGTGGCGACCGTTCCATTTTGGGTGAGGCCCGCGGCGGTGAAATAGAGGAATCCATTCATCGTAACGAAATGATCTGGGGAAGAACTGTTCGGAATGGAGAACCGGCTCCCGGAAAAAATGTCTTTGACCATGACGGTGCCCGCGCTCGTGCCGTCGGTTTTCCACAGTTCACGGCCATTATCGTCGGTCGCCGCGAAAAAGATCTGATTGCCAACGAGCGTAAAATTGCTCGGCGCGGAGCTATTCGGAGTTCGCTGGAGGTTCAAACTCGATCCAGGGAAAATGTCTTTGACAATTTGGGTGAGGTCTCGAAGCTGGCCGTTCACTTGAATGACGGTGCTGCGCCACAATTCACGACCGTTGCTGCCGTCGTCGGCGGAGAAATAACATGACCCATTGATGCTGGTGAGCTGGCCTGGACTCGAACTTCCCGCGAGCGGGTTGATATCGAGCACCATTTGCGTGCCGGTCGAAGTTCCGTTGCTCCTCCACAATTCGCGCCCGTTCGTGCCGTCATCCGCAGAAAAATAAAGTGTGCCGTTGACGTTGGTGAGATTCGCCGGGCTTGAACTGGCCGCGCCAGGATTGATGTCCGAAACGAGGCCGGTTCCTTGAGCAGTCCCGTTGCTCTTCCAGAGCTCGACGCCGACTTCAACTGTAACCCGCTTAAAATTGACGATCTGCGTAATCGTGGCGCTCGTCGTGAAAAATAAAGCGCCGTTCACGTTGACGAGATTGGCCGGGCCAGGTTCACCCGCGATGACAGGAATCGTCGAAACCAGAATGGTGCCTTCGGCCGTCCCATTGCTCTTCCAGAGTTCATGCCCGTTCGCGATGAAATAGAGAGTCCCGTTCACGTCGGTCAGCTCGGCTGGATTTGATCCGGCGCGGCCGGTCACGATGTCCTTCGTCAGAATCGTTCCCGCCAGCGTTCCGTCTGTCATCCAGAGCTCCTCGCCATGGATGCCATCGTCGGCCGTGTAGAAAACCACATCCTTGCCCAAGCCCGCCAGATGCAGCGGCGTGAGTTGGTCCGGCGCGGCAACGCCAAAACGCAATTGAAAATCCCAGAACAAAGAAGACCGAAGCAGGTCGGTTGGATCCTTTCCGAGCAACCCTGCCAGATCACTTTCCATGATGCCCAAGTCGCTTGCCCCGGAGCTCGTCGTGGGAAACAAACCAACCGTCCCAGGCAACACGATCGAGTTTGGCAGAACGCGCTCGGGCGAAACGCGAAGTTCGTTGCCCGCCGTTCCGTCGCCCAGGGTAGTGAATTCGTACCAGCGTCCTGTCTCGTTTGGAGCGAGTGTCCCATCCATCAGGAACGGTTGGCCCGTGCCGCGGTCAACCAGAGAATCTCCCAGCGGACTGTTGGCGAGCAATGCCGGATCGATCGGCAGTGAAATTCGCGGCGCCTTCCCGTAAATAAAATAGATTTTCCCGGGCGTGCCTGACGCGCCCGGCGCCCCGATCACCAAGTCATCAAACCGGTCGCGATTCAAATCCAACCGCGGACTCGAAGCGAGAAGGCCGAAGTGGTCGCCATCGTTTTGTCCGGCCAGCCGCACATCCGGCGTGATGGAAGTTTCCGGTTGGCCATCGCCATTCAGGTCCGCGCGGAGATTGTCGCTGTCCAGAATCAGGCTCGGACCGCGGTTAGCGACGCTCGTAAACAGAGACAACCGTCCGCGTGCATCGAGTGGGGTATTGCCTGGATCAGCTGACGCGGTGTTGTTGATGAATCGTTCCGTTTCAGCGACGACGAGATCCATTTGCCTGTCCCCATTGAAATCGCCGGCCGTCACACGCAATTTGCCGTGGATGAAAACATCGGAGCTATTCGCAGTCGAACTCAGGCGGCGAAATTGGACTCCTGGAAGCAAACTTGGTTCAGTCGCTCCATAGAAAACCAGCACGCTGGCCGCGCCTTGAAACACGCCGTGCGCGTCGGTTCCGAAATCTTCCAAACTGCGGCTGAGCGCGAAATCGGCACGGCCATCGCCGTTCAAATCGCCCAGAGCAAAACCGCCTTCGAGCGCCACCGTCGTCCAGACCGCATCGGGATTGGTTAAATTTCTGCCCAGGCCAGCGCCGGTCGCCGTAATCACATAGGCGCGGCCTAAATCGGGCAGGGCCGACGTTGTGGGCGGAGTCGCTGAAAGGGTGGCGAAACGTTTGTCCCACAAAAGCAAATCGTCGCGGCCGTCGCCGTCAATGTCGCCCGCAACGAGCGCTTGGAATTGATGCGTCGCAGGGGCCGCGGCTTGCAACCCACTCGCCGCAGCGCCGAGATACGCGGCGAGCGCGATTGGCGGGTCTGTCGAATCCTTCACCAAAGTGAACAGCGGCGTCAGTTGGCCTTTGGTCGAACCGCTGCCTGCGGCCTGCGCACCCGAAAAGACGAATCCATAAACTGGCTGGCCGGCAAAACCAAAGGAGATCGGGTTTGGCCAGTCGAGCAGCAAGTCCGATTTGCCATCACCATCCCAGTTCAACAAATGAATCTCCGCGTCTGAAGGAATGTCGATCCCTGCGAAGGTCAGCGAGCTCGATGCTTTCTGGATGAAATGTTCGGGCGCGGCGGAGCCCAAGACGAGATTGACCTGATCGGTGTCGGGCCGCACGAAAGCCAGATCGGCGAACCCATCGCCATTCACGTCTCCCGGATGAGCCATGACTTTGCCAAGCGCGGCCGTATCCAGAATGACATCGGCCCAATCGATCACCGGCCGTGTTTGGCTGAGATCGACCGGGCCGAATAAAATGTAGCTGGTGGTGGAAGCTTGCAGAAGCAGATCGTTGGCGCCATCGCCGTTGAAATCGCCAATCGATTCGGCCGAAGCCAAACCTGCCACGGTCTCCGCGCCCTCGAGGCGGAAAGAATCCGTCAGCGCATCGGGACGGCCCGAGTCTTGCCAGAGGTCCACGCCAGGAATCCGAGCGAGCGGCGCGTCGGTTAATCGATCGATTGCCAGCGGAAAAACAAACGGCTGGCCAATGGCCGTAGTCCCCGAAAGCTGAGTCGGCGTTGCTTTGGCATTCCCGTAAATCTCGTCACGGCCCGCGCCGCCTTCGAGCAAATCGTCACCCGGGCCGCCCGCGATCAAATCATCGCCTTCACCGCCGAGGATGTGATCGTTGCCCGCCCCGCCAAAGAGCCGATCGTTTCCGTCACCGCCGCGGATTTCCAGGTTGACCAGCGTTGCGCCTTGCTGCAGATCGCCCGGTTTGATTCCCCATTCGCTGTCGTTGTTCGGGAATTTGAATCCTGGATCCGCGTGGACCTCATCATCGCCTTTGCGGGTTTCGACAATGAAACGTTCGATGCTGGTGGTTTGGAAAAAGGCAAAGCGCTGCTCGAATTGGCCGTCGCCGCGTTGGATGAATTTTTGGTTCGCGACATCCCAGACCAAGCTGGTGAATTCGTACCGGCCAAGCAGCGCGTTGAACCGAACGGCGACTTCGTCCGGGACGGTTTTGCCGCCTGCCACATCGCCGCCCCAGAAGAGCATCTCGTCTTCACCGTCGCCGCCGTCGAACCGATCGTTGAACGTCGGGACGAATGTTTGATCGGAACCGCTCAAGAGCGGCAATTGGTCGGGAATAATTTGAAAGACGTCCTTGCCAGGGCCGCCAAAAATCAAATCTTCCGCGCCGCGATCTGTTCCGCCCGTCAGCAAATCGTCGCCGGCGCCGCCGAAAATCCAATCTTCGCCCGGCCCGCCGGAAAGGATGTCATTACCCGGGCCGCCGAGAATGACGTCGCGGCGCAAGCCATTTGGCCGTTGGCCCAAGTCGATCGCGGCTGGAGGCGCGCTGTCCCGGAGATCAAATTGCAAACTGTAAAGGGTTGGAATTTTATTCGACTGAACCTGCAACAGGTACGGCGTGTTTGGGCGCAAGCCAGTGAGGTCGAGGCTGCCGCTCGATTTGCCGGTGAAATCGAGGTTCATCGCGCCGGCTGCGCCAATCGATGGTTTCAGTTCGTATTGGGCGGCGCCGCTCGTGGCCGACACACGCAAATAATACGTATCCGCGGCGCGGCCCTGCAGGCTGATCATTTGCGTCGGCGAATCAGAAGGATCAACCGACGCGAAAACACGGCCGGATGCATCGAGCAATTGGAAAACGGTTTTCTGTGACGAGTCGAGTTTGCGAAGCGTGATGCTGTCGTTTGTTCCGCCGGTTTCGTTCAGCGTGAATTTGAATAAATCGACGTCGGCCGAGTTGTGAAGCGTCAGCCCGGAAATTTTTCCGATATTGGCAATCGCACTGAGTTCGTAAGCCGTTTCCAAGCTGTTATTCGACCGACCGTCCGAATCGAGTTGGTCGCGCGTAATCGCCGCGGGAACCAGCGCGCCAAGGACCGAATTGGTCGCAGGTTCGAACAGGGTCATTAACATGCCGTCCTTTTCCGAAACACTGCTGAGCAGGAGCTGAGCGGCGGGCGCGATGCCACTCGCCAGTTGAAAACGATACCAGTCGACATCATCGGGATTGTCGATGGTCAATCCTTTGAACAGCGTGGTGGCAGCGATCGGTTCGGCCGAGAGCGTGAACGCATGATCCGTTGTATCATTGCGATCGTGCTGTTCGGTTTTGTCCGGCAAGGCAACCGTGCCAGGCTGGATGACCACCTTGTCATCGCCAGCTCCGGCATCCGCCCACACACTCGTTTGCACCGTCGGACCCACCGTGATTTCGTCATCGCCATCCAAGGCATCGATGATGATCGCGAGCACGTCGCTTTCCGGGGGCAACAAACCACCGTTCAACTGGGTCGAATCAATCTTCAAACGGCTCGACCCCAGATCGGCCGAGCGGAATTGGTCGAGATCCACCACCGCGTCGGCCGGGTCCCAGAGCAATTTGCCGTTGGAACTTCTCGCGGAAAAATCGAGTTGGAATTGCGCGGCAAACGTCACGACGCCGTTGTTGTTCACCGATCGCGTCACGAGATGATGTCGCTGCAACAATCCGGGTTCGGTCACGTAATTGACGGAAATGATGTCGTTGGCGTTGGAACCAGAAACGTACCAAACGCGATCCGTGGAGCGCGCGTAAGCCTTCCAATCTTCGCCCGCGAGGTTCTGGTCTTTCGAATCAAACGGCGTTCCGTCCCGATTAAACAGTTTGTCCTGGCCGCCGTTCCCGTAGAGAAAATCGAGACCAGTCCCGCCGTAAAGCTGATCGTCGTGCGGTCCACCCAACACCCGATTCAAGCCGGTGTCTTCGAGAGGCAGGCCATTTTCCTTCGAGTCGCGCAGATTTCCATTCGGGTCGACAAAGACGCCGAAATCGCCTGGAGCCGGATCATGCGACCAGGCCGAGAGAAGGTTCCGCCCTTGGCCGCCGATCAGGTCGTCATTGCCCTGGCCGCCATAAAGCGTGTCGAGATCCGTCAGCACGCCATCCCCCGTGTCGCCCCATAAGCGGTCGTCGCCGCCCAACCCATAAATGGTGTCGCTTCCTTTCCCGCCATTGACGCGATCACGCCCGGCAGTTCCGGTAATGACATCGTCGCCCGGGCCGCCATCGATCACCGTCACGAAATCGTTGCTGCGCGCTGCTAAACCGGAAACATCGAGAGCATTCGCGCCTTGGGCGAAGTCGATGAGGTCATTGCCTGCCAACCCAGAGATGCGGAATTGTTCGACCAACGGTTTGCCATCATTGCTTCGCCAATTCGCGTTAAGCGTGCGCGTCGCCGAATTTCCCGTGGTGATCTCAACAGTTAATTGCTGCGCGGCATCCTGCGAGAGCCGAATGTGATCGTCGCTCGAGGTTCCCTCAATCAAGAGAATGTCCGTGGCGTTGTCATCGGCGGTCAGCGCGCTTGGCGAATCTCCGAAGTGCCCGTCAAATTGATCGCCGGAGATCCGGTATTCCGGTTGTGCATCGAGCACGAGCAGGTCGATGCCGCTGCCGCCGCGAAGTATGTCCGCGCCGTCCTGTCCTTCGAGCCAGTCGGAGTCAGCGCCGCCCCACAGCACGTCATTGCCGCCGCCGCCGAAGAGTTGATCGTCGCCGGATTCTCCGAACAATTGATCGTCCGCGCCGTCGATCGAGGCGCGCTGGTTCTGTTCGTAAAGCGGCCCTCGCAAATAATCGCCATGAATGAAATCGTTGCCGGGCCCGCCATTCAAAATCTCCTTTCGGATATTGCCAAAAATCCGGTCGTTGCCGGGCCCGCCGTTTAATTCGTCGCCAATTTGTGCGGTTTCACGAGCGAGCTCGAACGAGGAGGCATACGCGTAAAGATAATCCTCTCCCGGCCCGCCGAAGAGTTGCTGGCCAGTTTGATTGCCGTTGGCATCACCGGCGTCGGCGTAAAGCTGGTCGGAATCTTCGTCGCCAAAGAGGTGATCGATTCCCGCATTGCCGTGCAACAAATCATCTCCCAGCCCGCCATGGAGCACGTCGTCTCCGGAACCGCCGTTGACCGTGTCGCGGCCGGCGCCACCATCGATGTAATCGTTTCCCGAAGCCCCATTGAGAAGGTCGTTCTCGCTTCCGCCAAATAGCCAATCGTCATCCGCGCCGCCATCGAGTTGATCCTTTCCATCGCCGAATTGGCCTGGGATCGAGTTGCCGTTGACAGCGATTGGGGTGATCCCATCCGCCGCAAAGCCACCTTGGAAAAACGCGGTTGCGTCGATATCCGCTCGGCCGCCCCAGATCAAATCGCGACCGGCCTCGCCTGATAATTCGTCATCACCGTTGTCGCCGGCCAGCACATCGTCGCCCGCCCCGCCGGCAATTTGATCATTGCCCGGGCCGCCAAAGAGCGAGTCATCACCGGCCAGCCCGGCAATCGAATCATCGCCGCCGCCGGCAAAAACTTGGTCGCGACCTGCATCGCCGAAAATAATGTCAGCGTCACCCGAAGTGAGATCCTGGAGATCGCCGTAAATCACATTGAGGTCATTCGCGTTGCCTCCTCCGCTCTGATCGATGCCAGCGAAGATCGTGTCGCTGCCAATGCCTCCAATAATCTGATCGCTGCCAAGCCCGCCGATCAACAAATCGTCGCCCGGACCGCCATCCAACCGGTCATTTCCAACCTCGCCATTGAGCTGGTCACTTTCCGTTCCGCCATCGAGTTGATCGTCTCCAGCTCCGCCCAACAAAACGTCACGGCCCGCGTCGCCATGCAGTTGGTCGTTGTTCGCGCCTCCATTCAGGAGATCGTTGCCGTCACCACCGAACAATTGATCAATGCCATCACCGCCTTCGATTTGATCCGCGCCGATGTCGCCAAACAATTGGTCATCGGCCGCATCGCCTTTGATGGCATCGTCGCCTTCACTTCCATGCGCGATGTCGTTGCCATCGCCACCCTCGATGACATCATTGCCTGTTCCGCCAGTGAGTTGATCATTGCCTTCGTCGCCGGATAGCTGGTCGTTGCCCGCGCCGCCGTCCAGGCGATCGTCGCCAGGTCCGCCGTACAATTGGTCGCTGCCATCGCCGCCATGGAGGAGATCGTTTCCATCACCGGCTTCGAGCACATCGTCCCCGGCGCCTCCGTCCAGTTGGTCGTTGCCAGCGGCGCCGAGCAACAGATCATCGCCAGCGTCGCCAGAGAGTTGATCGTTGCCTGCTCGGCCACTGAGCTGATCGTTCCCGCCGCCGCCATGCAGGACCGAGGCAACATCGCTGGCGAAGAGATGATCATCTCCCGATTCGCCAGCACGATTGGGATCTTTAAAGTCGCCCCAGACTTCGACAGGAACATTCAGGCCCGCCTTGACGGTGACCGTGTCATTTCCGGCGCCGCCCTCGGCATAAATCTTTTTGACGCTGGCCGCGGGAAATTCGTTGCGCGCGCCAAAGGCCTCGACAATGACGAGGTCATCCGCGGTGGTGTTCGACGATTTCGCATCGAAGCTGACGGTGAAAGTCTCGTCGCCGTCTTCGGTGTCCAACTCGCGGCGTTGCGCGGCGAAAGGTCCCATATTCAACCGCAAGACGCCGTTTCCAAGGCTTGGGTCAAGTTGCGCCAGGACTGGGTTGGGCGGTTGGTTGCCGCCAGGGCCGCAGCCAATGTTGAAATCAAGCAGCTTCACTTCGGCCAGATTAAAACGCTTCGTGATATCAAACGGCGGCGAGCCGAGCCGGACGAACGCCTTCAATCCCGCTTTCAAATCACCGGTGACATCGAACAGACAGAGCGGACCGCGATTGAGATTGCTCAAAATTTCGGCTGCCCGAACTTTCCCGTCGGAATCTGGATCGTGCAGATTAAAGAAGACATCCGCGGAGATGCCGCCGCCGACGCCGGCGGATGCGACCGCTGCATCGAGACTGCCGAACGCGTCGATGCTCGCTGACAACGTCACTTCCGGGACATCGCTGCCCGTCCCGTCGGGCTTGGATTTATCACTGACGAATAAGCCATTCAGGATCTCCTCAGGCCGTTTCGTTTCCTGGAATTTTTGAAGGCCAACCGTGTCAAACCCGAAGGCGAAATGGGCGACGGCTTCGACGGTGCCCATGAGCGTCACGCCGAGCGGACCGATGATCGGGAAGAATTGGCTATACGTGAACGTGAAATCCAAGCGGGGCATGTCATACGTGGCCAGCACGACTGGCTGGCCCAAAAATAAAGCGAACAGCACGCTCGGCTTTTTCAGGAACGGAAATTGAAAACCGCCGCCCGGGATTTTGTCGAAGGACGAAAAAATCGTTCTCTGATCGGACGGCGCTTTGGAATCCACCTGATCGGACGCAGGCGGAGCTTGCCCGGTAATATTTGGCGTGACGCTCGACAGGTTTGATAAGGACCTGACATCGGCGCTGCCGAAATTGAAACTGCCGAAATCGATGAACACGCTCTTGCCGGAGGTGGAGAGCCCGCTGAGCAGATCGCTGATATCGGCAATGTTTTTCGCCGCGTTGACGAACCGAACGGCTGTTTCAGCGCCGTCGCCTAACAGTGCCGCCATTTCAATCAGTGTCACTTTGCCGTCGCCATCATGGTCGAGGAACGCGCGGGTCGGAGCCAGATCAGAAAGCACCGGCAACGGCGTCGTGAGAATATCCAGCAGCGGCTTGATCGGTTTGAGCACGGTCTGGATCTGATCGACGATCGGTTTGGCGAACTTCGACAAAAGGCTGCCCAGATCAAGCTGGACGTTGTTGAACTCGATTTCCGGCGTGTTCCCGAGCGGTTGAGCGGTGTTGGCGAGATTCGAGTTCGCAAAATTCCAGCCGAGATGAAAGTCGGAATGAATCGATGGGAAATTCGCGTCTTGGCCGAAACTGACGGTCAAATCGAGATTCACATCCGCTGCGGCGGTCAAGCTGGCCTTCAGGAAATCGGATAGCGCGAATCCGCCCGCGGCCAATTCGCTGAACGGCACTTGAGCTTCCGCGCTGTTGGCAGGGTCTTGAAGATTGATGCTGATCTGGCCTTTGAACGAACTGGGCAAGCGGCCGTCGCCATCCAGATCCGTTCCATCGTTGGCCTGGTTGGGCGTGGCGTCCGCGTCTTCATCTTTTACGTCGAGCTGCAAAAAGCCGAGCTGGCCAATCGCATGCAAATCGGGAAGGCCGGCCGCAAAGTTCAGCGTCAGCTCGGGGATCGAATTTCCCGACGCATCGCGCGCAGCCGCATCGAGGTAAAAGCCCTGGCTTTTGCTCAGTCCAAAACCCAAGAAGAAATCCCAACCGAGCCGCACGACGATGTTGCCGTCGACGCTGAGCCCTAGCGCCGGCAATCCGATGTCGAATGGAATCGAAGTTTGGACAAGCGCGAGTTGCTGGGCCAAGTGCAGGTTGAATTGAATGCGATCGGCGCTCGACGCCATCACGACATCGCCCGGATCTACCGTCGTGTTGGCGTCTGGCCCGTCCGTCAGGACGTTGAGACCGGCCGGCCCAAACGCGTCAAATAACGCTTGCTGCATGGCCGGCGCTGAAGTGGCTTGCCTGACCTTCGGAATAACGGTGTCGCGAAAATTCTGAATGAACTTGACCGCGCTGCTCAGATGATTTCCCACCAGCGGCAAGTTCCGATTTAAGACGGCCTGTTCGAGTCCACGCTGCAGCGTTTGGAAAAGGTAATCCAAAGCATCCGCAATCAGGCCAAGCTGATCGCTCAACGAAAGCGAATCGGCCAAAGCCGAAAAATCCGGCGTGGTCATTTGCACTTGGCCAGGCGCGCCGCTGAAAAACGCGACGAGGTCCGGAATGCTCACCGTCAAATCGGGAGTGAGCCTGGATTGATTGTTCGGGAAGAAAACGGGCAGATCGACAGAGACAGCGCCGTCGAGGTTGAGATGGACGTTGTCGAGGCTGAAGCCGTTGAGCAAATCGTAACGGCCCTCCGGCGCGGACTGCCAGGTGATGCTGAAATTGGCGGGCTCAATTGTGGCCGGATTGCCGTCGCGGTCGGTCTTCGAGCGGAGCAGGGCGGCGCCAGGGTTGGTCGAACTGCCGATGAAAATGCCCAGCGGGCCGGCAGCGGTCTGAAAGACGAGATTGGTGGCGGCTATTGTGGCGTCGAAATCAACTCGGCTCGAATCGAGCAGGAATGGCCGAGGCCGGAGCGGGTTGGCGAAGTCGATGCCGGCGTGGATCGCCAGGTTGGCGTTGGCACGGACATCGAGTGTGCCTGCGCCGCTGACATCGACAAGATTGCTGATTGCTTTGAACTTTGCAGCGACGTCCGCGCCGACAAGTGGAGCGATCGAGGCCAGATCGAAATTAAACGGGAGCCGCTGATTGAAGCCGTTCACCAGGTTGAAATCGATCAGCAGCGCTTTGTTCCGCAGCGTTAGAGTCAACTCGGGATTATTGAAATTGGGATTGCCCGGCGGATCAGGCAGACCCAGCGCGTCTTCGAGCGCTTCCTCGACGGTCTGCAACGTCTGCTGCGGGTGTTGTTCAAATTGGTCGATGCGCTGGGCCAGCCAGTCCGCTTGATCGAGCAGTTCGCTGATCGAAAGGTTTACGAGCGGCAATTTCTGATCGAGGAAGGAAAAGCCTTGGAGGGTTCGCAAAACGCCCACGAGGCTGCGCAGCGCGGCAACGATCTCGCTGAAGTTTACGTTTTCAAAATCGAGCAATCGGCTCATGTCCTGATTGAATTCGATCTTCAGCGTGCTCGGATCGGTAATGTCGCTCCAGTCGAGGATCAAGGCCGGTTTTTGGTTTGGCTCGAACAGCCCATCAATGGGCGGATCGAGTTCAAACGGTAGATTCAGCTTCGCCGCCCCAGAAAATCGCGGCGCGTCAATGAGCGTCGCTGGGTCTTTGAGGCCGTTGATCAATTCGGGCAAATCGATCTGACCGTCGTCTGCGGTTGTTCCAGGGTCCTTGAGTTTGAGTCCGAGTTGTGCCTCGGCCAAGCCTTGGCCATGCACGACTTTAATCCCGAAGAAACCGAAGCGCGCCGCCGCAGCGATCTCGGGCAAGTTAAAATCGGCTTGGGCGGTGAGCGAAAGATCGCGGACGGAAAAACGGTTGGCGAGGCCGTCTGGATCGGGCGACGAGAAAGGCAAAGCCGTGGGCGGCGAGAGATCCAGGCCAAAGGTGAAATCGAATCTGGCGTCGAGCTGGAGGTTCCCCAAGCTGGAAGTTTGAATATCGGCCAGATGGCCCGCCGCGAGATCAATCTGGAGGGGCAGCGAAATTGGAGCGAAGGCGTGGTCGAGCTCGATCCGGAAGGTGAGCTCTTTTGTTTGCGGATCGTAACCGACCAGATCGGGATTGCCGCCCAAACGGCTGACGAAATTTTTGACCAGGTCCTGCACGTTGGAGAATGCGGGCGAACCGTCCGGCCGCTCGACCAACGGAGTGATCTCCCCCAGAAACGCATCTTTCAAGTCGAGCAGATCACCCAACGTTTTCCCGCCGGTAAACGGGATCGGGTTTTGAAAGAGCGGCGTGGCGCGGAATTGATCCAGAAAGCCGGAGAACTGTTTGAGCAGGGCCAGAATTTGGTCCGGCCGAAGATTTTTGAAGTCGAGCAATTCATCGAAATCCTGGAAAGCGAGCTGGGGCGGCGGGGCGGAGAAAATGTCGTCGTCCTGAATCAGAATGCGCGGAGCCGCGTGGGCGGTAAAATCGAACGCGCCCAAGCTTGAGGCGACAGGCAGCTCAGCGGTCAAGCGGCCGGACGTTTTGAAAGAGAGCAAATCGGTGATGGCATCGAGTTCGTCGAGGGTCAAGCGTCCATCGTCGTTCGGGTCGCTTACGGTGGCATCCATCGCTGCGTCCAGTTGGACCGAGCCGTTCTCGATGTTGGCGGCAAGCAACCCGACATTCAGACCGAGCGCGAGGTCATCAGCGGCCGCCCGCACGGAGAAGCGCAAGCCATCGATTTGGATGAAAAAATCGCTCGCCGCGGGAGATAAGCTCGCCAGATCGACTCCGAACGTCAGGTCAAAGTCGAGTTCGGTGGTTAACTCGATGTCGCCTGAAGAGGTGACGGTCAGCCCGAGTTGCTGGGCGGCTTCGTTAAAATCAAACGGCAACCGGATCGTCGCGGTCGGTTGCAAGCTGACGTGGAAAACCAAGTCGGAGTTGCGCCCCAGAACTTCGCCGGATGGAAGTCCAATTCCAGGCTCGCCACGCAGGACATTAACGACACCTTCGATGGTGGGCGAATTGGTTGAATCGAGATACGCGATCACGGGTTGGACCAGGGTGAGATCGACATCGTCGCGCAGATCGAAAAGCGTCGAGAGCGGTGTGTTCAGGAACGGCAATTGTTGCGCGAACACTTCGAGCGTTTGAAGATTAGCGAGTTTCTCCGAAAGTTCCGCGAGCCCCGTTTTCAAGGCGTCACGCGCCTGGGCGACAGGCGCGAAGGTGGTGGAAGACGCAGCCGCTGACCGAAGCAGCTTCTGCGGCGGAGTGGCGTCTAGTTGCGGCCCGGCGACATCGACGTGGAAATGGCCGTTGTGCTTCGGCTCGTGGTGCACCTTCGAGAAAAGCGGTTGGTCGCGGATGGCCGGGTTGGAGTCCTCGGCGTGGAGATAAAAATGGGGATCGTTGAAAAAGATCGCGGAGACGTGGGGCTGGCTCGAATCGTCGATCCGCAGGAACGACAACAGCTGCTGGGCGATAACGTCGCGTTGATAAAGCGGGCTATCCACGAGTCTGCCTTCGCGGAAGGCTTTGCCCAGGTAATCTAACGCTTCGCCGCCGATCTTCTGTTCGTCATTGGCAAAGCTGTCCGCGGACAGATCGTTGAATCCGGCGGGCGGCCGCTGGTCTTTATTGCGAATCTGAAACACCGGCCCGCGGATCAGGATTCCGGGAGCGCCGCTGAAATCGGCCAGGACCAGGTTTTGGGTGACTTGTTTTTTTCCTTTTTGGATTGTGACCGGCTGCGTCTGGAACACGCCTGCGAAGAAGGATTGGATCCGCTGCGTCGCCTGGCCAGCCTGAGCGTTCTCGAGCTTGCCGATCAAATCCAACAGAAGGTCAGCGGAATAATCCAACGGCAGAAGGTCCGGCGTGTAGACAAGCGGCGTGAGCAAATCGTACTTGCCCGCTTTCTGGTCGCGCAAAACCGGCTCGAGCCAATCGCGATTTTGCGCCAACTCGTCAGCGCGAATCGGGACATAACCGCTCGCGATGAAATCAGCGGGTTGCACGTCATAATCAACCACCGGTCCGGGTTGATCCGTTCGCACGAGAAGGCCAGGCTCATTCTGCTTGAGCCCGATGACGAACCCATGTTCGTCGGTTTGGAAAAGGCCGGAGCTGAAAAAGCTGGCGACTGGATCGACATCCTTGAGCGCATCCAAAACGGGGAGCAGCTTTAAAGGAGTGTACCCAAGATCCAGGTAAGGCTTGGCGAGCAGGAGCGGGCTCGAGGCCAACGCTTGCTGCAACAGGCGCGGGTCGGCCAGCAGAGCTTCCAACGTTTGGTCTTGCTGGCTCGCGTCCACATAAGTCTGTTCGTGCGCCTGCGGCCGGATCGCCATGCGGTTGGCAGGATCGGAAGAACGAATGGAAAACGCCGTTCCCAACATGAGAATTCCTTGCTGCCCTTGAGGGTTTTTGGCGAGCACCCGCTTGCCATCAGTCTGAAAAAAGAATGGCCCTGTCGCGCTGTCCCGCAGATTGAGAACATCCACATCGATCGTGTCCCCGTTCTGGTGTCCAGCGTGAGGCGGATGAAATCCCCCCGGTTCAGGCGACAAATCGACGATGATATTCGAAGCGCCAGGCGTGGATGGATTAAATGTCTGCGAGGCCTGTTGCAGAATCGATTCGACCCAACTCGTCGCAAAACTGTGCCCGCGCGGTCCGGACTCGGGGTCTTGCGGCGAAGATTTGGACGGATCAGCCAAATGTGAAGTATCAGGCTGGTACTTGCCCAGGTTGACCTTCTTCCAGCGCGGCGCCAGAGGCGAATTGATCAGATCGATCTCCTCAAAGCTCAAGGAATCGACTCCAAAGAAGGCGCGGTTGATCCGCTCGAAGATCGAGGCGAACTGAGGTTGCGGGAGCAATTCGCGATCGGTCGTCCCATTTGCGGCGGCGACGATAAATGAATCGACCGCTGCCTTGAGGAGGTCGGCCGAGAACGGCGCACTCAGAAGCAACGGCGGGCTTTTGCCAGTCAGTAATTTTTCGAGCAAGTCGAGATTCTCGATGTCCGACGTATGGAGATCAAAAAAGCCGGCTACTTCGGCTGACTCCCTGAGCGGGTCGTCCTTGGTGTCGTCGGCTGAAAATGGGCGGGTGGAAAATGACGTGACCTGCCAAAGAGCCATGGTCGCTGCCGTGCCGTTCTTGGCGGGGCGGACCTCAACCAGACCCGCCGGCGACGTAAAAAAGATGCCCTTGTCGAGGAAGGCCGCGAGAGGATCAGGTTGTTCGAGCGCGGCCGCAACTTTCAACAACAGCCCGGGATTGTCATAGCTCTTCTCGAACGCGATCGCGCCGCGGAGTTTTTGGCCGAGCAGTTTTCTCAGCAAGGCGTGGCCGTCTTTCAAGAGCAGGTCGACCGTCGTAAACGCAAAGCCTTTTGGCAGTCCCGAAGCCGCTTTGGCCTTCGAGAGGATCTGGAACCGTTGCTCAGTCAGATTGACCAACAGATAAGAGTCAGAATCAGTTTTGAGCGTGGCGAGCAGGTGATCGTCCGAATCTGACTTGAACACACCGTCGCCGAAGAAGCTGGCGACCGGATCGGCTTCGGACGAGGCGCCTTCAATGTCGGGCGCCAGATCAGCGAGGTCCCCCACTTTCAATCCCCCCTGCAGTTGGAGGTTGCTGCGGATCGCGGGCGTGTCGAGGAATTGCTCGAGCAAATGATAGTTCGACGCGAGAGAACTGAGCGCGAGCGGAATCGAATCTTGAGGGGCGTCCGCCAAGGCCGCGCCGCTGAATAAAAGATTTCCCGTCAGCAGCTGCGTTTGGCCGTTGGCAGCCTTGGCCAGGACCGCTGAATCATTCGGTGTTCTGGTTTGAAAAATGTCGTGTGCGAAAAACGTCGCGCGCGAGTCGAAGGCGCTGGCCAGGTCCACGAGCAGCGCTGGATCAAAGCCCGGGCGCAATGCCAATTGCGCTTTCAGCGACGCGCTGGCGGGCGTGGTCCGCGCCACTAATTGTCCGTCCCGGTTCAGGCGCAGAACGCGCTCGAGCAGCCTCGCATTCTTCACCAACGATAAAACCGAGATGTCTTGATAACCCTTTTCCTCGAAGGTGGACTCGGCCTCGGACGTGTTCGGGCGGACAACTAATTCGCTTTCCGTTTTCTTAGTCTGATCGCCCGGCTTGAGCGTGAGAATGCCATCGTGATTCGCGCCCTGGTCCGAGTAGATCGCGCTTACGGCGCCGCTGCCAGCGAAGATCTGGAGAAAAAAGAGCCGGCTCGCGGTGAAGTTGATTTCACCGGTGCGATCTCTGGCTTTGACGGGGTGACTTTGCGTGGCCGCGTTGGCGAACATGCCAAGCGCCCAGCGCGTCCCTTCATCGAGCGCTCCGGTCGGGTCGATGGATTTGAGTTCCTCGGCCGTGATTGGCGAAGCGAATGGGATTGATTGGCTACTCTGCGCGAGAACTTCGTAATCCAAATCGCCGTAACCCAAATAGCGGAGCCGCTGTTGTTCGCGCAGCAGGTTCAACGCGGTTTCTTCTTTTTGGACGGCGGCAGGCCCGCTGGTCGAGTATCCATCCGCGATGTCGATGCGAAACGCTTGAGCCGTGCCGTCGGAAAGCTTCACTGTTCCTTGAATCGAACCGAGGAACTGCCGCTGGGGATCCGCATGGGGCGCCACCTCCGGCGCAAAATAAAATCTTCCGGCGGTTTCAAACGGGACGTTATCGATCCGATCGGAGAACACAATCCGGCCGAGCGTTTCGTTCCCGCTCTGAAGAATCAGGTCGCTGTTGTCCGCGGCTTGGACCGTTGTAACGGCAGTGCCATCAGCCTTCGAAAGCTGAAGTGTTCTCGTGAATTTGGCGGCCGCGTTGGCTGCGGCCAGTTCGATCGTCAGAATGTCGCCGGATAATCCTGAAAAAGCCTGAGCGGTTTCAGCCAGGGCCGCGTGCGCTTCACTCGAGTGCGCACCCGCGGAATCGGGAGCGGTGAGCAAGTCCGCGCTTGGCCCTGGAAGCAGGTCCATCTGCGCTGGCGCCCAAGGGGCCGGCGTGGGAATCAACGGAGCGGCCTCCAGAGCGATGTGGTGAGCGGGAAGATGAGTGGCGGGAAGTGACAGCGCCGCTGCCGCGTTTGCCGAGAGCAACAGACGCGGCTCTAACGTTTCGAAGGCAAAATTGTTCCGAGGAAAACTCATTGCTTCGAGGAAGAAGGCTCCAACGTTTATCCGATTCCCGTGGGGGGAGGCTATCAGGGCCGGCTCTTAAATTCCTTTCGGGCTTTAACTGATCGACGAAAGCATGTTCGCTTTCCGCTTTGGGCGGGGATTTACTACCGAATAAACGATGCAGGATACCGACCAGTTGCTGGCAGAATTCGTAGCTGACCGCTCGGAATCTGCGTTTCGCGAGTTGGTCGCCCGCTACCTCGGTTTGGTGTATTCAACAGCGCTCCGCATCGTGAGGGGCAATGTTTCTTTGGCGGAAGACATCTCCCAGACGGTCTTTGCGAGTCTGGCTCGGAAAGCTCCGGCTTTATCTCGCAAGGTCATGTTGGGCGGCTGGCTGCACCAGCATACCTATCATGTGGCCACTCGCGCGCTTCGCGCGGAGCGCCGCCGTGAATTACGAGAACGCGAGGCCGTGGAAATGAATACGCTTAGGGACGACTCGAGCGCGCACTGGCGGCAGTTGGCGCCTCTTCTCGATGAAGCGATCACGCAACTCGGGAGCGAAGACCGGACTGCCATTCTCCTCCGCTACTTTGAGCAGCGCGATTTCCGTTCCGTGGGTGAAGCGCTCGGCAGCACGCAGGATGCGGCTCGGGTCCGGGTGAACCGCGCTCTCGAGAAGTTGCACGTGTTGCTCACTAGGCGTGGTGTGACGCTTTCGACCGGCGCCTTGGGCGCGCTTCTCGGGGGCGAAGCGATTCAAGCCGCGCCGGCCGGACTGGCCCTCACCATCTCGAGCGTCGCGCTGGCGGGCGCTGCCCCTGGAACCGCTCTCATGCTTTTGAAAATTATGGCTGCAACAAAACTCAAGCTCGGCGTTACCGCACTCATTTTAGGCGCCGCCGCCACGAGCGTTCTCGAACATCGTTCGAAGATCGAGGTCCAAACCGAGAACCAATCGTTGCGCCAGCAAGTCGCGCAACTTCACGCCGCGAATGCAGACCTTGCTCAGCGCGCGGCGCCGATTTCTGAACCTCGCGCGCCGCGCTTGCCTGCGCCGTCCGTCCCGGCGGTTGCGGTGGATGCCATCCCGCTCGATCCCGTCATCAATTCGAATCTCTACTCGTTGCTGACGAACCGCACTTCCCTCGTCAAGTTGACCGCCGAACAAGCTGAGGCCTACCTGAAGGAGAATGGCCGGAATCCCGCCAGCCTCCTCTCTGCCTTTCGCACTTCGGACAATTTGATGCTGTTGCAGGAAGCGCTCGAAAAATATCCGGATGATCCCCAGGTCAATTTCGAGGCCGCCCTCTCGCGGGACGCATCGCCCGAGCAACGGCGGCAATGGCTGGACGCGTTCAAAAAGTCAGCGCCCGACAACGCTCTCGCGAACTATCTTTCCGCGGCAGACCACTTCAAGAGCGGTCAAGCCAACGAGGCTGTGCAGGACCTCATCGCTGCCTCATCCAAAACTCAGTTTCACGATTATTCCCTCGAGCGGAGTCAAGCGGACGAAGAAGCCTACCGCGCCGCCGGCTATCCCGTCGCTCAAGCAAAACTGCTCGCGACAAAACAGCTGGCCCTGCCGCAGCTAATGCAAGCGAAAGAACTGGGTGGAAATGTTCTCGATCTCGCCAAATCGTACCAGCAGGGCGGGGACGAACCCTCCAGCCGCGCTGCCTTGGAGATGGCTGTAAATCTTGGCCGGCGCTACAGCGAACCTTCACCGGGAGAAACTCTGATCGCGAGGTTGGTTGGCATCGGCGTCGAGAGCGCAGCCCTTCGAGCGATGGACCCGGCGAGCGCTTACCCGGACGCCAATGAAACGGTGCAGGATAGAATAAATCAACTTGCTCGACAGCGAGCCGCTTTCAGGGATCTGACTCAGCACAGCGAGCCCCTCTGGAAAGCGCTCTCGGATCAGGATTGGATCAGCTATCACAACCGCTCAGCCACTTTCGGCGAGGAGGCGGCGCTGCGCTGGCTGGTCGCCAAATTTGGCCCACGGTGATCCGGTAGGAGTTCAATGGTCATGCTTGATAAAATCCATTTGCGACAAACGCCCAAACGATTTCCCGCGCGAGTCAAAAGAACATGGCGCAAGATCGGCCTCGCGGCGGCCGCGCTTCTCGTTCTGGCAGGAGTGCTCTCGGCGCGGAGTTCCGGCCGGAAGCAGGTGATCCACTTCAACGGACAGGACGGCGCCATCCCGGCCACGTTGGCCGAACTCAACGCCTGGTACGCCATACCGTCCGGAGCGCCCAACGCCGCCACCTTTTACGTGAAGGGCTTCCATGCGCTCGAACTGAGTCCGCACGGCGCTGGCCTTCTCCCGCTGTTTGGCAACGGTCAGATTCCAGCGATCGACGCACCCGTGCCGGTCGCGATGAAATCTGCGCTCGCTGGCTTGCTCACTTCAAACCGCAAGGCCCTGCAGTTGCTCGAGCAAGGCTCGAAATGCTCTCAGTGCCGTTATCCGCTCGACCTCGCCCAAGGGTACGATCTTGTTTATCGACCCATCGACAAGCTCGAGAAAGCCACTTTTCTCCTCGCGTTGGCGGCGCTTTGCCACGCCGACTCGAATCAACCCGATGCGGCGGCGCACGATCTGTTCAACGCGTTTTCCCTGGCAAACTCGCTTGCGCACGTTCCCTCGACGTTCGCGCAACTGCTGCGCCGGCGCATTAACCGGTGCGCGCTCGACGCTTTGGAACAGACCCTCAATCGTGTTGCGCTTTCGCCACGATCGGCCAGCGACCTGTTCAGGCTGCTCGCGAAAATGGAGGCGGCGGAGGCCCGGGGCGAATTCTTCCGCCACGCCTTGGCCGGCGAGCGCGCGATGTCTCTCGCGGCGCTGGCTGATCCGCCACAACTCCTGCGCGCGCTGGGCGCCCCGGATTTGAAAATGTCCGCGGAACTCCGCCGAAAAATCACCGCTCGCTTGCAAGCGGGCGAGCCACTGACCGCCGAACGGATATTTTTCGAATCGGCCTTTCAGCAGCTCGTCACGGCACGGTCGGCCCCTTTTCCACACCGTCTGAAAGCCGACCTGCTAGGTGGTGAGCTCGCCGGACAGGCGGAGGGCAAAGGCTTGTTCGTGCTGGACCTTCTGTTGCCGAGCCTCGGCAGACGCACTGGACTCGAAGCGCAATGTCTCGCGCAGTTACGCTTGGGTTGCACCGCTCTCGCTCTCGAACAGTTCCGCGCCGCGCATGGCGATCGATATCCGCAGAGCCTGGCCGAATTAACGCCCAGTTGTCTCGAGTCTATTCCGGTTGATCCTTACCAGGGCGAACCGTTGCGGTACCGGAACACCGGAAATGGTTTCACGCTTTCGAGCCGCAGCGCGACTGGGGAAACGACCTTCTCGGTTAACTTGACAAACCGGCGACCGCTCTCCGCGGCTCGCGACCATTGAACAATTCGCTGACGCGCGACACCGCCAGACCAGTTCAGCAAAGTTTTTTCGGAACAGCCTTCAGCTTGCAATCCACCCCCCTCAGAAACCTCGAGCCGAAGAAAGCCTAAAGATGAAGGCGAACGGCTCGTGGCAAAAGGAGCATTTCCTGGATTTCCAGCTAAGTCGTTGCGGACCGGTGTGGGGGCGAGTATAGTCTTCATTCTGAAACAGGTAAAGCATGGGGTCTTAATCATACTCCTCGCTGAGGACACTCCGGACGATGTCTTGCTTTTGCAGCACGCTTTCCAAAAAGCGGGGGTGGCCCATCGGCTGGAGGTGGTGTGTGACGGGATGGAAGCGATGGAATACCTGAACGGCGAGAATGCTTACGCCGACCGCGAACAACATCCCTTTCCGGAGGTTTTATTGCTGGATTTGAACATGCCGCGAATGAATGGATTTGAGGTGCTGGAACAGGTGCGGCGCGAGCCAAGGTACAGCCGGCTGCTCATTCACGTGCTGACGGCTTCAAGCCGGGAGGCGGACGTGCAGCGCGCCTACGATTTGGGCGCGAACAGCTACGTGCTCAAGCCAAGCCGCGTGAGCGACCTAACCGCGTTCGCCTCCGCGCTTAATCAGTGGCATCAGTTCGTCTGTCTGCCTCGATACCCGTGCGAAAAGGCCGAAGTGCAACGCAGGTTCTAGTCACTCGTGGCTAAAGGAGCCGCCTTGGGGTAGGTAAGAACACTCTCGCCGAGCAAAGGAATCAAAAATGAACCAGGCTCCCGCCGAACCGGACCCGCGCTGCCCGAGCGGCGTTGAAGGCCTCGACCAAATTCTCAATGGCGGTCTGCCGCGCGACTTTTTTTACCTCGTGCAGGGCGATCCCGGTTCGGGCAAGACCACTCTCGCGCTGCAATTCCTGTTCGAAGGTTTGCGCCGGGGCGAGAAGGGTTTGTATATCACGCTGTCGGAGACGAAAAAGGAATTGCTAAAAGTCGCCCACTCGCACGGCTGGTCGCTGGAGGGTATTCCGCTGCTGGAACTCTCGGCTATTGAATCGCTGCTGCGGCCCGGGGCGCAAACGACCGTTTTCCATCCTTCAGAAGTGGAGTTGACCAAAGTCAGCCGGCTGTTGCAGGACGAATTGGAAAAAACCCGCCCCGCGCGGGTCGTGTTCGATTCCCTCTCTGAGTTGCGCCTGCTGGCGGAAACCCCATTGCGGTACCGCCGCCAACTCCTGGATCTCAAACAACAGTTTTCAAAGTTAGGCAGCACGGTGCTGTTGCTCGACGACAAAATGGACAATCCGGCCATCGGGGTGGACTCTCACATTCTGAGCCTCGCGCACGGCGTTCTCGAAATGGAACAAGTCGCGTCCGAGTACGGCACGGCGCGCCGGCGTTTGCGCATGCTCAAGCTGCGCGGCGTGAAATTCCACGAAGGCTATCATGATTACAGCATCGCTACCGGCGGCTTGCGGATTTTTCCGCGGCTGGTCGCGTCGGACCACCACGTGGCCTTCCTGCGCGAGTCCGTTTCGAGCGGCATCGAGGAGTTCGACGCGTTGCTCGGCGGCGGTTTGGACCGGGGGACCACCACACTGATCCTGGGTCCGGCGGGCACGGGCAAATCCACGCTGGCCTTGCAGTACGCGGTGCAGATGGCGGCGCGGGGCGAACCTAGCCTGTTATTCACGTTTGATGAAACGCGTGACATCATGCTGGCGCGCGCCAAGGGGCTGGGATTGGATTTTGAGAGACACCTCCAGAGCGGGGTTATCATCGCGCAACAGGTTGACCCCGCTGAGCTCTCGCCGGGGGAATTCGCCGTGCGCGTTCGGCGCGGGGTTGAAGCGGGCGCCAAATTGGTGGTGATTGACAGCCTGAACGGCTATCTCAACGCGATGCCCGGTGAAAAATATCTGAACACGCAACTGCACGAGCTTAATTCATTTCTCAACCAGAACGGGGTCATCAGCATCCTTATTTTGGCCCAACACGGGTTGGTCGCGGCCACCGAGTCGCCGGTGGATTTGAGCTACCTTGCCGACACGGTGTTGACGCTGCGGTACTTTGAAGCGGGGGGAGAGGTCAAGCAGGCGCTGGCCGTGATCAAAAAGCGCAGCGGCCAGCACGAGAAAACCGTTCGCGAATTCAGGTTGGACTCTGGCAAAGGCATTCGCATCGGCCAGCCGCTCAAGGATTTTCACGGTGTTCTGGCTGGAGTTCCTTTATTCCAGGGCCCCGCACAACAGATCATGACCGCTTCTGATGCCCGGAAGTAATATAGCTGAGCGGATCGTCGTCATCGCGCCCATCGGTCGGGACGCGGCTGCCATCACGGAGCTGCTCGAAGGGCAAGGGTTCCAGACGGAGGCTTGCCACGGGGCAACGGAAGCTTGTGAGCGCGTCCTGCAAGGGGCCGGGACGTTGTTGCTGACCGAAGAGGTCCTGGAGTTGGGGGAAGTTTCCAAGCTGTTCGACGCGCTCAAGGCGCAGCCGGCGTGGTCGGAACTGCCGCTCATCATCCTGACCAGCGGCGGTGAATCGCAGGCCCGCAAGCTGCTCGATGTGGCAGCGTTGGCGGCCGGCAGCGTCACGCTGTTGGAACGGCCGATGAGCAGCGCCACGCTGCTGCGCTCGGTGCAGGTGGCCCTGCAATCCCGCCGCCGCCAGTACCAGGTGCGCGATCTGCTCGATGAATTACGGCGCACGCGCGACACCCTGCGCTCCATCGTCGATACTGCGCCGACCGGCATTGTGGTCGTGGATGCAGCGGGCGCCTTCCTCATTGTGAATGGCGTTGCGCACAAGCTGGTGGGCGGCATTGTCAACGGCACGGCTTACGGGCCGCGCCAAGGATACGAACTTCGCCGCGTCGATGGGACGCCCATGCCCCCGGAGGAGTTGCCCCTGCCAACGGTGTTGCGCGAGACAAAGCCCGTTGGCCCGGTGGAGATCCTCATCAAGCGCGAGGATGGAAGCATCGCGGTGGCGCTATGCTCCGCTGCGCCACTGCTCGACAGCAACGGAAAGGTTCTGGGCGCGACGGCCGTGATGCAAGACATCACGGAGCGCAAAGAGGCGGAATTGGTGCGCTCCCGGCTCGCCGCCATCATCGAATCTTCGAATGACGCCATCATCGGCAAGGACCTCAACGGGGTGATTACAAGTTGGAATGCCGCCGCACAACGGCTCTACGGCTACACCGCCCAGGAAGCAGTGGGCCAGCCGGTCACGATGCTGTTTCCGCCCGAGCGATTGGATGAAGAAATCACCATCCAGCAGCGCATCCGCCGCGGAGAGTCGGTCGACCATTATGAAACCGTCCGGCGCCGCAAAAACGGCAGCCTGTTTGACGTTTCGCTGACAGTTTCACCCATCCGGGATGACCAAGGCCGAGTGGTTGGCGCTTCGAAGATCGCTCGCGACATCTCCGGGCGCAAACAGGCGGAGGCCGCCTTGCGTGAAAGCGAAGAGCGCTTTCGCACCCTGGCCGAAAACATTCCCCAGTTGGCCTGGATGGCCGACGAGCAAGGCTGGCTTTTCTGGTATAACCGGCGTTGGTTCGACTACACCGGCACGACGCTCGAAGAAATGCAGGGATGGAACTGGCAAAAAATGCACCACCCGGAACACGTCGAGCGCGTGACGGAGAGCTTCAAAAGATCGCTCGCCAGCGGTGAGCCGTGGGAGGACACCTTCCCGCTGCGCAGCAAAACGGGCGAGTATCGATGGTTTCTCTCGCGGGCTTTTCCGATTCGAGACGCGCATGGCAGGATTATCCGCTGGTTCGGCACCAACACGGACATCACCGAGCGCAAGAATTTTGAAGCCGAACTCGAGCGGTTGGTGGCGGCGCGCACCGCTGAATTGCGGGCCACCAACGAGCAATTGGAGGCTTTCGTCTATTCCATCGCGCATGACTTGCGGGCGCCATTGCGCTCGATGCTGGGCTACTCACAAATGTTGTTGGACGATCACGCCGCCACTCTCGAAGAGTCCGCTCAACAGATGCTCAAACGCATTCAAGCTTCCTCCGAATTCATGGACAAGCTGCTGCTGGACCTGCTCGCCTTTGGCCGCGCCGCACGCGTCGAAATGGAACTCGGGCCGGTTGAAGTCCAAGAAGCCTGGGAAGCAGCGCTTTTCCAGTGCGCCACACAGATCGAGCAAACCCGGGCTCATGTCGAGACGGTCAGCCCGCTGCCGAGGGTCCACGCGCACGAGGCGACCCTGGCGCAATGCTTGGCCAACCTGTTGAGCAATTCGCTGAAGTTCATCGCTCCTGGCGTGCAGCCGGCCATCCGCTTTTCGGCTGAGGACCGCGGGAGAGAGGTTCGGCTTTGGGTCGAGGACAATGGAATAGGGATCCCCGCGCGATTTCACGAAAAGGTCTTTCGAGTCTTTGAGCGGCTGCAAGGGGCGCGTTATCCTGGCACCGGGATTGGCCTTTCCATCGTGCGCAAAGGCACGGAGCGCATGGGTGGCAGAGTGGGGTTGGAATCCGAACCGGGGAAGGGCAGCCGCTTCTGGCTGGAGCTTCCCGCAGCGGGCCGGGACTTTACTTAGCCGAGGGCTGGACGAGTGATTGAAAGAAACATGGAGCCAATGGCCGGGATTGAACCGGCGACCGACGGTTTACGAAACCGTTGCTCTACCACTGAGCTACATTGGCGTCCAAGATTCCACCGTTTTGAGGAGTAAACCTATAAACGCGGTTGCGATCTCGGTCAAGTACCGGTGCGGCGGTGCGACGGTGCGACGGAGAAAATTCGAAGTTCGAAGCACGAAATACGAAACAAATCCGAATCACCAAATTCAAATGATCAAAATGAAGGAGCTTGTGTGCTTGCGGTCTTTGTTTTGGTGGTTGCTGGTTTTGAGTTTTGAAATTGTTTCGAATTTCGAAATTCGAGTTTCGAATTTTTGGCTCGGACGGTGGACGGTGCGACGGTGCGGCGGTGGACGAAATTAGCGAGGAGCCGGCTGGCTGCGTTCTTCCCGTTTTCGGGCGCCGGATTTTTCTTCGGGAATGTCGGTGCGCCGGATTTTAATGATGCCCAGGAAGCGGTAATCGTTGAGCTTGGCGCGGCCTACTTTGCCGCCGGAGGAGAAAAGGTGCTCGCGCGAGGTTTTGTCGTAGGCGAACAGGGCGATTTTGGCAATGGAGTTTGCTCGTTCGGCTTTGAAGATGGCCAGCTCGGGAGTTTGCATGCCGGCCGGGAGGAGCAACGGAACAGGCACGCTGGGCAGACCAATGAAATTTTTCGAGCTGTCAATCCCGAGCGCGGCGGTGCGGGCTTCAACGATCATATCTGCGCGATTGGTGTCGGCCATCAACAAAGCGCCTCTGGAACTGAGCAAATCGCGCAAGCTTCCAAGGACGTATTCGGGCTGCGAGGGTTCGAAATACCTGGCATCAAGAAAAATCTTCCGGCCGCGAAGCGAGGAAAGGTCGAGTCGTTCGAGGGCACGGTCGGCGGCGGTGCTGAGCAGAAGCTGTTCGGCGGCGGTTCCGCTTGGAACGGATATTTGCTGATTAATACAGCCGGCGGTCAGGAGAAAAACACAAAAGGCGAACGCGAGGAGGCCTGGCCGGAATTGAAATTTCATGGGCTCGATGGGCCGCTCGTTTTCGATCGGTTAAACAGACGAGTAGCCGCACACGGGCTGCCGCGAGTCGGCGAATGGCTTGCTCAGTCGCGCCGGCCCACCGCCAACCCAATCACCACTCCAACCAGCGCCACGACGGCGATGCTCTTCCAGGAATTTTCATGGACATAATCGTCCGCGGTGCGCGCCGCGGATTTGGTTTTGTCGACCAACGTGGATTGGAATTCCTGCAGCGAATATTTTCCCTTCCGGATCCCTTCGGCGATTTGGTCGGTGATTGCTTCCAAGCTGTCTTCGATTTTTTCCCGCGTTCGGCTGGTATTCATGACTTCCTCCTTTCGCCGCGAGGGCCGGCGCCAAGTTTCTGAATTCAATTTCGGGCTCCCGAACCCGGTCCGGGAGCCCGATGGAAACCCCACGCGGTCCCTTGTTTCCCTCCGCGTTTTTCCCGGCAGATACAATGTGCCTGCGGATGCCTATTGTGAATCAGGTTTCCCCCGGAAAAAAGGCTAGTGGATTTGTCCCAATAGAGGAACTCGGAAGGCGGCTGGCGTCAAACTGAGGGGACCGGCACTTCATAATAATCCAGCGCCCACTCCTTCATGTAGCGGACGCGTGATGGAACAATCCGGTAGACAATGAGCGCAGGGTTATCGAGCGAGCCGAGATACTGGCGCAGGAGCGGGTTTTGATTCCAGATTTCCTCCAGCAAAGCGCGGTCATCGAGAATTTTCGCGACACCCGTGATTCGAACTTGGTCATGCCGATCGGTCAGGTAGCAAAGCTCGACTTTTGGGTTTGCGGCGATTTCGCCGGTCTTGTGATAGCCACGGAGATTTGCGACATAGATCGTGAACCGTTCGGTGCGCACAGGGGAAACGGGTCGAAGCCGCGGTTGGTCGCCGTCGATCGTGGCGAGTTGCGCGAAGCGCGCCTCGCGGATCACGTCCAACGCGAGTTGAACCAGCTTTTCGGGAGGAACCGGCTCGAGGGTTGGTTTTGCCATGCAACGTTTTTAAGTTGTCTCATTGGAAAGGCCAAGTTTTTCTGCCGGCGCCGCCGTTTCCGAATCCCAGAATTCCCGCGCTGCGGATGCGATTTGGTCCGGCCGATTCATTCCCGGACGGACGGACCAATGGGGCGGAAAAAGCCGGAGATAACGCGTTTCGCCGAACCGTCGATCCACCAACAGGACGATCCCGCGGTCTTTTTCAGAGCGGATCACGCGTCCAGCTGCTTGCAAAACACGATTCATTCCTGGAAATAAATAAGCGCAATCAAACCCCGCTGGGCGGACGCTTGCCTCGTCGAGCGTGGCTTGGGCCTGTTGCTCGAAGTAAGCTCTGATCAAATCCCGTTGCCAGCAGAGCTGAGGCAAACCAACGCCGACGATGATTGATCCGGCCAGCTTTTCATTTCTGAACTCGATGCCCTCGCCAAAAATTCCGCCCATCACCGCGAACCCGACTCGAGATCCGCTCCGTTCAAAAGCGTCCAGGAACTCCGCGCGCGCGGCGTCGTCCATGCGCGATCGTTGCGCGAGCAGCGGAACAGTCGGAAACAATTTTTGGAAATGGGCGGCGACACGCTCGAGGTAGGCGAAGGAAGGAAAGAAAACGAGATAATGGCCAGTTTTCGCTTGGACGACTGCCCCGACCGCTTCGGCCACCGCGTTGATCGACTGATCGCGCTCTTTGAATTCAGTTGAGATTCCGCTCGCCAGGAGGACAGCGAGATTGGAAGCGGGGAATGGGGAGGGGATCCTCAGCAGGTCGTCACGGGATTCCCCGCCGAGGGCTTCACGAAAAAATTCAACGGGCGTCAAAGTTCCGGAGAAGAGCAGGGCGGCCGAGGCGCGTTGCCAGGCGTGACGGAGTTGCGCGGAGGGATCGACACAAAAGAGATGAAGCCGGGCGTGTTTCCCGTCACGTTCCAAAACGGCAGCGTAGCGGTGATCGAAGGATTGGAGGACGCGCAGAAATGCGGCGGCCTGGAAATAACCTTCGGCCATGATTGGCCGCAGGGCAGGCATGTGGTTCTGGGCAAGCCAGACATCAGCCCGCCGTAAAAATTTTTTCAGCGCCGGGACCAACGCATGTGGCTCCTCGGGCAACAGCGCCACGGCGCTTTCGTTGGCCGCCCATGTTGGAGCAAGGGCGCGCCGCCACTTCGCGAACTTTCGGGAAATCGTTTGAATGGCTTTCGCGCACTCCGGCGCGCAGTCCATTAATGCAGCGGCAGTGACGCGCAGTTCGGATTCGCTCAGCTCAGCCGAGAACATTTGACGAGCGCGATCGAGAAGATTGTGCGCTTCGTCCACGAGGAAGACATCGCCGGATGCGTCCGAGAAATAGTCGCGCAGGCAAGCGCCGGGATCGAACGCGTAATTGTAATCGCAAATCACGGCATCCGACCAAGAGGTGGCGTCCTGGGCGAGGGCGAAGGGACAAACTTGGTGGCGAGCGGCGACGGCTTCGACGGCTGGGCGGTTGATTTCTTCCAACCCGAGCAAATCGCGGAGCGCGGGCTTGACGCGGTCGTAGTAACCGAGAGCGAGCGGGCAGGTCGAGATGTCGCAACCGATTTCGCTTTGGCGGCAAACTTTTTCACGCGCGGTCAAAGTCAGAGCGCGCAATTTGAGGCCCGCCTCCCTGAGGGAACGCAGGGCCTTTTCCGCGATGGTTTGGCCTGAACCTTTCGCGGTCAGATAAAAGAATTTCTGAACCTTGCCCTCCCCGAGAGCCTTGATGGTGGGGAACAGGGCCGCCATCGTTTTGCCGATTCCGGTTGGAGCTTCCGCGAAAAGCTTTTTGTGGTGTGAGATCGCGCGGTAGACAGCGACGGCGAATTGGCGCTGGCCTGGGCGGTAACTCGAGAAGGGAAAGGAAAGTTTGGCGATGGAAGCGTCGCGGGCTTGGCGCCACCGCTGCAGTTCGGTCAACCAGAGAATGTATTCGGCGGTGACTTTCTGAAAAAAGCTCAGCAGTTCGTCGCGTGAAAAAGTTCGCCGCAGTTCCACCACTTCCTGACTGTCGAGCTGAAGATAGGTGAGCTGAAGGCCGACTTCCTGGCATTGGTTTTGTGCCGCGTGCATGGCCGCATAAAATTTCCCTTGCGCCCAATGGAGCATGTCGCCGCCGGGTTGGGGCGGGCCGAAGGTGGTTTTAATTTCTTCGATCCAGGGCGCTCCCGCGGCTGTCCAAAAACCGTCGATCCTGCCGGAGATCTCCAGCGCCAGCTCGGCCGTCTCGATCCGGTGCGAGATGGAAAGTTCTTTCTCGTAGCCGTTCGGCCGGCTGCGTTGGATCTGCTGATGTCCCCGAGTTCCCTCGGTCGCGCGCCAAAGGCTGCTCCAGCCGGCGCCGCGGCCCCCAAGATCACCAGTCCGGAGCACGAACGCCACGAGATCGCGCACGGAGGCGTTAAAGCGGGCTTTTTCCACGGGCCGACCGTAACGCATTTTGTTTGGGGGGGAAAGGTGCGACGTCAGATGACTGAGGTGTTTTCGCACATCTGCGCTTGGCACTGGCGTTGCTCCCTGGGGTAGTGCGTCGAAAGGGTGCTTATGTTGGAACGGCCCGTGTTTCAAGTGGTCCCCGCGGAGGACGGGGTTTGGAAGGTGCTCAGAGATGGCCGGTCACGGCCACACTTTGAATCGCCCGACAAAATGTCAGCGATCAGAGTGGCGAAGCGGCTGGCGAAAACCCATCGCTGCGCTGAGGTGCTGATCCGAAACCAGGACGGAATTGTGGAGACTAAACAATTTTACGCCCAAGAAACCCGGAATATTTAAAAGCAAGCTCGAATCGCTCGCGAGAACCGCGGCCGCTTCGAGCGCGCTCGAAGAAAGAACTTATGTCTGTTTATTTCACATGCAAACATTGCCAGCGCGAGCATCCGGCGCCCCTGTATTTTGCGAATGAGGCGGCGTTTCGGTTCGAGACGTTTGGCTCAAATAATTTCGTTTGTCCAATCACTCAAAAAAAGGCCGCGTATGACAAACGGGACATGTTCTGGACGAATTGGCGGGAGCCTGAGCGCGGTGACCGGCCGCGCGGTCCAGGTTTTTTAGCGCTTCGGTTATGTTGTCGATGATTTCAGGTTGATGATCGAGAGACAGGGTTGATCGAAAGAAAAAGGCCGCGCGTGGGCGCGGCCTTTTTGTTTTTAGCGTGCGACGAACTCGCCTTTTACTTAATTATTTGATGTCGGGGGTGTCCGTGCGGATGACGGAATGCGCCACCAGGGTTCCGTCTGCTTCGCGGTGGAACCCGACTCGAACGTTGTAGCCAACCTTCAGGTCAACCAACTTTGGATTGCGGTTGTTTTTCAGCTGAATCATCGGCCTTTCCGAAAAGGCGAACGTCTGTGTTCCGGATGGACCGCTAATGGTCATGGTTCGTTCTTCCGGATGAATGGCGGTGATTTGGCCGCGCATCATGGTGCGGCCTTCCGCATCGAAGCTCCGGCCGTACGTCCGCGCGCCGGCGTTGTACCGGGTTGTGTCGTGAGAATAACCGTAGCCCGTATTCATCTCGCCCTGCACTCGGGCGTTGTTCGGGTAGCCTCCCGAGGAATAAGTCGACGATGATGAGGTGTTGTCGTAGGAGCGCGCTCGAGATTCGGGTGAACCAGACCAGTATTGGCGATTCATCTCTTCGCCATAACTGCGATTGCGATCTTCGTCGCTGTAACGATCGGAACGGTAACTCGGAGCCGTTTCGTAGGTTCGAGATTCGAACCGATAGCCCTGGCCGGGCTCGTAGGTCGAAGTCGACCGCGGATATTCAGTCGAATAGCTCTCCGAGCGTCCTTGGTAGTCGTATCGGTTCTGGTTGTAGGGATACTCGTTTCGGTATCGAGTGGATTCCTGATCGTCGTAGCGCCGCGTCGTGCTGGCGTCCCTGTCCCAATCGGTTGTTCCCGAAGTGCGATCCCGATCCATCATGCGATCTTGATCGAACGAACGGCCGGTGCGGTCTCGATCGTAGCTGTTGGATTGGTTGAACCTGTAATCATTGGAAGACCTGCCCGTTTGGCTGAAGCGATCGGGCTCCGAGGAACGTCCCGCTTGATTGAACCGGTCCTGGTCATAGGAGCGACTCGTGGCGCCGTAACGATCCTGGTCGGAGTAGCGTCCGCCGGTCGTACTGAAGCGGTCTTGATCGAACGAGCGGCTGGATGTGCCGAAGCGGTCCTGGTCAGAATATCGACTGCTGGTCGTGCCGAAGCGGTCCTGATCGGAAGTCCCAAACCGATTTTGGTCCGAGCTTCGGCCGCTCTGGTTGAAACGGTCCTGGTCGAAGTTGCCTTCGTTGGAATATCTGCGGAAGCTTTCCTGGCGCGAACGGCCGGGCATGTTCTGCCACAAATCGGCCGAGGCGCCCCAGCTTGGATTCGAGGGGTCAGGCCAATTGGATTGACTCAGACTGGTCGCGCTTTGCAGGCGCTGTTTGTCGACGTTGAGCGTCAGATTTTGATCGGAGGTGTGTTGGAAAACATCAGCGGGCACTGCGATCATCTTGTCGGTTCCGGACGAGTCATTGGCGCTGAGGACCAGGTATGAAATCCGCCCCGAATCGAGATCGAGCACGACCTCTTTGATTTTTCCGAGGCTTTCACCTTGTTGGTTTTTGACATCCATTCCGACAAGTTTGCTGGCCTTGTTGAGTTTGGTGACGCCCTGTCGTTGATGGGAGCCCGATTGGGTTCCGTATGGCGTTGTGCTTTTTGTGTTTTGGTCGTCAGTGGAAGTGGACGAACTGTTCTGGCCGTGGATGGTGGCCCCGGCCAAGCCCAAGCTTAAGGCGGTGATTGCGCCCGTAAACGCGAGTCGTTTTCTTGTCATCATAGAGGCTCTCTCTCCTTTCCGTTGGTTTACCGTCGAACAACCGCTAACCACGGCTGTCCGCGCCCGAAGAAGGAAACCCTCCGCCGTGCTCGACACTAAAACAATTCGGTCTGACCGGCGTGGCCTCTTTCCATCGGACGACTGATCCAAAACAAGAACGCACATGCGGGCGTAATTCCTAGGCGGCGGAGGGCCTGATTTTAAATTAAGAATTTTTCTGAAGGACTATCAGGAGAGGTTTGGCGTGGGCCTGGTTTTGTTCCGGCATTGCCTCGGCCTTAGTCCCGTGGCATACCTCCCGCGATGAAATACCGACGTTTCGGCCGGACGGAACTGCGCATGCCCGTGATTTCCTGCGGCGGAATGCGCTACCAATTCAAGTGGCAAGATGTCGATCCGAACGAGGTTCCCGCTGACAACCAGGCGAATCTCGAAGCGACGATTCGGCGCGCGGTGGAACTCGGGATCAATCACATTGAAACCGCCCGGGGTTACGGGTCGTCCGAAATGCAGCTTGGCCGGATTCTTCCTTCCTTTCCGCGCGACAAAATTTTCGTTCAAACGAAAGTGGCCCCGACGGAGAATCCAGAAGAGTTTCTCCGCACGTTCGACCAATCGATGCGGCGCCTGCGCTTGGATCATGTCGATTTGCTGGCCTTGCACGGAATCAATCACCGGCAGCACCTCGAGTTCGCTCTAAAGAAGAATGGCTGCGTGGCGGCCGCGCGCCGGCTGCAAAAGAGCGGCCGGGCGCGATTCGTTGGCTTTTCGACCCATGCCACGACGGACATCATTTTGGAAGCGGTGCGGAGCGATCAGTTCGATTACGTGAATGTCCACTGGTATTTCGTGAACGATCTCAACTGGGCTGCGGTTGAAGCTGCGCACCAGCGGGACATGGGCGTGTTCATCATTAGCCCGAATGACAAGGGTGGAAAGCTATACGCGCCGCCGCCGAAAATGGTCGAGCTTTGCGCGCCACTGACGCCGATGCAATTCAATGACCTTTATTGTTTGAGCCGCCCACAGGTCCACACCTTAAGCTGCGGCGCCGCGCGGCCGAGCGATTTTGACGAGCACGTCCGTGGGCTGGCGCATTATGACGGCATGGCGGAGCAGGTGGGCCCGATCCAAGCGAGGCTGGAAAACGCCATCGACACCGCCGTGGGCAAGGAGTGGCGGGAGCATTGGTTTGAAGGCTTGCCGCATTATGTCGATGTTCCAGGCCAGATCAACATCATGGAGATCCTCCGCCTTTGGACCTATGCCAAAGGGCTGGATTTGGTCGATTGGGCGAAGATGCGCTACAACTTGCTCGGGCAAGGGGATCACTGGTTTCCGGGGGAGAACGCAGCTGACGTCGATGACGCGAAACTGTCCCCGCGCCTCGAGAAGAGCCGGTTTCGCGATCGCATTCCTGACATTCTTCGCGAAGCGCATCGGTGGTTTTACGAGAAGCCGCAAAAGCGCCTGAGCCAAAGTTGAGGAATGCCGGGCGGCGGATCAAACGCAACGGGCGGAAGGATGGGACGACTCGATTGGGGGGAAAACTTCCGCAGCTGCGCTTGATTGTTCGGGAGTCACGGTTTCGGGCCCATTCCGTTCGGCGGTTCCACGCGTGCGATCACACAGGCGTTCGGATTGAAATATTTCGCGGCGACTTCCTTGATCTGATCGAGAGTCACGGCTTCCAACCGGATGTCCTCCGCGTCCGAGTGGCGATAACCGAGGCCATACAATTCATCCAGCGCTGTGGTCATGGCATGATGTCCGAGATCCTGCCGTGAGATTTTTTTCTGGCCGATGATTTTGGCCTTCGCTCGTTTCAGTTCGATCTCGGTCAATCCATCGCGCCGGAGGCTTTCCGCTTCGGCGAGAAGTTCGGTTTCAACCTGCGCGGCTTTTTCCGGAGCGGTGCCGGCATAAAAAGCAAAATAGCCCGGCTGCAATCCGAGAAAGTTTTGGGCGCCGACGTAATAGGCGAGACCAAGCTTTTCGCGGATGCGAAGGAACAACCGGGATCCGAGATCGCTGAGAGCTTCCTGGAGCAACTCGAGCGCATAGCGATCCGGGTGTTTGAGGTTGACCCCGGGAAAGCCGATCACGAGCACGGCTTGTTTTTTATCGCGGAGCTCGATTTCGCGTTTGATCTCGTGCAGGTGAATGGCGCCATTTTGTTCGGGCACACTGCCGCCTCGAGGCCAGTGGCCGAGCACACGATCGAGAGCGTCGCGGACGGCCGCGGGATTGACATCGCCGTAGATGGCGAGGACGGAATTGTTCGGAACGATTAAACGGTGGAAGAGCTGCTCGAGATCCGTTCTCTGAAGCCGGGCGACGGTTTCCTCCGTGCCTTGGACGTCCAAGCCGTAGCTGGCGTCGCCGTACAGCCCGCGCCGCATGAGCCGGCTCGCGCTTTGCAGGGGCTGATCTTTTTGAGCCCGGATGCCCGCCAATTGGATGGCCCTTTCGCGCTCGAGGCTTCCTTCGGGAAACGTTGGATTCAACAGCACATCCGCGAACAACTCTATTCCCGGAGTGAAATCGTCGCTTAAAACTTCCGCGCTCAGCCCGAGGCTGTTATTTCCCCCGTAAGTATCGATGCTGCCGCCGAGTGATTCAATTTCGGTGACGATTTGTTCGGCGGATCGAGTTTTCGTTCCTTTGATCAGGAGTTTCGACATGAGCAACGAGGCCCCGTTTTTGTCGGGGGACTCGGCCAGCACGCCGCCCTGAAAGACCGCGTGCAAGTGGACGAAGGGGAGGCGATGGTCCTCCTTCAGCAAGACTCTCAAGCCGTTGGCGAGCTGGAATGATTGGACGGGATGGTCCGTGAGGATTTCAGGCGTGGCGATGGGCTTTGGCTTCCAGCCTTTCGGCAACAACGCGTAAAGTGTCCGATTCTCGGGGGTGAGGTATTGCCGGGCGACGCGCTTGAGATCTTCCGGTGTGACCTTTTTGACTCGCGCGAGATAGCGTTCGGAAAAGTTCAGATCGGTCGCGGCCATCCAGTTTGAGCCGAGGTCTTGCGCCTGGCCTTGCATGGTTTTGCGCGTGGCGAGCGTTGCGGCCGTGAATTGCTTGACCGCTTTTGTCAGCTCGGCCTGAGGAACCGGGTCGCGTTTCATGCGCTCGATTTCGGTCAGCAACGCTTCTCGCGCGGCATCGAACTTGTCCGCATCAACCACGGCGCTCACGCCGAGCAAGCCGGGATTGCCTGGATTGTACGTCCAAGCGTCCGCGCCATGGACAACGCCCTTTTTCTCGCGGACCTCCTGGTAAAGCCGCGAGCTATGGCCGGAGCCGAGCAAGGTGGCCACCACATCGAGGGCCGCGATGTCCGGGTGGCGGAGGTCGGGAATGTGCCAGGCGAAGTGCAAGTGGCCGAGTTCGACCGGGGCGTCTTCGATGAGTTCGCGTTGGGCTGCTTGCCGCTGTTCCTGCGGCAGGACGACAGGCGGGAGCGGTTTTGTTTTTGAACTCTTGAATGCTTCGAGAATTTGGCTTTCGACCGTGGCGGTGTCGATGTCCCCGACGACGACGAAAAAGATATTATTCGGAACGTATTTCTCGCGGTAATACGCCAGCACATCCTCGCGCTGGACCTGGTTGAACACGTCGGGATATCCAATGATGGTGTAACGGTACGGGCTTTGGGTGTAGGCCGTCTCGAACAGGCGCCGGCTCGAACGCCGCCCCGGGTCGTCCTGGTTCATGTCCATCTCACGGACAATGACATCCTTTTCCTTTTCGAGTTCTTCCGGAGGCAAACTGGCGTTTTGCACGATATCGCAGAGGATATCGATGGCGGTGTGCGCCCCGGTGTTTGGGACGTTGATCCAATAAACGGTCCGATCGAACGAGGTGTAGGCGTTCATGTACCCGCCCGCCTCTTGCACTTCCTGATCAATCCGCCCTGCGCCCCGCGTTTTCGTTCCTTTGAAGAGCATGTGCTCGAGAATGTGCGACAGGCCAGCGCCGAGCCATTTGCCTTCATCGATGCTGCCGGCTTTGCACCAAGCCTGGGCGGAAACCACCGGCGCGGTGTGATCCTCGCGAGTGATCAACGTTAAACCGTTATCAAACATCTTGAGCCGAGTTCCGGGCGGCAGGGCTGGTATTTCGGGTTCGAATTGTGAATCCGACATCATAAAAAACAGAATAATCCAGGTGAGCGAGATTACAAACGGGCGCCGGGTTCAGGATCAAATTTCATTTTCGGTCTGGCGCCGATGGAATTTTTCAACAAGGTTTTAGTGAGGCGGGCCTCAGACCAGGCGAGTTGAAAAAAATAATCACACCCGAATTCCAAGCCATGTTTCCTCCCCCCCGCCTCGCTAATAGATTCCTTGAGGCAGACGGCCCCGATTTGGTTGAGAATGAAAAGTTGACTCAAATGCAATGACTTTTGAGGTTCAAGGAATCTAGTGCTTCTCCGGACTTTGCGCGGGTTTGGATTCGCGCGGGGTTGCGGGGGGAGAACTCGGCCGGAACGGTTTGAGGAAAGCTTCCTCGAAATTGTAACCGTCTTTGAAATCCGCGCGGGAGTCGGAGTCGGTTTTATTGAGCAAACCGGCTTCAACCATGTTGAAGACGATCTCGCCAAAATCGTCGGTTCGCCGAACGCCCCATTCGTGAAGCAGGGTGAGGGACATCGGACCGTATTGTCGGAGAGCGTAATCACGAATCCCATCGAGGAGTTCCTCGCCGCTCACGTGCCGGAGTTGTTGTTCCTGTTTTTTGCAGATTTCTTTCTGGGTATGATCGAGGGCCTCGCGCACGAACAAATAAGCGTCGCGGTGATAACGCGGATCTTTGGCCGTGATTTTTTCGAGGACTTCTTCGAAATGGATCGCTTGCATAAATTCAAGGCCTGGACTCGGCTTCGGTGGGCGCGGGCGGGTGCGCCAGACGATACGATTTGACCGCCCATCCAGTGAGCATCAGAAACAGCACGGCCAGCAGGACGTTCCTTTGTTGTCGGGTGAGTGGAAGCATCAGGCGTTCGTTGCAGAATAGCTTTTCAAAATGTCCGAGGATGATGCATTTCGGCATGGTCAATTCACGACAATATTAACCAGCCGTTTGGGCACCACGACAACTTTCTGGATCTTTTTCCCTGCCAGGAAGGGCTGCGCTTTGTCGGCCGTGACCGCCGCTCGCTCAATTTCCGCGGCGGTGGCGTTGACTGGCACAACAATCCGATCACGCAGCTTGCCGTTCACTTGCACGGGGATTTCGAGGGTTTCCTCAACGAGAATTGCAGGATCAAATTGAGGCCAGGGCAAATATGCCATAGTCCCGAGCGAACCGGGCGGGCTCATGTGCTTGGACAATTTCGCGAACAACTCCTCCGCCGCGTGCGGCGCGAATGGCTGGAGCAAGATCAAAAAATCGCGCAGCAACGCCGCTGGTTTAATCGGCCAGCTGATCGCTTCGTTGACGAACACCATCAAAGCGGAGATAGCCGTGTTGAACCGGAGGTGTTCCATGTCTTCGGTGACTTTTTTGATGCAGGCGTGCAGCGCTTTGAGCTGGGACGCGTTCGGCGTCGTCTCTTGAATCGCCGCGCTCACTTGGATTGCTTCCAGCAGTTCAGCGGCTTTGTCCGGCTGTGCTGTGGTGGCCTGTTCGAATTCAGTTTCGCTCGCCTCGTCGATGAACAAACGCCACACCCGGCCGAGGAAACGGTAAACGCCTTCGACGCCTTTGGTGCTCCACGGCTTCATCATTTCCAGCGGCCCCATGAACATTTCGTAAAGTCGAAAAGCGTCAGCGCCGTAAGCGCGGACGATTTCGTCCGGGTTGATGACATTGCCGCGTGCCTTCGACATCTTTTGATTGTCTTCGCCCAGAATAATTCCCTGGTTCACCAGCTTGTGGAATGGTTCTGGAGTGGAAACGCACCCGAGATCAAACAGGACCTTGTGCCAAAACCGGGAATAGAGCAGGTGCAGGACAGCGTGCTCAGCGCCCCCGACGTAAAGATCGACCCCGCCTGCGCGCGTGGCGCCCAGCGACGGCGCTGAACCGGTCATCCAGTACGATTCGAGCTCGCGCCGGCAGAACTGATTCGGGTTCCCCGGGTCGAGATACCGCAAATAGTACCAGCAACTGCCGGCCCACTGCGGCATGGTATTGGTTTCGCGCGTCCCGCCATGCGGATGACTCAACCATTCACGCGCGCGGGCGAGGGGCGGTTCGCCCGAACCGGTCGGTTTAAAATCGGTTAGCGGCGGCAGCTCGAGGGGCAATTCAGATTCTGGCAACGCTTCGTGCCGGTCACTTTTCCAAACGATTGGGAAGGGCTCTCCCCAGTAGCGCTGGCGGCTGAAGAGCCAATCCCGGAGTTTGTAATTGATCGTTTTCGCGCCCAAGCCGCGGTCGCCGAGCCAAGCCGTAATTTTCCGCTTCGCTTCGGGCGTGGCCAGGCCGTTGAGAAAATCTGAGTTCACTGACGTGCCGTCACCGACAAAGCCGATCGATTCTTCGCCGGCGGGCGCCTGAACGACCTGGCGAATGGGAAGGTCGAATTTCGTGGCGAACTCGAGGTCGCGGGTGTCGTGCGCCGGGACGGCCATGATCGCGCCGGTCCCGTAATTAATCAGGACGTAATCGGCAATCCAGATGGGGATCCGCTCGTGGTTGACCGGATTGATGGCGTAAGCGCCGGTGAACACGCCGGTCTTTTCTTTCGCCAATTCGGTGCGTTCGAGGTCGCTTTTGCCGGCGGCGAATTTGCGATAAGCCGCGACGGCGCTCGAAGGAGTTTGGGTGGCATCGAGGTCCGTTCCTTTTTTCCACAGCTCCGGAGTTTGCGCCGGCCAGGATTCTGGGAGCAGTTCGTCGACGAGTTTGTGTTCCGGCGCCAGGACCATGTAAGTCGCGCCAAAGAGCGTGTCTGGGCGCGTGGTGAAAACGGAAATGGCCTGATCGCTCCGCTCGATTTTGAATTGGACCTCCGCGCCTTCGGATCGGCCGATCCAATTTCGCTGCATTTCTTTGAGCGAGGCTGACCAATCGAGCTGGTCGAGATCGTTGAGGAGGCGTTCGGCATACGCGGTGATCCGGAGCATCCATTGGCGCATGGGCTTGCGGATGACCGGGAAATTGCCGCGCTCGCTGCGGCCATTAATGACTTCTTCATTGGCGAGAACGGTTCCGAGCGCTGGGCACCAATTGACCGGCGCTTCGGCGACATAAGCCAGCCGTTTCGAATCCCGGTACTCGCGTTTCTGTTCTTCCGTTTTGGCTTCCGGCGGATAAGCCAGGTTTTCAATCGGCTCCGCTTTGTTGGTCTGGGGATTAAACCAGGAATTATAAAGCTTGAGGAAAATCCATTGCGTCCATTTGAAGTAACCGGGATCGGTCGTGTCGATTTCCCGGGACCAATCGTAACTGAAGCCGAGGGAATTTATCTGCCGTTTGAAAGTGGCAATGTTCGTCTCGGTGGTCTTGCGCGGGTGCTGGCCGGTTTGAATGGCGTATTGCTCCGCAGGAAGGCCGAATGCATCCCAGCCCATCGGGTGGAGCACATTGAAGCCCGCGGCCCTTTTGTAACGGGCCAGAATATCGGTGGCCGTGTAACCCTCCGGATGGCCGACGTGCAATCCCGCGCCGGACGGATACGGGAACATGTCGAGAATGTAGAATTTGGGAGGAAGCGCGCCGCCATGCCGCTGGACGAACGGATGATTTTGCGGCACGGACTCACCCGGATTCCAGGCGCGAAAGGCCTGCTGATCTTTCCAGGCGCGCTGCCAACGCGCCTCGATGAGGTCAAAAGGGTATTGCTTTCGCGGACTCGACATAGAGCGGGGATGATGCTAAAACCGCTGCCCCAGGGCAACGTCAGAGTTGGTCAGCGACGGTTGAGAGGCGGTCAACGATTCCACAAGTCCGCGGCGGGCTGATCGCGGTTTGTGGAGAATTTCGTCAGGAACAAAAAGCTGAGAGTTGCCTCTTACAGCAGAAGACTTGAGGAAACCGATCCTGATATGGCTTTGCGATTAGGAAAGATTTTCGAAAGGGCTCGCGCATGACCGCGCGAGAACCGACTCCAGACCGCCGCCAGCGAAAGTGGCGCGCGGGAATATGTCTTTTGTTTTGCGCTCTGGCGCTTGGCGGCGTGAGTTTCAGCTCTTGCTCGACTCTGCCAGGAGCGGTCCTGAATCCACCCGCAATCGAGGGCGCCCATTACGTCGGCAACCTTTCCTGCGCGGATTGCCACACCAACATCACGCGGGTATTTGCGATGAGCCCGCACGCCCGTTTCTTCAAAGAGAAACCGTCCGCGACCGAGATTAGTGGTTGCGAATCGTGTCACGGTCCCGGGAGCAAGCACGTCGAAGCCGGGGGCGGCCGGGGGAAATTCATCGTCAATCCAGGGCGCGATCCTTCCAGCTGTTTTCAATGCCATTTGGATGTTCATGCGGAATTTAATTTGCCGCACCATCATCCGCTCCCGGAAGCACGGCTGAATTGTGTGGCGTGCCACGACCCTCACGGCATGGACATTTTTAAACCGGCCACCGGGCTGGCCATGGCGCGGCTGAATCAGAATTGCGCGACCTGCCATCGCGAGCAAAGCAAACCGGTCGTGTTCGAGCACGAAGCGATGCGGGAGGGTTGCACGGTCTGCCATCAACCGCACGGTTCGGTAAACCGCATGTTGCTGGTGGAACGCGACGCGAACTTGTGCCTGAAGTGCCACGCACAAATCCAAGGGCGGGACGTCGCGCCGGGCGAACTGTTCATCGGCAAGGTTCCTCATTCCGCTTTCTTGACCCAGGGCACGTGTTGGAGCGCCGGTTGCCACACCGCGATTCACGGGTCGAACATGAGCGCGTTGATGCTCTACTGAAATGCGCAAACGGGCTGTCATTCTCGGACCGTTCATGTTTTGGGCGGCTGGCTTTTTGCCAGCGGCAGCGGCGGACGTGGATGTCTCGAAGTTGCCGCCGCTCAGCGCAAAAAAAATTGATTTCGACGCGGACGTTCGGCCGCTTTTCGAAAACCATTGTTATCGGTGCCACGGATTGGAACGACCAAAGAGCGGGTTTCAACTCACGAACCGTGCAGCGGCGTTGAAAGGGGGAAAGAACGGGGTCGATATCATGCCGGGAAAAAGCGCGGAAAGTCCGCTGATCCATTACGTGGCCGGCTTAGTCGAGGACATGCAAATGCCGCCGGAAGGAAAGGGCGAGCCGCTGACTGCAGAAGAGATTGGGATGTTGCGCGCGTGGATTGACCAGGGCGCGATTTGGGGGAAAACACCTGTGTTGGCGGGACCGCCGATTGAATTTCGTATTTCACCGGAACTGCGTTGGACAACCGTCACCGGCAACGAACAAAAATTTCGCGAACAGTTCCGCATGCGCGAGGGGTGGTCCGGCGGGGCGGAAAGATTTTCACTGGAACAGAATATTGATGATCGCACGCGCGTCACGGTCGATGGCCGGGCGCTGGGCGGGCAGGAGGACTATCGCGTGGCGATGACGATTGAGCGGCGTGATCTCGGGTTCATTCGGACGGGCGCGGAGCAATATCGTTTGTGGTCCGACGATCTGGGAGGGCACAACCCGGCCTTGACGCCGCAGGTGTTTTCGTTGGATCGCGATTTGCACATGGACGTCGGACGCGCGTGGTTTGATGCCGGGCTGACCTTGCCGAACTGGCCAAGGATCGTCGCTGGGTACGAATACCAGAACAAGGATGGGGAAAAGTCGCTGCTCGAATGGGGAAGCGTCAGCTCTGCGAGCGGCGCGGCGCGGAAGATTTATCCATCCTGGAAAGAAATCGACGAGCAGGTTCACATCATGAAGCTCAACGTTTCGCAGGAGATCAATGGGTTTCGTTGGGAGGACGATTTCCGGGCCGAACTCTACGATTTGGAAACGCGCCGCCATGATGTTCTCGAATTCAGTTTGGACAAGGATGCGCTGGAAAAGGGCGTGGTGGTGAAGGAGGCGCAGGACCATTTTCAAGCGGCCAACAGTGTTCGCCTCGAACGCCAGGCGCTGGATTGGCTCTACGTCTCCGGCGGATATTTGTTCACGATTCTCGATGGTGAAGCCGCCTTCCGGCAGAGCACATTTTTAACTCCGACCGCGACGATCCCGATTTTTCCCGACGACAAGTTTTGGTTCAGCCAGCGTTTGTTGCTCGATCAGACGGTTCACATGTTTAATTTGAATGCGCTGGCTGGACCGTGGGACGGGCTGAATTTTTATGGGGGCGTTCAGAACGAGTGGATGCGCCAACACGGATTGGGAAATGTGCGCCTGGATGAAGGGGTTGGCTTGCCGGGATTTGAGCCCGAACCCGTGCTGGTCGATTCGGATCTGGACAAAGCGGCGGTCGAGGAGCGAGTCGGGATGCGCTACACGGGGATTCCGCTGACCGTATTATTTGCTGAAGCGCGCTGGGACCAACAGAGCATCGGCCAATTTGAAGAGCAAGTGGGCGGGGATCACGCGTTCCTGCGCGACACGGATGCCTCGAGCCAATTGCAGGAATACAAAACCGGGTTTGCGATTTCTCCGTGGGTTCCGGTGTCGTGGGAAACCCAAGTGAAATTCAAAGAGAACGACAGCGGCTACAATCATCGGCGGGACGAGGCCTTTGGCGGGCCGAACGTGGGATATTCCGCGTTCATCCGTTCGCGACGCGTCGAAAGCGAGGAGGTTGAGACCAAGCTGGTGCTGCGCCCCGCGCGATGGCTCAAAACGACGTTGTCCTATCGATTGGTCGCGTCGGATTACCATACCGCGACTGATCCCGTGATCGTTCCTGAAGTCATTATTCCCGGACTGCCGCCGTTTCCAGCGAGCATCACCACGCCCGGAGGCGAGGTGTTTGCCGGCAATTATGACGCGCACGTTTTTAGTTTGAACAACACTTTGAATCCGTGGACGCGCTGGCGCTTTTCAGGAACGTTCTCCTATCAAAAAGCCAGAACGAGCACGGCGCGGGCGAGCTTTCCCGGGGTCGTGGATTACCAAGGCGATGTTTATTCGGCTTTGACCGAGGCCGCTTTTCATCTGAACGCCGCGACTGACTTGGACGCCGGCTACAATTTTTCGTGGGCGAATTTTTCGCAGGGGCAATATGCCGCGGGGCAACCGCTCGGGATCGAATATCGGCGACACGAAGCTCATGCCGGCATTACCCGGCGTTTTCAGAAGAGCATCACTGCTCGGCTGCAGTATGCGTTTTACCGTTACGACGAACCAACTTTAAGCGGGGCGGCTGATTTCACGGCGCATGGTGTCATGGGATTGCTCAGCTTCGTTTTTCCGTAAACCTTTTTTTATCCAAGGAGTCTCATGAGAAAATTATCCTTCATGTTTGTTGTCTTGTTTTCCGCCGCTCGAATCGCAACCGCCAACACGGTGGTGGTGGAATTGTCCAATTTTAAATTCGTTCCCTCGACGGTGACGATCAATGTGGGCGACACGGTCACGTGGGTGAGTCGCCAGGGAAACCATGATGTACAGAGCGATTCGGCGCTGTTCAAGAGCCCGTTTCCTGTCTCCACTTTTTCATTCACGTTTACCCAGGCCGGCACCATTCCATATCACTGCAATCCGCACCGGTCGTTCGGCATGGTTGGGACCGTGATTGTCCAAGCCGCGCCGCAGAACGTTCCTCCGACCGTCAGCATTGCGAGTCCCGCGAACGGCGCCAGTTTCACGGCTCCAGCCACCGTGCCGGTCAGCGTCAGTGCGTCTGACAGCGACGGCAGCATCGCGAAAGTCGAGCTCATTTCAGGGAGGACAGTGGTCGGCACGCTGACGAGCGCCCCGTACGATTTCACTTTGCAGAACCTCGCCGCCGGCGCTTACACGTTGACGGCGCGGGCGACGGACAATGCCGGAGCTGCGACCGTTTCCAGTGGCGTGAGCATCACCGTTACGGCAGCGAATGCGCCTCCTTCCGTTTCGATCACCACGCCCACAGAAGGCGCGATTTTCAAAACGACGGACACGATCACGATTGAAGCTGCCGCGTCAGATGCGGATGGCAGCGTCGCGAAAGTGGAGTTTTTCCAAAATGGCATTGCGGTGGGGAGCGCCAACAGTTCCCCGTTCCGCGTTAGCGCCAGCTTGGCGGCGGGAAACTATGCGCTCACGGCGCAGGCTACCGACAATCAAGGAGCCACGACCACGTCCGCCGCGGTGAATATTTCGGTTCAAGCCGTTGCGCCTCCGTCTGCCCCGCAGTTAAGCGGGGCCAAGCGGCTGCCGGATGGATCATTTCAATTCGTGGTGACGAGCCAGAAGGGACGCACGCACGTGATCCAGGCGTCGAGCGATCTCGCCACCTGGAGCGCCATTCAAACGATTGTGCCCGACAGCGACACCTTTACGGTGACGGACGGTTCCGCGGCAGGAGTCCGGCTGAGATTTTATCGCGTGCAGGCGCTGTAGATCGCATTATTCTCCGGCAGTGATCACATTGCTGGTTGCCACGCGGAACGCGCACAAGGTCCAGGAGATTCAATCACTCCTTTCGGACGCGTGCCGATGTGTCAGCTTGCGGGATCTTCCAGGCGCTCCGGAAGTGGTCGAGGATGCCGGCACGTTCGCAGGCAATGCCACGAAGAAAGCGATCACGCTGGCGCGCTGGGTTGCGCAAGACCCAGGCCGTTTTTCGGCGGAAAAGCTTTTTGCCCTGGCGGACGATTCGGGATTGGAAGTGGACGCGCTCGGCGGCGCGCCGGGGGTGCACTCGGCGCGTTTCGCTGCGGTGGGCCGCGCTGAGACAGGGAACTCTCCCGATTCTGAGAACAATGCACGACTCCTGAGTTTGCTCCGGGAAATTCCGGTGGAAAAGCGGACCGCACGTTTTCGCTGTGTTCTGGCGCTCGCGCCGGTTGTGCGGCTGGGATGGAGCACCGCGTCGCCGGTTTGTTCCGCTGACGAAATTGAGTTGAGCACTGAACTGTTCGAGGGGACGTGCGAGGGCAAGATTGATTTTGCGCCGAGGGGGAAGAGTGGATTCGGTTACGATCCATTATTCATTCCAAATGGCTTTACCGAATCATTCGGGGAACTAGGGGAGGCGGTCAAAAACCGAATCAGTCATCGGGCGCGTGCCATCGAAAAATTGCGCCGACGGCTTGTCAAGGAATAGGCGCCTTTGGAAACTTCAGGCGAGCGGTTGCGATAAGTTTTCATTCGTGCCGTTGGCAAAAGCGCGAAAGTTCATGCCGGTGGTTTGCGTGTTCATCTGATCCAGCCTAGATTTCGAGCGGGAGAATTTATGCGAGCGATTTGGAAAGGAGCAATCAGTTTCGGTCTCGTCAACATTCCTGTCGGGCTGTATTCGGCGGTCCGGAAGGCCAACGAAATTAGATTCAAGCTGCTGCGCAAGAGCGACCACAGTCCAGTGCGGTACAAACGCGTGGCTGAGGCGGACGGCAAAGAGGTGGCTTGGGAGGAGATCGTGAAAGGCTACGAATACGAGAAGAACGAATTCGTCGTGCTCGATGAAAAAGATTTTGAGCGTGTGAACCTAAAAACGACGCAGACAGTGGATATCCGCGAGTTCGTCAATTTGGACGACATCGACCCCATGTTTTTCGACCAGCCGTATTTTCTGGCGCCTGAAAAAGGAGGCGAAAAGGCCTACGTGCTGTTGCGGGAGGCGCTGGCCCGCACGAACAAAGTTGGGATTGCGAAAGTCGTATTGAAAACGCGCGAACACTTAGCCGCAGTCAAGCCGGTTGGAAAAGCGCTGCTCCTGGAATTGATGCATTTCGCGGAGGAACTGGGCGATCCGGCGGGATTGAGTCTGCCGACGTTTGAGGCGGGGAAAAAAGAGTTGGACATGGCGCAGACGCTGATCGAAAGCATGAGCGACAAATGGAAGGCCGAGAAGCACACGGACGAGTACCACCAGGCTCTGCTCGAGGTCATCCAGGAGAAAATCGCTGCCGGGGAAAAGAAACTGCCCGCGTCAAAGAAGGCTTCGGTCAAGCCGACGAATGTAGTCGATTTAGTCTCGGTGTTGCAGCAAAGCCTCGAACAAACACGCAAAGCCGCGCCGGCTCATAAGAAAGCCGAGCGCAAATCGAAGCGGAAAGCAGCGTAACTGGCAATCGGCGCTGTCATCACTCTCGTTGCTCGGGGAGGGGAATGATCCGGTCCTTGGGAGTTCGGGTCTGCCAGAGGGCCTTCTGTTTGGCAAGGGTTTTGATTTTTTTATCCAGCAATCCGAGCGTTTGCCGCGCCTGGATATAATCGAACTGTTCGGAGGAAATGATCAGCCGTTCGAGGAGTCGTTTGGCCTCGGTGATTTCCCGCAGAGCAACATCGAGCGGATCCATGAGAGTTAAATCCGGCCGATCACCCAATAACTTTTCGTGGTTTCCCCGAACGAGAAAGTTTTCCTGGTGGATAATTCCTGCGAAGAAGTCGAAAAAGTCCCGGTGAGAAGGTACTGCTTCGCCCACGCGAGCATTTCTTGATAGAGCTCAAATTCCTGCGTCTCCGTCAGCGGATTTTCATCCAAAGTTTCATTCCAGATGACGCCGAAAGACTCTTCCATGGAGAATCCGTGACGAATGCACTCGCGCACCGAACGTTGAAAACGCTTGCGAAATTGATCTTTTTTCCCGGGCAGCCGAATTTCCGGGTTGGGAGAGGACCAAGCCGTGGCCAAGGAGATTTTCATGAGCTCCGACGTTAGTTCCGCAGCACTCAACTTCAAGAAAAGCTTGTTAAAACTTATTCACGAAGAACTGGAAAATTATTCACAGCGAATTCTTCGGAAAATCGGGCTCAGAACGAGCGCGGCGAATTCGCGTGAGAAAGCTTCCGTCTGTTTGCGGCTTGGTTTCGCCGATAAGGCCGCGGGCGGACAAATGATCGTATAAATGGATGGGATTCCGATCCGTTCGGGCCACGAGTTCAGCCCCGATAGCGAGGCGGGAGACGGCTTCAAGAATTTTGACGAGCGGCTGCGGCGGTTCTAATCCTCGAGCGTCCACTTCGATTGTCTGAGAGTTTTCCTGAGGGTTTTCTGGCGGAGAATTCCTCCAGAACAAAACTTCAAAGTCGCCCTCGGTTGTCGCGGTCGAGCGGCAGGCAAAGCCTTTCTGTTCGAGAACAGCGAAGAGCGGGCGTGGTTCGAATGGCGCAATCAGGAGAAATTTTTCGTTCGGCCCCAATTGCGCAACCGTTCGCATGATTTTAGCAAAAGGCTCGCGCCCTTGTTGGAGGTCTTCCCGCACATCAAGCACAACAGTTTTTGGATCGGTCATAGCAAGCTCGAACTTAGGAGCGCTGGGCCCATTCGCTTTGATTCATATCAACCGGGAAGGTTGCTTTGGGTCGGGCGCGCGCCGCGTTCTGCGCCCGCGCCGCGCAAGGTCCGATCAATTGCTGCGAAACGCCTGCCAACTTTCGGGAAGTGGACTCGACCGGATTGGGCCAGTTTGCTCCGCACTACCTTATGAAAAAAGCGAATTGGATTTTGTTGCCTGTCGTTCTCGCCGAACTGATCGGCTTCAGCGGAATTGGCGGAGCGATCGGAAGCGGGCTCGGCAAAGCGGTAGGAGCTGTGCTCTGCATCGTTTTTTTTATCCTTCGATTTTTTGGAGGGGAACAGTTGGACCATGCCAGCGATGAGGTCCGCAAATCCGAGCTGGCCCGAGGCAGGCGCCCGGAGCCGGCGCGATCTCTCGCGGAAGTTTAGGGCGAAATTATTTGAGGCGCTGGATTCCCCCGGAAATCCAAAGTCCATGACGGCCGCATGGGCAGCAGTAATCGCGGATCAGCGCGCCTGAATCGCCAGTGCGATAGCGCACGATCGGACGCGCCATGCGCCCGAGATTCGTCACAACCAACTCACCAGCTTCTCCCGGTCCGGACGGTTTTCCCGTCGTGGGATCAATCGACTCCATGATGAATTCAGTTTCGAGAACGTGAAGCCCGTTTGGATTCGTCGAGCAGGATGCGGCGACGGAACCGGCTTCAGTCAATCCGTAACGGTCGCAGCAACACGCCCGCCACGCTTCCTCCAAAATTGCGCGTTCGGCATTGGACGCCTGGCCCGTGAGGATCAGTTTGGTGACGCTCTGGGGCGGGGGAGGTTTGCTCGATGTTGCGGCGGCCGCGGCTAAGTCCAGCAACCGGTTTGGCCTGCCAACCAGAATGGTCGGTTCGAACCGGCGGATCCATTCCAGTTGATCTGTCAATTCACTCTGGCCGCAGGTGAGGCTACTCACGCCTAATGCTCGGGCGCCTTCATGCATGATCCAGGGTCCCGATGAGCCAGTGAAAGGAAGCGCCAAAAAAAGCCGGTCACGCGTCTGCACTCCGGAAAACAGGAACAACGCGCGGCTGCAATGGACAACCCAATTCCAACTCTCGGGAGTGTCGCCCCAGAAGATTGGAGATCCCGAGGTGCCGGATGATCGATGAATCCGGTGAATGGCTGATGCAGGCTGATTCAGGTTCAGGCCAAGCGGCGGGTGTTCCTCCTGATCCTTCCTAATCTCCGCGCGCGTCAGGAGCGGGAATGCCGAGAGCTCTTCCAGGGCGGTGAGGGCTCGGGGAAGTAATCCTGCGTCCATCCACTTGTTGCGATAAAAAGCGTTTTTCTCCCAAGTCAATGCGAGCAGCCGGTTTAATTTTGAGAGTCGAAGATTATCGAGGCCGGCGCTTTGCTCCGGAATCCTGTCGCTCGATCCGTGGAAAGAAAGAGTTGGCATTTCGGCTTTTCGCTCAGGTGTAACGAACCCCAACATGCTCCGGCAGGTAGAACAGAGGGAGCAAACGATCCACTTCCAGCAGCCCCTCTCGTGTCAGGACGATGGCGCCCTCGTTGATTTCGATCGAGCCCCGCTCTCGAAGTTCGCGCCACTGCGCGTCAAAGTGGTCGAGCAGTTCGATCTGGTATTTTTGCCGAAAATGCCCCGCGTCGAGCGTGCCCGTTTTGAGTTGCAGAATAACTTCCCGGCGTAGCTTTTCTTCCGGACGAAGCCGCAAGGCGCGGCGGAGGGGAAGTTTTCCTTCCTTGAGCAGGGTGGTGTACTTTTCGAAAGTGTCTGCGTTCTGGTAATGCACCCCTTGGAAATGGCCAAATGCGCTTTCGCCCAGGGCGAGCAAATCATTGCCATACCAGAAATCTTCAACCGTATAAACGAACCGCCACCAAGCTGGATTCCTGACCGCCATGTATCCGCTCGAAACCAAATAGCCGGCCTCTTCGCACTTTCGGAATGCTCCTTCAACCCAGCGCCGTTTTGCCGGCCAGGTCGGCAGCCTGAGCCGGCGTCCAGCTTTCATCGAGGCATAGAGCGTGGAATTATAGGTCAGTTCGAGCTGATACATGGTCAGGCAATCTGGCATGAGTTCGAGCGCTTGATCCACTGTCCGGTTCCAGCTGCGGCTGGTTTCTCCCGGCAACCCGGCCAACAGATCAACATTGATTTCGTCGAAACCAGCCTGGCGGGCCAAGCGGAACGCCTGAATGCAATCAGCCACGGTATTGTCGCGGCCGTTTTGTCGCAGCAGTTCGTCATTCAGAGTTTGGAATCCCAAGCTGAGCCGGGTAACGCCCATTTCTTTGAGCACTTGGAGCTTCTCCAGCGTGACAGTGCCCGGTTCGCATTCGACGGTGCATTCTTCAACTTCATCCCAGGGGGTTTGCTCGCGGAGCGCTTCGAAGAGCCGCCGAAGTTGATCCGGCTCAAGAAAGGAGGGCGAGCCGCCGCCGAAATAGACTGAGCTAAATTTCCTGCCTTGCAGGGCCGGATAAGCCAGGTAGAGCGAAAGCTCACGGAGGACCGATTCAATGTAGAGGGCGATGTCTTGCCGGGTGCGACGCGGATAAACTCGGAAATAGCAGTAGTGACAGCGCTGGCGGCAAAAGGGAATGTGGATATAAAGACCGAGCATTCCCGGCTTTGGAGTTCGAGAGAGCGCCTGCAGATAGTTGGGAATGTGAGCGGGCGTCCAGCAGGAAAATGGCGGGTAATTTGCAACAAAATAATTTCCCACCGCGGTGCTAACTGGCGACGCGGGGATGGAGCTTGTCATAGGCGTGTTTTGAGATGACCGATTGAGCAGACTTGCTTCTGATAGGAAACTTTAAAGACTTATACCGGCGGCCGGACCATTGTTGGATTGACTCACATCAACCGGAGAAGCTCGCCGTCGATTCCAGGCGGGTTTCAAGAATAGCGAACATTCCGGAAGGGCGCATCATAGAAGGCCGGGAGGAGCCGATCCGCTTGCAGCAGTCCATTTTTTGTCAGACGCACTCCTTCTGACGAGGCTGTCAGCAGGTCTTCCGCAGCCAAAGCATGGATCGGCTCGGCGAATTCCTCCAAAATATTCGTCTGGAATTTATTCTCGAATTCGGACGCTGAGACCTGCCCCCATTTCAACTGCAAAACGAGTTCACGCACGAGCCGATCGCGCTCGCTCAAACGGAAGGCACGCTTGAGGGGCAAATGGCCATGACGCAATTGAGCGGTGTAGGTTTCCAACGTGATTGCATTCTGGAAATGGATTCCATCCAGGTACGAGAATGAAGCGACCCCTAACCCGAGCAAATCTCCGCCACGCCAGAGAGATTCCTGGTATTGAAACCGATGACGGTCCGGATCCTTCACCGCAGAGTAGGCGCTGACGATCGAGTAGCCAGCTTGGCTCAGCTTCTGGAAGCCGCGGTCCAAGCGTTTGCGCTTCACTTCCCACGAGGCTGGTTGGGCGGGCAGTGAGTTTGCCTTCCAATCCCGGTACAACTGCGTATTGAACGGGATTTCCATTTGGTAAATCGCCACGCTGTCCGGACTCAGACGAATTGTTTCGTCCACGGTGCGTTCCCAAATCTCGTCCGTCTCGCCGAGCAACCCGACCATTAAATCCAAATTGACCCAATCAAACTTTGCTTTTTGGATCAGATCGAACGCGCGATAAACATCGGCCGAGTAATGAATCCGCCCGTTGACCTTCAGGATCGTATTATCGAAACTTTGCACTCCCATGCTCAGCCGGTTCACCCCAATCGAACGGAGGGCCTCCAGGAAATCGGGCCGAACTGAACGCGGCGCGCATTCGAAAGTAATTTCCCGCGCCGTTTTCCACGGGAAACCGTATTGAAGCCCTTCCGCGAGCAGACGAACCTGGGAAGGGGTTAGCGTCGAGGGCGTTCCGCCCCCAAAATAAACGAACGAGAGTGGGCGACCGCGCATCCCGCGGCTCTGCGCGTAAAGCTCGAGTTCCATCTCCAGCGATTCCAAATAGCCTTCGACCACATGAGAAGGCGCGCCGACGAATGAGAGGTAATAACAGTAGTCGCACTTTTTTTGGCAGAACGGCACGTGCACGTAGAGGCCCAGCGGCCTTTGGGATGGCTCGGGTCGATTGAGGACTTCGTGCACGAGATCTGTCTGAGACGATTCCCAACAGGAGAACGGCGGATATGCGGCAACGAAATAATTTCCCACGATCGATTCTTCGGGCAAAGCTTCGAAGCTTGGGAGAGCCGCCGGGGTTTTGTCCATTTGCTCACTCCTAATCCTCGCGGAGGGCCGACGCTTTGATGGCCATCAAAAGGCTCCGGGAAACCCTCTATGGACAACGTGGCCACAAAAGAGGTGAGGCATTGCACAAGATACTTTTAGCGGTGAATGCTCGAAATCGGCAAGGTGCGGGCCGATGTCGATACGCCATTTCCAACCAGAACTGAAATCTGCCCCGCCGAATTGTTCTTCACTCGATCGCGTTCGTGCCGGGACCCGGGTTCGCATTAAACAGATCACCGCTCCGGATGAGTTGAGCTGCCGGTTGAGGGAAATAGGCCTGTGTGAGAATCAGATCGTCACCCTGATTACGAGCCGCTCGAATTTGATCTGCCAGGTTTGCAACTCGCGATTGGCGCTGAGCCACGAGATTGCGCAGGAAATCCTGGTCGAGCCGGTGATCCTAGGCAGCGGCCGGATGGCCGCGTAGAAACTCTGTTAATCGCGCCTGGCTCATTTTCTCGAGGGCTTCTATCCAGCTGGGATGGTCGTTCATACAAGGGATCAGCGTAAACTCTTTGCCTCCGGCCTCCAGGAACGTTTCCCGCCCGCGCAGCCCGATTTCTTCGACGGTTTCCAGGCAATCCGAGACAAACGCAGGACAGATCACGAGCAGCTTTTTGACGCCGTTCTGCGCCAGGCGCGCCAATTCGAAATCTGTGTACGGCTTGAGCCAAGGATCGCGCCCAAGCCGCGATTGAAATGAAACGGAGAATCTTCCCTCGGGCAGCGTCGCTTTTTTTGCGAAAGCCCTCATCGTCTTCAAACATTGCGCCCGGTAACAGGTCGCATGGGCTGGACTCTCGGTCTCGCAACAGTCCGGCCGGTTTAAGCAGTGTGCTCCAGTGGGGTCGCTCTTCCTAAGATGGCGTTCGGGAATTCCGTGAAAGCTGAAAAGAAGATGATCGAATCCACCCTCCAAAAATGGAGCCGTGTTCTCAACGAGGGCTGAAATAAACCCGGGATGATCGAAGTAGGGAGGAAGCACGTCCAGCGCGCAGTCCGGCATTATTTTTCCGAGCAATCGCCGAACTTCGACCACCGCGGTTTCATAACTCGACATCGCATAATGAGGGAAAAGCGGAACTAACAGAAGATGACTGACTCCCTCTTGCTTCAGGCGATGCAGAGCGGATGAAATCGATGGATTTTGATAACGCATCGCCACTTCGACCGGATAAGCCATTCGTTCCTGAAGACGCTGCTGGACTTTTCGAGAAAGCGCGATCAGCGGGGATCCCTCTTTCGTCCAAATTTTTTCGTACGCCTCGGCCGATTGTTTGGGCCGCCGCGGGAGGATCATAAAGTTAACGACGGCGAAACGGATAGGGTAGGGCGTATCGAGAACTCTTCCATCCATCAGGAATTCGCGCAAATAGCGCCTGACATCCGGAACGGCCGGAGAATCAGGAGAGCCAAGATTGACCAGGAGAATACCGGGACGTTTCATGCGGGTGTTGCAGAGGCAACGCCGGCCTCGCGCGGATTTGACGAGGTCTGACCATAACTGGCGATCCGATCCGCCGCGCGATATGCGCTCACGATGCAGTCGCTCAGGGAAACACCATCCCGGAAATGACCAGCCAGGAAGAAACCGGGGAGATTCAATTCTAAGCCGCTCATTTTGTCTTTGAACCGTCCGAATCCTTTTTCGTATTGCGGAATCGCTTTGCGAAAAACCGTGTGATGTCGGAATACCGGTTCACCAACCGCGGCGACTAGCACGGATAAATCTTGCCTGGTCAGTTCGTACAACTCTCGCTCAGGAAGCAGCGCGAGTTCCGGCGCGCGGCTGCCCCCGATGTAGCTTGTTAGGGTCACATGACCAGCTGGCGCCCGATTTGGAAACAGCGATGAGGAGAAGATCGTTCCGAGAATCCGGAAATTCTCAATTTCCGGGATGAGCACTCCAAAACCGTCCAAAGAATGGCCGACATCCTGTCGGCGAAAACCTAAGACCACGCTGGCGACGGGCGGATAAGGAATCGATTGGAAATCGGTCAAATCCACCCGCTGCTCGGTGAGAAGTTCCAGTTTGGAAAGTTGATGCGCGGTTCCCGAGAACAACACCGCCGAGAAGCGTTGTGTGCCGAATTTGTCCGACGTCACCTGCCAACCTGCCTGATCTCTTCGCGCCTGGTGAACTGCAGCGCCCAAATGAATCGCGTCGCCCAAATGCTTGGACAGCGCATCGATCAAGACTTGCAGGCCTTCGTCAAACGAGAATTTCTTTGCTTCCTGCTTCGATACCTCAGCTCTGCGCCGGCGGGCGCGAGCGCCCAGAATTTGGCCAAGAATCAGGGAGCCGTAATCTCTTTCCAGCTCCGCCACCTTGGCAAAAGCGTATCGCACCGAAAGTTTTTTCGGATCGCCGGCATAGATTCCGGCGACCAATGGATTGATAGCGTAATCGAGAAATTCCTGACCGAGCCGGCGAAGCACAAACTCCGCTACAGTTTCTTCCTGCCCGTCCCGGCGCCGCGGCACGAATGGCTCTCTTATGAGACTGAGTTTGGCTTTCAGTGAAAACAGAGGCGAGGTGAAGAAGCCTGCTGGCGAGCTCGGCGCCGAGACCAGCTTCTTGTTGCGAACCAGATACCGATTGTGCGCCGCCGGGTCGGAATAGATGCGGCGAGATTCCAAGGCCAGCTCACGGACGAGTTGTCCGACTTCCGGCGCTGTTTCGAGAATTGTGTTCGGCCCTGACTCAGCGAGAAAACCTCCTTGTTGAACGCTGCGGATCGGCCCGCCCAACCGGTCGCTGGCTTCGAAGACTTTGACTGGAATTCCCTTTCTGCGAAGCTGAAAGGCGGCGGTCAAGCCAGTAATGCCGCCGCCGATGATGGCCACGGATTTCATCTCAGATTGTCTTCGAGTAACGCTTTTCCGTCTGCTTCGGCAGATAAACGTCAAATCGCATCGCGATATTGCGGACAAGCAAGCGGCCGAGCTCCGTCACAGCCAGGCCGGTGGCCGTGGTTAAAACCAAACCGTCCGCCTCGAGATCGTGGAGAGAGGCGATCTCGGAGGAAAAATAATCGGCGAAATCAACTTCGAGCTTTTCCGACATAACGCTGTAATCGAGCCGCAAATCGCACATCAGCCGCATGATGGTTTCACGGCGAATAAAATCATCTCGGGTAAGAAAATATGTTTTCGAGATAGGCAGTTCACCCCGGTCAATGGCTCCATAGTAGACTTTCAAGTCTTTGTGATTCTGCCAATACAGGTCGCCGGCTTGTGAGATCGACGACATGCCGAATGCGTAGATGTCCGCCCCTCCTCGGGTGCTGTAGCCTTGGAAGTTGCGCTGCAGCGTTCCGCGCCGCTGGGCCACAGCCAATTCGTCATCGATCCGCGCAAAGTGGTCCATCCCGATGTAGACGTAACCTTGGCTGGTCAGCGTTTCGATGGTCCGCTTGAGGATCTGAAGTTTTTCTTCCGGACTGGGCATGAGTTCCGGGCGGAAGATCCGCTGAGCCGGTTTGATCCATGGCACGTGGGCGTAATTGAAAATTGCGAGCCGGTCTGGCTGAAGTTGGAGAATCTCATCGAGCGTCTGATCGAAGGACGCGGCAGTTTGAAGCGGCAATCCGTAAATAAGGTCGATGTTCAAAGAGACGAACCCCGTTTCCCGAATCCAGGCGACAGTTTGTTCTGTCAAAGCCCTCGGCTGAATCCGATGAACCGCTTTTTGCACCTCGGGATTATTATCCTGCACGCCGATAGAGGCGCGGTTGAATCCAATTTCTCGAAGCGCTTTCAGGTGATCGAGGCTCAACCGGCGCGGGTCGATTTCCACCCCGGCTTCCACATCTGTGCCAAACCGAAATTGGTTGTGCAGGCGTTCGCCAATTTGCCGCAGCTCGTCAGGCCTGAAAAAGGTCGGCGTGCCGCCCCCGAAATGCAGCTGCACAACTTTGCGCTCCGGGTGGAGCCGCCGGCCCATCTGATCCACTTCCTTCATCAAATACTGGAGGTAAACCTCGCTCTGGCCCTGCTGCGTCGTAATGACGGTCGTGCATCCGCAAAACCAGCACAAGGTCTGACAAAAAGGCAGATGGAAATAGAGAGAAAGATCTTTTGGCGAAGTGTTGTTTGCCCGGAGACGTTCTTCAAATTCTCCGTCCAAAACCGCCTCACGAAAATGGTTGGCAGGCGGATACGACGTGTAGCGCGGTCCCGGCACATTGTACTTCTGGATCAACTCCAGATCGACTTGTAACGTTTTCATCTAAAGCTCTGGATAGTCTGGACCACTGCCGCGATTGTTTCCAGCTTTGCGGTGGCTGGCACGCCATGGCCTAAATTAAAAATATGCCCGGGTCGGCCACGCATCTCCTCCAAAATTCGCCGAGTCTCTTCCGCAACCAGCTCGGGTGTCGTTTGCAGAAGGAATGGATCTAAGTTCCCCTGCAAGCCAATGGTAGCGGGGACCTCTTGACGGATTTGTCCCAGAGGAACAGTCCAGTCCACACTCAACACGTGAGCTCCCGTTTCGGCCAAATCCTTCCAGTTGGCGTTCGTTCCTCTCGCAAAGACGATCACAGGCGTTCCCTTGGGCAGTTCGTCAATGATTCTTTTCATCCATCGACAGGACGTTTCATGAAATAAATTACCTGCCGAAACTCCGCCCAAGCTGTCAAAAATCTGCACTGCGTCGACTCCAGCCTCAATTTGAAGGAGCAGAGAGCGCAGCACAGCCTGACTCAGTTTTTCCATCAATTGATCAAACGCTTGTCGATTCTCGAAGAACAGGCGTTTCGCTCTCGTGTATTCTTTGGCGCTGCCCCCTTCGAGCATGAAATTCGCCAGCGTCCAGGGAGAACCAGCAAACCCGATCAGCGCGTGCTCTCCACCCAAGCTCTGTTTGATGAGGGGAATACTCTTCCGCACATAACCGAGTTGTTCTTCAATCTTGCCCGGAGCCAGGGACGCGATTTCGCGGGATGTTGCTGAGAACGGAGTCATCCGAACCCCTCCCGTCTCTGGAAATTCAAATTTCTCTCCGAGCGCCTCCGGAACCACCAGAATATCGCTAAACAGAATCGCCGCGTCGAAATGGAAACGCCGAACAGGTTGCAGCGTCACCTCGGCCGCCAACTCAGGCGTATGGATCAACTCGAGGAACGAGTGCTTTTCCTTCAGCGCCCGATATTCTGGCAAAGCACGACCGGCCTGGCGCATGAACCAAACTGGCGTCCGATCGACCGGTTGACACTTGCACGCCTGCAGAAACCGGTGCTGATGTGTCCGCCCCGCTTCCGCATTCGGAACGGACTCGGACTGGCGGGCCTTGGGGAGGGCTGTGATGGAGGGTGACATGGGAAAGCTCAAGGGCGGTCGATAGCCGACGGAAAGATTTTCGAGGCGTGATGGCTTAGCATAAATTGTCCTGCCTAATCGTCAAAATGTTCAGTCTTCCGAGCGGCGTTATCTCTCGCCGGAATTGCTCTATTGCACTTCGCGCTTGTTGCCAAACTGCTCCCGTTTCTTGATCGATATTCCGTTCAACCACAATCGAGCTTCTTCAAAAAGTAGCAAGTCAACGATTCCTTTGATTTTGGTCAAGCGCCAAAATGGGCCGTTTTGCTAAGACAGGAGGCGCTTCGCGGGCAGATAAGTAGCGCAGGCATCCTTGCCGTCAATGGCGAAGATTTCCAACCCGTAGTTGGAAACACGGCAAGGATGCCATTTTCTTTTACTGCTTCGTTTTCCTTGAACTCCGTCTTGGCCTGGCGTGCTGGACTGCGCAAAGTGACTTCTTCGGAAAAATAAAAAACAGCACGGCCGAGGCGATCGTCGTGTCATTAGCAAAGATTTATTTCGAGTCTGAAACTTTGCCCGTTCCCTCATTGATGATAATGCCGCTGAGCAGACCTCCATGATCGCCGCCAGACCATGTGCCCGCGTATGTGTGATCGTAAATTAAGACCCGTGCCGAGTAGACGCCGCTGCCTGGAATCGGAATTTTGTCCACGATGAGCACGGGTGTGTCGCCCGCCCATTTAACCTGGACGGGGATTGGCGCAACCACGTCCACGGCGTTGTATTGAATCCGGGCGTAAATGACCCAAGTGTCTCCTTTCACCTTAGCGACACTGGTTATGGTGTATTTATCTTCTTTCTGAGGCCCGAGAGCGCCGTCTTTGATCGAGCACCAGCGGCCGGTCATTACCGCTTTTGTGAGAGTTGCCTTGAACTTAGCCTCCAATTCTTCCCTGCTGGGTTGCGGCTTCAATCCGCTCGAGCCCTCCGCCGGTTTTGCGCCCGGCTCCAACGATTTATTTTCCTGGGCGGGTGTCCCGCCGCTGACAAGACCGACAGCAGCGGCGATAGCGAGTAGCGTGCTTTTCATAGGTTGTGGATGAGCCTACCTCAGTTTGAGTGGCGAGGGAAGCGACGCGGTTCGCAAGGTTCGGGCTCACTTGTCCGCTCGAACGGGCACTTCGGAGCGCCAACTGAGTTGGTTCTCGCCGCGCTGCAGCGTCGCCAACGGGCCAGGCAAATGGCGATCAGACCGGCGTCCCAATATATCCGTGTCCACTGTGATCGGACGGCCGTCGCGGTCCTCTAACCTCTGACCGACAGGGGAAAACACTCCGACCAGCTCGGCAGTCACCATGGGTGCCTTGATTTTGAACGGCACATCGTTCATCTGGAACGTGAGTGTGATGCCCAAACTGGAATCGTCGCGTCGAAGCTTAATTGAAAATGCGTCCGCAACGCTATTAGCGTCGCCGAAAGCGCTGGGACGGGCGCCCTGGAGGAACACGTTGAAACCAGATCGATAACCAGGCGCGGCCTTCACATTATTCAAGCCGTCCCCAATGAAAACATTATTGTGCCATCGATTGTTGGCGGGCAGCCCGGGCTTGCGACCTGCCACGCGCGTCGTGTGCGGCGTATAGAACTGCGACTGGCGTTGCGTGTCCGGTTGATCGCGGTACGGACAATCGACGAACAAGTTATGCGCGAATACCATGTTCTCAGAGTTGGCCTTGACGCCGCCACCGATGAGAACGTTGTTGTCGATCAGCATCGGCCCGTGGTCCATCTCCAGGAAAACAGCTTCGGCTTCAGTGTCGCAGATGAAGTTGCCGGTGATCCGGGTGCCTTGGTTGCCGAAATCCATCCAGATGCCGAATGCTCCTTGCTCCTGGCGAAATACGCCGCGGATAAAATTGTTGCTAATGACTGTGTCAACGCTGTTGTGGAATTTGATGGCGGCCGTTTCCCATCCGCCGAATTCGCGGCGGTAGTTAGTCTCCTCGATGAGATTCCCCGTGATGAGTGAGCGGGTGGCGCCCTTCTGGCCTGCGATTCCGGCTTCGCCGCAACGCCGGATCACATTGTTGCGGACAATGTGATCACCGAACGCGTCGATGTCGTCGTAATTTATCCCAGGGGCCTGGCCCAGAATAATACCGACGCAACGGGCATTGACGATTGTGCAATTCTGGATGATCCAGCGTTTGCCGAGACGCGTCCCGACCGCTCCAGTCTGCAGTGGAACGCCAGGCGGCGCCCAGTTAGCCGCGGCGTGAAGAAAATGGAAACCGTCAATCGTGATATAGGACAAGCCACTGATTTCCGGCATGAACAGGGTTTCCCGCACGTTGATTTCCGCGAGGCGCTTGTTGGGATTGGCAGCGCCGAAGTTGGCCGAGATCATCGTCGTGTTGCCCTCGACGGCGCAACACCAGGTTCGCGGACGCTGGCGCACTTCTTCCACGGTGCGATGCTCGACGAAGGCTTCTTCGTCCAGATAAACGTCGCCGCGATGGTGCCACTGGCCGTAGTTAAGCCACCCGCCCGAGACGTTTAACGCATACGGGTTGTACTCGCCGAAGAATGAATTGGGCAGCTCCACTTTCCAGACGCCGCCGCCGGCTGCTGTCCAACCAGTGATTTGCTCTGAGCCTTTGATAACCACTTTCTCGTGAGGGGCGGTGCGATAGACGATGCGCTGCCGCTCGCTGGCTCCGCTGCGAATCGGTCTGACCCATTCCCGGTAAGCGCCGGCATGCACCGTAACTATGTCGCCGGGTTGAGCAAGTTGTGCCGCGCGGTTGATCGTTCGCAATGGCTGGTCCTGTGTTCCGGGGGCCGAATCCTGTCCGGTCGTCGCCACGTGGAGTTCGCGGGCTGAACTCGCCGGACTGGCCAGGGCGATGAATAGCACGAAGATTGGGGCGGAGAGCCGCGATTGACTCCGGCGACGGCGCGGTGCAGAGCCGCCGATTCGCCGTTCCAGGGCACCGCGTTGGCGACGGAAGAGATCGATGCCCGGATGACGCATAACTAGAAGATGCGGTCGCCGGTCGGTTCGGGCGAGGCCAAACTTGCTGCCCATTCATTTGGCTAACTGCTAGCGTGCGGACATGAACATGCACAAACGCCAGTTTATTCTGGGAACAGGTTTTTTGGGGATGGCCAGTTTAGCCGGGGCAACATCGGCACAAATTCCCGAACGGCGATCGAATTCTTCGGTCTTCAACGTGGTTGAGTTCGGTGCCAAAGGCGACGGCAAGACGCCCGATTCAGCGGGCATCCAGAAGGCGTTGGATGCGGCCGGTGCTGTCGGCGGGACCGCCTATTTCCCGGCGGGACAGTATCTATGTCACGACCTAAAGGTCCACCCGCACACGACGGTGTTGGCAGAGCCGCAGTGGGGATACCGCGGCGACGCGGGCGCCATGCTGCTTCTTGATTCGGATGAGGCAGAGTGTCTGCTCAACATCACAGGCGCTTTCGGCGTGCACCTGCGCGGATTATTCCTGCAAGGACGGCGCGCGGCCAAGAAACCCATTCACGGCATCTTTCTCAACAACGCCGAGAAGTATAGTCCGAAGGAGGACGCGATCGTGATTGACGATTGCAAGATCGAGAGATTCTCGGGGCATGGCGTCCATCTGTTGCGGATTTGGCTTTTCATCATCCGTCATAGCATCATGCAAGGCAACCAAGGGTGCGGCGTCCAGATCACCGGTTGGGACGGCTTTGTGACGGACAACCAGTTTTCCGGAAACGGGAGCCACGGCTTTGCCTGCGATTCGGTCGGCGCGACAGTCATGTTCACGGCCAATCGCGTCGAGTGGAACAAGGGCTATGGCCTGTTCCTGTGCGCAGGCGATGCCTGGAACGTGACGGGCAATTGTTTTGACAGGAATTGGGGCGCGGGGATCTGCGCCACAAAAATGCGCACGACCACCATCACCGGGAACGTTTTCCGGCGTTGCGGAAAAGACAGCCATTTGCTGGCTGAAGGCGAGCGTTCGTGTCAGGTCCGGATCGAGGAGTGCAGCGGATTGACAGTCGTCTCCAACGTGTGCGCGGCCGGGCGTGACGATGGCGGTCGGGGCAGCTTCACGCCGCAGTTCGGGTTTCTCGTGCGGAAACTGAGTTACTCGATCATTTCGTCGAACACGCTCTTTCACGGCTATATGAAGGAAATGACGGCTGACCTCGGCGAACACGGGGCGGAATACATTTTCGCGAACAACGTTGGCTGCCAAATGAAATAGCCACGGAGTTTCCGCACAGCCTGTCACGTTCGCGGCTGCTAGTTCATGGGAAGGCTCCATGCAAAATGTTGCATGCTCACCGGCCATGAGCCTGGTGTAGCGCAGGCTTCCAAGCCTGCGGGTGAGGGCGATTTCCAATCGTCTCGTTGAATGAGGAGCTGGAAAGCTCCCGTAACCCGCAGACAAGAATGTCTGCGCTACGGTTCACGGGAAGCTTTTATGTTGGGCCTATGGATAGGCCCTGCTATCAAACGGGCATGATTTCGTTCCCTGCTTATGCGGCAGTTTCCGCTCTCCTGATCCGAGCCACAGTCTTTGCTGCGATCCCACCGAGTCATTCGCCGGAAGGAACGGACTGGCTGATCGATGGAACACCCTTCAAAGCGCGGGTCAGTCTGAGCGCGGATGGGCGCGATCTGGAATTGAACAATGGCCTCATTCGGCGCGTGATTCGCCTCGAGCCAAACGCGGCTACGGTCGCTCTCGATAATCTGGTGACGGGCGAATCGCTGTTGCGCGGCGTCAAACCTGAAGCCGTCGTCGAACTGGACGGAAAGCGCTTCGAGATTGGCGGCCTGAAGGGCCAGCCCGATTACGCCTTCCTCCGGCCGGAATGGATCCAGCAGTTAGATGCGGACCCTGCATCATTTCGCTTCGCCGGCTATGCCATTGGGAAACCCGTCGAACGGTTCGCGTGGAAACAAGCCAGGCGCCATGCGCCGGATGTGAAATGGCCGCCGGACGGCGCAACACTGCGTTTGGACTTCACGATGCCCGCTTCGACAAACGGCACACTCACTCCGGACATCCGCGTTTCCGTCCATTACGAAATTTATGACGGGCTGCCTTGCTACAGCAAGTGGATCACCATCTCCAATCGCACTGACAGAGTTGTGCGCGTGGATCGATTCTCGAGCGAAGTGCTCGCCATTGTTGAACGCACTTCGGAGGTGGACGAACTGACGGAAGGCCGCACTCCGCCAAACCTGCACGTCGAGACGGAAATGGCCTTCGGTGGAGGCACGGCCGCAGGCGCGAATCGTCGCTCGTTTCGGTGGTTAACCGATCCGGATTTTCAGACGCAAGTGAATTACGAGCGCAAGACGCCCTGCCTGCTGGAGGTCGGTCCTGACTTGGGCCCGGCGCAGGAGATCGCGCCCGGCGCCGCGTTTGAATCTTTTCGCGCCTGGATTTTGCCGTTCGACAGCACCGACCGCGAACGTTGCGGCTTGGCGGTGCGCCGAATGTACCGGGTCATCGCGCCGTGGACGACCGAGAACCCACTGATGATGCACCTCGTTTCGTCGAAAGGGAGCAGCGTGACAAACGCGATCGATCAGTGCGCTGAGATGGGATTTGAGATGTTGATCCTGAGCTTTGGCAGTGGGTTCGATATGGAAAACGAATCTCCTGCCACTCTCGAGAAAGCGAAGAACTTCGCGGCGTATGCGCGCAGCAAAGGAATTGAAATTGGAAGCTATTCGCTGCTGGCTTCCCGGCGTATTGGAGGCGGCAACGACGTCGTGATGCCGCCGGGCGAGAAGCCGGCCTTTGGCAATTCTCCCTGTCTCGAGAGCCGCTGGGGCGCCAATTATTTTCGGCGTCTCTACGAGTTTCATCGCCAAAGCGGCTTTACACTGCTCGAACACGATGGGTCGTACCCGGGCGACGTTTGCGCGAGCGAACAGCATCCAGGGCATCGTGGCCTGACTGATTCGCGCTGGAATCAGTGGAAGGAGATTTCAGAGTTTTATAAATGGTGCCGCGGGCAGGGGATCTATTTGAATGTTCCCGACTATTACTTCCTAATCGGCTCGACCAAATCGGCCATGGGCTATCGCGAATCGAACTGGTCATTGCCGCGCGAACAACAAGTCATCCACACGCGGCAGAATATTTATGACGGCGTCTGGCAAAAGCTTCCGACGATGGGTTGGATGTTTGTTCCGCTGACGGTGTACCAAGGGGGCGGCGCGGCGGCGACGATCGAACCGCTCGACCAGCATCTGGGTCATTACCAGCGCATGATCGAATCCAATCTCGCTCTGGGCGTGCAGGCCTGTTATCGCGGACCGCGCCTCTTCGACACCGACCGCACCCGCGCCATGGTTAAAGCGGAGATCGATTGGTTCAAAGCTCATCGCGATATTCTCGAAAGCGATTTGCTCCACGGCCGGCGGGCCGACGCGCGCGATCTCGACTGGATGTTGCACGTCAACCCGAAGCTGAAGGAAAAAGGGATGCTCGTGGTCTTCAATCCGCTTAACGAACCGGCGACAAAGAAACTGCGCGTGAATCTCTATTACACCGGCTTGACTGATTCCGCGCGCGTTCGTGAAAAGGACGGAGCCGCAAAACGCTTCAAACTTGACCGGGACTTTTCCATTGAACTGCCGGTGCAAGTCGGAGCCCAGGCGATGAGTTGGCACGTCATCGAATAAACAGAGAGCGCCAACAATCGTCCGTGCGGGTCAAAAGCCACACCCCGCGGATCGTTCAGTTCGACCGTGCCGAGAATCTTTCGTTTCGAAGCATCCACCCAAAGCAACTGATTCATTTTCGGCAAACTGGCGATCAGGCGGGCATTGTGGACTGCCAAGCCGCTCAAACCGACGAGCGCATTGTCGGGAAAAGTAAATCTAAACATCGCCCGCCAGGGTGGGTCAGTGTGATTCGACCGCTGACAGGCGTAATTAGCTGAGCAGCAAAAAACGTTAACTGACCGCTTTGCGTTGCGTGGATATTGCCTTACTGACAGTGAAGAGGCCCACAACAATTACGTTCACCCCTTAATCGAGCCCTTAGCCGCGGGGGTGATTACATTTATGCCAGGCGAATTCGACGTCCCATCCCGCCTATCCCTACTATCCATATCCAGCTGGCCGTTTTTCAAATGCAAGGTGGGCGTTTCGAGGCGGTTGCTGCCCGGGCTCTGAATTTCCAGGCTCGTCAGCTGATTGACTCGAAGCACGCTGAGATTCGATAAGCGCAACACGGCACGGCTTTTCATTCCGGTCTGGACCCGGTCGCCTACGTTGAGAGGCATGTTAGGGTGGGCCGGGATCCATCCGGACGCGCCTTTCCTTGCGACTTCGACCTTTCCTTGAAGGGTCAGGAGAGTTGCGCCCTCGGGCGCGGTGGCGGCAAATTCCTGAATATTCGTGTTTCCGGCGGCCACGGCGTTCGTCACCGATAGCTCCGCCTTCCGCAAAAAGGTAAAATCGTTTACCTGCCTTTTGGGCACCATGGTGGTGGTGTTGGTGACGGATTCGTAGTTCACCAGAGCGAGGCTGTATGTGAATTCTCCCGTGGGGATGTTAGTCATCTTGAGCGGAGTTGTCCCAATCCACTTCCCCTCATGCCAGACGGCGGCGCCCTGTGGATTGCTGTTCAGTGTGATCCCGCCGAACTTGGCGGCGCGCAGTTCATTGAGCAGAAGGAACACGCTCACGGCTAATGCCCCGCTGAGAACCACGAGCACGACAGTCACGCTCAACGTCGTTTTGTTGCGCCGTACGAATTTCCGAAACCGGTAACCAAAGCTCGGCGGCACGGCGCTGACGGGTTCTTGCGCGAGATAGCGGCGGATGTCGGTCGCAAAATTGCTGGCGCCGCCGTAACGCCGGGTGCGGTCCTTCTCGAGCGCCTTCATCACGATCCAGTCCAGGTCGCCGCGGATCAAGAGACCCAGTTTCTTCGGATCCGCTTGGCGTTGTTTTGCAGTAGTGGCTAGTTCCTGCCCTTGCATCGTGCTCAGCCGAGTCGATGGTTTTGGCGGTTCTACTTCGCGAATGATCCGGCGCATCTCTTCATACCCAGCGCTCAACAGTGACTTCGGATCGAACGGAGTTTTCCCGGTGAGTAACTCGTAGAGCAACACTCCGAGCGCGTAGATGTCGCTTCGTGTATCGACATCCAAACCGCTCAAGCTCGCTTGTTCCGGACTCATGTAAGCCGGGGTGCCGACGAACTGCTGGAACTGCGTAAACAAGGTTTTCTCGGTCAGGCGTTGTTGGGTCGATTTAGCGATGCCAAAGTCGATTACCTTCGGCACTGGCTGGTCCGCGATTAAAGTGACCAGCACGTTCGACGGTTTGATATCGCGATGGATCACGGCCTTTTGATGGGCGTGTTGAATCGCCGAGCAAACCTGCGAGAACAGCTCGAGGCGGTGACGGGTGTCGAGTTTAGCTTCGTCGCAAAACCGGGTGATTGGAATCCCTTGGACCAGTTCCATCACGAAGTACGGCCGGCCGGAATCGGTGGCGCCGGCATCAAAGACTTTGGCGATATTGGGATGGTCCATTAACGCCAGCGCCTGCCGCTCGGCCTCGAACCGGGCGATAACTTCCTTCGTGTCCATGCCGAGCTTGATGATTTTGAGCGCGACCTTGCGGATGACTGGCCCCTGTTGTTCGGCCATATAGACCACGCCCATGCCGCCCTCGCCGATCTGCTGAAGCAATTTGTATCGGCCAATGATGGTTCCGGGACCTTCGGTGACAGGAGTCAGGACAATCGTTTTTGCTTCGGCGGCAGCTGCGGCGTGACCTTCAAAAAATTCGTCCGCTTGTGCCGAGACTCCGAGCAGCCGCTCGACTCGGTGGCGCAGTTCGGGCTTCTTTCCGGCACAGGCCGCATCCAGGTAGGCCTTCAGCTCGCGCGAATCAGTGAGCTGTTTGGCGGCACTGAATATCGCTTCTTCGTCTTGATCAGGTCCCTTCATAATTGATCGAAAGCGTGTCGCTCTACTTACACGTACGCTTTTTCCGACGATGACCCGCCAGCCTATCTTTCCGCCTTCGACGCTGACATCCGATCGAACAACCAGGCCTTGGCAAAGTTCCAGTGGCGTTCGACCGTCCGGTCGGAAATATTCAAAATTTCCGCGGTCTCTTTCTCGCTCAGACCGGCAAAGAAACGGAGCTTGACCACGTCCGCTTTTTGGGGCGCGGCGGCGGCCAATTCGTCCAAGGCCTCATCGAGCTGAAGAAGTCGTTCATCGGAAGCCGGCGCTGCGATTTCGATTTCGTCCAAATCGACTCGCTCGAAACCCGCGCCATGCCGCGCTCTGAGTTTCCTTCGCGCGCGCTCGATGAGGATATGGCGCATCGCTTGCGCGGCCGCGGCGAAGAAATGCTGGCGATTTTGCCAGTGCTGGTTTTGGCCTGCTCCCAAGCGCAGCCACGCCTCATGCACGAGCGCGGTGGCCTGGAGTGTCTGCCCTGGGGCCTGCTGGGCCATGCGAAACGCGGCCAGTTTACGCAATTCGTCATAAACCAACGGAAGCAATTCTTCAGCAGGCTTGGGATCGCCCTGTCGAACACGTTCGAGGATGCGCGTGGCGTCGCTCACGAGAGGGAAGGGGGGATTAATGACGCAGGTTAAAAGTCCTGCACTGCCAGGTCAACTGGATAGATCGTTGCACGAATAATGGCGCATCCATGGTGGAAGGCGAGATTCTGCTCGAGACGTTGAACCGCACCCCGCCTGTTAAACCCGCGGCAACTCGTATCCTTTTCGGCGCGGCCTCGAAAGCAAATGCGCCGCTTCCTGATCTCCTGTGATCTCTTCCTTGGCGGCGTCCCAATTCACCTGGCGCCTCGCGCACAAATAAGAAATGTTCGCGAGATGGCAGCAAACCGTGCCTTGATGGCTTTCCTCAAGCGTCAGCGGAGGTTTCTTTGTTCCTTTGACGCAATCAACAAAGAGGCGCTGCCACGGTCCATCCTGCTCGCTCTTGCCAGGATTCTTTTCGTCGAAATAAGGAATCGCTCCCATTTTTTCCGCGACCTCCTTCGGGCTCCCATCGTTCCAAATCTCGTAGCCGAACCGGTCCAGGACCATGGTGGCTTTGTTTCCATAGAAACAAATTCCATGGTTATTGGGGCGATCCTGCACGGAATGGAAATTATTAAACCCGCGATATTGGTAGTGCATGGTCCAGGTTGGAAATTGCCAGCTCGCTTCGACCGTATCTGGCGTGTCGGCCATGTCATCGACCACGAACTTTCCGCCCGAGCAAACGGCTGATTTCGGCGAATAATCGTTCATGGCCCAGAGAATAATGTCGATGTGATGGATCGCCCAATTGGTCATCATTCCGCCGGCATAATCAAACCACCAGGAGTTGTTAAGGCGGCTCATGTTGAAGGGGACCAGCGGGGCAGGGCCAAGCCATCGGTCCCAATGGTAACCAGTGGGAGGTTCGGAATCTTTGGCGCGGCCAACCCGTGCGCCGGTGTTGTGATAGTTCCAACATTCAACCAGCGCGACCTTTCCCAGACGCCCGCCGCGGATAAGCTCGACCGCCTTTTGATAATGGGGCCCGGCCCGCTGTTGCGTTCCCATCATGCTCACGACGCCATATTTGTTGGCGGCCCGAAGCATCTGGCGGCCTTCGGCGACGGTGTGCGAGAGCGGTTTTTCCACGTAAATAGGTTTGCCAGCCTGGCAAGCATGTATGTAGGGGCGTCCATGCCAATGCTGAGTAGTGGCAATGACCACGCCATCGATATCTTTGCGGTCGAGAATCCGTTCGTATTCGACGCAGCGCTCCGGCTTCTGAGGGCGGCCTCCCTTGCCCACGAGTTGGGCGGCCTGATCCATGCGCGGCTCGATCACGTCGCTAACGGCGACGATGTCCACGTCAGCGAAAGAGTGAAACATCGGCATCATCTGCCGCGCCCGTCCGCCGCAACCAATAAAACCGAGCCGGACGCGTTCGCTCGGCGCGGCGAGTCCGGAACGAACCAAGGACGGAAAAGCAACGCCAGCGAGAGCAGTGGTTTTTACAAATGCACGACGATTCATTGTTTTCATAATTTTCGGGATGGCGCGGGGCGATCATTCTGGACGGTCCCCGCAATGTGCGCAATGTTGTGCGCCGCTCCGTGAACCTCCGTAAGAGCGAACGTCAGTTCAGACAAAATGAGCGGGGCGTTTTGAATTCGTGGGTTTTTCTGGTCCTCCTGGAAAGCGAGCATTGAACCCCCGCTAATTCAAAGCGACCGCTCATTGCTGAGTAAACCCGAGCTCAATGGCATTGATGTGAACCTTCGCGGCTCGCGGGTACGCTCGCCCCACCAGCGGGGCATCGTGT